>Ga0247833_1005077_pt1 | contig 15613 bp, 17 predicted proteins | sample LaCruzMarch2015__7_FD_187117 | JGI IMG/M metagenome (GOLD analysis project Ga0247833, IMG submission 187117) | Freshwater microbial communities from meromictic Lake La Cruz, Castile-La Mancha, Spain - LaCruzMarch2015_8m | ecosystem: Environmental > Aquatic > Freshwater > Lake | place: Spain...
AGGTATTCATCCACCATTTTATCCCTGAGGGTTGTGCTTCAGGCGCAGCTCAGTGATATTTTCCGGAGAAGCAGATGCAGTCCTGATGGGGATACCTTCAAATCCACGTAGGAACTCGTTCCATTCTTAAAAAACTGTCTCCAAATTCGGATCTTACTTGGCCACGAGAATACCATAGGAAGTCCATTTACGTATCAAAACACCACCAATATTGATCGGGATCAGGTTCTTGGGGTGTTGGCTGAGCCTACAGTGGAGGACGAGCCATATGCACATCGCGAACATTCTGCTTTCTCGCCAGATGCAGCATTGCAACGCGTGTAAATGCAATCGGTGTCAAGCATTTTCGAGACGCCATGGCAGATGATTGGATGAGTGATGACGTCGATTGGGATGAGTTGATAATAATAATGATGTTAATGACATTGCTTGGGGAGAGGATGTCGGTTAGGATGTTAATGAGGAGGAGGACGATGAAAATGATGAGGATGTCAGTGAGGATGTTGATGATGATGGTCAGGTAGAATGCTGTGGATGCGGGCGCGTAATATTCAAAGAAAGTTCTAGTCTGCAGAGAAAAGAAACCTTTATAATACCAAGGGGGAATACAAAGCTATAACATGAAGAGCTTATTTTTTTTGTCCTTATCGCTTGCCTCCCTTTTTAATGCTGCCACTCCATCTGCTATTGGGTCCTCCCTTCTTACTCTTGATACCGGCCTTTTTATTACCAGAGCCACCGGGGGCCGAGGCCTTGCTTTCGGCACGCTTTCGTTCAAATTGTCTACGATCTCCCTTCTTCATGTTTTTAATTCGCATATCCTCCTTCTTCTCACGTTCCTTCCGTATAGCTGTTACAGTCTTTCTTTCATCATCAATATTGTTCTTCACATTAGTCTTCTTCTTGCCGCCACCAGCTTTTCGGCCATGTTTGGTCGCATCCTCAAGGCCTTGATCCTCAGTCTCGTCATCGAATACGCCTACTCGTCCAATACTCTTATTCGTTTTCTTCTGCCACTTCTCATAGAGCTCGCCAAGCTTCATCTTGTCACTCTTGGCCTTAAGAAGAAGAAACAAGTTGTTGAGTTTGCAAATGATATCATTATAATGCATCGACAGATTTGGGCTTGCTTATGACTTACCAATTGACCACTCTCCAACCTCGTTCTCTTAGTCTTCGATTCACCACTCAGCTCATCACCCACGGTCGTTTGGACGTACTTTCGTTTGCTCTTATCCCATCTCATCATACGCTGACGTTTGATAAGATCGACATTCTCATCACCAACAATGTCAAGCATGTTTTCTTCAATGCGAAAGGCAAGTGCAATCGATCCCTTCGCACTGCTTGCGGCCGAAGGTTGCATCGCTGCTTCCATTTGTCGACTACGAGCGGCGGCAACTGTGTCATGTGTAACATCTGATGTAATGAAATGAAAGTCGTCTCGAAAGTCGGAACCACGTTTCGTCTTGGCCTTTTTGGTGATAGTGGCATCATCGTTGGAGTCAGCTATTTTGTACGTGGGGTCCCTTTTCCTCCTCTTCCGTTCTGCTTTAGAAATATAACGCTTGCTTTCCACATTAACGACAGGGGCTATGGGCACGACGTGACTAACCTCTCCCTCGCGTACAGTTGGTTGTTCTGTGCCGTTTCCTTCTAGTTCACCATTCAACGCCATTGCAGATCTGCTCCCGGCAATTACAAGAGCGCTGCCCTTATCTCGTGCAATCTTCATTTGTCTCCTCATGTGCTTCATTGCCACCAACGCAGCCGCACTGCCTCTGGCAACTTTGTCTACCTGAGCATTATGAATAACGTCCTTCTGACCCCCAGTAGCAAACGCCTCAAACACCGTTTCTGTCGGGCGGAAGTTGGCCATGGCACGTAGAAACACTTCCCGTTTTTTCAGATCAGCAATCTTCCTCTTTGCTATCTCATTTTGATGCTGCCTTCCTTTCTCAGTTAGATCGCCGGAGGTTTGTCCCATAATCTTATCAACCTCGATCCGTCTCAATAGTGGATGAGAGGGTATGCCTCCACGTGATGTCATAACGCGCCTCCCAGTACCAGTCTCCTTTTCACCCTCAAGGATGGCCTTGGCACGTCTCACGCCCTCCCTACTTGCCTCAGGCCGTGATCTTCTGTACTGCTTCATGGCATTATTGCAAACTTTTGTTAGATTCCTCAACATCTCGGCATCGTTCGATCCTGCAAATTCCGAATCCACAATCCTTCGTACATTCTCAATCTCTTCCACTAATACAGATTCTGGAACCGAACCATAGTGAACCATGTCTGGTGTCATATCGTCGAGTGTGTACGTGATTTCTTCATCTGCCTCTATTGCATTATTTGAATCGTCCTGTGTGTCTTCATTGGACTCAATCTTTTCAACCAACCCCGTACTCATCCTCCGACCAAGGAACAAATGCAAATCAACCATATACGGTAATTCTTCTGGATCGACTATGCCCCAGCAATACCCGATCCTACCAGCACGTGCAGCCCTTCCTGAACGATGTATAAATAGTTTCGCACTCGGGGGGAATGCGTAATGTACCACATGATCAATTAATGGGATGTCAATACCACGTGCCGCGACGTCTGTTACTACAAGTATGGGACATCGTCCACTCTGGAAGGCATTGAGGTTGGCCTGACGTGCACCGTTGTCCATGTTGCCATATATATGTGTTGCAGACAGTCCCGATGTCGTTAGCAGCAGTGTCAGGTATTCGACATGATGTCGAGTCGCGGCGAAGATGAGTGTCAATCCGCGCTTGGAGTCTTTCCCCTTCCCCACACGCAACTTCTTCCTCTCTTCCTTTGCTATATTTTTTCTCGCCTTCTTAAGCCTCTTCTTTTTTGATTGCTCATCTTCATCGTCATAATCGTCCTCTATATTCTCCTCTTCCTCATCGGCATGAGCTGTTTCGCCGTCAGTATCCTTCACCCCCGTGGTATCTGCCCCCTTCATCAATGGCAACACGTCCCGAACTAGGTGCAACAACACTGCATCCTTCTCAGCGCTCCTGCAGGTAATGAACCCTATCCTCAGCTCATCGCTAACTTGAACCTCGGAATCCAATCGTACCACCGTCGGGTCATGCATCATACCGGTTCGTGTGAATTCAACTAATGCCTTTGGCATTGTCGCAGAGAAGAGCATCGTTTGTCGACTTTCTGGCATAGTCCCACATATCTGCCGCAATTGCATTGCAAAGCCCATTTCAAAGAGTCGATCGGCCTCGTCAAATACGACCATTTCACATTGACGTAAATGAAAGTCGGGCACCTCACTTAAATGATGTGCAAGTCGACCAGGCGTCGCAACGATGACGTCCGGGTGTGAACTAAGCAGTGCGAATTGTTTCTCCATCGATTCACCACCATTGATCCCGATGAAATTGAAGTTATGATTCTGTATGCAGTAATGTCCAAGGTTGCGCAATACCTTGAGTGTTTGGACGGATAGTTCTCTCGTGGGTGAGAGTATGACCGCGAATGCCGACCTGGATTTGTCAGCCCCGCCCGCCGACGTCGACAAGGAAGAGGTGGATGTGCCATCCTCGCCCAACCCTCGTGCAACCAATAGTCTTTCGAGTAATGGGGCCAAAAATGCCACAGTCTTTCCACTTCCCGTACGCGCCATGACGACAGCATCGGCCCCCGTCAACAGAATGGGAAGGGATTTGCGCTGTACTGGAGTGGGTGTCCGATATCCGAGCTTCTTGATACCAGCGTAGACCGGCGGCGAGAGATCAAGGGATTGAAATCCTCCTCCATCCTTCGACTTGGACTTCTTCTCCGACAATCGCAGTGCCATCGTTTGGGATAGAGGAATAGGTGGGTATGGAATGGTGGTGATTGGTTGGTCAATTTGGCGGGAGAGGGGTGCTCTCCGCTTTGCATGGGGAGTGGTATTCGTTACACGCGAAGAGCTGTTGTTCCAAAAGATGTCGTTCTTGTCCGGATCGATCCATCCGTATTGGTTATACCAGAAAGAGCATTCTTGGGACGAAAGAAGTTGAAAGCGATCAAGCTTCATGATGAACTATGTGAAATTGAATATTGCGCATTCTATCAATGTACAGCCTTGGAAAGAATTACGACTATCTGATGGAGTCGAGAGCATTGGAAACTTAACTAAATTCAGAATTCCGCCACTCGTTACCACACTCCATCTTCATGTGCTCGGCGATTGTCAAATTATGTTTTCTCTCGAGTTAATAGAAAAATATTATTCGAGTACAATATCAAGCATTCGGCAGTTGCTATTCATTACGAAATATTGCCCTCGCATCCAACACCGCGGTTGAGAGGGGTGCTTTCAAGGACTGCTGGGACCTTTTACACATTTTTGGCACTATCGAGGCAATTGAGAATGCCTTACAAATCGTTTTGCTGAGCTTCCAGTTCATAGCAAGATGTACTACAAATCTTACTACAATCAAATGACTTTGGAGGACATTCTACATACAATTGCTATTGGCAAGAATGGGGAGCTAGATCCAACTGGCTTCGAGCAAGATTGTTTGGGCATGATACCCCTTCATATTTTGGCTTGCTCGACCGTGCCCTGTCTTGAGCTGTTTCAATTAATGGTTGAGAAATACCCTCAAAATTTGATAGTTGAAGATGAATGGGGGGCTACGCCACTTCTGTATGCTCTATGGGGTGATGCACCCAGTGAGCTTATTCATTTTCTAATCAATAGTTATCAATCTTTCTACCCTGATCATTTCTTTGAATGGAGCACCATGCTGATAACATTGGGGCGAGCTAATGCACCAGAGCGTGTGATACAGAATCTTCTTGACGTTCAATCGACGTTATCTCCAGAACACAACATTAATTGGGGCCAGGTTCTTGGGGTGTTGGCTTTACATACAGCGTGTGATGAACCTCAGGCGTCTCCTGCGACATACTGTTTTCTCACAAAATGCAACATTGCCACGCGTGTAAATGCAATCGGTGTAAAACATTTTCACGACGCCATGGATGATTATTGGTGGGGTGACAACGAGGATGCTTTCAACGGACAAGCTTGGCGTGCCGAAACTATCACAAAACTTGAGTATTATGATCTGAGTATCGGAGATTGAAGTAAATGACATCACTGGTAGAACTTGCGCTGTGGAAGGCAAGAATGGCTTGGACGATGGCAAGACGATGAGTGGAAGTACAAGAAAATGAAGATGGATGAATCGGAGTTTAGACTGCGTGTCGCATCAGTTGTGGAGCTGATGCTGTGATCGAAAATATGTTGCCTTATCTTCTGCCCCCCGATTTTGAGCTTTCCTACATCGACAAGGACAGCAGCGATGATGATGATGAAGAAGAAGACGACGATGATGATGATGCTGATAGTGACAATGATGAAGAAGTGGACGTTGACAATTATGATGGCGATGATGTTGAGGAGGAGAATGAGTAGTCTTAGAAATTAAATGCGGCTATTGTTACCATTACTGTTTTTCTATATAGTATTTGATAACATGTGCCTAGCTTAAATCTTTGACTGTTACATTTACATGAGATCCCATCAAATTCCAATCAACTTGTCCGTTGCGGAGAAGCTGAAAGGGTGATGCAAATCAATGTTCGCCTCCAAAGGGAAGGAGAATAGTGTCCTCCTCGATGTCTGAATACTCGCTCGACCACTCGTCAAGAACTAAGGAATCATCTACAGACAGTTCGTCAAACTCATATGATACATTGCTGTTCTGCACCTCTGCTTCTTCTGTGGAATGAGTTCGATGCGATGGTTCACTTTTTCCAACAAGTTGACAACAAGGCATCAGATAGGCGCTTTTGTTCATCAGGCTTGATTCCTCTTCTTCTTTGCACCGCAGTGCCATGATACTCGTTCTCATCATGTCTGCGGCGTTTTCCATCTCTTGAATCCTGCGATTAGGTGTGCTCTGCACATTGGGATACTTGATGCTAAAAGGAAGGCAGAACATCTCATTCTTTGGATCTGTGCGGGTTGAACAGTAGAACGCCCCTGGTGTGTCCATGGACGACTTACCTGAGGTCAACAAGTTCGAAGTCATTCCCCATTGGTTGACATGATCCGTTGCAGTGGGACTTTTGTGCTGACAAATGTCATAGACAATTGGTGGCACATCGAGTGCTAGTGCTTGTTCGGTATCACGATTTGTCTTGACAGTCGCTACTTGTGGCTCTTTTGGACTTGCTACCTCCCTCTGCACCAACTTTCACAGTGTTCTTCTTCGTCTTTGTCTTCTTCTGATGTGGTCCTTCTTGGACTTCTTGTAGTAGCTGCATTTCACTTGTGATTAGCAGACTGTGCATTTGTTTGATCAAATTGGACACCGTGGCGCAGTACTCTTTGGTTTCCTTGTCGATGGTCTTATAATTTGCCGCGATTATCCGTGTCTGTTCAAGTAAGGGTATTGCTGCTGTAAAAGGGAAAGTCGAATGAGGTGTTGTGTTTTTAGCAATCAGAGAGTGTTTACGAAACATATAACTCACAGTCGTTTTCGGACTTTGTATGCTTTCGTTTGGAGTTCTTTCCCGGTACGAACCACCCCATTGGCAATTGCAAATGCTGGTAGCGTGGAGGAAGATCGGGAAGAGCAAGGGATTCATATCCATCAAGGTCGTATGATTTCTGTAGTTGGTTGGCTTCTGATTTGGTACAAGACGCATCAGCCATCGTATCAATGAGCCTAAAGCGCTCTAATGTGAAGAATACATTGTATACGTTGCTTGGCTGCGGTCGACGACGCCCGTTGGCAGGCATTGAGGACTTCATTGAGAATGCTTCATCTTGTTTGTTGAAACATGGATTTGTGGTGAGCAGATGTCGTTCGTCATCTACTTCAACTTCCGTATGCTTCCCCAACTACCAGAGAGAAAGAGAGGGCTATCAAATAACTTTAATGTATTCATCCACCATTTTATCCCCGAGGGTTGTGCTTCAGGCGCAGCTCAGGGATTTTCCGGAGAAGCAGATGCAGTCCTGATGGGATACCTTTCAAATCCACGTAGGAAATCCTAACATTCTAAAAAACTGTCTCCAATCGGATCTTACTTTACCAAGAACCGCTAACAATGTAAAAGATTCGCTTGCTCTTCACCTTTTGCTTCACTCTCTACAACTTGGCCGACACCACCATTATTGATTGGGATCAGGTTCTTGGGGTGTTGGCTGAGCCTACAGTGGAGGACGAGCCATATGCACATCCCGAACATTCTGCTTTCTCGCCAGATGCAGCATTGAAACGCGTGTAAATGCTTTTGGTGTCAAGCATTTTCGTGACGCCATGGCTGATGATTGGATGGGTGGCAAAGAAGATAATTTTGATAGAGAGGATTGGCATGATGAATCTCTCACTCAACTTGAGTACTATGAATCCGAGTATCAGAAGTTAAAGGAGATGACATCACTGTCGGAACTTTGGTTGTGGACCATTAAGTTAGATGATAGCAAGGGCCACGACAATGCAATGGGTTCAGGCAACAAGAAAATAAAGACTGATCAATCAAATTTTAGACTGCAGTGTCGCATCAGTTGTGGTGTCGATCAGGTGGTCGAAAATGTATGGCCGTAGATTATGTGCGCTCTTACGTTCCCGACGAAGACGACAACAACTTTGACAGTGACAGTGATGATGACAACATCGACGGTATTGAGGACGTTGACCATGAAGTGGAGGGTGGGTGATAGTGAGGATGATGATAACGACATCTTTGGCGGATATATAGATACGTTTAACGGTATTCAGCAGAACAGATAAGAGTATCATGATGTATTTAAAGGTGTGTATTACCCATCCTGTCATGTCTGAATCTCTGTATAATTACTGCTCTTTGCGCTCTCGAACACATCTTCTATAGCCTTCTCAAAGTCTTCTTTGGTGACTAAACAATCCGAAATGGAACTGCCCTCTACTTCCACGCCACTGACATAAGTCTTATCGGCATTGACATGTCCAGCAAAGTCATTCACCGCCCTCTCTAACGCACGAGATGCTGCCGCTCTAGCTACTCCCGCCAAGGATGCACCAGACATGCCATCGGTTTCAATAGCAATTATATCTAACAATTCATCGTAGGTGGGGACACCATCATCCTCTCCAGCACTTCTTCGTTGTAATCTGTTCCATGCAACAGAGCCATATGGTGCATCCTTCACAAGCACACGTCCATTATTGACCATGCTTTGAGTATGCACCTTCAATATCGCAGTCCGTTGTGCCACAGTTCTTGGCTTTGGAACTTCAATTTGTACCTCAAATCTACCAGGTCTCATCAATGCTGGATCTATCAATGAAGGTTTATTCGTTAGACCAATCAATAGTGTCGGAACACCTGAGTTATCAACACCGTCCATTTTGGCCAGTAGTTGATTCACCACCGAATCTCTCGCGACACCTGCATCGCCTTGATCGCCCTTCCCCCCAGACCCACCTCGTCGTCGTGCAATGGCATCGAATTCATCAAGTACAATAACATGTAGTGCTCGCGTCGACATTTCATCGCCATAATTCTTCTTATACTCGAAATAGATTTCGGGCGGATTATCGAATATGTCACGTAAATTCTTCTCCGAGGACCCCACGTACTTGTCCATGATTTCGGGACCGCTAACGATGGTGATCGGTCGACACGGACTTAATATTTCCGCCAATTTACGCGCCAGTAACGTCTTGCCACATCCGGGATGTCCGTACAATAGCAGACCGCGGACCGGTCGTATCCCCAGCTGGGCGAGTAACCGAGGCGGCGCCGCGAGCGGGATCCATACGCGACGTTGGATTTGCGATAAAACATCGTCGAGACCGCCCACGCCCAATGCCGTCCCGGCGAAGGATGATCCAGATCCGGCACGTGCTATTAGTTCCGAAGCCTTCGTGGATGCGAAATTATTATCGATATCGGCATTATCGGTATTAGTAGTAGTAGCCTTCCAACCACGTGGATCGTATCCTTTATTTTCAGTTGGCCGTGATGATGATGATGATGATGCGTCGTCCATTGCATCTTTGAGTGACTTTCTATCCTTTGCGAATGCAATCATGGGGTCCAATATAATTCCCGCGGGATCTACACCGCTGCAATCGTTATCGGTCCTTTCATTAATAAGTTCAGACCGTTCAATGTGTTGTTTTGTTTCCCATGCTAGACGTTTATTCGCATCTACCTCTCTATTCCCGCCATCGAGTATCGTGGCCCCCCCCATGGGCTTCATTACGTTCGTCATTGTTGTTGTTGTTGTCGTCGTCGTCGTGGTATTGTTCGTATCTGATGACGATGATGATGATGATTCATGATGACGTTGTCGCAATTGCTCCACGGCCGGAACATGCTCCTCCGGAGGTGGAGGTGGGGGTGGATCCAATGGCATGCCCGACCGACTTACCAATCGTCGTGCCCTTGATATGTATGCCTCGTCCAACGAGAGACGTTCTATTTGTTGTAGTATGTTGTACGCACGTCTCCTCGTGTACATTGACCCTGATATGATCCATTGATCACAAATCGATCCCAGTGTTTCAAGCAGCCCGTTGATGTAGTTGGCATTGTTAATCCGCTCGACGGTTCGAGTGTCTCCATCCTCCTTGGATTCATCAAGTGACATGTTGTCGATTCCTTCGTTGATTATCGCGCCAATGCAATGTATTCGCTGATGGAATGACGATGACCACCCAATCGATCCTACGACAAAAGCCATTGCAACGCCGCATAGATGCACCACGATGAGCATCACGAGAGCGGCTGCCCTCATCGGCGTAAAGACGCGGAGAATATGAGAACCCGCCATCTCGTCGTCACTCTATTTATTTGGGTTTGTTCTTCGCCACCATGGCCTGCTCACCTACGCCACGACGGCGGAGGACCATGTCGTCGACGATGATAATGCTCTCCTCACTATACTCCTCCTCGCCTTCTTTTGGATGCGATGCCTTCACTGGCATGATTACCACCAGCAGTAACCGTCAAGGCAGGAGAAGTTCCAAACCAATGTTTGTCGATTCCACGACTGATATCAATGGTGGCATTGTTACCAACGGAAGCGAAGAGGGTGTCGTTGCGGCGGTCGATGCGGCCCTGTTCGGTTTAGTCGTGGATGATGCTACGAAAGTGACGTCGTCGACGCACAATACCGTGGTAGAGGAAGCACGCGAATTGTTGGCGTTGGAGAATGAAATATTAGGTCCGGACGGTGCCCCGCTGGCGCCGATGATGACATATCAAAAATATGTCACAATGCAGGTCAGTGTTCGTGAATATACATTTGGATGATTGGAATAATATACATTATTATTTGCAAATGCAATATATTATATTTAATGTAACACTTCACCACGCCCACACCGTGTTCAAAGCAGGAAAAACGTGTCAAGGTAACAGTGCGATATACCGCCGAGGCGGGTTTGCGTCCATTTTATCTAACCGTGGCGAATCGTATCAAATTGGCACATCCGGACGTATTACTCGAAAAGCGAATACTCCCTCGCGCTGGTGGGGATGGTCCGAGCGGCGAAACGGTATTCGAGGTCATCATCGATGGTAAGACGATCATCGGGAAGAAGAAGACCAAGCTACTAAAGGTATCATCGAGGATGTCATCGCGGTCGTCGTCTGTGGGGGATGACGATGAAGGCGGTAGCAGTGGTATAATGGAAAGTGGAGATAAAAAGAAGAAGGATGGTGGCAAACGGAGGGAATATGGGGATGGTAGAGCAATACCGGACGTGGCCGCCGGCGGACGTACGATATTTGTGAGTATGGAAAAGTTAGATCAGGAGTTAGTCAAGGCAAGAAAGAAGCGTCGGCCGAATACAGCATACAAGACAAAAGAAGATGTTGTACGTGGGACGACTGGATCATCGACGATTGGTGGTGGACTACCGTTGACGATGTTGGGAGGAACTGCCGTGGATGTCGATGTGGCATTACGGATAGCGGCAGAAGATGAAATGAAGGAGGCAGTCATTCGATTAGAAAGATTAAAGGCGATGAGTACGCGAAGTAAAATTTAAATACAACATAACCGCGGCTAATCTATGTAACTATATTGATAAATAATGTAAGCAGACGATATGGCTACTGTAGAATGGTTAGCACCTTTATTCTATTTGTAATGAGACCAGCAGCGGCAATACATATGAAATGTATCGTATACACTAAAAAAAATCACCGTCATTCTAAACTGGAATGAGACCAACAGTGGCGATCCACATGAATTGTATCCACTCAGCTAATTCAATTCGCCGTTTTCCTCTTTTTGTTCGTGCTTGTCGTATCATACAAATGTGTGACATTCCGAAGTAGGGCAAACAGAAGATCATCAAGTTTATGGTGTCCATCATCTTGAACTATCCAAGCTATAGCAGTTGGAAGAACATTCGATTCCATGTCAGTAAACACCTTCACCTGAGTTTTGATGTCACCACCACTGAAATGTGTCTTGATGATCTTCATCCGTGCTACCGTGCCTATACTCTCCTCTCTATTGTATCTCAGCAATGATCTGAGATTTGATGGCAAAAGGGTAATTTCGTCATCTTTACCGAACTTCGAAAGTGTGTGATTGGAATTGTAGGTGTCGAGAATAGTGGATGGATTGCACAAAGTTCGACTGATTGCATCGTATCCAACGGAGGTTATACTATTAACAAAGTGCCCTACATTCCTTTCATAAGATATAGAGTCAAATATCAATTCTCTCAACGTGTTGTTGTCAGCCAACGCGTTCGCAAAAAAGAGAATAGCACGATTGTCAACGACAACTCTATCACTATCCTCAGAAGCGAAGTCAAGCCTCTCCAATGCTGTTATGGGGTTCTCAAATACAGCAGAGAAAGTCTGCAATCCCCGACTGGTGATGTCGATATTGTTAGTGGAATAACAATTTCGAAGATTCAGTTCCCTTAGCTTGGTATTGCTCGCTAATGCATTTGTAAGGGACACTAAAACTTGGTCGTTGATAGTATTATCTCTCAGACCTATTTTTTCCAGCATTGAAGTTTGGCACTGAAGAATAATCGAGAACATCTGCCACCCCATTGGAGTTACTAAAGTAATATGATTGAATTCTAGTTTCCTTAGACTGCTATTGTTGGCCAATGCGTCTACGAGGCATCCTATGGAATTATCAGTGATGTCATTAGAACTCAGATCAAGAAGCTTCAATGCTGAGGTGGAACTGCGCAGAACGATGAAGAGAGCGTCCCATCCAGATTCGGTTACACTGTCTCCGATGTTGGAAAGGTCAAGTTCAATAAGCTTGCTATTAATGGCCAAAAGTGGTGCAAGAAGTTGTATCGTACCATCATAGAGCCGGCTACTCAAACACAGACACTCCAAAGTAGAATTTTGACGTTGTAGGAGCGCTCCAAAGAGTTGCCGCCAACTTGTATTGGTAATAGTGCTAGAATCAATCAAGCGGAACCTCTTCAGGGTGCTACTATTCTGGAGGGCATCGGCGAGATAGACTGCAAGTGAATTGTCTAGGGACGAAGATTTTAGATAGAGGTTTTCTAATCTGCAATTTGGGTTCTTCAATGTATCAAATATAGACTGCCACCCGGGCTGTCCGATAAGACTGCCTGAGAGAGCAAGATCTGTGAGTGAATTGTTTCCGTTCAGACCTGATGATAGAATACGTGCCCCTTCATCATCAATGTTAATTCGTTTGGCATCGGTATCCTTCAGATCAAGCTCCTTCAGAATGCATTGTGGACTTAGAAGTAAAGCGGCTAATGCCACAAATCCATCTCTTCCAATTGCAATACCTTTAAATTTGATCTTCCTTAGGCCAGCATGACATGCAAGCGCCTCTATAAGTTCCTTGCACCCTGTGATGTTTGATGGGTAATGCGTCAGATTCAGATCAAATTCTTCCAGAGTATTGAATTGGCGAATCATGGATGCCCATGTAAGAAGACTTGCAGTACAGAAACATGAATACACTATCTCCAGATGCTTTAATGCTGGATTATTCTTGAAGAATGGGATCAAGGGGAGTAGTATTCGTGCGTCACCCCCTATTTTTAATGTTTCAATTGATCGATTGAGGGCAAACCCATGAAAGAATTGCAACCCAGGTCTTGCTTGAGATCTCATCCAAAACTTTGTCAAGTGATGATTTCGCCCGATGCTCGCACCAAATTCCCCCCCATCACCATGCCAGGCGCATTCCATCAAATCGACGGAAGTCAAGCATGGGTCATTTTGAGTAATCATTAGGATTGTTTCATCCCTACATCGCACCAATAATTCATCATCATTGTCGAACCAGGCATGAGCATTGATGATACCACCAAAGTCACCCTCATCGTCATCGGATGAATCCGCTTCATCTGATGAATTATCCTCGTCGGATAACTCTTCCTCATTGTAGAAGTAATCTTCAGCATGAATGATTCCACCGCCACCCTCATCGCCGTGATGGTCATTGTCATTGCCATTGTCATTGTCCATCATTTCAAGGACGACAACGCACGAATCGCCGAAATAATCAGAGCAACCACAGCCTGGGCGGACTTGTGCCGGCTAAAGGAAGGGAGATACCCCTATTGTAGTTGCGCCATCGTTCTCTCGTCCGCCTGTACGATACGCTCCCCATTTCACCCTATGTTTCATTTTCATTTTGGCGGGTTTGATGAGGATGATGAACAACTCGTGTATGAATAATCATGTTGGTGATGATATCATGTCGGCCGATATCGGAATCAGACGCGAACTCAGTGAGATGGGGGTGGACGTCTATAATCCACAAACACCGTCAGAGGAAACACTCGCATCAAGGTTCGGAGATTTTGCAGATTTTGTCTTGTCCGAGGCGAAGGAGTCATGCCTTGATATCCTCGAGACGGATTTGCGTTTTGATGGTGGATCAGTTGGTGAACTACAGGGTGGGAATGACAAATATAAAATTTACAGGGCATTATTTCCATCGTCAATGTCTGATAAGAATAAGATAAGAGAGATGAAGATGTCGAAGAAGAAAGGTAACAAACGCAGCAATAACATCAATCGGAAAGCTACAGACGAGCAGAATGCGTTCATGCAGCTCCTCGAATTATACAATCGCAATCGACGAGATAATTTAACGACGGAGGATATTGAAAGCTACATGCTTGGGATGTGTAGTCGACGAGCACGAGAGAGGAATACTGGGGATTATGATCAACTCGGAAACTGCATGATTATTATTCAATTCGGAGGACTCACTGTTGGTCAGGTCCGTCACATTGATAACATGGTCCCAAATCTTCAAATATGCCTTTATATGTCACGAAGATGTCCAAGCACAATTGTATACGAGATTGATGACGGTGGATCGCCAGTGATTGATGGTGCGTCTCTTCTTGAGTATTGGCAATGTCTCAAATCGAACAATATCGTCCCAGATCTTGTGCGAATGATATTGCTGGACCACGGTGATACCAATCTCAGCAATAAGTGGTATACACGATACTTTGCGTTTTGGGATACGATCAATTCACAACTTCTCTGCTTTGGCAAGCTCTACCAACCCGTCGCTCGTGCATTGGGGTTGACAGTTGAGCCTGGTACAACTCTGTTGGCAGGAGGCAATGAAATACATGGTGGTCCACCCACGACGGAATCACGAATGTTTGCATTTGCAATTGGAATACCTGATCAGCATAGTAGAGGAGAAGAAATTGCCGGCGACGACGATGATTCATTACTACCGGAGAACGATGGCAGAGATGAAGAGAACGACGGAGAGGTGCAATACTCCCCTGTTCTATTGCATATCGACTTATGCTGTTTATTATTTAGCATGCTGGATTTTGAGTTTGGATCGAATGCAAATCTGGACTTGGCACGTCGTGAGGCAAAATATTTCCTTGTCAATGTTCTCATTGACCTTATTCGTGACTACCCTATGCAACAGTACCTGATTCAGATTCATGAGGAGAGGACGGGCGTTCTAACTTGGCTCGAGTGTGTTCTGAAACAGTTGGAAGATGGATCGTCGATAAGTGCTTTGGTGGAAGAAGCAGTAGAGAGCGATGATATACTGTACACTCCAGACGTGATCAAGCGTAGATGCAAGAAAAAGAAGGTTCATCTTAAGGCAGTGGAAAGAGTTGCAATGGTTCCACCAAACTGATGAAAACGGCTTCTCGGGCTTTTGGAGGTGATGGTGGTACATGTGAATGCCGGGGGGGATGCCCCCCCGGACCCCCCTCTGTTGGTGACGTCCGGGCCCATTCCCCCTTTCTTTGTTTTCTCCAAGAAAAGATTTTTGGCGAATGAGCGGGATAATATTTTTGGCGTGGGCGTTAAGGATAATTACAAGAAACCACATAAAACCCTAACAAACAAATGGCGGGCTTAGTTCCACTTGTATGCACGTGAGAGCGTGACAGGAAACAGATTTGGCGGGCGCTCAATTCCCGAAATTTCTAATCCCGCTACGTTTAATTCCTATGTGCCCCTCATATGAAAACTCTGGCCCTAAAGGTTTGTTGCGGTCACTTAGCCTGCCAACGCTCAGGTCCTTCTCTCCCTCTTTTCACACAAGAACCACAAACAGTTCCACTGGTAAGCAAGATAGAGATACTGGGTACTAAGGTCCTACGTGGATTTTATACAAACTACT
>Ga0247833_1005082_pt1 | contig 15604 bp, 11 predicted proteins | sample LaCruzMarch2015__7_FD_187117 | JGI IMG/M metagenome (GOLD analysis project Ga0247833, IMG submission 187117) | Freshwater microbial communities from meromictic Lake La Cruz, Castile-La Mancha, Spain - LaCruzMarch2015_8m | ecosystem: Environmental > Aquatic > Freshwater > Lake | place: Spain...
TAGTGATCAACCATCATCAGCAGCAGCAGCAGCAGCAGCAGCAGCATCATCATTGGGGGTTGGAGATGCTACTATTTTGTCGTCATTGTCAACAACTACCAAGATACCGACAGAACGCGAAGTGCGAAAGTCAAAAGAGGCATTGCGACAAATTGCACTCCTATTCTCATTACTTGAATCAGAATATCAGCCTGTCGATTCCATTACACGGATACTGGCCTATGACGACGATGCGTGTATCGATCGTGTAGAAATGGTAGATGGAGGTGCAGGATACGGTGATACGATCCCGGCAGTTACCTTCCCCGATCCGCCTACGCTTGGGACAAAGTTTGGTGGATCAGTTGCACGTGGTGTGGCAGTAATGAAGGCCACTGGACGGATACTTAGCATTGAAGTAGTACATTGTGGGAGCGGGTACACACGAGAACCATCAGTTACTATTAGCTATCCCGTGGGTGATCACCTTCCTGCCACCGCACGTGCCTACCTAGGAAAAAAGAAGTCGAAGGGGAGTGTCGATCGTATCGAGTTAGTGTTTTTTGGTCAGGGATACAATCCAGAAGACTGGGATGGCATCGTAACAATTTCACCACCCGAGGAAAAGGATGGGGTTACCGCAACGGCTAGGGCAATACTCGACTACGAGGTCTCTCGTATCGACGTCATTGAGAATGGTCGAGGATATGCATCTGAGAAGCCGATCAATGTCGTTATCGAACCACCGCCACCTAATCCTAACAACGGTGGTGTGACTATTCGTTCGGCATTTGCGGTATCCTATCCAAAAGGAAAGGCAACGAGCTATGGAAGCTTCATTGGGCCGGAGAGTGAAACAGTCGTCAGTGCATCAATAAGCAATGTTGACACCTCTCAGTGGATTGCTGGACCAACATCAAGCCAGCTGCTAGCACTACTACCAGCAGGCTTTGGGGTCCAGTACGATGACACTCTAGAACGTTATGTTCTAGGTCTATCGTCGGGTGATAATGATTGGAAGAAAATTCTTGATGGAAGCTTGGAAGGACAGAAATTCAACCCCATCAATCCAATCTTTGGCTTTCGTGGACGCAGTCCCATCGAACGGGAACGAACACTTGATGTGTCAACTTGGGCACGCTTCATTGCGTCCGGTGGCATATGTTCATCGATTGCACACCTTGTCTTGACCCCACTTGATGTTGTTAAGACAAAGATACAAACCAAACCGACTGTATATAACTCAGGGATTGTTGCTTCGTTTACGAAGGTCCTTGATGAAGAGGGAGTGAGCGCATTTTTCAATGGCTGGGAACCAACCTTCATTGGCTTCTTCCTGACGGGGGGCGTTGGATTCTTTCTCACTGAATACTTTCGAAGGTACTATACGACTCTCATAACGTCTGTCATGTCTCTATCAGAGGCTGGGGCGAGCACTGTAATATCCTCGATGGAAATTCCACTCATCGCAGCAAGCGCCGCAACCGCCGGGTTCTTTTGCTGCTTTATTTTGGCTCCATTCGATGCGGTGCGTATACGTACAGTCTCGCAGCCAGATTATGCCGACAATATATTCGGCGTCGTATCGAGGATGATCGGGGAGGAAGGACTGTTGTCATTATTCAGCTCTGTGCCTGTTTGGTTCGTCAAGGAAATTCCCTACAACATATTTAAGTTCTTGGTATTCCAACTAGCGACGAACTTTTTGTATGAATCATTTCCTGCTGCAAGAGAAGACATTCGTCTGTCTCTCCTCGTATCCCTCGTCGGAGGAACCCTTGGTGGCATTGCAGCTACAATCGTTAGCAACCCGGCAGACGTTGTCATCAGCGAGATGAAGAAAAAGAAGACTGAGATGACTGGCTGGGAGGCACTCGAGCGTGTAAGAGATCGCGCCGGTGGATATTTACCCGCGTTTGCAACCGGTTTGTCATTACGAATGATTTTCATCTCCCTCCTTGTAAGTCTGCAATTCTTCCTGTATGACTCCGTACGTATAGCGTTGGGCGTTGGGAGTGACGACATGAAATTATACCTCAACGTTTTGAATGCAGCATTGAATAAATCTGAAATGCCAGGTTGAAAGAGATAGAGACTATGGGGGTACTATTAAGTATTGAACAATGATTTTTTGGCACCATTGGAAAACGATTTTTCGGTACCAACAAGCATGAACTGATCACGTGAAAATTCAGGTAAATATTTCAGTGAAATTTTCACTAAATAAAATAGATGCTGAACATCCACAACACACACTAGGAAAGATGGCAACGAACAATGGCTATGCAGATAAAAACACCAGCCTCATTACGATCCTATCCTCCGAACATGGTCGACTTCGCCGCGAACAGAGGGATATTGACAAGCGAGATCTTCAGCGGGCCCTGAAGTACGGCAAATATTCATTGAAAAAGGGTAGCCATAATCCGCACCTTGAATATGATGGTATTATTTTTGTCACCGACCCGAGTATGAGTCGAGAAATAACTGCATTTCCCTCCCCACTACCACTGGCAGACCTTGATTGCAAAGCTATTGAGGATAATCTGAAGGTAAAATATTTGCTCGAGCACAGACCCGAACTCTCTACTTCACACACTGTCATCGTGATCGATAATAGCGGTTCGATGCTGTCAAAGAAGAACGATGTGCTCTTGTATCGTGATAGTCAAAATGCTGCATTTAGTTTTACCGCATTGGAACTCATTGCCGAGCAGTTATTTAGCAATACTGCTGTCAATTCTGACCTGGTATCACTCATCAAATTCAGTGATTCTCCCAGTACGGAGTTTTCAAGGGAGCCCATTAGCTGGTCTGTGTATAACAAAATACTGGCGCATAGAAATACACAGAAATACAGTGATCGGGAATATGCTCCGCACCAGGACGACTTATTCGGAGGGAGCAATTATCTTCCTACTTTGGAAAAGGTACACGAACTACTTGATTTGGGATACCACTCGAACCTTGCGCTGTCCATATATTTCTTTTCTGACGGAATGTCCACGGATCACAAGAAGCTTGGAGTGTCCATTGAGGAATCATATAAGCGCATGGAAGACTCAATTGCAGCAATTGCATCCAAGTTTGGTGATACTCTAACTGTCAGCATGGTTGGACTCGGGGATGTTCATGATCAATTTGAACCTCTAAAAGTAATGGCTGATGCTGCGGTTGCTTTTGGATCAAAAGGCTCATTTGTTCGTTGCGAGAAAACAGCTCTTTCAATCTCATCGTCAATTTCGAGTATGGTCACAAGCACTATGCAATCTAGAGTCGCATTGCAGGATGGTGGGAGAACAAGATACACAGAACGAAGTAATCTATCGTCTGAGATGAATTCTTTTCCAAAGTACAAGTGGAAATACTTCAAGATTAAGGACCATTTGCAGTACTGTCCTCGACGAAGAAAGTTGTTTCATGTTTCATCGCTTCCTCTCGCAGCAGTCCTCTCTGATCCCGAAAATGCTCTTGAGAGACAGAGGTCCCCTCCACCATTCATTGCTGTTAACTCCAACTTCGTTGGGATGGGAGCTGAGCGTGCAGCGTTTCGTTGTCGTCTTTCTGATGCAGAAAATATAACAGGCTTTGTATTTCAAGATATGGTTGCTAAAGAAACGAAGTATAATGAACGCATCGAAGAACGGTCTTTGTTTCATACATGTTTCGCTGAAACACAAGACCTTGCGAGCTTTCTTGCTATCGAGTTTAATAAGCGTCTATGTGGCATTCCTTGCTATAGCCCCACCATCACTCCTCGACTGTGCTTTTTAAGCTGCTCTGTCTTGCTTCTCGATGACCCCAGTTGGCCCATTGACGGAATTCGAGGAGTGTTGGTCGAAAAGATGCTTGATACTGAGCGTTTTCGGTGGACGAAATGGAATGATAACAATGGAAGTGTGTACGGTCAGAAGCGGGTCCAAAACCCCATTGATGTAGACTTCGAGCTTAAACAGCTTAAAAAGGAAGAGCACCAACGGATTGAGACGATTACCGAAGAAGAAGAGGAATCCGATGGCGATGATAGCGTGTCGGATGTTGAATCAGAGAGTGGTTACCAAGTAGGCGAAGTGCATCCACGCAACAGCTATGGAATTAAACCAGATGACTATCTTCGTGAGTATTGGTTTTGCACCTAAGGTACTCCCACAATTTGACTCCTCTAATTAGTCAATTGATCCTTATTCATACACAGAGGCATTTACGCATTTCACGTATCGCTTCACGCGTAAACGGATAATGGTTTGTGATCTACAGGGTGTTTTTAATACAGACATGATCCCACCGACGTTTGAGTTGACAGATCCAGCGGTGCACTACGGCTCTACCAAAGGTAGACGTATGGTATTTGGTCGAACTGACAAAGGAAGGTCAGGGATGAAGGCCTTCTTCAAGACGCACAAATGTACACCAATTTGTAAGATGCTCCACCTCTCTGCTCGGAATAAGGAGTGGAGCTGCGACTGGCGTTACGAAAGTGCTCAAGGTACTAATTTCAGACATTACTCTTGACTTATTTCAAAGCATTGAGTTACACAGAAGCAATGCTCAAATTAGGATAAAGAAATAACCGTGAATAACTTAATGAACTTTTAATTGTGTGTTCTCATAGTGTCATAATCTGATCGATTATTTGAGGATGATGGGTCTGGCAATATCGACTCGTGCATGGTCATTAACCGCTCAAACCCAGCAATAGATGACCTCATTACACACCGTCCTTTTAATGTATGCCCCCGAACGTCTGTAATATGTACAATGACATAATCACCACGTGATAATTCCACCTTTGTTTGTAATCCTAAATCATTATCATCATCAACAACATTTAATAGTGATGTCATGATGTCAAAACGTGGAGGACGTAAATGTTGTACCAACTCCTCTTCGATCCGACATGGTTCACTATCAAATACAACACGTTTATTCTGATCGGTACGACCGGAAAACATTTTATTCTCAACTGTACTTCTCTTTGCCTCTCCTTCAATTAATACTAAACGTAATTGTCCAAGCTCGACTTGTTCATTATGGAATTGAACAGTACTTCGGAAGGTAGTGATGATCTCATTCAATCGTCGTGCCTTGACATGCGGTAACACATCATCAATCATCGTCCGGTGTGCATGTGTCTTTTCTCTCATACTGTATGCAAACATGTACGCCTGATCAAATTGTACTTGACGCAGTAGTGATAATGTATCGGCATGTTCGTCTTCCGTTTCGCCACAAAATCCAGATATAAAATCACTCGATATAGCCACATTTGGTATTTTAGATCGTACATCATGTATTAGTTCTAGGTATGCCTCACGCGTATATCCCCGACGCATGCGTTCAAGTACCGTCGAGGATCCTGACTGTGCTGGCATATGTATATGATTACATATATTTGATCGTTCGGACATTAGCGATAGTAAGTACGGTGGGTAGTCCTTTGGATGAGGAGATGTAAATCGTACACGTAATTCGGGTGATAGGTTCGATACCTCGTCAAGTAAGTCGGCAAATCGATGACCAGAACCATGTCGTAAACGAAATATATTAGTGAAGCCATCATTCGATGTGCGATAGGTAGATGGAGTGTTAGTAGTACCACCATTATCATTGTTGACATTGTTTTTATTATTGTGGCTACTACTACTATCATGATAGGAATTGACATTCTGACCCAATAGTATCACCTCACGTATATCCTCCTCATCAATCAAACGACGTATTTCATGAATAATACTTGTCATATCACGACTACGTTCTCTGCCGCGTGTGAACGGCACAACACAGTAGGAACACATATTATTACATCCACGCATAATAGAAACAAATGCTGTCACAGATTCATCATTGCTGGCAGTAGCAGGAGCACGTAATGGAAATATATCTGCATATGTTTCATTGTGTGATAACTGAACATTCATGGCACGTTCTGTGGGTAATAGTCGCGGTGATGATGACTTTGTCGTTGTTGTTGAGTGAGTAGGATCAGTGGTAGCAGTAGTAGGAAGAGGTGGGGGAGTAGTGATGACGAGTGTTGATATAAGGTAAGGTAAAGAACGGTAGGCATCCGGCCCAACGACAACATCAGCAGTCCCATCCTTGAACATGTCATCCTTGAGCCGCTCGGCCATGCATCCTAGGACACATACAATGCGTTTCTTCTTGTTTTTCGTCGTCGTCGTCGTCGTCGTCGTCGTCGTCGTTGTTTTTGCATTCGTCGTTGTTGTATTGACTGCAATCGGTAATGGATAATTCTTATCATGTGAACGTAGTGCTTTTAATCGATGCCATACCTTCTGTTCGGCATTGTCGCGTATAGCGCAGGTGTTGGTGAGTAGTACATCTGCTTCAATTTCATTATTTGTTTCAATAAATCGCAAAAGTGATGTTGATGTTGTTGTTGATGATGCATCTTCTGTACTAGCAGCGGTAGAATTCGCAGTGTAATGATGATTGATTAATATCGAACGCACGATGTCGGTGTCATTGACATTCATTTGACAGCCATATGTTTTCAAATGAAATTTCAAAGTCGTCGTACTCGTTGGGTCTTTATTGTCATAATCGTCTCCTTCGTCATCACCCCCCTCATTTGCAATCATTTGTTGCTTCAGTCGATCCAACACAACATTCGTAGCAATAGCAGTAGCAGTAGCGCCACCGCTGCGGGACTGCATGGCGTCCGTTACTATGAAGTCAACGTCCTCGTCGGTGTCGTCGTAATATTCGTCTCCACCGATTTCTGCTGGCTGTATTATTGGCGGCGAATCATTAGTAGCGGCACTTGGCGTAGCAGCGCCATCGTGGTGTAAGACTGTGGACGAGGAGGAGGAGGAGGCAAAGATGAAATCAGAAAGGCGCAGTCCATCATCCTTCATTGATAGTCGCGTTGGTCGCCGTGACACTGACGATTGAGACTCGGCGTCGCTGCTATTACTGGTCGACCATCGTGCGAGTAATGGACGTCGACGGAGCAAGGGCTGACGTCGTACCAGCAGATTCACGCCGAACCGCATCATGTGGGTTGTGTTTTCAATATGGCGGGAGCGAGCCCTTTTCTCGAAGACGTAAGTAGTAGTTACACATCGGCCACCATCGGTGGCTTTGTCTTCGTCTTGCGTTTGCTCTTTTTGCCCATCTTGTTAAGTCGGGTTGGTCTCCGTGACAGTGACGACTGAGACTCGGTCTCGTCGCTGCTACTGCTCGCGTCGACACTGAGGAGTGGATACGAATACGCGGGAGATGACTGTACGTTTGTATTCAAATGATAACTAACTATTTTGGGCGAAGAAAATCATCTCACCTCATTTTTTGGTTTTGCGAAGAATTCACACCGACCGCGGGCGCGTTCGACGTCCAATAGTTCGTAGCGCAGGAGAGAATGTCCGACAGCAGCAGCAGTACTCACGCCGTGCCGGTGATGGCGTCGTCATCCTCGGGTGTTGGCGGTCGGTCATCGTCACTGTTATTGTCCAGCACGTCGTCGTCAATGCCTTCGTCCTCCACGATGATGATGATGTCATCGGCAGCTACCTCCTCATTACCATCATCAACAACGACTAGCTCGCTCTTACTCCGCTCCTCCTCGTCTGCTTCCTCCACTACTTCTACAACTGGTGGAATAGGAAGTGGCAGTTCGGAGAATCTCCCCCCGCGGACATTGGCGCGTGTTGCACGTGACGTACGTGACTTATTAAGCAAAACGCCGCACCTTGAGGGGATACGTCTAGTTGTGGATGCAGAGACGGGTATGCCTTGCAGTTTGAGTGAAATTATGGTACGTATAGCTATACCAGATGATAGTGTAGATTGTAATCGTTTATTCTTCGATTGTCATCTCATTTATCATCTCACTTGGTTTTGGTTTGTTGTCCATTTCACTCTCCTCTCTCCAATTCCCCTGCTCCACACACTCGTACACAACGACAACAACAACAACAACAACAAATTTTATTTTTTAGGCTGAAATTGAAGGACCCGAACAAACGCCCTACCATACTAAATACTTTGCACTGAAATTAATCCTCTCCGCCGATTTCCCCAATTCGCCGCCACGTGCGTACTTTATGACCAAAATATATCATCCCAACGTCGACCCATCCACCGGCGCAATATGCGTGAATACGTTAAAGACCGATTGGACGACCACGACTACGATAGGGCATGTATTATCTGTCATACGATGTTTACTAATCGTGCCATTCCCCGAAAGTTCGTTGAACGATGAGGCCGGGAAGAACTTTATGAGTAATTATGATGAATATTACAGCAGGGCCAAATTATTAGCGAGCGTACATGGATTATCCAATTGGAGTAGTAGTACAACATCTTCTACTAGTAGTAATAGTAGTGGTAGTAATAATAGTGAGGATGATGAAAAGAAACCATCTGCTACTACTACTACTAAATCAACATCTACTTCTGGTGGTGGGGATGGTGAGAATGATAATAACAATAATGTCGATGATGGCAATGATGATGATGATGATGATTGTAAGAAACCATCCTCCTTATCGACTAGTAATAGCAATAGTAGTGCGAATCCATTAGGGAAGACGGGTAGTCGAAGTAATATTGTACGTAGTGGGAGTAAGATGCTCGATAAGAAGAATAAGAAGAAGAGTTTACGTCGTCTTTGAATATATATATATATTGAGAGAGAGGGAGGGCGGGGAGAGGGAGGGAGGGGGGGGGGTATCTTGTAACAAATAAGGGTGAGGGCATTTGGGGGGGAGGAAATCCTGAGGGATGGGGTTGGGAGGAAGAGGGACCGATTACGATTTATTTAACGTTGGACATTAGTTTTTGTAACAACACATACAACGCGGGACAAAACAAAAACAAATAGGTAGAATTTTTCATTGAATATAATATCCTTGATACCGACTTTGAACAACCACACACATTGACATCTTCGTAGAGATAACAAACAACCGAAATCAAGCGGAGCGAAGCTCCTATCGGCTTGTCGTACAATTTTTCATGGCCACGCAGAGGAAAATGGAAACGATACCTCTCGTGGCCCACCAGTCAGCCGCGACTATTGAAGGTCGTCTCGAGGGACTCGTCTTTTTCGATGACGGCAATGTTGACGATAATAGTCTATGGACAGCGCAAGACACGGCAAATGCACTCGATCAATGCCCATATGAGGAATATCTCGGATTGAAATTATACATGGAAGATCCAATGTCCAAGATACGACACTATGCGCTAACTACAGGTGCTGATGCTGACACGTCACCAGCGCAAAACAAGTTCATGTTTATTGATCATGAATTTCCAGTATATCCACAAGCTGCCATACTCGTCGAAGGTGAACTACTACGACCGGGGATTATTACGCCTAGCAATTGTGCGGATTTTCGCAATGAGGGGAGTGAATCAAAACGCATGAAACGTATACCACACTTTATCACCAAGGCCAAAAATGATTGGGATTGGATACGCGCCTCGTCCATGAACGACAGGAGCAGTGATGGCAATACAACAATCAGTAAGAGTGATGAGAGCAAAAATAACAGCAGAAGGTATGAAGTCTTCTCATCGACCAATTCAATCGATCCACGAAATGTTATACAAGGCAAGGTTGGTAATTGTGGTTTTTGTTCCATCTTTGCTAGCGTTGTTGCCAATTGGCCAGAATATATACAAAATGCCTTTGGATTAGAATCATTAACATGTATACATGATTGTGGTGCATATAGTATCCAATTATTCCCACAGGGACGACGACGTTACCTGCTATTGGATGATTACATTTTATGTCACAAGAATAATGTTGACGATGCTGCTGCTGCTGCTGATGGCGGAGACAAGATGTTATATACTTCTCCATCAATGCATTCATTAAACGAGAATGATTTATGGATACGTCTATTAGAAAAGGCATTTGTGAAACTACAAGGGTCAATTGCATCATTGGATGGATATTATAAACTTAATAGTTTATATCGACATCCAGGACGTGCACTACAGTTATTGACGAATGCATCGATGGCACTTGAAATTCACTACGGTCGACCGGAAATCAATGATGATAATACTAATAATGATGGTACCACAATCAATAACACGACAGAACAAGAAGAAGAAGGAGAAGTGTTCAATACACTACAATTGACACAGGGAGTCTGTGCACGAGTGGCGCATTGTCGTCAAACCATTCACGGACTACACTCCAATCATGGTTATTCACTCCTTTGGATTGGTGAGGTGAATGTTCGTCGGAAAATAAAGTCATCATCATCGTCGTCGTCGTCATCATCTTCGATGGAACACATTCAGCATCGATTAGTATGTTTACGTAACCCACACGGACGTGGATCATATACAGGACAAGATTGGGGTATTGATTCATCGCTATGGCAAGAAGAGGAGGATGTGATACAACAATTGTTGATAGATAATAGCTGCTTTATGAAGTGTGAGTCGACTGGCCGTTTTACATGGCAACGACGAATGAGTAGTGGCTCTGATGTTGTTGCAAACATGCCAACAACAACAACAACAACAGTTGATCTCAAGCGCAACGCTGATGATGATGGAATTTTCTTCATGTCATTTAGCACATTTTATAATTGTTTCCCTATTGTTACAATGGTTGGTCCATTATCGTTGTCATTATGCAGTGATAATTCGTATCATGCCTCAAGTAGTATAGATGATGATGATAGGTTGTTGTTGCAACAACATGATGTACCCGACTGTGTTCATTGCGTGAAAGGGAATCTGAATTGTGTTCGGGAAATGATACAGAAATGGTTGTAATTATTTGTGCATATCTGTCTGTTTATGCATGGGACAGCGTCAGGACTTATAACATGGGATGCTTTGTGAGGCTGCTGCTAACAATTATTCTGGAAGACATAATACTGTGGAACTTATTAGATAGAGAATTACAAGATGATAATCGAACAATTTTCACTTGACGCATATCGGTTATTTAGGCAACTTGATAATGAAAAGAGATTTGTGGGATCAGCCCAAGAACAAAGTGAAGTTAGTCATGGGAATCAAGCAGACGGGTTCAGTCATGGGTGATCATGCTTCAGAAAGAATGTAAAAGGGAGAAAGTGGTGTGAAACACCTTCAGTCCTGTCATTTGAGAGTTGACACGTAAGGTAGAGGAGAGAAGTGGGAGAGTGTTAGACAAAAGAAAAAGCTCACTTTTTTCTCAGTTCACAACTGGCGTACGTCAAGGTGAATATTGTGAGTGATGTAAAGCTCGTGGTTGGTTGGTGATAAGGGATCAAATCATTTGGTTGGCATTGTATCCCAGCTAGTATTAACCCAAGGTAGGAACGTCATTGCAGGCAATGCTTATCCACAGAATTCCCAACATCAAAATCAGTCTTGCTGCTGCCATTCTACTCGGCTATGTCGATCATCGTGGTGTATGTGCTCAGATTAGGGCACCGATAAACAAGCCAATGCCCAAATCAACGCCCAAGCCAATGCCCAAGAAAACCAACAAACCAAAACCAAAGAAACCGTCTACTATGATGAAGCCAACCCAAACTCAATTGCAGTTGTGGCGTCAAGTAGGGTTTGACATAGATGGCGAAGCTGAATATGATTATTCTGGAAGTGCAGTCTCCCTCTCTGCTGATGGCAAGGTCATAGCAATTGGTGCTATACACAATGGCTATTATTCTGGTCATGTTCGTGTGTATGCATGGAATAACACTACTAAGAAGTACACACAGCGTGGCACTGATATTGATGGCGAAGCTGAGTATGATTATTCTGGAAGTGCAGTGTCTCTCTCTGCTGATGGCAAGATTCTAGCAATTGGTGCAAAGTACAATGATGGAAAGAATGGTAATGATTCAGGTCATGTTCGTGTGTATGCGTGGAGCAGCATCAGTACCAAGTACATCCAGCGTGGTACTGATATTGATGGTGAAGCTGCTGGTGATCGGTCTGGTACATCAGTTTCTCTATCTGCTGATGGCAAGGTTCTAGCCATTGGTGCTGTTGACTTTGGCCAAAAAATTTGTCATGTTCGTGTGTATGCGTGGAATAGCATTAGTTCCAAATACACCCAGCGTGGCACTGATATTGATGGTGAAGCAGCCAATGATCAGTCTGGAAGTGCAGTGTCTCTCTCTGCTGATGGCAAGGTTCTAGCCATTGGTGCAAAGTTCAATGATGGAAAGAATGGCAAAAATTCTGGTCATGTTCGTGTGTATGCATGGAATAACACTACTAAGAAGTACATCCAGCGTGGCACTGATATTGATGGCGAAGATGAATATGATTATTCTGGAAGTGCAGTCTCTCTATCTGCTGATGGTAAGGTTCTAGCCATTGGTGCTTGGCTCAATGATGGCAAGAATGGCCAGGAATCTGGTCATGTTCGTGTGTATGCGTGGAACAGCATCAGTACCAAGTACATCCAGCGTGGCACTGATATCGATGGTGAAGATGAATATGATTATTCTGGAAGTGCAGTCTCTCTCTCTGCTGATGGCAAGGTTCTGGCCATTGGTGCTGATTACAACTATGGAAGGAATGGCCAGGAATCTGGTCATGTTCGTGTGTATGCGTGGAAGAGCACCAGTACCAAGTACATCCAGCGTGGCACTGACATTGATGGTGAAGCTGCTGGTGATCGGTCTGGTACATCAGTCTCGCTATCACCTGATGGCAAGGTTCTAGCCATTGGTACTCCATACAACCATGGCAAGAATGGCACTTATTCTGGACATGTTCGTGTTTATGCCTGGGGTGATTAAGAAAAATGCTTAGTTCATGAGATTTGTCAACTGTTACTATTTGGGTTTGGGGGGAGGTGTGTTGTTGTCTCAAAGTTTGGCTAATTTAGATCGTTGTCTTTTGAAGTTGAAGGTTGAAGAATGGTAAGGATAAGGATGAATATCATGCCAATGATGTCATGCAGGAGTAGAGGAAGATGATGCTGTAATGAGTACATGACTAAAGATAACATATTTGTTTAGCAGCATGGGTAGTAAAAGGGTGTAAAGGAGTTGACTATTTGGCGGTTTGATGAGAAACGAACCCGAACCCCACCCACGCACCGAAACGAAGGAGTTCGTGTAGATATTACATTACAGTATCAAAAGAAGCGCATGCTGCGGTCCATGCGGTCTCTCGCTGTTAATAATATCATCATCACGACGACGATGATATTATTATCCACCAGTTATGCATTTACTCCACTATTATTCTCATCATTCTCATCATCATCGACGACGTCTTTGTCACGTACGTCATACTGCCATCCTCGTCATCGTCGTCGTTCTACTCCTCGCCGTACTACTCCGTTTCAAGACGAGTCGATAAAAGCAGCAGCGTCATCGACATCCCTGTCAGTTATACTTGGTACAGGAGCCGCGTCGCTTCTTGCCGGCAGTCTCGGCGGAGCCGTGGGTGTGGGGGTGGCGTACCCGTTCGATACATTGAAGACCAAGTCGCAGGTGTATCGACGAGAACCCCACAGTACGAGTAAAAAGAGAGACGCTCCCACTAGCAATATAGATGGTGATGAAACAATGATCAAAGTCGACACCCCAATAATCGAACATCATGATATTGATGACGACGACAGTATTGACAATGATGATGTATCGACTCAGGAGGATGACGATAATCTATTTTCACTCATTATTCAAATATTAAAGAATGAAGGCATTGCTGGTTTCTTTGGTGGCGTACGTGGGATGATGGCCGGTCAGGCTATTATCAAAAGTGTAGCATTTAGTACAAATGAATTAGCATTGGGCGTACTAATGAACAACAACAACAACCATGATGCATCGTTGTTGGGAGTTAGTAGCGGTACTATGACGTCTTCATTTGGAATGCTCATTTTAGCTGCGGGATTTTCAGGTTTTGTCACGTCATTCCTTGTAGCGCCCGTCGAACGTGTCAAGGTGATGATGCAGGCACAACAACAAAGTTCGGTAACATACACGAATGAATTAGAATGTATCCAGGCAGTACTCAAACAAGAAGGCTGGAATGGACTATTCTTGCGTGGACTTGGTCCGACCGTGCTACGAGAGGTACCCAGTTATGCTATATACTTTGTTGTATACCGTGTACTAATGAATTCATTGGAAGAAAATCTTGGTAGTGCTGCACCATTGCTTTGTGGTGCCATTAGTGGCTGTGCATGTTGGATTCCAGTCTACCCCATTGATGTAGTCAAAACTTTGGTTCAGAATACCGATGGTGGTTCATCTAGTGAAAGTGCTATAGATGTGGCAATACAATTATATAAAGACGAAGGGATACAAGTATTCTTCAACGGGTTGACACCAAAGATGCTGAGAGCGTCAGTAAATCATGCAGTAACTTTTTGGGTGTACGATTTGGTTATAGACGTATTGATTTGATTGTTACAGCAGACAACAGTTATGTTTAACTACTGTAACCCAATATGCACATGATCAAATCATAAATCAAGAAAGTAACACCATTGCTGACTGCTGCACGAAAGAGTTGAATTTCTATACCCCTGAAGAATGAACCGATGCCCTCCGTACTATACATTATGATGGCAATATCCCAAGCACTGACTGATGTTCCACTTGCATCAGTCTTGCCACCCTTGGTATTTTGCATTCGAGTTTTAACAACAATGATTGGATAAATGGGTAGCCAACATGCCATACCAGCAGCAGCACCGGCAACCAACCGAAGCCATGATCCTCCCAATACTTTCTTTCATGGTCGTTTGCATCAATAGGCCATAAACCAGAAAGTAAATTGCATTACTGGGAAGTGCGATTGCCAACGTTGGTCCAAAGCCACGTGTGAGCAGACCAATCCATCCTTCGCTGTGAAGTACAGCGTTGATACAATCGAGCTCATTAGCATACAGGGAATTGTTCTCCTGAGCTTACATAATACTTTAACTCGATCAATTGGTACGTTGAAAAACGTTATTACCACACCCGTGAAGCATGCCGAAAGCAACAATGTTAAGAAAGGTGTAGCACTGCCCTCATCACCACCTCCCAAGAAATTGACTGCCATTGAGAAAACTGGTCCCAAATTGATTCAATCCAAATGATATAAGATGTCATCGCTTTTCCAATTATAGTTGCCAGTACACCACCAAAGAAACCGTGTATACCCTCGTCTCTGTAAATACTTTTTGCCCTTGAAAGTAAGTCCGTTTGCTTCTGTTGTTCGCCTTTTCGCACCACTTGTGCCTTGGTTTTTAGCACATCTATTGGGTACGCGACGAACATTCCCACAGCCGTGCCCACACCGCCAGGCAAGACTGAAGCAGCTGTGCTCCTAATAAGCGAGAGAGATGTCGCACCCATTTCTGTATTTTACAAGGGAATAAGATAGCGACCAGAGTTCGTTTTACCTTTCTCGAGCAAAATGGTGGGATTTGGAGAGATCTCCGTTTTTATAATGCGCGAACTAAAAAATTAAAAAAATGGAACCCCGCTTTTCTATTCTTTTCCTTGCAGGAAAAACTTGTTGCGCCTTTGATTGCTACACATGTGGTAGACTAGGTGGTGTGAGACAAAAGAGAAAGGCAAAAAGCTACGCTACGTAATTACATGCAAAGAAAACGTGATTTGCATAATAACTTGGACATTGTCCTAGTATTGAATTACGCTAAAACAAGGTAAAAAAGTAA
>Ga0247833_1005086_pt1 | contig 15591 bp, 17 predicted proteins | sample LaCruzMarch2015__7_FD_187117 | JGI IMG/M metagenome (GOLD analysis project Ga0247833, IMG submission 187117) | Freshwater microbial communities from meromictic Lake La Cruz, Castile-La Mancha, Spain - LaCruzMarch2015_8m | ecosystem: Environmental > Aquatic > Freshwater > Lake | place: Spain...
GCTTTCGCCTGGGTCATATCTTGCCATGAATGCCATGAGGTCATGCTTTGAAAATGGTATTGATATTGATAGAGAATCTTTGAACTCAACTTTGACTGCCTACAATACTTCCTGTGGTCAGATGAGAAGCAAAGCTAGAGATGCTTTCATTTGTAGTTTTTTAGGTATAGATTTGGGAGATTTTAACTAACCTCAAAAACTTAGGCATCGCCTACCCGCACCAGCGGGCACACTTTACGTAGTAACTCTTATTTCACTTGATGTTATCGTGCACTAAAAAGTTTAGGTAGTCGTGACTCCTAGTGTGTCAAGAGAAGAGAAAGTCAATAATAACAAGTTGCTAAATAATAGCCCAAGAAGAGTTACCTAAACCAAAACTATGACACTCCAACACAAACCAGACAAAATGACGACAACTTCTACAAAAGCTTGGATGAATTCCTTGATATCAACAATGACGAGGATGACTTTGACAACGTAATCGGCTTCACTGACACCATCGTGACACCGAACCTCATCAATGAACCCCAACGAGCAGAGCCAAAATCAACACCGTAAAACCAATTTCTGCGCCCGTAAAATTTTCACTGTACAATGCCTTACATAAACAAATCTTCTTTACTTAGAAAGAAAGCCCAAAAATTCATTATACCCTTCAGGGACAGCAGCAGTAACGTCATCCTTCTTCACAAGACGTAAATACTGCTTTCCAGATGGGACTTTGCAGCTGTGGTAGCCGGGATAGTGCAAGGCTGCTTCCTCGGGAGAGACGGTGGGTAGCAGGAACACGCTTCCCTTGAACTCAGTCGAGCGTGTTCCGTCGGGGAGCTCAATGTCAGCATGATTGTTGGGCCAGTTCGCAGGCGTCTGTCATTCGATGTTTGATAGTGAGAAAAAAAAGAACAATTGCAAAATGTATTATTGACAAAGATACATCATGAACTCACCGCAATACTCTTCTCGTAGCTGAGCTGGAGGGCTTCAACACACCGGACAATCTCATCCATATTCCGCCCAACGCAAGCGGGATAGTTGAGACTGAGCATGAGTTTGTTCTCGGGATTGATGATAAACACCGCACGGATAGTCAACGGTAGCTTCTGCTCATCGCTACTGCCTGGGTCGATCATCCCGTACGCCATGGAGATGGAGCGATCCTGATCACCAATGATGGGGAACTTGATCTCAATCTTATTCTCGCAGTGAGCAACAACGTCCTCAAGCCACTCATTGTGAGATTTGACTGGATCGACCGAGAGAGTGGCAACGAGGCAACCCATCGCACTGAGCTTGTCATACTTGAGAGCCAACCGGCCGATCTCAGTGGTGCACACAGGCGTAAAGTCGGCAGGGTGAGAGAAGAGGATGGCCCACTTGCCCTTCTTCCACTGATGGAACGAGTCGAACTTGCCCTGTGTAGTATCCATCACAAAGTCGGGCACGGTATTCCCAAGACGAAGGCCACCGTCAGTGGATCCTTCAGGGTAGAGGCTCATGTAGAGCTTCGTTCCGGATTCCATCGTGGAGCACATGGTTGATGAGGCGTCGTCGTACTACTACGATAAGATGATGTTGTTGCAACAGAGATGAGGAATGAATTGTGGAGTCAGCGCTATGATACATTTCCATGATTGCCTCGGTGCACTTCCTAATTCTTTTCTTTTGCCGGAACTTGGATACCGCCAAATTTGATAGAGATTCCTTGTGTTCCTTCTTGCCGTTAGCCATGGAGACCGATGATGCCAGTGTATTCGTGTACATGGGGGAGGGGGGCGAACCCGTGCCAGAAGATGTGGTCCACGCCCGCGTCCATTCATCTGTCACGTCGATTCCTCATCATGCATTCGCCGAGAAAAGCAAATTAGAAACAGTTGAACTGTGCGAGGGGCTACAAGAAATAGGACGATTTGCATTCAATAATTGCAAAGCACTGAAGAATATAATCATACCTCCTTCTGTCACGTCGATTCACATGATGGCATTCATGTATTGCATCGCTTTAACGAATGTCGAACTTAATGAAGGTCTCCAGGAAATCGGCGACTATTGCTTCTACCAATGCTTGTCCATAGAAAAATTTGACATCCCCATCACCGTCAAAATTATTGGTAGCAATGCATTAGGTAAAACGAACATGCAATTTCTTCATATTCCCGATGGAATCGAGAGCATCGGGGACGGAGCATTGAATAACTGCAGCTTCACCATTTTTAGAATTCCACCATTGATCACCAAAGTCTCCAAAGGTATGTTCGGCAATTGTGGTAGCATGTTTTCATTGGAGATTCCACAACAAAACGATATTCGAATAGAAGGATTTGCGTTCAGGGCCTGTCATACATTGCGAAATGTTGCCTTTTTGTCCAACACAGAGATCGAGGTGGGAACGTTTCATAACTGCACAGACCTTCGACATGTATTCACTACGGAAGAAGCAATCGCAAATTCGCTACGGCATCGTTTTGACAATCTCTTAGTCCACGAGATTTGTTACTACCAAACATATTATAGTCGCCAGTTATTATTGGAAAAAATTGATCATGTAACCACAAAACTAAAGACGAGTAAGTTCCAAGCATTTCGACGTAATAAGCAGCAGAGCAGCAGTAAAGAATTGGATCCAACAGGCAGGGAGCAGGATTGTCTGGGGATGACTCCTCTTCATATATTGGCTTGTTCGAGCGTTCATCATCTTGAGATGTATCAACTTATAATCATGAGGTATCCCGTAAATTTGATCATCGAAGATGAGTGGGGGGCAATACCACTTCTGTATGCCATTTGGGGGAGCGCACCACGTGAAATTATTTACTACCTAATTGAACGTCATCAATCTCTCTACCCTCAGTACAGATTCAATTGGGATGAAATGGTAGCCACGCTGGGTCGAGCGAATGCACCTTTGGCTACAATTCAGAATCTTCTTAATGTTCAACAACATTGTTTCCCGGGACAAATGTTGGACTGGGACCAAATCATTCGATGGTTGGCTGCACCTGTCGAAAGGTTGAATGGGAGCAAACCTCATCCATCACCTGGAACATTCTGCTCGTTAACTAAAATCAGCATTGCCAATCGCGTCAGTGCAATAGGAGTAAAGCATTGGCGAGTCTCTATCACAAAATTCTGTGATTGGTCAATTCCTGAATATGAAACTTCTATTTTCAACAGGAACAGGTGGCTTGAAGAAGTGAAATCCAAAGTTGCCCATTATGAAGCTGAGTATCAGAAAATAAAGGAAGCAGCAGCAATGCTGGAACTTGTTCTCTGGAAGACGAAGTTACATGACGAATCCAGCCTAGGCCAAGCGAATCGAGTTGATGAATTGGAATTTAGAGTACAGTGTCGCATTAGCTGTGGAGCACATCATGTGATTAAAAACGTGTTACCTTACCTTACATCCTTACACCCAAATGAATAATTTTGGCTGATTAAGTAATAAATAGCACGTCAAGTATTTGTATAATTAGTAGTTAATTCTGGATGTACTTCATATTTTACAGTGAGTAATTTACAAAAGAACTTTGACAACAAAATATCCCGTGACAATCCCTAGCACACTAAAAGATGTTGCAGCATGCGTATGTAGCTTGAGAACATGAGTAAGGTCTGTTATGAAATGGGGATCACCAAATACAAGCCAACCTAATGCTGCCAATATTATAACATATGATAACATGGCCGAGAATGACAAACTAGTGATAATACTTTCCAGCGTTACTCGATAGAGGCTTCAACAACAGACGATGAATCGATACCAAGCCAACCCCTTCTTGTGATATCGTAGCAAATATTGCCACTGATTACTCAACAGTGTATTGTAATCCATCGCTAGTGTGATTGCCGTGAGAATTGCACATATGATTGTCAATATAACAAAGATGAAGAATAATGTATTGTAAAAATCCATATCTCCTCTATTGATGCAGCTTAGCAGTGACCGGGGGTAGATGCCTGCAATCAAGGCGGCAATTAGTACAAGGGTAGATATATCTGAATATTTACTTTAGGTGAAGGAGATTACTTTCTACTAGATTTGCATTTCCTGTTCAAGTGATCTGCCCGCCAGTTATCATCTTTGTAAATGATGCGAATCTGTCGATGAGTTTGCAATGTATTGTCCCCAATCGCATGATCCTTCTCGTAAGGCGCATTCCATACTTGCGGGATTACTCCAGCAGCCTGTTCCTCCTCTGTTCCTAGATAGGTTGTCATGCAGTGAAACGCAAATATGTGACGCATTGATTGAGTTTGTCGTTCATCGTCTCTGTAGTCTCTTAGGTTTCCACTCGTATCAAACCAATCTCGTCATTACTGGCTTTTAGTTGAGCCACTTTCTCGTCATTTTGACTGACTACTAATTGAGCTTCGGGTCGAGCAATGCGTTCAAGCTTGACTTGATTTGACTGCGTCGTCTGTTCAAGCAACCGCTCAAGCTCGACATTCCTCTTTGCTAATTGAGTCACGACTAGAGTCTTCGACGATTCAAGCTCCTTGAGCGATTCAGTCGTAGCCACGAGCTTGTCATTTGTGGCGGCGACGTCGCGTTGCAACATACCAATCGTGAGGTCCTTCTCATCACAAGCACTCTCACTAGCGTTCAATTTCTTCGTCGCGGCATCGAGCGATTCAGTCGTAGCCACGAGCTTGGCATTTGTGGCGGCGACGTCGCGTTGCAACATACCAATCGTGAGGTCCTTCTCGTCACAAGCACTCTCACTAGCGTTCAAATTCTTCGTCGCGGCATCGAGCGATTCAGTCGTAGCCACGAGCTTGGCATTCATGACAGCATTGTCATCAGAATCCGCTCGATCACGTGCAGCTAGCTCTGCCTCAAGCTCATCAATTGCCAGCTGAAGCTCGTCATTCTTGGCCTGGACTTGGTCTTTCGTTAATTCAAGCTCCTCCATTTTCTTCCTCTTCTTATGCTTCTTCTTTTGATTCTTTCCCACCTTCTCCGTAGTCTGCTCTACTTGACTATCAGCGCCCACCGCAGTCTGCTTCTCCGTAGACTGCTCTACTTTCCTCATCTTCTTCCATGTAGCTCTAGAGAACTTTTCGTCTGCAACAAAAACAAACAACAACAAAAAGTTTGAATTAGATCAGTAATCAGATGAATACGATCTTGTCTACTCAATAACAACACTTACCTAATTCGAGAGACATTGGAAGAAATGCTCCTCTTGGCGCCTCGTCAATCCAGGCTTTGTCCTTCGTTCGACTATCGCGCCTCGTCAATCCAGGCTTTGTCCTTCGTTCGACTACCGCGCCTCGTCAATCCAGGCTTCGTCCTTCGTTCGACTACCGCACTTCGAAATGAATAAATAAGAACGAGTATGAGCACGCGAACACAGTTAAGAGGTGACAGGGTATCCGTCCGCCATAGGACGATAGCCGAAGCAGCGGCGGACGATAGCCGAAGCAACGGTGGACGATAGCCGAAGCAACGAGGGACTCACCGGGAATTGGGCCTTGTCGTCGCGAGAGGGAAGCTCTTGTTTTGGGACTCCTTCGAATCCCCTAGCCTAGAACTGCACATTAATGATTATTTAGGCGGGAAAGGACTGTAGGAGTAATAGTGAGATCAACAAGGAGTAAGATGAAGACGACTGCCATGGACTAGTCGAAGAAACAAACAACACTACGAAAAGAGCTCACCGCAGCTCTCGTTGATCTTTTGTGCGCGAATATAGTATTTTAATTTGAAATGAAGATAGTGGTTATTTGTAGTCGACCGTTACCAATACCTGATTCAAGAGAAGAGCTGGATGGATTGTCTCAAACGAATGAAGCAACATTTCCACAGTTGAGTTTGGATCGAACAAAGGGTCTTGTAGTCTTCAATGAAATTCTAATGTCGTGAGTACATGAATGAAACATCGGATTGCCCAATGGGTCAAGACTTAAGTCGAATTCGAGGTTTATTTTGAAGCCTTGGTCAAATGGAAGATAATTGGACCCAGTGGCACACTCAACAAATTTCACAAGGAAATCATCTATTTCCTCTGCCGATTCTCTCAAGTATTGCTTGAAATTTCCATTGAAGAAAATCGTTTGCTTCTCCCTTATATCCTCTAGTTCAGCTGTAGTCATACGTAAGGGTTCTGCAACACGAGATATTGTCAGAAAAGGGAAATTCCAATGATGTCGCTACGAATACCAGTAAGACATGATGGTATCTCGTTAGCCGATGATCCCACCATCCAAGAAAGTAATGCATATATCGAGCCTACCAAAAGTATTGGGATCGTTTCGAGGACCAAATTTAGTCGTTGTCTTAGGGCAACCATTGGATCAACAACGTTGTATACTTTTTGTAAATTGTCATTGGACTGCTGCGATGAATACGACCTCCTAGCGGCAACAGTAGCAGACCGGAAGAAGACGATATTGAATACTACCAACAAACCAAATGCGAATAATCCCATGGCTGCATTCTTACGGAATCTTGATATACTCGTAATGTCATGCACTAAGGATCGCAATGAAGACATTGTGGGAACATATGTAACGGACGGTGGAATATGTTCAATGTCCAGTATCGTCGCTCATTACAAACACCACATGTGTAGGGACAAATATTATGCATAAACTCCGGGTTGAGCGCACACTGTCCATTGTCGCTTCCTCGCCGAGTCAAGGTCCAACCATGACATCGTGTCGATAAGTCGACACAATGTCTTGTATGAATCATAAACGCTGTGTCTGTAGTAACCACCACGTCTAATAGTAGTACTTCTTTCGCCCTTACAAGCACGTCATGGAATGATGCTCTAGTAGCTCCTGGGAAGGTATCGAGTCGTGTATCGAATGCAAATATCCGATCTCCGGCATGTAACGAAAGATACGACTGCTGATACCCGGAATCGAAAATCTTCATTTGCATCGGGTGATGAATTCTTATCGGGATGTGTCTCCTTGGCACGTCGTCGATATGCCTTTTGTATAGATCATCTATTGTGGCAGTCCGCTTTTTCACGCCAAGTATCCAATATAGATCGTCCTCCGACTTGGCTTTGTGGCTGCTATTGAACACGCTCGCCGCATTGGTCGTCGTCGTGCTGCCGCACGATATGAATAGTATAAAAACTAGGAAGAGCGACGCCCTAGTTGTCAACTCCTCTTCGTTGATATCGAGACGCACGTTGGAGGCAAAATTCAGAAGTGTCTATGTTTGAGCTTCTTTCAATAAGTGAAAAAATCCCTTCCGCTCTCTCCTCCACACCCCCATGACGCGGCTTGCCTTGATGTCGAAGATAGCAGCATGGTTACGACGGCAATATCGTTTCATCGTAACCAAGCGTAGCAGCACTCGATCATCATCATCAAGTAGTAGTCGCCGCACGACTAATGCAACGGCTGCATTGTTGGTCGTTGGCGTGGTCGTCGTACTTTACGGCGCGTTCCATTCCACGCTGCCGAGTCCACACAATCAATACAACGATGGCAACGTCGACGACAATGATCGACTTGCTCCTCCCCCCGGCGATATTCCCAATAGCCACCACCCTCACTATGGGAATCCATATGCCGCCAAGGAACGGCCGCATCGCCTTGCCATAATCATACCCTACCTGCCGAGCAATGACGGCGCGCCGGCCTTTCCGCCGTACTTCGATTTATTCGTCGCGAGCGCCGCCGGCTCGGCGGACGTGGCCGATTATTTGATCTTCCATTGCTTCGTGCCGAGGGAATACCTGCCCAAGGAGGAGACGTTGCCGCGGAATGTCGTGCTCATCGACATGAACATCTATACCGATGCGGCCGACGGGACGAAGGAGGAGAAGGGCGGCGGAGGATGCGGGCTGGCGCGACTATTCACGCGCGTTACCGATATACGTCAAGGACGAAATAGCATGCAAACGCCATTGGACCAATTGATACGTCGTCTCTCTACACAAATTATCGATTTGCCGTACATACTCGTAGAGTACAAGCCGGCATTCGGGCACATCTTCGCTCGATATATAACCGACTACACGCATTGGGGATATAGCGACTTGGATGTCATATTCGGCGACCTATCCCGATGGATGGATGATGACGAATGGACGGATTACGATATCGTCACGTACAGCTACGGCGATCAGGATAAGCTATATTTGCGCGGACAATTCACCTTTCATAGGAATGACCCCAAACTGATTAATCAATTATGGCGTCATTGTAAATACTTGAGCGAGATGGATATCCGATATTCGCACAATCCGGGCAAAACGTTATCGTTCGAAAGTGCCGAGGGATGTTACTCGCAGGCCATATTGGTACGATCGGATATCAAAGTCAAGTGGGCGGTCAAGGCCACGACCGATTATTTGAATGATAGTCCCATATATACCCAAGGCGTATATTTATCATTGGGATCCAATTCAAATCATTTATCATCATCATCATCATCATCATTACTGTCATCGGTATCGGGAGTACATGATCGTCGACCAAGGTCGGTATTGTATACTTCGTCAACATTATCATCGGGAGATGCATTACTAACAATACCATATAATTGGTTTGAGGATGAAGTTAACTATCCCAAGTATGTAGAAAGGACATTACCCATACAAGAACATGTCGGCGAACGCACTATAGTTGAAACATATCGTACGAGGTATGATGCCAATAACAATAATAATAATAAGACGAAGGATGACGAAAGGGCGAAACAGGTTAAATGTATGTTCTGGGCACCACAAACATATCAAAGCGATATATGTACCATCGAGGGTTCGGTTACTAGCGACGAAACTGTGATATTAGAAGAGGGCATATTGTACAAACGAAAATTCATCGTACGTGAGCATCAATTATTCCCACGTGGGACTGTTAGTTTTCCATTCTTTCATTATCAAGAATGGAAACGTACGTACCGTGCTACCGAATTGCTCGTGGGTAATAATATACGTAATGCGGATAATATAATGTCGGGGTTGATAATTACCAAGGAGGGTGTACTGCCGTTATTTACATCAACGGTGGCATCCTCCTCCTCGTGGACGAATAAATTTCGACATCCGGCAGCAGCAGCAACAACAATATCAACAACAGCATGGATGTTGGCGGATACTGGTTCAACCGTTATGCGTACGACGAATAATAAATTTTGTTTATTTTCATTACCCAAGGCTCATATTAAGGGTGCTACTGTTTGTAAGGTACAATCCTCCTGGCCTCGACTATTACCAAATAGTAGTAGTAGTAGTAGTAGCAGCAGCAGCAGCAGCAACAATGCATTATTATCACTGAACAACAATAAGGTAGCATTGCCACATGACTCGACATCGGCAGCAATAACAATACTGCGTTCGCCGGCGGGTCAAACGACATTGGAAGCATCGTCCACTAATACCATGAGAGGGACTGCTGCTCGACAAAGTACGACATGGTGGGATACCAAGCTCGTGGATGCCAATAAGGATGTTACACTCGTACTAACACTACAAATAATGGATACGCATATGACAGCGGAGGAGTTGGTAATACATAATTTATTATCCTTGGCAGATACGAATATACATCTTTGGGGATCGAAACAGCCTAGTGTATTATTAATACACGTCGATACTACAAGTCATGACGGTGCAGCAGCAGCTGTTACACGAACATTGGATACGATCGAGGATATGTTTGCTATTCCTCCATCTAATGACTCATCGTCGTCATCATCATCATCTACCAAGGCGTCGTTACCACATTTACGCAATACAATAGTTGCAATTGTTACCACTAAGGATCATCCCAATGTTAGTCGTAAGGCATTGATGAATATGGCAACTTATATCGCACCCACGCGTTATGTTGTAACTGGATTAGAAGTAGAACGTGGATTACTATTGTCCAACGAGGCGTCGGTGTATGCCTCGCGTATGGCACGTGTTTATGGTGATATGCCCGGACACGTATTCGTAATACCACAATTTGCCTCGACGAAGGATGTTGATGATATATCATTCCCGATGGATATCGAGTCGATGAAGAAGATGAGTAGTCATCCAAGTAGTAGAATGATGTATACTAGTGTAGGTGCATCATCGTTACCATCTTTGAGAGGGAAAAAGACTTTAGTTTCGAATTTATCAAAGTATGATTGCATGAAATGTACTAGAAAAGACACTGATGGCGACAACAGTCAAGAGAAGGAGGAGGATGGTAATGACATTCAAGACGAAGATGGTGAGGAGAGTGGGGATGATACCGAAGTAGGTGCAGGAGAGGAAAATGATGATGCATCAGCAGAAGAAACGACTAGTAAAACCGGCCAAAGTCGTCGTCGATTGACGAGTAATACTCAAACATCAGGAAAGACTGTTGATGACTTGTTGGATGAGTTATGGTGGGATCTGTCTGTGGCTGATGCTTTCGGTACCCCTGGTGGTTTTAGTGGCGAAGCTCGACTCTCATCACTCGTGGCCATGGCGGAGATACATGATAGTATCGAGGTATCATTAATATCATTACTTGATGTTAAGGATGAAGCGCAGTTGAACTATCTTCATTATTATGACAAGTCTCCGATACTAATGATTGATCGACTTGGCCCTAGGAAAGAAATGATGACACTCGATCTAGTCCCCGAGGTGGAGGACTTTCGTGGACGTCGATGTTTTCATTTACTTCGTTTGGCACAGCTTGCGGCATATGGGTACAAGATACGGGTATTGTCGGGTGCATTTACTGTTTCATATCCGAAAACACGAGATGCATTGTGTACTGACTCAATGAGGCAGAGTGTTGAGCCAATGCAGCAAACATGCGACTGCGAATTAGATTCAAAGGGCACGCTCAAGGAGATATTGATTGATGAAACAAAACGAGTAGCAAAAGCAGCAGTATTGATGAATGAGCACGACGTGGCAGCTGTACAATAACAATAGGTATCACAAATTTATCATGTACCTGTAGACTGTATCTATTTCACATTGTAGCATACAACTGTGGGTAGAGAGAGCAACGTTCCCATAGAATTTTTCAGTACAACTACCTATGTAGACCGTGAAAAAATGAGCCATAAAAACTCAATTTATACGCGGTTCATTTACTGGCCTGGGTTTTTTTTTCCCATGCGTACACAAACTCCTTCATTTCCTCTCGCTCTGTTGGTACATCCCTTGAAGGTGCACAGCTTCACCTTCAATCTCCTTCTGAATATTATATTACTTGGTGGTACCTCCAAAAACAATTTATTTGTCGCTGCTGCAGCAACCTCTTTTCCTCTTGCGTGCTTTTTTGCCTGCATGGAGTGTACCGACGCTATCAAATTCTCTAGTGAGTACATAGTGAGCCCTCCAGTAGATACCTATGTAAATAGAAGACTCCCTGTGTTTATGGCGGGGCCAAACTGGTGTACCATCAAAATCATGAAGACCTCAATACTGACCATCGCGGCATGCGCCGTCTCCTTCCTCTCTCGAACTCACGCCTTTGCTACACCATCATCATCATCAATGTCCTGGAGCATCATATCGTCGAGTAGACAGCAATTGTCGTCTCAACCGTCACCGTCATCAATCACGTCGTCATCATCCGTATCATCGTCATTTTGCCTCAACATGTTTAGCGGCGGTGCACTCGACGTCGAGGAAGAGGAAGATGATGAAAAACGTACACAAATTGAACGAATGGCCAAGGCGATGGGTATGACCGTCGAAGAGTATCAATTGGGGATGAATGCCCGATTACGGATGGAGGATGCGATTAACAATTTACGCGTAGTGGGCGGTGATGCCACTGCCATGGGCGTAACAGTCGAGCGTGATGGGAATATGCCACCACGACATTTAGTCGTTACGGTTACCGATGCCGGTAAGGCTTTGGGCAAGGCCAAGTTGGAGAAGAATATTGTTGAGGCATTAAAGAGTGCGAGTGATAAAAGTGCTGTGGGTCGGAATGAGGCACAGAAGGATATGATGAAGTACATTTCTGACAGTATGAAGAAGATGGGTATCATGTAAATTGACGCAAGTAGTGGCTTTTGCAATCTATTTATTGATGTCGTGCAGGTGTTCGATTGAGTAATCACATTTCCGAATCATCAATCATTAGAAGTATTGCAAATTGAAGGGAGTCTTGTGGATAAATAAGGATATAAGTTAGTCCAACTTAGATTGTAAGTAAATCGTTACTCGACAAAATGACGCACAGCAATTGGGAGGACAAGGACAAGCGTTGAGAAACAAACCCAGACACAAAGCATTAGATGACATGCCTACGTTGACGATAACTTGATTAAATTAGCAGTAAATTAAGATGTAGCGTCGACTATTCCCCTCAATTGTGAACTGAAATTGGTAACCCGAGGGTTGTAGATCGGTGCATGATTTGGATAAGTCCTCTTTCCTCCCCCCAGTCACGACATCATATGTTCCCCCCCAGACACAAATCATTAGATGACATGCCTACGTTGACGATAACTTGATTAAATTAGCAGTAAATTACGATGTAGCGTCGCCGAGTCCCCTCAATTGTTCACTGAAAATTCCAGCCAGATAGCCCTTCACCTTCACAGCAACATCATGTCCTCCCCCCCACTCTGATACATACAACAACCATCTACTTGGACGCATATAGCGCAATTAAACCGGCTATGAACGGCAATGAAATCCCCACTAAGCCCGCAATAGCAATAGGTAACTTCTCCTCGTCCGTCATCTTATCAGTATTCGTTTTGAAGTAATCTTCTGGTTCGTTCTCTCGTGTCATCTTCTTTTGATTTGGATCGGGTGCACCAAATCCCATTTGAAGTGGTGACAATGACGTGGATGCGGATCGGCGAACGACGCGATGATTACTTGTAGTGGAGGAGGCCGGTGGCGAGAAGGCCGAGACCGTGGCAATGATGGCGAGTAGGAGGACGAGGAACGAACGCATGATGGTAGGAAGAGGGAGCGACACGATAATTGTTCCCGCTCAAGAAGGCCAAAAGAGAGAGAGAAGAAGGTTGAGAGGAATAATGGCCGAAGAAATTATCAACGAGAGTGAAGATGGCGAGAGCGACGATTACGAGAGCGACGATGAAAGCGACGTAAAAGTGTGTTCCGACGAACTGAAGCATTTCGTGCTCAATTGTCACAAAGGCACTGTCATAAGTGAAAGTGACATCGAGCAATTTCAAGGTTATTCTACCTATTCGGACTTTAATTTGTTTGGTGGTAAACCTCCTGACTGGTTGGAGAGGAACACACCTCGAATGGACATTCTTAAGGCGCGGTTAGAGGAATACACACGCTGGTTCAATGATGAAGATGATAAGTCACCAGTACAAAATATTGTTTTCGTCAGTAGCATTGGAGATGAGCAAGTAATTGATCCAGTAGTTTGGCATGAACCATCGATTGATATGTACTGGCAGAACTTTTTTACTGCTTTGAGACAGAAAATTACGACAAACCAACAATTTGTCAAAATCACTTTCTTGGATATTAATGGTGTTGAAATGACGAAAGAAACTGTCGATTTAATGGCGGAAGTGTTTGGTCAAATGTCCATTAATTCAATTCAAACTTGTGCGGTGAAGGATTGATATCACTAACAAAATTGGTGGAGCAGAGTTTGGAGTTGAAGAGACTCAAAATTTCCCACAATTTGATCAATGATATGAACGTGGTCATCACTCTATCCAGAGTTGTGAGATTCCACCCTTGTATTAAGTATCTTGATATGTCTTACTGCAATCTGGGGAATAATCCAGAAATCCTCTCAGTCATTCTTCAATCCAACGTCAAAAATCTTGATCTCAGCTATAACAATATCGACTCATTGGGGGCGATTAAGATTGCTGAACATATACAGGGCAACAAACCCATCGAATGTTTGAGACTTCATCATAACAATCTCAACGATGAAGATGCACTCCTCTTGTCACAAGTGCTCATGACGAACACAAATCTTACGAGCTTAGGAATCTGTTCGAATAATTTAACATCTGTGGGCATCAGGGCGATATTCAGTTGTGTCTTCGACCATACTAGTCTTAATGCCATATACAAGTCAAATCATACATGCAGCATATTTGCGCTAGATTTGTTTTCATTGGGTTCAATCAATAGTGAGCTGAATCGGACAGATAAGTTATTGCTTGCCATTCAAGACAAGGATTCTCTTCTCGGATATCTAGCAAATGTGCCAGTTGAATTAATGCCACATGTACTGGCGTGCCTTGCTAGGTTTTGGGAGAGGGAATCAGACGCAATGACGAATCAAGAGCATGGTAAGATCTTGTCAAGGAGTATGGTGTATGTAGCAATGAGATGGTGGAATATGCTCTCGCTCTACTCCTATTATAATAGTAGCGGCAAGGTGAATACTCCTACAAAGAAGAGACGAATTGCATGATTGTTAAAACAGGGAAATCAATTTGTATTAATTACACATGATTGTAATGTTTCAGTTTACTCTCTCTAGGAGGATATAATACACGCATCAAGCACAAATAAACAACTCCTAACGATATTGTTTGAACAGAACCTAACCATATTGTTTGATTCTCAACTCCATGCACCAGCACCAACTAACGCACCTGCAGTCCCACCACGTCCAGACACCAACTCAATACCAAATGTGTTAAAGTAGGGTGGTTGTAATGGCACACCATTAATTAACAAGCTTTCTATCCGATGTTCTACAATCTTACCGGCACACTCATTCCTTGACAAGTTGCCATATTCATCTTCGCGTAATGATGATGACAAGTCAAATGAATATACCGATATCCCATCGACGTGTACTGCTCGATTGCCCACTATGGACGATGCCGTCCATGAAGTTTTGGGTATCAACATGATATTGAAACTTGTACGTATTTGTGTTCGTGATGAATCATACATGACACGACTTTGGACTACACTTGCTTGTGTATCGTACAGTAGTGATAGCATGGTACGTGTGATACCCACGGCCTTTTTGTAGGATGAGAGTCTTGATAGCTGAACTTGTCCATCGGATGCTTGGAGTGAAATATTATCATGATAGATGGAGTAATCTAATGATACAGCACAAAAAAAAAGAATTTATGAGAATAGACTCAAACTCAAACACACAATACAGAATTTCACGACAATTTTATTGCACAACTAAATGATAACTTACCAGGAGCTCGTCGTAAAAAGTATGGATAGTCATTCGTCAATACATCCATCGCTTTACCCACATTCATTTGTAGTTCGCGTTGATCATTTACCATATTCCGAAGAAATGGCGACAGGTTGCCGCTTCCGGCGCTGCCATCATTGTTCTTGTTCGTCGACGTCGATGTTGTTCGCTCTATTGTGGATTCCATTAAGATTCTTGACAATGGGAATGGCGACGAGGATAAGGGATTGGAGGTATCCGCTGCCGAAGGACGAATCCGAATCCTATTCCTACCAGACGGCACAAGCGACAACGCCAGTACGTTAACAGGTAGCACCGTCATTGCTGCTGCAACAACAGTGACAGCGATCATGGTGGGGAGTAGAGGTCGCATGATTGCTATTTATTTGTTCTATGAGATACTGCTAAATAATGTTGGCACAGATGGAGATTCACAGCGGATGGCCTCCTCTCGTTTTTTATCAGCGCCTCAAAAAAATGGATGGTCGAATGATGAGTCACATTGAA
>Ga0247833_1005093_pt1 | contig 15574 bp, 10 predicted proteins | sample LaCruzMarch2015__7_FD_187117 | JGI IMG/M metagenome (GOLD analysis project Ga0247833, IMG submission 187117) | Freshwater microbial communities from meromictic Lake La Cruz, Castile-La Mancha, Spain - LaCruzMarch2015_8m | ecosystem: Environmental > Aquatic > Freshwater > Lake | place: Spain...
GGTGGCGGCGGCGGTGGCGGCGGTGGATACCGCGGCAGCGACCGCGGCGGCTACTAAGCCGGCACGCAAAACCAATTCACAAAGGGCGTCCCGCGAGGGACGCCCTTTTTGCATTCCTTTGAATTTGTAGCGGCGGTCTATGACCGCCGGAACCTGTCGAAAGGATAAGGCACCGGCGGTCATAGACCGCCGCTACAATCCGGGGGTGTTCATGCACTTTTTGGAGTGCGCCGGCTGGACGGCGCTTTTCGTTTTTCGTGAGGAGGTTCGTTGTGCGGTGCGGTCTGCGGCAAGATCCGGAGCTTCCACGCGAAGAAAGCGGAGGCTCTGCCACCGCACTCCAAAACGCCGGGCGCCGGCCTCAGATCAACTCGGACGCGATTTCGTCGGCGAGGAGGCGTCCGCGTTCGGTCAATCGCACGCGCGGGCCGTGGTCTTCGAGCAAGCCTTCTTCGCGCAATCCCACGACCAAGTCGTGCCGTTCCGCCAACCGTGCCGGGTCGATGCCGGCATTCATGCGCAGTCCGAAGGCGATTTTCTCCGCCTCGCGCGTGGCCGGCGGAAGGATTTCCTCGTTGCGGAGCGGACGCAGACCCGCCTGCATGGCGCGGACGTAGGCCGCGGTATCGGGCACGTTTTGCCAGCGACGTTCGCCGACGGTGGACCAGGCGCTCGGACCGAGACCGAGGTAGTCCGCCCCTTCCCAGTAGGCCAGGTTGTGACGGCACTCGCGGCCGGGTTGCGCGTAGTTGGAGATTTCGTATTGTCCGTAGCCAGCCTCGCCCAGCAGGGTCACGCCGCGCTCGAAGAAGCCGGCATCGTTTTCCGCATCCTCGGTGAATTCTCCGCGGGCCACGCGTTCGAAGAACTCGGTATCCTCCTCGTAGGTCAGGCAGTAGGACGAAATGTGCTCCGGTCGGAGCGCGACCGTGCACCGGATGCTTTCCTCCCACTGGGCCAGCGTCTGCCCCGGCACGCCGTAGATGAGGTCGAGGTTGAGGTTGTCGAATCCGGCGCGGCGCAAGAGGGCGAAAGACCGCCGGACCTGCTCGGCATCATGGACGCGTCCGAGCAATTTGAGCAGGTGAGGGTCCCACGATTGCACGCCCATGCTCACGCGATTGACCCCGAAGCTGCGGAGCAAGTCCGCCTTGCGCGTCGTCACGGTCGCCGGGTTCATCTCGATGGTGAATTCCTCGACCCCGCGGAAATCCAAATACTCGGCCAGGCCGGTAAATAATCGCTCGAGTTGCGAGACCGAAAGAGCGGTCGGGGTGCCGCCGCCGACGAAGATGGTGCGCGGGGCAATCCCGCGGCCGAAAAGTTCCGCTTCGCGTATCACGGCCTCGACCAAAGGGTCGGCTTTCCCCGGACCCGCGAGGTCTTTGTAAAAACTGCAGTAGGGGCAGATCTGCAGGCAGAAAGGGATGTGGAGGTAGAGATGGCGCGCCTTCTGCGCCGTCGGCGCAGAGTTTTCAGTTTTCGGTGATTCAGTTTTCAGCAAGAGCGGCATGGTAGGGACAGGCGGCTCACTCGTCCGCTCCTTTTCCCGCCTCGCGGCAAAAGTGTCCTCCCGGGTAGGGCGGGGCGTCCCCGACCCGCCCTGTGCCGCGAAACAAAAGTGCCCGGCGCGTCGGGGACGCCGCGCCCTACCTGGTACGGATTGAGAGAAGCGCGCCATCTCGTTTCCAGTTTTCAGCACGGCATCCGGCGGTCAGAGACCGCTGATACAAACTGGACACCGCAAACTGAACACTGCCAACTCCGCGCTTCAGGCGCGCAGGGTCTGCAGCGCGGCGCGGAGATCGTCTTCCGTCACATCCTCCGCGACGAACGCTTCGCCCAGACGGGGCACGAGGACGTAGCGGATCCGGCCTTGGGCGAACTTTTTGTCGCGGCGGGATGCGGCGATGAGGGCGTCCGTGCCGAGATCGTCCGGTAGGGCGAGGGGAAGTCCGAAGGCGGCCAGCTTTTCGCGCGCGCGGTCGGCTTCCGCGGCGGCCAGCCCGGCTTTGTGCCGGGAAATTTCCAAGGCGGCAGCCAGACCGAGGCTGACCGCTTCGCCGTGCAGGAATCGTCCGTAGCCGGCCACATTTTCGATGGCGTGGGCGATGGTATGGCCGAAGTTGAGCAGGGCGCGTTGGCCGCTTTGCTCGCGTTCGTCTTCGGCCACGAGGGTGGCTTTGATCGTAATATTGCGGGCGATGAGCGGGGCGAGATTTTCGCGCGGGGTGGCGGGGTCGAGTTCGTCGAGCAGGGCGGCGTCGCGGATGGCCCCGTGCTTGATCACCTCGGCAAAGCCTTCGCGGTATTCGCGGTCGGGCAGGGTGGCCAGCGTGTTGGTGTCGGCCAGCACGAGCAAAGGCTGGTGGAACGCGCCGATGAGATTTTTTCCCGCCCGGGCATTGACCCCGGTCTTGCCTCCGATCGAGCTGTCGACCTGGGCCACGATGGTCGTGGGGATTTGCACCAACGGAATACCCCGCTGGTAAATGGCAGCAACGAAGCCCGCGAGGTCGCCGATCACGCCGCCGCCCAAGGCGACGACAAAGGAACCGCGGTCGAGTCCCGCCTCGATCATGCGGTCGCAGACGTCTTCGGCTGTGGCGAGGCACTTTGATCGTTCGCCGGCGGGCACGGTGAGAAGGACGGCTTTGCTCCCCGCCGCCTCGAGGGATTTCAGCACGGCGGCAGCGTGGAGAGGTCCGACATTTTCGTCGGTAATGACGGCGCACGTGCCGTGCAGTCCGCTGTCGCGGGCCAATTCCCCGGTGCGGGTGAGGAGTCCGGGACCGACGAGCACGCGGCAAGTCTGGCCCGGGATGTTGACCGGCACTTCGATGGGGACGCCGGCTTTCAAGCGAAGGCGTCGCCACTGGCGGCAACGAGGGCTGCGCCGATCAGGCCGGCTTGGTTTTGTAGTTGGGCCGGCACCACCGGAACCTTGACCATGCCCTGGACGACGGGAAGAAATTTTTCCGCTTTGCGGCTGACCCCGCCGCCGATGATGACGAGGTCGGGATTGAGCACGAAGGCGAGGCGCGCGATGACTTCGCCGACGCGTTCCCCCCACTGTTCCCAGGCGAGGTCTTTCTCCTCGCGCACCCGGTCGGAGGCGCGGGCCTCGGCGTCCTTGCCCCGGATTTCCATGTGGCCGAATTCCGTATTGGGCACCAGCTTGCCGTCGAGAAAAACGGCACTCCCCACGCCGGTGCCGAGGGTGAGCAGGACCACGGTGCCGCCGATCCCGCGCCCGGCGCCGAATCGCATTTCGGCCAGGCCCGCGGCATCGGCATCGTTGATCATCAAGGCGGGGCGTCCGAACTTGGCCGAGAAAAAGGTGGAGGCATCGAAGCCGATCCAAGCCGGATCCATGTTGGCCGCGGTGAGGGTGCGTCCGTGTTTGACCACACCCGGAAAAGTGATGCCGACCGGCCCGTTCGTGTTGCTGAAGCTGTCCGTGATCTGACGGATCACCCCGGCGACGGCGTCCGGAGCCGAAGGCGAGGGGGTGGCAATGCGCAGGCGCTCGGCCGCGAGATTTCCTGCCTCAATATTGACCGGAGCGCCTTTGATGCCCGAACCGCCGATGTCGATGCCGAGGAGTTGCATGCCTGCGGATTGCATAACAGCGGGCGCGAGCGGGGCAAGAACGGATCCGCGCCGCGGCCGCAGGTCCGCGGCGCGGAGTGTTCAGTGATTGGCTAAGGCCCGTCTCGAAGACTCGGCTCAGTGTTCAGTCTTTTAGAGTGCGGCGGCTGGACGCCGCTTTGGCTCAGGGGGGACGGGCTCCGCGGCGGGGAAAAAGCGCCGTCAAGCCGGCGCACTGCAAAACTCCGGCGACTCCGTCGCGGGATCCACTGGACACCGAAAACTGAACACTGAACACTCGGCAGCGCACAGAGCGCTGCCGCATGACCCTTCGTATCGACCTCCACGTCCATTCCTTTTTCTCCGCTGACGGCGTGAGCAGTCCGGAGGACTTGATCGCCTCCGCCCGGGCGGCCGGGTTGCACGGCTTTGCCATCACCGATCACAATACGTGCGAGGCGGTTGGTTACATGATGGAACGCGGGTTGATGCGTGCGGATGGGCAGCCGGTTGACGGATTCCTCATCGTCCCCGGGATCGAAGTGACCACGGCGGATGGTCACTTGCTCTGCCTCGGCTGCCGGTTGCCTTCCTCCCTCAAAGGGATGCCCTCGGCCGAAGTTTGCCGTCTGGCCCATGAAGCCGGCGGGATTGCGGTGGCCCCGCATCCCTATGACTTGTTCCGCGCGGGAATCCGTGAGTCGGTGCTCGATGCCCTGCCGCTCGACGGACTCGAGGTGTTCAACGCCGCGACAACTTTGAAGCGGCACAACCGCAAGGCTTACGACTACGCGTTGCGCCGCGGATTGCCCATGACGGCCGGCAGTGACGCCCATCATGCCGGGGCGGTCGGGGTGGCCTGCACCATCCTGGAAACGGAGGATTTTTCGGTGCGTGGTGTGATCGAAGCGCTTGGTCGCGGCACCGAACTCGAGCAGCAATACCTCACCACCCGCCAGACCATCCGCAAAACCTGGAACAACTGGTTCCGCCTCCGCGGCAAGACCCGCGCCAAATAGGGGCAGGGTGTCCCCCTTGCGCGGGAAACCCAGAGTGGGAGCCGTCGGGGGCAAAAAAGGGCCGAAGAGGCCGAAGAGGCCAAAGGGGCCAAAGGGGCCAAAGGGGCCAAAGGGGCCAAAGGGGCCAGCGAACTGCCCGACTGGCCCATACCGGTGACAATTTCCGCATAAATCAACGAAAAAGCGGTTGACAGGCGGTCTGGGTGGGAATTTAATTCAAATGTTCCAACTCAACCAACCTACCCTCATGAAAAAAATCCTCCTCTCCTCTGTGGCGGCCGCGGCGTTTGCGGTCTCTTCATCCTTCGCCGTCCAAGGCACCACCAGTCCTTACACCGATGCCGCCGGAGATATCGCTCCGAACATTGGTACCGGCAATGGCACGCTTGATATCCTTGGCATGGAAGTGACCAACAATTCCACGGACATTACCTTCAAGCTCACGGTGAACGGGAACGTGAATACGACCGACTGGGGCAAATTCATGATCGGCTTTGCGACCGGCGGCACCGGAACGACAACCGGCAACGGTTGGAACCGTCCGATCAACCTCAGCTCACCGATCGGTGGCATGGATTATTGGATTGGATCCTGGGTTGACGGTGGCGGCGCCGCACAGTTTTTCAGCTACAACGGCTCTGCCTGGTCTGGGGCCTCCGCTCCGTCCGCATTTTCTTTTTCCGGGAGCACATTGAGCTACACTGTGGCCCTCGCCTCCTTGGGTCTCGCGGTGGATGATGTCTTTTACTTCGATGCTTATTCCTCCGGCGCCAACGGGACAGACGGCGCAATCGATGTGCTTGCCAACCCGAATATTTCCATCACCGACTGGGGCCAAACTTACACCTCCTCCACCACCGGGGATGCCGGGCTGGGCTTAAACTCCTACCAAGTCGTCCCCGAGCCCTCCACCTACGCCCTGCTCGCGCTCAGCGCTCTCGGCTTGGCTGGCTACGCCGCCCGCCGGCGCGCCGCGCGGAAATAAATTTCCCCCGAGTCACGAAAACCCCGGTCCGGATTCTTCCCGGGCCGGGGTTTTTGATTTTCGTGCCAGCCCCGTGGTTTGTGGCTGGCGCGGCGACCGGGCGGCGCCGTGATTGAGCGGCGCGGTAGACCTTGTGTCCACCGACCGCCACAGGCTGCATCCTGGGCGGTCTGCCCATTGCCCATGATTCCCCCCCGTCCACCAGAATACCCCTGTAGGATTGGCCTCCGCGCCATTCCTGCGTAGGTTTCGGTCCGTTCCCATGGCCCAGAAAATACCCACCCACCGCGTTCCGCTCTCACCGGCCAAGCGGCGGCTCTTCATTGTCATCACCGTTGCGCTGCCTTTCCTTTTTCTCGCCGCGGCGGAACTGGTTCTGCGCCTCTTCGGTTGGGGCGGCTACCCGGCTTGGATCCGCGAGGCGGGGAAACTGCCCTCTGGTGCGACCCTCTGCATTGTCGAACCCGCCGCGGCCAAGCCATACTTCTTTGCCAACCCGACCCGCCCGGGCTACGCGGAGCAGACGAATTTTCTCCTGCCCAAACCCGCGGACACCCTGCGCATTTTCCTGGTCGGCGAATCCGCGGCCAAGGGCTACCCGCAACCGCGCAATCTCGCGGTCTCCTCCTTCCTGCAGGCCATGCTCTCCGATGCCTGGCCGGGGAAAAATATCGAAGTGATCAATCTCGGCACGACCGCCGTGGCCAGTTTCCCGCTGGTTTATCAGGTGCGCGATGCGCTGCGCTTTTCGCCCGACCTCTTCATTTTCTACACCGGCAACAACGAATTCTTCGGCGCCTACGGCACGGCCTCGATCAATGCCGCCGGTTCGCTCCCGCCCTGGGCCCTGCGCGGGATGCGCGCCGCGCGGGGGCTGGCCCTCGTCCAGGTATTGGACAGCTGGCTCTACCGGGGGGCGGACGAAAACCAGAGCTTGATGGAAGAAATGATCGGCCAGACTGTCATAGCCGCCGGTTCCCCGCTGCGGGAAGCTGCGGCGCGAAATCTCGCGGCCAACCTCGGCACCATGCTCGATGAGGTCACCGCGGCAGGCGTCGCCTCCATGGTCTGCACCACGGCGAGCAACGAATCCGGACTCGCCCCGCTCGGCGAGGATGACACCGCCGGCCTGGACGAGAAGCAGCAACGCGAACTCCGCCGTCTCCTGGGCGAGGCGGCCGACGCGGCCGAGGCCGACCGCTTCCCGCAGGCCGTCGATCTCCTCCGCCAAGCCGGGCAAATCGCCCCGCGCCATGCCCGCGTGCGCTTTCTCCTCGGGCAGGTTTTGGTCCGGGGCGGCCAGATGGATCTCGCCCGCAGCGCATTCCTTGCCGCCCGCGACCTCGACACCATGCCATGGCGCCCCATCTCGCTGACCGAGCAGGCCATCCGCAATACCGCCCTGACCAAAGGGGCCACCCTCTGCGATGTGGCGGAAATTTTCCGCAAAGAAAGTCCCGACGGGGCCACCGGCTGGGAATTGCTCGACGACCACGTGCATCTCTCGCTTTCCGGTCAGGCCCTCGCCGCCCGGGCCATGGTCGGCGCCATGGTCAATCTTTCCGGACCCCTCCAACTCGGCTCGGACGAACTCGGTCTGGTGCAGGATGACGAAGCCTACGCGGAAGCTTTCGGCACCAACCGCTACGACGATTACCGGGTCAACCACACCCTGCGCGTCCTCTTTGGCGTGCCGTTCATGAAAAAAACCAACACGCCGGCTTTCGACGTCTTTGCCGAGTTGTGCCGCGAGGCCGAGGAAGAAATGACCCCCGAGGTGCTCGCCGCGGCCCGTGAATGGCAGACCTTGCGTCCGCACGCCGGCGGGCTCCGTCCGCTCACCGGCATGGTGGCCCGCCTTCTCCTGCGCGAGGGCAACACGGAAGAAGCGCTCAAGCTCTACGAAATCGCGGCGAGCCAAGTCCCCGACTACACCTCCTGGCATCTCGAATACATCTACTTCGCCCTCGCCTGCCGTCAGAAACTCGACGGCCAACTCGACGCGGAGGATCTCCAGATCGCCGCCGAGGCCATCGCGCAGGCCAGGTTCCTTCTCGCCAACGGTTATTCCGAAAGCGGGCTGACCGAGCGCTACGCCGGCCGACTGCATCAACTCCGCGGCGAATTCGCCGAAGCCATTCCCTTCCTCCTCGCCGCCCGACCCAAGATGCAGGCCGAAGACCTCGTCGCCACCGACCAGGCGCTCCTCCTCTCCTACCTGCAAACCGGGCAGAAGGAGAAGGCCCTTGCCTTGGCCGACGAGGGGATCAAAAACAGCGGCCCGTTCGCCGAAGTTTATCGTCGCCTCCGCGCCGAAGTGGAGAAGTAGGTGGATCGCGCCATCCCGGCGCCGGCCGTTTCTGTGTCCGTCAGAGGGCCTCCTCCGTCCGCGGGGACAAGCCCCGCGGCGCGGTGATCTGAGCGGCGCGGGTCTGGGGGCGCGGTGGTCTTGAGCGGCGCGGTGGACCTTGTGTCCACCGACGGCAGCAGGCCCGATCGGCGCCGCAGCGAGCGCAAAACTCTCCCCCGCAACTCGTTACCAGCCACTCGCCACGCCTCGCCAAGGGCGGGCTGCTTATTCGCATCTTATTCCCAAGCGTGACATTTTCCGTGCCGTGTAAGATTTTTGTAACTCCCCGTTGACAATCGTTTTTCCCGCTCACATATTGTCGGTGTTGGCAGCACTGCAAAGATGGCTGTCGGCACCCGGAAATGAGTTCCCCTAAACCAAAACTCCTCCCATGAAAAAACTTCTCCTCGCGGCGGTCGCATCGGCCGTTCTTTCCTCGGGCGCATTTGCCGCTACTTTAGCCAACGACAACGCAACCAACGTTGCTTACTCGGATGGTTGGATTACCGGCGACAATGGAGGCGTCGGTTTCGGCCCTTGGGCTATCACCGCCAACGGCTCAGGCTCAGGCGGATTCGCTGGTTCTTACGTTGGAGGCACAGGACTCGGCAATCCTACCTTCGGGATTTATTCTGGAAACAATGCCGCCGCCACGGTCACAGCCTACCGTCCCTTTACGGGCGGAGGTTTGACGGTTGGCCAATCCTTCAATGTCGATCTGGGCAACACGGCAACCATCGTAGGCCAGATCGGACTCACTCTCATGAGTGGTTCGACCGCCCGCTGGACTCTGAAGTTTGTCGGGGGTGGGGCAAATTGGCTGCTCAATGATGGGGGTAGTGACTTTAGCGCCGGCCAAGCATACGCACCCAATACTCCGCTCTCTTTCTCTCTGACCTACGGCGGCGGATCCACCTATTCTTATTCGTTCGGAACAGGTAGTGGGAACAATTTCACTGCGTCTGCCGACATCTCGAATCTTGACGGTGTGCAGTTCTTTTCCGTTGACCAGGGCGATAACCAAAACATGGGCTTCAACAACCTCCAAGTTGTCCCCGAGCCCTCCACCTACGCCTTGCTCGCGCTCAGCGCGGCCGGTCTTGGTGCCCATCTGATTCGCCGCCGTCGCCGCTAACGGCGAAACGGAGAGGAGTTTGGTTTTGAGGAGGGTGTATCCTCACCTCTCCGCTTGCAGTAAAATCTCCTGCGCCTTGGCATGCCCTTGCTCTGCGGCGCGCTTCAGCCATGCATCGGCCAGCGCACGCCGGTCGGCGAATGAATCACCAAATTTATAAAGGGAGGCCAGTACCATCTGGCTGTCAGCGTCACCTCGTTCGGCGGCCGGTTTCAGGATGGCCTCTGCTTGCGCTTCGTCCTTCGGCATACCGAGTGAGCCGCGCCCATAAGCAGTGGCGAGCATGAGGGTGGCCTGAATGTGACCGTTTTCGATCGCGCGTTTCATCAGCGTGAGGCCCTCGGATCGCGCTTTCGGCTCGGACCGGGAAAGCATGAGGCGTGCCGCCGAGAACATCGCTTCCGCGTGCTCTTGCTGCGCGGCCTGAAGAAACGACTCCAGCGCCGCCGTCTCATCCTTGTTCGTGCCGCGTCCGGCGAAATGCATCGCGCCCAGGGCAAACTGCGCCTCCCGCCAGCCGAGTTCCGCGGCGCGTTTCATTTTTACGAATGCTTCCACCTCCGACTGCTCCACGCCGTGTCCTGCCGTGGTGAGGGTGGCCAATAAAAAGAGTGCTTCGGAATCGTCCTGCGCGGCCGCTTCCTGCAGCAAACTGATGCCCCGGCCCAAGCTTTGTCCATCGTCGGGTGCTTCGAGGTAAAGCTTGCCCAGTCTGGTCTGCGCCCAGGCTTCGCCGCGCGAGGCGGCGTCGGCAAACTCGGAGCCCAAGCGAGTCGGCAAGCTTTCTCTTTGCCGCATCTCCGGCCGCGACAAATCCACGGGTGCTTTATCCGGTCCGAGTCTTTCTCCGTCCACGATCACCCCCGCCGGTTTGGTCGAGAAGCGTGGATCGGTCTGGGCCAAGCCGGCCGCCGCGTTGGCCAGCAAGAGAGCCGTGAGGCAGACCGCATTTCTCTTCATAATTTCGCAACCTACTGCCGCGTCCGTCCGCTCTCAAGTCCTGTGGCGCGGGGGAATGCAACGGGGCGGGGTTGTGCGATGGGTCTTGGGTGGAGACAAGGCAAGTAGGGCGGACCTTGAACCAAAACCAGCCCGAGGGCACGGGCCACCAGAGGCCCGCAATTTGGCCGGTGAGCGGCCCCGGTTAAAAGGTCTGCCTGGTGGCCGGCGCCAGAGCCTGACTTTGACAAGCTCTTCTCGTTGGTGTTCTTTGCTTTATGACAGCTGGCTTGGTCCCGGCTGTCTCCATTCCGTGAAGCTGATGACGTACCGCTCTGCTGTCCTTGCCCTGGGTCTCCTCCTGACAGCCCAAGGCTGGGTGCGTGGTGCCGACTACGATCCGCCGGCGGGCTATTACGCTACGACCGCCGGTCTGACCGGCCCGGCACTGAAGGCTGCGCTGCACAGCATCATCCGCAACCATACGATCATACCTTACACCGCCAACTGGACGGACGCCTGGGACGCGCTCAAGGTGCTGGATCAGGATTCGCTCAGCGCGGCTAATGTCCGCCTCATCTATAGCAACGGCAGCGTGCCGGCCTGGGACACCGCGGGGGACGGCAATCCGTCGATTTCGGAAAATTCTTGGGAGCGCGAGCACCTCTGGCCGCGCTCGTTCGGGGTGGGCAACGATGGGGCTGATACCTCCGATCTTTTCAACCTGCGGCCGGTCCGAGGTTCGGTCAATTCCTCCCGGAGCAACCGCTTTTACGATCAGGCCGACCCTTTTCATCCGAGCGATCCGGCCCGCACTCCGCCGAATTGCTTCGAATGTCTCTACGATTACTACAACGGCCAGGGCGGCATCTGGACGCCGCGCCCGGAGGAAAAGGGCGACCTCGCGCGGGCCATGTTCTACATGGCGGTGCGTTATGACGGGCGCGATACCAACAGCGTCGACCTCGAGCTTTCCGACGAACCGAACGATGCGGCCGGCACCTTTGCCTTTCTTTCCACCTTGCTGCAATGGCATATCGAGGACCCGGTCAGCGAAGCGGAACGCCGGCGCAATCATCTGGTCTTCACCCAATACCAACGCAACCGGAATCCTTTCGTCGACCGTCCGGAATTGGTGAACCAAGTCTTCGGCGTGCTCTCCGCCTTGCCGGCGCTCACCGTGACCGTGACGCCTTCCGCGGTGGTCGAGGGAGAAACTGTGACCGGACGCGTGCGCATCGCCGTGGCCGTGGCCCTCCCGGTTACCGTGCGTTTGGCCACGGTCGGCACCGCGGCTGCTGACCTTGACCTGCCGTCGAGCGTGACCATCGAGCCCGGGCAGACCTCCGCGGAATTTGCGGTGGGCCTTGCCTCCGATGCCGAGGCCGATGGAGACAAGGAGGTCAGCCTCATCGGCCTGGCCGCCAATTACGAAAGCGGGGCCGCTTCGCTCCTCGTGCTCGATGCGCAGGGCACGTCGACCGGGGAGGCCACTTCGACCTTCATCACCGGCGCGGGTCACTACCGGCAAAATTTCGACACCTTGCCGGCGGCGGGCACGAGCAATTGGACGGACGACTCCACCCTGCCCGGCTGGTTTGCCCAACGCGTGGTGACCAACACCACGACGACAATTGTTTCGAGCAATGGCGGATCCTCGACCGGCGGACTTTACAGCTTCGGCACCACGGGCAGCACGGACCGAGCTCTCGGCTCCGTGGGCTCCGCCGGAAGCGGGGCGGTTGCCTGGGGCGCGGCTTTCCGCAATGACACGGCCGGGCTGCTCTCCTTCACCTCCTTGTCATACATCGGCGAGCAATGGCGGTCCGGCTGGACGACCAGCGCGGCGCAGACGGTCAGCTTCTCCTACCAGACCGGTTCCGGTGCGGCCGACCTCACCGCGGGAAGCGACAGCGCGTGGACCTCGCTGTCCTCGCTCAATTTCACCTCGCCGATCAACAACGCTACCTCTGGGGCGCTCGACGGCAACGATCCGGCCAACCACGTGTCGGTCAGTTCCGGCTTGGACCTCCTCCTCGCCCCCGGAGCGTGGATCACCTTCCGTTGGCACGATATCGACCATTCCGGCACCGACCATGGCCTGGCCATCGACGACTTCCGCCTCGACTGGTCCGTCGAGCCGCCCGGCGATAAACCGGAGATCAGCGGTATCGACCCCGTGTCCGTGTCCCTCGGCCAACCCTTCCAACGCCAACTCGCCGCCACCGGCCACCCCGCCTTTTACGAAGCCGAGGACCTGCCCCCGGGCCTGACCTGCACCCCGGGTGGGCTGATCAGCGGAACCCCGCAAACGGCCGGCACCTTCACCGTCCGTGTTCTCGCCCTTAATGCGGCCGGCGCAGGCACCGGCAGCTTCGTTCTGACCGTGGGCCAAGCGCCGCCCGCCATCACCGCGCTCCCGGTGGCCGCCGCCATCCGCCTCGGGCAACCGCTCTCCGCCGCCACGCTCACCGGCGGCGCGGCCAGCGTGCCCGGAACCTTTGCCTTCAAAGAACCGGCCTCTGTGCCGCTTTTCGGCATCAGCTTGCGCACCGTCGTTTTCACCCCGACGGACTCGATCAACTACGGCAACGCCGAATTCGAGCTGCCGGTCACGGTCAATTATGTCATAGGCTTCGAGAGCGCGAACAAGGGCGGCTATGCCAGCGGCGATCTCACCCTCGACGGGGTGAACTGGAACATGACCAGCGCCTTGGTCGGCACTTTGGCCAATGATTTCAAAATCGGAGCCAAGTCCGCCCGCTTGCAGGGCAATGCCCTGGCCGCCATGACCATGCTGGCCGATCTTCCCGGCGGCATCGGGACGCTCAGCTTCCAGCACCGCCGCTATAGTAACGACGGCCAAGTCGAGTGGATTGTGGAACGGAGCACGGACCAAGCCGTCACGTGGGGCGAGGTGGGACGCTTCACCGCCGGGGCCGATACGGCCACCTTCACCGCCGTCCTCGATGTCGCCGGCCCGGCCCGCCTGCGCATCCGCAACGCGGCCGCCGGGAGTGGCGAACGCCGCACCAACATCGACGACATTGTCATAATCCCTTACGTCGCGCCGGTCCTGCCGCTGCCCATCATCACCAGTCCGTTGCTCGGCACCGCGCGGGTCGGGGAGCACTTCAGCTACCAACTGACCGCCTTGCACCGACCGGACCTGCTCGAAATCGAGGATCTCCCGGCCGGCCTCGCTCTCGATCCGGTGGTGCCCGGACGCATCACCGGACGTCCGTCCGTGGGCGGCTCTTTCGCCCTGACCCTACGCGCCCTCAACGCCACCGGGGAAATCACCGCCACCCTGCAACTCGACATCGCGCGCTCCAGCTACGCGGAGTGGAGTGGCCAACCTGCGGGCGCCCCGCCCTCCTCGCCGGCTCTGCTCACCGCCTATGCGGTCGGCGGCGCCGCATTTCCGCTCGCCGTGGGCGAAGAACCGGTCGCGGAAGTCGATGCCTCGCGCGACTATCTGGTCCTTTCCGCCGTGATCCGCACCGACGATCCGGATCTCATCGTCACCGCAGTGGGGGTCAATGACCTCGCCGACTTCGGTGGACCGGAACTAATCACGGTCCAGGGCGAGCGCGGTGCCGACCAGAACGGCGTGCCCCCCGGCCACGAGCACCGCCTCTTTCGCCTGCCCATCGACCCGACCGACACCCAAAAATTCCTCCGCCTGCGCATCGAACTCGGCCCGTAAAACGCGGCGGCGCGTTTCTCTCTCCCATTCCGGCCGTTGCCCCGTTCTCCCCCGTGATTTCTTTTCCTGATCAAACCAGTCAACATGCCAGCCCGCACGGCCTTTTTTTGCATTGAAACGTTCGTTGGAAACTCCCTGAACACTGTTCTTATCAGCCCTCGCGCGGGCCCAGCCACCCCGGTAACAAGCGTCTGAAGATGACCGGCTTTGTGACCTTTTCGTCACATGTGTTTTTATGCTTGTCGTGGCGGAGCGATTGTCCGAATTCTTTGTTTTTCCAAGCCAATCCCATCACCAAATAGCAAATCCTTCATCCCAAAAACACCATGAAAAAACTCGTCATAATTCTCAGCTTAACAACGACGATGGTCGTCACATCCTTGCAAGCGCAGACAGCAATTGCCGAATGGAATTTCTCCGATTTTGGTGCCAACGTGACTAATACCACTTTTGGACCTGTGGCCGCGACAGCTGGAGTCAACTCGAGCGGTGCTTTCCTTACCGGTGTGCACTCCAACGCATTATCAGTGTGGAGCTCCCCAGTTGGCAACGGCAATGCGGACTCGCTCAGTGCCAACAACTGGATTGTCGGCGATTTCTTCCAACTCCAGTTCAGCACGCTGACATTCAGCAACATTGCTTTTAGTTGGTCACAGGCGCGCAGCTCCACGGGACCTACGAATTTTTCTCTCGCCTACAGCGTAGATGGCTCCTCGTTCACCACGTACACAAATTACACCGTCCTCCAATCAGGCGGCTCTGGTGCGCCGGGCACCTGGAGCTCTATCTCAAACAATCCTATCTATGTTCTGAGCTACGATATGTCGTCCATCACAGCTCTCGATAATCAGGCGGACGTCTATTTTCGATTGGTATCGGAGCAGACCGGAGCAACCACTGGCACTGGCCGAGTTGACGATATCACCATCACCGGAGTCCCCGAACCCTCCACCTACGCCATGCTGGCCTTGGCTGGAGCGGGCTTCGCCGGTTACGTCATCCGTCGCCGTCGCCGCTAAGCGCGCGCTCAGATCACTTCAGAAAACGCCCGCCTCGGCGGGCGTTTTGCTTTTCACAGAGTGCTTCGGGTTCCCGTTCCGCTCCGGCTGTGGCCTGTCTTTTTATTGGTGAGAGATTGGAGGGCAAAGCGGCGTCAAGCCGCCGTACTCCAAAAGTCGGTCTTAGGTGCGTGGTTTCAGCGGGTGCCGGCTTCGTCTTCGACCCGGAAGTTGGCCATGAGGGGGAAGCCACCGACTTCGCAGCCGAGCCGGCGCAGCCACCGGGCCGTGGCATGGTTGGAGTTGTCGAAGAGGTGGTAGCCGGCCGGGTCCCGGCTGACCGGAACACCATCAACCTGGCGGATTCGCACGTCGCCTTGATTGCGTCTCCAGCGCTCGTCGAGTTCGCGTCGGAGGGCCTCCGCCTCGGCCCGTCCGATCTCCAATCGCTCCGAACGCGTGCCGCCGGTTTGCGGTGGACCGAGGGTGCCGTCGGCCGCAGGGCGCAAGGTGCGCCGGGAGAAAGCGCCGGAGCCAAAGCCGGCGCCGGCGCGGAGGGTCGAGAGCCAACCGCGTTCCTCGAGGGCATAGTAATGCCATTCGCCGAATCCGTATTCGGTGAAGGTGGAATCCGCGGCCGGCAGGGCCACGCGGCAGTGCTTGCCGTATTCCGTGATCCAGACCGGCACGGGATCGGCCACGGCGGACGGCGCGCGCACGGTCCAGGCGCAGCCGGGGAGAACGAGGAAGGCGGCGAGGAGGAGCGGGGAAGTTTTTTTAGCCACGGTCGAGTCTGCGAACTGAAGTGCCGCCCAGGGCTGAAAACTGAACACTCCGCCGCCTGCTTC
>Ga0247833_1005097_pt1 | contig 15569 bp, 13 predicted proteins | sample LaCruzMarch2015__7_FD_187117 | JGI IMG/M metagenome (GOLD analysis project Ga0247833, IMG submission 187117) | Freshwater microbial communities from meromictic Lake La Cruz, Castile-La Mancha, Spain - LaCruzMarch2015_8m | ecosystem: Environmental > Aquatic > Freshwater > Lake | place: Spain...
CGTTCCGGCTGTGTCCACAGGTCGTGATTGCCATGGCAGGTGAAGATCCCCAGTTCGGCCCTCAACTCGCGCAAAGGTGCGACCAAGGCTTCAAACGTATTGGCGTCGTCAGTGACGAAATCCCCAGTGATCGCGATCATGCCGGGCTTGAGCGCATTGATGGTCTGCACGGCATGACTCACCTGATCGACATGCAAATGCGGCTCCAGATGCAGGTCGCTGATGTGGACGAGGCGAAAGCCATCCCATGCGCTGCCGAGACCGCGCAGGGGAACGTCGAGCTTCACGACCTCGAACCAATGGCGCTCAACGAAGCGACCGTAACCGAAGGCGGCGAAGGGAGAAGCAAGCGCGGTCAGACAGGCTTTCTTGAGCAGGGCGCGGCGGCGAATCATGGGGTGAGTGCTGAGAACAGCGGAACCCTACCGTCGCGCTAGGCCCTGGCAATCCGTGAACGGTGAATTCCCGGTGATGAGTTTGTGAAGAGGGCATCACTGCACACCCGAGGTGATCCCAATCCGCCTGGTTCATCTCCTCTTCCTCGAAGCGTTCGAGAAAGAGGACGAGTGGGACTAAAGCCTTTGCAGCTTCGAAGCGGAGCTAAAGCTTGGCTTTACTTGCCCGCCATCACCTTCTCCACGCCCGTGACGATTTCACGAATGCGGAAGGCGAGGCCGTCGGTCTTGCACACGCTCTGGATGTGCGGCAGCGCATATGCGGCGCGCAGCAGCATGGCGAGCTGACCGAAGCCATAGACGCCGTAGTCGTTGATCTCGGTGACGATGACGTGCTTGTAGCGGTTGAAGATCGTATCCAGCTTCGCAGGCATGGGGTGCATGTGGCGCATGGCGATGCAGGCGGCCTTGTGGCCTTCGCTGCGCAGGCGGTCCACGCTTTCCTTGATCGGGCCGGTGGTGCTGCCCCAGCCGACGATGAGCACATCGCCTTCCTCATCGCCATGCACAGGCGGCAAAGGCAGGGTATCGCTGAGCTTGACCAGCTTGTCACGACGCTTGTTGGTCATGGCGGTGTGCATCTTGGGGCTGCCGCTCGGGTGGCCCATTTCATCGTGCTCCAAGCCGGTGACGATCGGATACTTGCCGCCTGCCATCTTGGCTCCGGGTGGTGCATGGCGGGTGATCTGATCCAGCGGGTAGGGCTTGAAGCCTTCATCGCGCACGCTGATGTCCAGCTCGGGCTCGATCCAATGCTGATCGAGGTCGGGTTCCTCAAAGGCTTCAATGCGGCTGCTGATAGCCTGATCGCTGAGGATGATCACGGGGCAGGAATACTCGCGGGCAAGCTTGCAGGCTTCCAGACCAAGGTAGAAGCAGTCTTCCACATTCTCCGGTGCGAGCACGATGCGTGGAGCGTCGCCATGGCTGCCATAGATGGCTTGCAAAAGATCGCTCTGTTCCATGCTCGTCGGCAAGCCCGTGGAGGGACCGCCGCGTTGCACATTGACCACGATGAGCGGCAGCTCGGCCATGCTGGCGTAGCTGAGCGCTTCCATCTTCAGTGACAAGCCGGGACCGCTGGAGCCAGTAAGTGCGAGGTGGCCTGCATAAGCAGCACCGACGGTCATGGACACGGCGGCGAGTTCATCCTCCGCCTGCACGTAAATGCCGCCATACTTGGGCAGCTCGGCACGCATCATTTCCATGATCGGCGACCATGGCGTGATCGGATACGCAGAGCCATAGCGCACACCACCGGCGAGCAGGCCGAGGGTCAGCATCGTGTTGCCATCGGAACTGATGCGATGACCGGTCTTGGCCTCGCCAGGAGCGAAGGCAAACTTTTCCAAGTCACCGACCTGATAGGCATAGCCTGCATCGAAGGCCAGCATGGCATTGCGCAGCACGCTCTCGTCCTTCTTGCCGAACTGACGGCTCAGGATAGCGACGATCTTCTCGCGGTCCAGATTGAAGGCGGCGCTGAGCAGGCCGAGCACGAAGATGTTCTTGCCGCGATCACGAGCGCTGCCGCCGGTGGCCTCAATCGTCGCCGCAGTGAAGGGCACGCCGATGTGGGTGATGCCGCGTTCGTGCTTCACTTCGCTAACTTCGCCACTGTCGTAAATGCAGATGCCGTTGTTGCGCACGGAACTGAGATGCCCATCGTAGCTGTGTTGATAGAAGGCGACCAAGACATCCGCTTCATCACCGGCACTGAGCACTTCGCCCGAGCCCAGATGCACCTGGAAGATGGAGGGGCCGCCGCTGATCGTGGAAGGAATGGTCATGTAGGTCATGACTTCCTGGGCGGTGCGGCCTGCGAGACGGGCAAGGATGCCGCCGATGGATTGGATGCCGTCTTGCGAGTTGCCGGCGAGACGGATGACGGCGTTGCGGAGCGTGGTGGCAGTGGACATGCTGTGTGGAATGAGAAGTGGAGTGGTCGAGAAGTGGAGAAGTAATGAAATGGGGAGATGTGATTTCGTATCAACGTTTTCACGTCTCTACTTCTCCACCTCTCACGAAACTAATGCCTCAGCCCACGGCCATCGTAGCCGTCGGCGTAGCCTTCTTGGAAGTAGCTTTCGTAGCCACGGCCGAAGCGATCATACGCGCGGCTGTGGTCGCGGGGGTAGCCATAAGAGCGGTCCTTGGCACCCACATCGTAGCCGTTGCGATACTCATCGCGCAGGTGCGGCAAGTAGTCGCTGGTGGGTGGTGGTCTAGGGGTGGGGGGCTCGTAGCGCGGTGGTTCGGACGGATAGTAACCTCCGCCTGGGCCTGGGCCTGGGCTAGGTGCGGGCGGCAGTCCTGGCCCTGGAGTCGGTGGCACATAACCACCGCCGGGTGGATACATTTGGCCATCGGGGCCGACACAGGCGGTCGGCAAAAGAGCGAGCAGAAGAAAAGGTGTAAATTTCATGAGCAACAGATTCCAGCCCGAATCACTAGGGGCGTCAAGCCTGGAATGGGGGGTGCTGCGTGCTGTTTTTTCTCTCATGCCGTCATTGCGGCTGCTGCCATTCCGCCAGCATTTTGGCTTCGAGCTGCTTCACCAGTTCTGGGTGCTGGCTAGCTACGTTGTTTTGCTCGGCAATGTCCTGGTCCAGGTTGAAGAGCTGCACGGCCAGTGGCTTGGGCTTCGCTTTGTTCTTGGCCTTGTCGCGCCCTGTTCCCGTGTTCAGGTGGATCAGCTTCCAGGGCCATTGCAGCAAGGCACGCTTACCGCCCTGCTCGTCGAAGCTCCAATACAGATGATCGTGCGCTGCCTGCTTGCCTTCGCCCGTGAGGGTGGAGACAAACGAGAGACCGTCCGTTTTGATCTTCAACTCGGCACCGCTCAGCTCGGCCACGGTGGATAGCAGGTCTTGGAAGCCGCTAACGTGATTGCTGACGGTTCCAGCTTTGATCTTCGCGGGCCAGCGTGCTAGCAAAGGCACGCGGATGCCGCCATCCGTGAGGCTGCGCTTGATGCCGGCGTAGGGGCCATTGCTGTCGAAGAAGTCGCTGTCGTGCCCGCCCTCAGCGTGCGCGCCATTGTCGCTGGAAAACAGAATGAGCGTATTCTTGTCCAAGCCTTCCTGCTCGAGAGTGGCCATCATGGCACCGACCTGGTCATCAATGAATCGCACTGCTTCCGCGAAGCCCTTCTCCACGTCGGGCCAGTCTTTGCTGGCGAAGTTACCGTAGCTTGGCGTCTCCATGCCGTGGCCCAGCGGCGAGTCCTTCTTTGCTTCGTTGTTCGCGTGCGGCAGGTTGAAGGCATAGTAGACGAAGAAGGGCTTCTGCTTGGCCTCGGGCGAGACCAGAAAGCTCTGCACGCTCTTCGCGATCAAGCCGGGTGCCCATTCCTTGCGGCCGTCCTTGGTGGCCACGCCCGTGTCGTCATGCGATGGATTGCCCGAGCCTGGAATGATCTCATTCGGCAAGGAGAAGCGCTTCCCATCCGCGATCAGATAGGTGGGGTAGAAATTGTGCGCGTGGCTGGTGTCCACGTAGCCGTAGAATCGGTCGAAGCCCTTGCGCAGCGGATCATCCTCCGGCAGCGGCTTGCCCAGCCCATACTTGCCAAAGCACGCGGCTTGGTAGCCTGCTTCCTTGAGCAGCTTCGGTACGGTCAGGTCCGTGTCTGGGATCGTCCACAGGCCATTGCCGCGCACTCGACCGTGCCCAGAGTGCAGACCGGTCATCAGCACACAGCGCGACGGCGCGCACACCGTGCTGCCCGCGTAGTGGCGGTTGAATTTCATGCCTTCCGCAGCAAGCCGGTCAATGCTCGGCGTCTTCAGCTTGGTCTGACCGTAGCAGCCCAGGTCGCCGATGCCCAGGTCGTCGGCGAGGATGTAAATGATGTTGGGTCGCTCAGCGGCGAAAGCAGCGGTGCTAGCAAGCAGGAGGCAGGCAATAAAAAAGCGCATGGCCCGCATTAGACGGCGGACCATGCGCGAATGTTTCCAGTCAGTGATCAGGGCGTTGGCCCGCTGCTGGGGAAGCTGATGAAGTCGCCGTTCAAGTAGAAGCCGCCGCTGCTGGGCTCCACCCCGGTCTCATAAGTGAATCCTTTGGTGCCGCTGAACACCGTGTTATCCATGGTGCCGCTGACCCGCATGAGGCTGCCAACGGTATTCTGAAAGACGAAGCCGGTTCCGAGATCGATGTCGGTGTCCAGGTAGTTGTCATCGATCAACGCGCTGTGAGTGCCGGTGCCACTGTGAACGAAGCTGGCACCGGTCAGCACATCGACGGTGTCATTGTAGTAAAAGTCGACGTCGATACTGCCACCGCCTTTAGAACTGAAGTTGTAGCCCTCCACGGAGAGTTCGACGAAGTTGTTGTAGACTTCCGCCGTGGTCTTGGACCCGAGCTTCTCCACACCGAGATGGATCCCGACGCCGGTATCATAAGTCTCGTTGCCGAGGATCAAGGTGGTTGCAGCCGGGTTGCGGTCATTGATGTTCCGCACACCGATGGCGGTGTAGTGGATGTTGTTGTTGAGGATCTCCGACTCTTTGACGTTGTAGAGGTCGATGCCGACCTCATTGACGGTGTCACCGAAGTCGATGTGGAAGCCTCGGACTTCGAGAAAGTTGATCTCTGTAGCCTCCGCCAGAAACTCAGCAATGATGCCGCCCCGGATGTTGGGTTGCTCGCCGAAGCCGCCGAAGGAATTGCCGCCGAGAGCTTCAAACCCGCCACCCACGCCGCTGCCGATCATGCGAACGGAAGTGCCGACCCTCACATCCTCTTCATAAAAACCGCCGTCGATGGATTGCACATAGACCGTCCACAGAGGCGCGGAAGAGTTGAAGAGCGGGTTCTGATCTTCAGCAAAGTCCATCCCCTCCTGAATAGTGCCATACGGGTTCTCTGCCGTGCCGTCGGCAGGGGTAGGGTTTGCCGCTTCTGCGTCGGCATCCACAAAGATAACGTGATCGCGAATCACAATGCGTCCAGGCACCTGCTGCACCGCCACGGCCCTGACCGCCCGCTTTTGCTTCACTTCCCGTCGCTGCTCCACCTCGTTTCCGACTTTGATCGCTGAATTCTGGCGATGCACCGGCTCGGCCATGCGCTCGATCAGGTGACGGCGTCGGGGCTTGAATCCATCCTTCCACGTCTTGTCCAGAGGGATCTCAAACCGCACCCCTAGCATCCAGTCCGAGCCGATAAAGCGCTCGTCCTCATACCACATCGCGCTTAGCGCGATGGCGGGCAACGGGCGCACTTCGATCCCGGCCTTGAAGCCCTCCACCGTACCCGTGAGACCTGTTTGCGGCCCCAGCGGCGCATTATCAAAAGCGAAGTAACCGCCCAGCAGCTTCACATCCATCCACTGATCGACCCATGGAAGGAGCAGCGCGGCCTCCAAGTCCCAGCCCAGCATGCCTTCTTCAAAGATGTCGGTGATGCGTTTCACGGTGGTCGTCGTGGTGACTTGGCGTGCGGAGGTGCCCGCGCTGAAGGTGACATCCTGAAACACACTGTTCCCCACGGCAAATGGCTCACCATACGCGGTGACCTGCGGCGAACCAAAGGTCTGCGTCACCGATTGCTTGAACTTCTGCGTCTCCGTCAAGCGCTTGGCCAGCTTCCGATCTGTGAAGGGAATGTAGTAGTTCCCGCGCACTTCGAAGTAGCGCGAGCCCGCCTCCAGACCGACACCGAGTTGCCAGAACTGGTTGTCGAACTGCGTGTTCAGCATGTCGATGAAGACATTGCCCCCAATGTAAAAGCCCTCATCACGCCAGCCTGCGAGCGCGGGTTCGGTCAGCTTGCTCAGCGGCTGGTCATTGAAAAGGTGGCGAAAGCTCAGGCCCAGGCTAGCGACCAACTCGCCCTGCTCGCCCCAGGAGGAATACGGCTCCAGCAAGAGGTAGCTGCCGCCGAGCGTGCCATCCGTGCCCAGCGTGCTCCAAAGTGGTGCGGTGAGGAAGAAATTCCCATCCGTGTAGTCCTCGCTGGTCTTTACCCCGCCGCCGATCAAAGGGCGGCTCCAGGCGTCGATCGGGGTGATCAGTTCCGTGGGGTTTTTCGCAGTCGGCTCGCCAGCGGTAAGGCAGGAAGCGAAAGCCAGGATCAAGGTGAGCGTTTGTCGCATAGCAGTTACAACATCGGAGATTGGGTTTTCCAAGCATTAGTTATGCACTCGTGTTTGGGCGGCGGCGGTGGCTGTGACGAGATTGCAGAATCCCGCCTTTCGCTTTGACCGCGTTCATCGAGCCGCCTACGCTTGCCACGATGAACCCACGCTTCCTCACTGTCATGGCCGCTTTGGCGGTCGCCCCTCTTATGTCCTCCGCTCAAGACGCCGCCAAGTCTGCTGCTGCTCCCGCCCCTGCACCCTCGGGTGATCCCATGGCCTCCGTGCCCCTCGATAAAGTGTCCTACTTCATCGGTCGCAACATCGGTGGCAACATGGGCAGCCAAGGTTTCAAGCCCGACTATGATGCCCTGAAGCAAGGTCTCCAGGACGCTGTGGAAAAGAAGGCCAGCAAATACACCGATGACGAACTCAAGGGTGCGATGGAAAAGTTCCAGGCTGCCATGCAGGCGAAGGAAACCCAGCGCGCTGCGGAGTCTGCCAAGAAGAGCGAGGCTTTCCTCACCGAGAACGGCAAGAAGAAGGGCGTGACCACCACGGCCTCCGGCCTGCAGTATGAAGTCATCACCGCAGGGGAAGGGCCAAAGCCTGCCGCTACCGACACGGTCAAGGTGCACTACAAGGGCACGCTGGTGAACGGCGAAGAGTTCGACAGCAGCTACAGCCGCAACGAGCCCGCTGAATTCCCCCTCAATGGCGTCATCCCCGGCTGGACCGAAGGCGTGCAACTCATGAGCAAGGGCAGCAAGTTCAAGTTCGTCATCCCAGGCAAGCTGGCCTATGGCGAAAGCGGCAGCCCACCAAAGATCGGCCCGAACGAGACCCTCGTCTTTGAAGTCGAGTTGCTCGAAATCAAGGGCAAGTAAGCCTCTCTCCGAGTCTCATTTATCAAGCCGTCCGCAGACATGCGGACGGCTTTTTGTTTTTCAAAGAGCAGCGTTGCCCACCACGTCTTTCAGCCCACTGCCGGAGATACGATTGTCTTGGATTGTCTGCTTGCCGCCCGTGACGATGATGCCGTTCTTGCCGCTGCCGACGATGTCGTTGTCTGTGATGGTGTTGTTCGCGGTACCCTGGCTGATTTGGATGCCGTTCCCAGCCATGTTGAGAAAGCTGTTGCCGTTGATCTGATTGCCTTCGTTGAGTCCTGGTTGCTTGCACCAGCGCCAGAGATTGATTCCCGTGCCGCAGTGCATGAACTCATTGGCGCTGACCACGCAGTGGCTCGCGTCATTCATCTCCACGGCAACGAGACAGCGGGCAGCGTGGTTGTGGCGCACGCTGGTTTTGATGGTGAAGTGGTCCAGGTCGATGGCTTCATCCGTGCAGTCCATGATCACGTTGTCCTTGATCTTGCCGCCCTCGGTGGCGTAAAAGGCGATCCCGCGTCCGTGGCAGTGCTGGATGATGCAGCGAGAGACGATCACGTCCTTCACCAGCTGTTTCGGCCCGCCTGAATACGTGTAGTCGCCGCTGGCAAAGACACCGCACAGCTGCGCATGGCCACGCACGGGAGGATCGCCTGCCACCCGTCCGCCATCCAGCGTGAGCTTCTCAATGCCGACGAAGTCGCTGCTGCCGCGCACTTCGATCAGATTGGGCGCACGCGAATCACGGATCATTGTGCCCGCCGGTGCGGGGAATTGGAGCGGCTCCTTGAGTATGAGTACATTGCCCTCCACTGCCTGCACGTTGGCGTTATGGCAGGGCTTGGGCTTTTGCGTGAAGGATTCCATCTCGCCCTCGGCTTCGATTTGCAGCCTCATGCCTGGCGTTAGATTCTGCAGGCGCTTGCAAACGATGCGCGTACTGCCGGCGGATGCCGCTTCACTCACCTCCGCATACGCCAGCGGCGGCAGTTTCAGAATGCAGCGCTCGGTATCCAGGCCGATCAGTCGCAGCTTCTTCGCGTCCTTGATGACCAGGCCCTTGGTGATCAGGTGCGTGCCCGGCGGGATGACCACCTCGCCACCCCCAGCGTTGATCGCGTCATTGATGTAGCCCTGAATTTCCTGCTCGGTCAGCGCGTGGGCTTGCGCGACCATGAGCAGGGCCAAGAACCAAGGGAGAAAGCGAAGCGGCGGCATGATCTGACACCAACGCTGGCGGTGCTTCCGTTTGTTGCCAAGTTTCCTCAAATCGTTACACTGCCGACATGATTGGCACCGCCTTGCCTCCTGAATCACCCCCGCTCATGCGCCTGACCTGCGACAGGTATCATGCGATGATTCAGCATGGCTTCCTGACCGAAGACGATCCGGTCGAACTCATCAACGGCTACCTCGTCACCAAGATGTCTATCGGCCCGAACCATGGCGGAACCGTGAACCGGTTGAATCGACTGCTTAGCAAGCGCCTGGGCGATGATGTCATCATTGCGGTGCAGAATCCCATCACCATCCACGAATACTCCGAACCCGAGCCCGACATCGTGGTGGCCAAGCATCGCGACGACTTCTATGCGAACCGCCATCCGCAGCCCGAGGACATCTTGCTTGTCATTGAAGTGGCGGACACCAGTCTCGCCTATGATCGCAGTGCGAAGATTCCGCTGTATGCCGCCTGTGGCATTGTCGAGTCTTGGTTGGTCGATCTGGCTCAGCATGAGGTGACGGTTTATCGTCAGCCTGCGGGCGCGGCCTATGCCCAGAGCCAAGTTTACCGTGCGGGCGACTTGCTGCCGCTGCCGGGTGGTCAGAGCACTCTTGCGGTGGATGAACTGGGGCTGTAGCACATGGCTTCCCTCGACTACCCCGCATCGATTCAGCGCCTCATCGTGCAATTAAAAGGCCTGCCCGGGATTGGTCCGCGCAGTGCGGAGCGCATGGCCCTTTGGTTGTTGCAAGGCGGGCGCAGCAAGGCGGGGCTGCTCGCCTCGGCGCTGCATGCGCTGGAGCAAGACGTGGAGATGTGCGCGGACTGCGGCTTCTTCAGTCAGAGCGGCAGCGATTGTTTGCTATGCAGCAATGAAAAGCGACAGCAGCACATCGTCTGCGTGGTGGAGCAGGCGGCGGATGTGCTGCGGCTAGAGCGCTCGCGGGCCTTCACGGGGCAATACCATGTGCTCGGCGGCAAGCTCTCGCCGCTGGACAATGTGACGCCCGAGGACCTGCGGCTGGACTCGCTGCTGCGGCGCGTGACGACCCTGCCTGCGACGGAGGTCATCCTGGCTCTTGGCTCCGATGTCGAAGGCGAGGCCACGGCGAACTACATCGCCGACATGCTGCGCAGCACGGGCATCATCATCTCACGACTGGCGCAGGGTATGCCCTCCGGCGGTGGCTTGGATCATGTGGATGAATTGACCCTGCACCACGCGCTGAGCGGACGGCGGACGATGTGACCAAACATGAGAACAAGGGTCTTCTTCTTTGGCTGTCTTGTTATCGTCCTGTGGAAGGTCTGCCGCACCGATTGGATTGTCGAATGCCAAGCGGCCAGCGCCGACTTTCATCGACCAGTGTCTGCATCGTATTACACTGATTCGTTTGCGCCCCCAGTTTCGCCCTTCTGGATTCCACCCCGCCCCGCTGCTTTGACAGGGCGGGCAACTAGCAAGTGGAGTGATCCGGAGTTTTTTGCGGCGGGTGGCTCGTATGGGCCAACGAGCGAGCCCACGCTGCGAATTCACTGGCAGCTTTCGCTGACGAAGATGTTCGCTGCCTTTATGGGGCTATGGATTCTCACTCGGCTATCGACTGGGTGGAACAAACGAGGGTGACCCACCTCGTCTCTTACACCAGTGCTACGACCTTCGTGGCCAGCTCATGGAAGGCCTTGCTGGCGGCGCTTTTGTCGGTGGGCACCAGGGCAATGGGGTGGCCTTCATCACCAGCCTCGCGCACGCTCATCTCGATGGGGATCTGCGCCAGCAGTGGCACGCCCAGGCGCTTGGCCTCGCGCTCGCCGCCGCCTTGGCCAAAGATCGGGTAGGCCTTGCCGTTGTCCGGGCAGAGGAAGAAGCTCATGTTCTCCACCAGGCCGAGGATCGGCACATTGACCTTGCCGAACATGGTCGAGGCCTTGCGCGCGTCGATTAGCGCGACCTCCTGTGGCGTGGTCACGATGATCGCACCATCGACGGCTACCGTCTGCACGATGGTGAGCTGGATGTCGCCCGTTCCTGGGGGCAGGTCTAGGACCAGATAGTCCAGATTGTCCCAGGCGCACTGCCGCAGGAACTGCTGCACGTAGCGCGTGGCGATGGGGCCGCGCACGATCACGGCCGACTCATTATCGACCAGGAAGCCCATGCTCATCAGCTGCAAATCATAGCGCTGGATGGGGATAATCTGCTGCTCGTCATTCGCCAGCGGGCGCTCGTCCGTGCCGAACATGTGGGCAATGCTGGGGCCGTAGAGATCGCAGTCGCACAAGCCCACGCGCGCGCCGGTCTTGGCCAGGGCCACCGCCAGATTGCTCGCCACCGTGCTCTTGCCCACGCCGCCTTTGCCACTGGCCACGGCGATGATCTTCTTCACGCCAGGGATGCTCGACTTACCCACGGTGGTGGCTTGGCCAGCGGCCTGAGGCGGGTCCTTGATGTCAAAGTTCAGCCGCACCTCGCCGATGCCGGCCAGCGTCTTCAGTGCCGCCACCGCTTCCGCGTGTAGCTGGCGCGGGATATTCGCATCGCGCGTGGCCAACGAGATCTCCACGGTCACATCATTGCCGCTGACCTGAATGCCTTTGACCAGGCCAAAGGAAACGATGTCGCGGCTGAAGCCTGGGTAGCGGACAGTGCCGAGTTTTTCGCGGACGAGGGAATCAGTGATCATGAGAGTGAGGGGAGCGCAGTGTGGCGGAGATTACGCTTTTGCCAAGGGGATGAGTTTCGTGAGAACAGGTTTGGTGTTCCGAGTTCACGCTTCAGCGTGTTCCGTCCGCCCCTGACACGCTGAAGCGTGAACACCGAACGGGCTGCGGGCTTTTCCTTATCCTGGGAGATGACAGAAGGAATCACCTCGTCCCCTCGTTCCCCTCTGTCCATGAAACTTAGTTCCTTCCTGACTGTCGCCTTTTTGTTCAATGCCACTGCCTTCGCTGCGGACCTGCCGAGAATTCCCAAGAAGCCAATCGCGGAGAAGAAGGAAGTGCTGTTCCAGGACAACATGGATGGCGATACGCATGATGCGAAATGGCACCGCGTGGTCGACACCTTCGCCTTTGAAGGTGGCGCGCTGAAGGGCACCCAGACTCGCGTTAAGGACATGCCGTCCAAAGATGGCAAGTCCGTCATCACCGCCCATGCCGCCGTGTATGGCCTGGAGGTCCCCACGAAGGACAGCGTGGTGGAGTGCAGAATCAAGTTCGAAGGCGCGACCATGATCGACGTGGAGTTCGACGACCGGAAATACACCGGCTCCCACTACGGCCACCTCTGCCGCGCCCAGGTCCGCCTGGACAAGGTGACGATCATGGATGAGCGCGAGGGCAGCCAGAATGAGGTTCTTAAGGCCATGCGCAACGACCCCACCAAGAAGGCCGAGGTGGCCAAGCTGATGGCGGACAAAAGCGCCACCTTCCCCGCCAAGCTGAAAATCGGTCAGTGGTATAACCTCGCCGTGGAAACCGTGGGCGACGAAATGCGCGTGACCATCGACGGCAAGGCCGCCGCCTTCCTGAAGTCCCCCGGCATCGGCCATGCCACCAAGTCCAAGATCGAACTCGGCGTTGCCGGTCAGAGCGGCTTCTTCGACGACATCAAGGTTTGGAACGCCGTGGCCGCGAAGTAGTCGTTCGGTAAGTCAGGAGCGACGGCCCCGCGCCGTCGCTGCCTGAACCTCACGCAGAATCTCCGTGCGGCCTTCCCGCCGGTCGGGAAGGGCAGCTGGAATCTCCGCACAGTCGTCCGCCAGGTAGGGCGCGTTGTCCCCAACGCGCTGCGCATGGCAGGCCGATGGGATTCGTTCATGGTCGGTCCTCGATGAAAATCCAGTGGCCCAGCGGCGGCGCTCTGAGGACAGAGCGCCCTACCTGCGAGGCGTGAGTTCGGATTGTGAATTGGCGCGGGGGACGCTGCGAGGGGCGAGTTTGGATTACGGACTGAGCGGGGAGCGGGCAGGAGTACCCGCGCTCCTTTCTTCTGCGACTCCAATCTCCCTTCCAACCCAAGTCGTGGCCATGTTGGGTTCTTTGGTCGTCCTACTCATGACGACCGCTTGCGCGAGCCGCACGGGATTGCTGCTGCGGTCGGCGGTGTCGGCGCGGACGTCTCTGCATCTGCCCACCGGGACGGTGGTGGACACGGGCTTGTCCGATGGCCGGGTGTATCTGTCGCCGGGCATTTACAGGCGGTGGGGGAGAATGAGAAGGGCATCTTCTGTGCCTCGCCAGTGGGCGTCGGCATCCACGTGCAACTGACCGCGGTGGATCTGTTCTCAGTGGGCAATGGCACCCTGGGCACGACGGTGCCGGTCGGGGTATGTGTGGCGAAGGTGCCGCTGGGCGCGGAGTCAGTGGCGAGCTACGCGACATGGCGTGCGGCCCCCGAGACTCCCGCCATGCCCGCTGCTTTGTCGCTGGCGCAGCCGGAGGTTCAGTTCACATTGGTGCGCTGAATTCCTTCTCTCTTCTATGACCATGAACAAGACACAAACCACACTCGCGGCGGTGCTCGGGGCACTGGCGGTGATCCTCGGTGCCTTTGGCGCGCACGGGCTGAAGGCGACACTGGCGCTGCACGGCACGGCGGCTACCTGGGAGACGGCGGCGCATTACCATCTGGTCCACGCGGTGGCGCTGCTGGTGCTGGGCCTGACGGGGGTGAGCCAATGGGGCTGGCGCTTGATGGCGACGGGTGTGCTTATCTTTTCCGGCACGCTCTACGTACTGTCGGTGACCGGGATCAAGTGGCTGGGCGCGATCACGCCGATTGGTGGCGTGTGCTTGATCGTGGGGTGGCTGCTGGTGGCGGTGAGGAAGTAGTTAGTGGTTAGTCATTGGTATTTAGTGCTGAGTTCTGAACGTCGCCATTCCGAGACTAACCACCAAGCACTCAAGACTGATCACTGGTTCCCGCCCTCTCACGTTGCCACGCTCTGATAACCTTGTCCCCGCGTGCAGTGCTCGTGCAGGTGATTGAAGACCTCGTGCGCGCGGATCATGCCAGAGCGGGGGATGTGGGGCAGCTCGCCGATGAGGACGGGCCAGTCTTGGGTGTCGGCGGGGACTCGGCCGTGGCTGCCGCGCACGAGCATGGCATCGAGCGGGATGACGTCCATTAACATGCGGAAGCCTAACAACTTCTTGGCGAGCTTGAGGCCGACCCTGAGCTTGGGGAACTTGAGGGCGGGATCGAGGAAGAGCTCCACCGGGTCGTAGCCGCACTTGCGGTGGATGTCCACGCAGCGGGCGTAGTCGGGGGCTTTCTGGTCGTTGATCCAGTAGTAATACGTGAACCAGGACCGCTCGTCGGCCACGGCGACGAGGTCGCCGCTACGCTGGTGCTCCAGGCCAGTGAAGAACTTTTCCTGCTTGGCCAGCACTTGCCCGACGCCGGGCGTGGCGGTGAGCAGGGCGCGGACTTCGTTCATTAAGGTGGGGTCCTGCACGTAGACGTGGGCGACCTGGTGATCGGCGATGGCGAAGACCTTGCTGCCGCCGAGGTCGATGCTTTCGCGGCCGAGTTCGTCCTTGATGCTGATCCAGCCCTTCTCGCGGAAAATGCGGTTGAGGTGCACGGGGCGGTCTACATCCGTGATGCCGTATTCAGAGAGCAGGACGACCTTGATGTTCCGCTGCTCGTAAAAGCGGATGAGATCGCCGACCACGTCGTCGATGTCCTTCAAGTCCTGCTGGATGGCGGGCATGTCCAGGCCGACGCGCTGAAGGTTGTAATCCAGGTGCGGTAGGTAAACGAGGCTGAGGCTGGGCCAGTGTTTCTCCTCCACCCATTTGGCCGATTGGGCGATCCAGATGGTGGACTTGATGCCGGCTGCCGGGCCCCAGAAGCTTGGAAAGGGGAAGGGGCCGAGGTCTTTCTTGATGCGCTCTCGCATTCCCATGGGCTGGGTGTGCACGTCGAAGACCTTCCGCCCGTCCGCCGGATACAAGGGGCGGGGTGTGATGGCGAAGTCGGCGGTGGAGTGCATGTTGAACCACCAGAAAAGCTTAGCGCAGGTGAACTGCGGGTCCACGCGGCGCAGGCTCTCCCAGAGCTTCTCGCCACTGACGACGTGGTTGCTCTGCTTCCAGAAGCGGTGCTCGTCGTAGTCGCGGTCATACCAGCCATTGGCGACGGCACCGTGATCGCGCGGCAGTTTACCGGTCAGGTAAGTGGACTGCGCGGTGCAGGTGACGGCCGGTAGGACGGGCTCCACCTTGGCCAACTGGCTGCGCTCCATGAAGGCGCGAATCTTCGGCGTGTCATTGCCGATGAGCCGGGTGGTTAAGCCGACGACGTTGAGAACTGCGGTGCGCTGCATGGGGGGAAGGGGCATTAATGATGAGGCATTCGTCATTGGTCAACGAGCGCTCGTTATTCGCAGCATTGAGCGGCGCATGACCAATCACCACTTACCAATGAATTGACCTCAATGCACCCAGCCTAGAACGATGGCAACCACATAGCCTGCTTTGCAGAGGTAATGCATGCCTTGATCTTGGTTGAAGTTGGTCTTGCCGTCGCACTTCACCAAATCAATGAACCAATGCACGACGAACTCAACCATAGCGAGCGCCCAGGCAAGCTTCAAAGAACCCAGAATGACCCAGACGGCACCCGCGTGGACCAGGCAGTGCGCGGTGAGCACGTGCAGCCACATACTGCTAGGCCTGCCGGTGTCGGTGTCCTTGGGCACGAGGTGCCGATTCTTGTTCGTCGCCATGAACTCGCTCTGCCATGCGAAGTCTGCGAACGCGTGGCCGATGGCGAGGGCGAAGAAAACGATGAGGCCGTCAGCCCAGGACAGCGGCAGGAGATTCAAGGAATCGAGCATGCGATGGGGGAAGTTCAGCAGAGCACAGGCAAGTCGCAACAGAAAACCCGCCGACCTGACAGGAATGCAGGC
>Ga0247833_1005100_pt1 | contig 15565 bp, 28 predicted proteins | sample LaCruzMarch2015__7_FD_187117 | JGI IMG/M metagenome (GOLD analysis project Ga0247833, IMG submission 187117) | Freshwater microbial communities from meromictic Lake La Cruz, Castile-La Mancha, Spain - LaCruzMarch2015_8m | ecosystem: Environmental > Aquatic > Freshwater > Lake | place: Spain...
TGCCAAGATTGCGTTCTTGTTCTTGTTCTTGTTCTTGTGTGGCGTACTGGCTTGGCCGCTAAATATTCAGGTAAACAACTTTTATTATTGATGTTTAGGCTGTCAATGCCCGCACGTGCAGCTCTTGAGCATAAGGTTTTTCTGCTGATGCTATATTTTTTACAGGCTTCTTCTATCGTGAGGTACTTCATTTTTACTCAGCATCGTAGTCATCTACTACGGCAGGGTGATAAATGTCGATATACGATTGCATGTCGGGGCTTATCAGTAACGCTTGATCAGCGAGTAAGCCTGTGCATAGCAAGGCTAAGAGTATGACTGCGGCTTTTTTGCCGCGTTGTACGTCTTGGTTTTCGTAGGGGTCCATGGTGGTCTCTTTATTTTTGGGTTAAAAAGCCACGCTTTTTGCAAAGCGTGGTAAAGGGAGGGCACATCTCAAGCCTTTTTTAAGCCCACTCATTGAATGGGCTTAAAAAGAGCGTGTGCTGCGTGGTCTATCGGTGTGTGTTCCGGTCACGCTAACCTTCTACGGGGTTAAGCCGTGCCGCGCGTCTGGCGGCTGATGTGTTTATCTTTGGGGCTTCCTGCTCCGTTGTGGGGAATAATACGCTTTAGGCGGATTATGTCAAGATAATAAATCAATCTAAAGCGGATTATTGTAACAAAATACTTCCTTACCCCTATTTTCAGGCACAAAAAAACCCGCCTAAGCGGTTGGGTGGGGGGGGTAGGGATGGGTTCATTCTTATTAATATATAAAAACTTGTATAAGTTACTGCATGACTTATACTTAGCCACATGAAAAAAACTATATTTTTAGGCAGTAGCAAAGACGAGCTTCGGGACTTTCCGGAAGAGGCGAGGCGTGATGCCGGTATTGAGCTTTATCAGGTTCAATTGGGTCTTGATCCCTCAGTCTGGAGGCCTATGCCTGGTATTGGTTCTGGTGCACGTGAAATACGGATAAGGGCAAGCGGGATCTATCGGGTTATTTATTTAGCGTCACGCCCTGAGGGTGTTTATGTGCTGCATTGCTTTCAGAAGAAAACACAGAAAACCGCACAGCGTGACCTTGAATTAGCCAAGTTACGCTTTAAACAAATTGGAGAAAAGTTATGACAGAGATTATTGAGGCCGGTGAAAATTTATTTATAGCACTGGGTTTTCCACCACATGAAGCTGAGGTATTGCAGATGCGGGCTGATCTAATGGCAAAGCTAAGGCTATGGATTAGAGATAACGAATTAACACAGGAAGAGGCTGCTGAAAGACTTGGGATTACTCAATCGCGAGTATCTAACTTGGTACGGGGTCAGTGGAAGAAATTCAGCTTGGATATGTTGTTGGCGCTTGCCATTAAAGCAGGGTTGCAGTTTAAGATTGAACTGGACTGGGCGGCTTAGGGGAATTTCAGGCATAAAAAAAACCGCTGTTAAGCGGTTGGGTGGGGGGGGTGTTCTAAATAACTATAGATAGGGTTATGCTAACCACCATGAATAGTAAGCATTTAATCAAACAGTTAGAAAATGATGGCTGGACGCTTCGCAGCGTTAAAGGAAGCCATCATATATTTGTGCATCCAATAAAACTTGGTCATATTAGTGTGCCACACCCTAAATATGAATTAGGAAAAGGCATTGTTCATAAGCTTTTAAAACAAGCGGGGTTAAAATAATGAAATTTATTATTGCAATAGAGCTGGGTGATGAAGATCATTCTTTTGGTGTCGTCGTTCCTGATTTGCCAGGTTGTTTTTCGGCGGGTGACACGTTAGATGAGGCTTTTGAAAACGCTAAAGAAGCGATAGATTTATGGTGCGAAACAGTCATTGAGGATGGCGGGATGATTCCTGCCGGAAGTAGTTTGGCAACCCTGCAAGGTGATAAGGAGTTTTTGGGGTGGGTTTGGTCGGTGGTTGAAGTACCTGTTGAGCGTTATTTTGGTCCTGCTGAAAAGGTGAATATTACTTTACCTAGAATACTATTAAGTCGCATTGATGATTACGCGAAAGCGCATGGCGCGACACGCTCAGGGTTTCTTGCTCAAGCAGCCCTCCAAGCGATGAGGCAATAAAAAACCCGCTGTTAAGCGGTTGGGTGGGGGGGTTTTATTATAAAAAAATAAATCTCAGGAGTGGGTAGGTGATTGATTCTTAAATTTATCTTTATTTGTGTGTATTTTTGTGTGTAATATAGCGCATGAACAGTAAAGACATCATTAAGCGCTTACAAAAGGAAGGCTGGGTTAAAGTCGGTGGCAAAGGCGATCATGAAAAATTCGCACACCCTACTAAGCCAGGCCATGTGGTGGTTCCACATCCACGTAAAGACGTAGTTATGGGTACTTTACGTAATATTTACAGACAAGCCGGTTGGGACTGGTAGGAGAGATTATGTTATATCCCGTTTATATTCACATAGGTGACAACGAGCACGCGCACGGCGTAACCATCCCAGACTTCCCCGGCTGTTTTTCTGCTGCGGATGCGTGGCAAGATTTACCAAGAATGGTTCAGGAGGCTATTGAATTGTGGTGCGAGGGGCAAGACTTGGAGTTACCCAAGCCAAGTGCATTGGATAAGCTGATTAACGATGCTTGCTATATTGATGGGGTGTGGTTGCTAATTGATGTGGACACTGCCAAGCTGGAGACTAAGCCAGTGCGCCTTAATATCTCGCTACCACAAAGCTTGGTGAGTGAAATTGATAGTTACGCGAAAGCGCATGGCGCGACACGCTCAGGGTTTCTTGCTCAAGCAGCCCGGCAAGCGATGAGGCAATAAAAAACCCGCTGTTAAGCGGTTGGGTGGGGGGCGTGGGGGTTATTTTTCGCAATTGATAGCTCAGCGTATTTTATGGCTACTTATCGCTGCTTTTTATTAATGCTATGGTTAAATTATTACTCAATGCTATAATTAAACCATGTATAAAATAATTTACCGAAAATCAGCACTTAAAGCATTGTCAAAAATGCCCCGCAAACTTGCCGAAAAATTCATAGGCTCTTTTGTATTACTATCAGATAACAAAGAAGATGGTCTGGATATGAAAAAACTTGAGGGGCGGGAAGGCTTTAGATTGCGAATAGGCGGATATAGAGCTATGTATAGAAAACTTAATGACGTAATGGTGATAGATATTATTAACGTAGGTGTTAGGGGGATATTTACAAATGACTGTACAATTTATTGAGCAAAACGGAACCAAGCAATACGCTATCATACCCGCTGATACCTACGCTTTATTACTCGAAAAAGCGGAAATGCTGGATGATATAAAGACTTATGATGAGGCGATGGCTAACGATGACGAGCTAGTCCCCAGCGAGGTTGTTGAGCGCTTGATAGCAGGCGAAAATAAAATAAAGGTATGGCGTGAATACAGAGGATTAAGTCAGTCAGTATTGGCAGAAAAAGCAAATATGGCACAAGCTAGTATTGCCCAGATGGAAGCAGGTAAGCGAATAGGCAGTATCACCGTGCTTAAAAAGATTTCCAAGGCTTTGCAACTTGATCTTGATGATTTAGTTTAGGCCATAAAAAAACCCGCTCAGGGCGGGTTGGATGGTTATTTAAGGCTAATTATTTAATGTTGCGCAAAACTAACAATGTCATTTTCATTGCTGGCATTAGCCATGACAATACCCGCTTGTTCTATTTGTCTCCTGATCTCATAAAATGCAGGATAAAGCGGGCTATTAACTTCATCAGGGGCATCATAGGCAAATAAAATCTCATTTGGACGAATAAAATCATACTTTTCCATTTGATAAGACCTGAAATAGATGCGGCATAACCTTTAACGTAATAGGTGTTGCCATCTGACGCATTGCATAAGAATGGTCGCGTCCTTCCTTGATCGGCCGGTCTAATAATTTCAATTATTTCAATCATTAAGTTACAACAATACCGAATACCAAAACATCCTACCCAATATTTTAATGCCATCCCGCTCTGTGCTGGCGTAGTTTTCGTCGCAGGGCTTAGTCAGTCGTTATCGGTCTTTTTTTTATGATGCGTCAAATCGTAGTCATATTTACCAATTTGTTTTGTCACACACTGCGCCCACCATGGTATAAAACTCGCTTTGTTTTACCCGTTGGTCTTGGCTTTGTTGCAGCTGGACGGGTTCAGATTTACCCCCCCCATATCTTTTATTTCTTCTGTCAAGGGTTTATTTTCGTTTTGCTGCGGGCGCGGGCGTTTGGCTTAACGCTTGCACTAAGTTTTTTATTGTCAGTCGGTGCATTTCTGGCAGTTCTAAGTACATCGCATAAAAAGGATCGGTGCTTTCTTTGTTTACTTCTTTGCTGCCTCGACCTGTCATTAACCATTCAATTGAGCAGTTAAATTTATTAGCAATCATTATTGCAGTTTCATGTGAGGGTATTTTTTCATCTCTTATCCATTCGCTAACAATAGAAGTTGATACCCCTAGCCATTCAGCAAGGTTCTTTTGAGATTTAATCCCTTTCTCTAATCTTAGTCCATTTAATCGCTGTGCAAAGTTTTTATATTCCATCTTGTTAGCATACGTTAAAAAGAATCCGCTTTTAACAGTTGTATTTAATCCGCTATTAGTTGATAATCTAGTCATGAACATATACCTCAAAATTTCAAATGATGTGGGAAGCCAAGTTAAAGCCGCTGGATTGCTAGGCGTGTCTACGTCTATCTATTCTGAGTGGGTGCAAGGCAAAAAAAATCCATCACCCAAAAACGTAAAAAAAATAGAGTCTCTTTTTGGCATTTCGCGCAAAGAGATCAGGCCTGATATTTACGATTAAAAGTTTCACCGCCATCACGCGGCGGTAATAGCGTGATCCTCCTGGTACAGCTCCTGCCGCCCTTAAACGGGCGGTTTTTTTAATCACAATAAAATTAATTATGGCTATGGAAAAGAAAACTGAAGAAATCAAGATTCACATTACCGAATCCATGAAAAGAGATATTCAAGATGCCGCTATGGACGATGATCGTCGCGTGTCTGACTGGGCAACGCATACCATAGGTCTACACCTTGCACTGCGTAATGCTGGTATTAGTTTAACGTGCTGCAAAAATTGCTCAAGGGGCGAATAGGGTAGGTAGTTTTATCTTTCTCACGATTATCAGCGGTTCAGCAATGTTGACCATTGCAATACTTATTGCTGCGGGGTTCTTTAAATAATTATGAGGCGTAAATAATGGAGTTTGTTGGTAATTTGGTGGCGTTATTAAGCTACTTATCTTTAACCATCATCCTCACCAAAATGATTTTTGGTGAGGATGATCACCGCAAGTATTAACAAGTTTTAATGGCAGCTAGGCTGACTAGCTGGGGAAGATGATGGGATTTGAAGAAATAAAAGGAATATTACCGACTGCTTACTTCACCGCATGCCTAGCCATGCTAGTGATCGTTATCTTGGCTGCACATAATGACAACCAACCAAGACATTAAAGTTTTACCTGTGTTGGGTACTTACCCCTGCTTTTTTGCAGGGGATTTTTTCCAGCACGCCTTTATTAAAAAGGGCAATAAGACCCTCAACAACCAACACAACAGGCTATATTAATGAATATGTCGTATGATTTTTTTAACAGTTTAAAGCAGCAAATCGCGACTGAAAAGGCGGTCAAGAGTAATTTAGATTACGCCTTGAAATACGCCTCAATGGGGTGGTATGTTTTGCCGTGCCATACTATTGTAGAGGGTGCGTGTAGTTGCAAAAAATCAGATTGCACCTCACCAGGCAAGCATCCTTTAGTCGGCAACGGTAGTAGTGATGCAACCACTTATAAACCAACCATTGAACAATGGTTTACTCGTTGGCCTAATGCTAATATTGGGATTGCTACCGGAAAAGATAAGTCCGGATTTTTTGCTGTTGATGTTGATATTAAGCATCACTTAGGTAAGTTTGGGGATGAATCTTTAGATCAACTAGAAAAAGAGTATGGCAAATTACCCGATACGGTCACAGCAAAAACAGGATCAGGCGGCGGGCATTATTTATTTTTAACACCCGAGTTTGGCGAGATACCTAATAGCACGGGCAAATTATCGCCATCTATCGATATTCGCGGCGAGGGCGGCTACATTATTGTAGAACCTGCAATGCATATTTCTGGTTTATCTTATGCTTGGATAGATAGCGATCCAATCTTTGGCGACAGTAAAATATCGCCATCGCCAGAGTGGTTACTAAAAGCGCTAAGACGCGATAAATCAGTATTATCAATCAACAGCAACGGCATGGTGTTCGAGTCTTCCGAGCTAGATGCAATGGGGGAATCTCAACTCCAGGACTTAATGACTGCTTTGTCATTTTGTCCTAACATTGAACGCGATGACTGGTTAACCATCGGCATGGCTCTGCATTCACTTGATTCTGGTGAAGCAGGTTATAAAATCTGGTGCCAATGGTCATCAACCTGTGATAAATTTAACGAGAGAGATCAAGCCAGAGTTTGGTTATCATTTACCCATAAAAAACAAACCAAAGTTTTCAAAGAGTCTGTTTTTTACATTGCCCGTCAACACGGGTTTATTAGCGCGACCGAACAAGCCAACTACCAAGCGACCCAACAAGCCAGCCACCTACTTATTGAACAAATCAACAACCCACCAATCTATCAAGTTATTAGTCATACAACAAACGAACCATCTAAAGACCCAACCAACGAGCCACAAAAAAGCAAAACCAACGACCTAGCAAAACAACAACCCACCTACCAAGCTACCGAACCACTCACAGATCCAATCAACCTTTTATTCCCTGTCCAAGCCCTAAACCGGCTAGCAGGCTTTATTAATGCGGGCAGTGCTGTCTATGGTGAGACAGTCACCGCACAAGCTGTTATTGCCTTAGCTGCAACACTAGCATCACGTCGTTACATCACGCCACAAGGAGATTCTTGTCACGTGTACGTTGGTATTTCCTCCGGGAGTATCGGCAGTATTGGCGAATTGCGCTATGCAACGCGAGGTATTCAAACCGTGATGACTCAAACAGGTTTACGCCGTATGGTGCGTGATGGTCGGTTATCGTCCACACAAGCCCTGTACAAGACACTGTACCACTCACCAGCCAGTATTTATCTGTGTGATGACTACAGCGCTATGGTTAACCTGACCAAACGTCAGACAACAGGCGGTATTGAAATTGTGCTTAATCATCTTACGCAGCTTTTTGATGCGAAAGAAAAACAGCTTGATTCACCTGATGAAGCCGGTCTCCGTAAGTCCGATGATTTACAACCCATGATTATCAGGCCGTGTTTATCCATGTTGGCGTTATTACATTACAGCCAGTTAGCTACGTTTGCCAAAACCTCAGAAATGGGTAGAGGCGCTGTTGAGCAGTTTTTATTTGCTATTTGTGACAATGATGACTTTCAGGCTAAAGAAGAAACGTCGGTATCGCTGCCTAGTGATTTAATGGCTTTGCTTAGGCGGGTGCGTGGTGTTCCTGATGATGAGGGTGAGCTGTCTTTGGAGGCGATTTTTAATCAGTTGCCAGGTGTAGAGCCTGACATGATAACCGTAGAGTTTGCTGATGGTTTAAGCCAGTACGATGCGTTGATTGATGCCATAAGTGATGACCGTCGTTATCGCATGTTTAAGACAGGGGCGCGTAAGAATTTTAGGCGCTTATGTACAGTGTTGGCGGCTTTTGATGCACCTGATTATCCGGTGGCGACTAAGCTGATTATGCAATGGTCGTGTCAATATGTTGTAGGGCATCTCAAGCGGTTTTTAGCTTTAGTCGAGTTTGTGGTGAGTGATGACGGCAAGCCAGAAGTGTACCAGCTTGTTGTTGAGACCATCATGAGGAATGGCGCGGCAGGGGTAAGGCCTTCTGATTTAGTCAATTTTTGTAAGCCACTTAAAAAACTGCCAAAAGATAAGCGCACTGAGTTAATCGATATGCTGATTGAAGATGGTGACATTGCTTCGGTGTTAGTGAAAATGCCGTCTGGGCAAACGGTAAAGCGACTGGTGTTTAATCAATTTTTAAAAGGGGGCGTTAATGAAAACTAAAGGTTATAGAAAGGTTATAGCCACTTTTATCATGGGTGCGGCTAGAGGCTTATCCCAAGTAAACACTGGGGCTGGAGCAAAGGTCATAGCCTCTAGCCTCTAGCCCAAGAGCTTTTCTTAAAAAGAAAAAACAGCCTATAGGCTAGAGGCTATAGGCTAGAGGCTTGGGTCTAAGCCACGGCTGACGTGGCATAAGCCTCTAGCCAAAAAGTTGAAGAGTCTAGCCGGTATTATTTTAGTTATTTTTAACCTATTGTTTTTATTGTTGTTTTGTATTTTTGTGAGCTATAAGCCTTTTGAATACTGTAAAAATGACGGAGCAGGATAAAGATACCGAGCAGTTTAAGCACCAGGCTAATGATTATTTACCGCCTATGCCTGATTTTGACAATGATATTCCTTTTTAATTAGGACACTTATGAAAGAGCTATTCACACAAAGTATTATTTTTATTATTTTTATTGCCATTGGCATTGTGGCGTTGCCGATTTGGGGCGTGGTGTGGTCGGTTAATTACGGTATTGCGTATATTGATAAAGTCATGGCGGGGGCTTTTTATGAGTAGGCGGTTTTCTATTTTGTCTGTACTGGTTAGTTTTTGCACGGGTGCTGTGGTGGCGGCTATCACGGTGTCGGCTGTTAATGACGCTAAGCAACGGGTAGCTAAAAACGTTATCGAGCAGTTTTTACCGTGTAAGGCGTTGTCGCCTTTAGGTGGGTTTTTAGATGAGGTGATTAAACGCAGATGAAGGATCGGGATGGGTATTTTTTGTCTGAGTTTGAGGGTATGCAGTTACAGCGTTGGATTAAGCACGCTAAGCAGCAACTTGAAGATAACGCGACGTTAATCGCTGAGCAAAAAAGCTATATTGTTTTTTTAACGTCATTGTTAGCGGTGGTGCATGACTAAGTTAACTTGGTCTGAGTTAACTCTGCCGCCGATTAATCTTTGGTCACTCCCCAACAATAGGATCACGTTTGTGAAGACGAAGACAGAAGATTTAGTGGAGGCGTTGTATGCGCTGAATATGGATTTGTATCGTCATCAAGGCATGGCTAACACGACGATTTATGAGGCCGCGCAACAACTTGGTGATGATCGCGCAATCATTGCGCATTTAATGATGGTTTTAGCTGAGGCTTTGCTGTGTGTGCCCGCTAGTCAGCGCGATGTGTTTGAAAATATTATCAATAAAATTAAGGAAATATGATGAGTTTATGTATTAGTTTTGATGTTGATGATGAGTTGTTATCAAGCCTTGCTGAAGAGGCACACGATCTTGATGAGTTTATTTGGTTTGCGCAGGAAGAGATTGCGCAAGCGTCTGAAAATAGCCTTGCTGAGTTTTATAAAGATTTTTATGCGCCAAAAAACGTAAGCAATGTGGCGGCGAACGTGTCTAAACAACCAACGTTAAAAGAGCAGTTTTTAAGGTTTTTTAGCCGATGACTGAGCATGAGCATCAGGTGACGTTAATGAAGTGGGCGGCGTTGCAGTCTAAAGCTTTGCCAGATTTGAAGTTGTTGTTTGCGGTGCCTAATGGCGGGCATAGACACCCCGCTACGGGCGCAAAGCTTAAAGCTGAGGGCGTTAAGCCGGGTGTGCCTGATTTATTTTTGCCCGTGCCTAGACACGGTTTTCATGGCCTGTGGCTTGAGCTTAAAACTGAGCTTAAAGCAAGTAAAGTCAGTGCCGTGCAGGATTGGTGGCTGAATGCTCTGAGTAATCAAGGCTATAAAACGGTGGTGTGTAAGGGTTGGGATTCCGCTCGCAAGGAGATTTTGGAGTATTTAAACGCTTAAGTTTTTAGTTAACAATTTAAAGCCAACGAGGTAGGTATGATTTGTAATGCGGCGATTGATTTAGTTAAGAGTTTTGAGGGGATTCATGACGGGGATTTAACCGTTATTGGTTTACAGCCTAAGATGTGTCCTGCGGGGATTTGGACGGTGGGCTATGGTAGGGCGTTGCGCAGTAAAACCACGAATGCTTTTTTAAAGGGGGCGTCAGGTAAGGCAGAAGCGTTGGCTAAGTATCCTGCGCTGACGGTTGCGCAAGCTGAAGCAATGCTGGCCTTTGATTTAAACAATTTCAGTGCCAAGGTGCAGGGCTTAATTAAGGTTAAGGTTAATGTTAACCAATATGGCGCATTGGTGTCGTTTGCCTATAACGTGGGTACGGGCAATTTAGCGTCATCAACTTTGTTAAAAAAACTAAACGCCAGGGATTATGCGGGCGCGGCGGTGGAGTTTTTAAAGTGGGATAAGGCGGGTGGTAAGGTTTTAAAGGGCTTAACGCTTAGGCGTACCGCTGAGATGACGTTATTTTTACAGCCTTGTTAACGTTATGCCTAAGTTAGGCTGTTTTCTTGCGCGTTAGGTGTGGAGAATTTATTTTATGGCAATTGATGAGGAGATATTTGATTGTATTAAATTAAAGGCACGTTTAGCTAAGCAATCGTGTGCAAAAAGATATTTAAGCAGGAATTTTATTACGTGTTCTGGTTGTGCTGTGGGTGCTGTGCATGCCGGTGTACAAAGGGATGATGTTCAGGTTATGTTGAAGGATACGTGTGTAAGGTGTCAAAAAAAAGCACAGCGGTTGATTAAAAATAAGTTGTGTATTAGTTGTTATAACCGTGAGCGTGAGTATTTGGTGGGCAAGGATAGGCGCGGTAAAGCCCCGGTAAATTATACGTTGGGTGTGTTTACGGTGGTTGTTTCTGATGTGTTGGGTGAGCATTGTTTTGTTACGAAAGCGGCGTCGATTAATGAGGCGATGGTGCTTAATTTGATTGCTTATAAACATCATATTGCTGAGCATTATTTGTGTCGTCAGCAGACGGAGATTCAGTTTGACTTATTCTATAGTTGATCATGTGTGCAAATTTTGTAAAGGACGGTTGTTATCTAGGCCTTTAGCTCTGGGTAACTTTGAGTTTTTATGTGCCGATTGTGGGCATAAAGAAAGTGGCGTGCATGTGGAGGCTGCGTGTATGTGCGGCTTTAGAATAAAGGGTAAGAGAATTTATGCGTGTGTGCTGAATGAAAATAAAGCGCTACGTATCCTTTTCAGGTGATTGCTAAATTTATCGCTTCCTAATGGCTAATAATTATGAGGAGTTAGTGGCTGATTTTTATACGGGGGCTTATTCTCAGCGACAGTTAGCGAAGCGCCATGCGGTGTCCTTGGGCACGGTTAATAAGCTAACAAAGGGTTTGGTTAAAAAAAATGAACAGCTTGTTCATAAAAAAATTGATGTAATTCAAGAGTATAACGCGTTGTCGCCGACAGAAATGAACGCTGTTGATGCGACTGTTCATTTTAAATTGGGCTTGTTGGCTGAGGTGCAGATTTTTAGCAGTAAGGCGCTTAAAAAAGCGCATGATTTGCTTGAGAATGAGGTCACTGGGCAGGGTTTTAAGTCTATCGTTGAGGGGGTTGATAAATTAACGGTGACGAATGGCTTAAATCCACGTTTTACAACGTCTACTATTGAGATTTCTAATAGTAATGAGGTGAGTGTGGGGAAGGCTGTTGTGTTGCCTGATGATCCTATTGAGGCCTCACGATTTTATCAAGAGTTGATGGGTAAGTAATGGATGCCTAATCCTATGGATTTTAAAAACCCTGATTACTCGCGTATTTTTAAAAGACGGCTTAAGGCCTTGTCTACGCTTAGGCAGCAGCCTTGCAAAGTGCCTGCTTTAATGCAGTATTATCGCGCACATCCTGCGCAGTTTATTTCTGATTGGGGCTGTACTTTTGATCCGCGTAATGTTGAGCGTGGCTTGCCTGCTATTATTCCTTTTGTGTTATTTCCTAGACAAGCCGAATGGGTTGAGTGGTTTGTACTTAAATGGCGGTCTCAGCAGCCTGGACTTACGGAAAAAAGCCGCGATATGGGGATGAGTTGGTTGTCGGTGGCAACGGCGGCGACAATTTGTTTGTTTAATGAGGGGGTGGTGGCCGGGTTTGGGTCAAGAAAGGAGGAGTATGTCGATAAAATAGGCAGTCCTAAGTCTTTGTTTTGGAAAGCACGGAAGTTTATTGAGTTGCTACCCATAGAGTTTAAGGGGGGGTGGGATGTGAGTAAGCATGCGCCACATATGCGCATTTTATTTCCTAATACGGGCAGTGCGATGACGGGCGAAAGTGGTGATGGGATTGGTAGGGGGGATCGGTGTTCGTTTTATTTTGTTGATGAGGCGGCGTTTTTGGAGCGCCCCTTGTTAGTTGATGCGTCGTTGTCGCAGACGACTAATTGCCGCATAGATTTGTCATCGGTTAACGGTATGGGCAATCCGTTTGCGCAAAAGCGGCACAGCGGCAAGCTTGATGTGTTTGTGTTTGATTGGCGCGATGATCCGCGTAAAGATGAGGTGTGGTATCAAAAGCAGGTGGCTATTTTGTCGCCAACGGTGGTTGCTCAAGAAATAGATCGTAATTATAACGCGTCAGTTGAGGGTGTGATTATCCCTAATGAGTGGATTCAATCGGCTATAGATGCGCACCTTAAGTTAGGGATAACGCCAAGCGGGGTAAGACATGGTGCGCTAGATGTGGCGGATCGTGGCGAGGATTTAAATGCGTTTTGTGGGCGCTATGGCATTGTGCTTGAGTATATTGAAGAGTGGAGCGGCAAACTTGATGATATTTTTGCCACGACACAACGTGCTTTTCATTTGTGTGAAGATTATCAGTATGACTGGTTTTATTATGATGGTGATGGCTTAGGTGCGGGGGTGAGAGGTGATGCGCGGGTAATTAATGAGCGTCGTGCGCGGCCGTTAGTGGTGGAGATGTTTAGGGGGTCTGATGGGGTCACGCATCCTAATGAGCGGGTTAATGCAGGTGAGGATGAAGGGCGTACTAATAAAGATTATTTTGCGAATGCGAAAGCGCAGTGGTGGTGGTCGTTACGCAAGCGGTTTAAAGCTACGCATGACGCGGTGAAGGGTAAGGCTTATCAGGCTGATGAGTTAATCAGTTTGCCTAGTGGGTTAACAGAATTGGGCAAATTAACGTCAGAATTATCACGTCCAACTTATATGTTTAACGGTGCGGGCAAAATGTTGGTTGATAAAGCTCCTTGCGGTACCAAGTCGCCCAATTTAGCTGATGCGGTGATGATGTGTTTTTCTGGTTATCGGTCAAGTGCCTGTTTTGCACCTGCACTGTTGTTTATTCCTGATACTTCTAGTCAGCAGGTTGCTTTAACGTGTGCACACTGCGCTTCGTTTAAGGGCGGTGTATGCAGTGTGAGTGGCTATTTGGTTGCTGTTGAGAGTGTCGCTTGTGAGTTTTTTAGTGAGTGAATAAGACGCGATAAATGCGTGCTCTGGCGCTTATTTTTCTATTTTTTTAGTGTGTAACTTTAGGTTTTTTATGGCAATTTTAGCGCGTGTTACCGCTGTTAATCCTGATTCGCATTCTGTTGATGTGGCGTTACTTGATGACGGCAGGAAGCTTGCGGCGGTGATGGTGTTGTCGCCTTCAGCAAGCGGTACGAGCGGCAGCAGTAATTTACCTGGCACGATTACTGAGGATAATCCGGTGTATGTCATGATTGATTATTGTTCTCAACAGTTACCGTTTGTGTTGGGCTTTTGGTTTCCTCAGGTGGGGCAGCTTCAGTTTAAGGATAATCGGCGCATAGATCGGCATTATTCTGATGTGTACTCTACGGTTGATGAGTTCGGTAATGTGGAGTTATATCATCCGTCTGGGGTGATGATTGCAATTAATGATACGCAGGTGCATAAGGATTTATCTGGTCAAGATTATGATAAAAAATGGGCGTTAACAAAGAATGATGACCGTGAGGTGTTTATTACTTTAATGAATAAAGGCACTAAGATTGTGGTGGGTGGCGACAATGTTATTACGATAACGGGTGATGTTAAGGTTGATGGTGATGTTATGGCTAAGGGCATAAGTTTAATAAATCATGTGCATGGTAATGGTAATGCGGGCGAGGATACGTTGGGAGCTAAAATAAAATAATTAACGCGGTGTGCTGTCGTGACAGTAACCTAAGCAATATGATTAGATTATTAATTCCCTTGGCCGCCGGTGAGGCGGTAAAAGTAATGCTTAACCCGCCCAGTAATGCGCTATCGTGGCGCGTGCTGCGTAATACCACGGGTGATTTTACTGATGCGTCCAGTGCTGTTGAGGTTATTTATGAGGGCGGTGAGTCGGTGTTTATTGATACGGCTGGCGTGAGTAATGCGGTGTCGTATTTTTACAAGCCTGTCTATTTTGACGGTAAAGTCTGGGATGATCAGTTTTTGGCTAAGCAGGTCACGGTGGCGAATAGCTTTACTGATGTGTCGATTGATCCGTTGTTGTGTGTGCGCGATCGCCTTGATTTGGGCCTTAATGCTATGCTGCATGCGGGTAAATTAACACATCCAAGCAATGCGGTCATTCCGGTATTGTTATCGTCTCCGCAATTTGAGGATGCGCAATTTCCCTTGGTTACGCTGCATGTTGAGCATAATCAGGTGGATAATTTTGGCCTTGGCTATGCTTTAGCTGACGATGTGGATGAATTTGGCTGGTATACACAATCACAGTTAAGCATTACGTGTTGGTCACTTAATGGTGATGAACGCAATCTTTTTAGAAAGGCTGTTAAAGCTGTGTTGTTGGCAAATTTTGAGGTGTTTGATTTTGCTGGCTTATTACAAATCGATGTGCAGCAATCTGATCGAGAAGAATTTACTTTATACCCATGGCCTACTTATATGAGCGAAACGCGTTTTAGCTGTGTGTCATTGACTGCATTGGTTATGACGCAATCACCATTATTAGAGATAATTACTGTAACCAATGTTAACGATGAGATAACTAGATGACCACCGCCACAATAATTGATTCAACACTACCTGCTGCGCCCGTAGCACCTTCTGTTATTAAAAAGAATGATCCTGAGCCGCTTTTGCTTGAGGTCGTGGAGTTTGCGCAGAGGCTGAGAAATGACAATGTTTCGGGCAGTTTAATTGAGGCGTTTAGTGCGCATGTGCTGTCTACTGGGGGCGCTCAGAACACTGAAGAAGTGTTTACTCTGCAATTTTCTGCCTTTATCAATCGCCCAATTTATTAAGTCTAGGAGTAACAATGAGCTTTAATTTTAATGGTTCAAATTATATCACCCCCGTGACGGCAAGTGCCGTTGATGCCTCGGGTATGGATGCAAAAACGTCAAATTTTGGCAATGTGTTGGCCTTAGTTGGGGCGACCAAAACTATTAACCCGATGACTGTGGTGCGTTTTAATAGTTATGCAGAGGCCGCCCGTCAATTAAGAGACCCGGTTGATACCTTTGCCTTAAAGGCGATTGAAAAAGCCTTTAATCCGTCTAATGAGACGGGCTGTCCTGATTATCTGTTATTTGTGAACGCAAAAACTACAGGTACTCTGCCAACGCAAACCCTACCCTCAACCACTGGCTCAACTGCTTTAACGTTGACGCAGGCCATAGCGGGGATGAATTTAAAGGTCAGTATAAAAGACGGTATTCTTCCAAGAGTGG
>Ga0247833_1005108_pt1 | contig 15544 bp, 11 predicted proteins | sample LaCruzMarch2015__7_FD_187117 | JGI IMG/M metagenome (GOLD analysis project Ga0247833, IMG submission 187117) | Freshwater microbial communities from meromictic Lake La Cruz, Castile-La Mancha, Spain - LaCruzMarch2015_8m | ecosystem: Environmental > Aquatic > Freshwater > Lake | place: Spain...
GACGCCGTTGGCCGCCAACCGCGCCGCGTAGGCGTCGCCCTCGTCGCGCAGGGGGTCGAACTCGGCGGTGATGACGAGGGCCGGTGGTGTGCCGGCGAGCGCTGCGTCGGACGCGAACAGCGGCGACACGCGAGGGTCCTCGGGTGAGCCCTTGCCGCCCGACAGGTAGTGGTCGATGAACCAGCCCATGCCATCGCTCGACAGGAAGTAGCCGCTTGCGTTCTCGGTGTAGCTCGGCTGGGCGCGGGTGCAGTCGGTGACCGGGTAGACGAGCAACTGGAACACCAGCGGAGCCGGCGCCAGGTGCGCGACGACGGCGGCGAGGTTGCCGCCCGCCGAGTCACCGCCGATGGCGATGCGGTCGGCGCGGCAGCCGAGCGACGCAGCGTTCGCGTGCGCCCACCGCAGGCCGGTGACCGAGTCCTCGAGGCCTGCGGGGAACGGGTGCTCGGGCGCCAGTCGGTAGTCGAGGCTCAGTACCGCATGGCCGCTGCCGTTGGCGAGCGAACGGCACACGCTGTCGTGCGACTCGAGGTCACCGATCACCCAGCCGCCTCCGTGGAGGTACACGAGGAGCCCGAGGTCGGTGCTGTCGTTCGGCCGGTAGAGCCGGGCGGGTACACCACCCGCATCGACGTCGCGGATCTCGTGGACATCCTCGGTGGGCGGCCGCCGCCGGGCGTCGCGCAGCGCCCTGGCTTGTTCCGGTGTGCTCTGTTCGACCGGCGGGTCGCCGATCGACGCGATCAACTGCAACAACGACGCGGCTTGCGGGTGGAGCGGCACGGTCCCAGTGTCTACCAGCCCGGTAGCGTCCCACGCGTGGCCGACCCGCGCCCCCTGCACGCCCCCGATCTCGACCGTCTGGAAGAGGTGCTCCTCGAGCGCTTCGCCGGCTTCGGGATCACGCCTGGTGGGCCGCCGCGCGACAGCAACCCGCTGCGGCCGGGCTCGGCCCTCACCGTGGCCGAGGCGCTCCGACTGTTCGACGCCCAACTCGCCAGTCGCCACATCGACCATGCCGCACGGGCCCTGCGCGCCAAGGGCTTCGGCTACTACACGATCGGTTCGGCCGGCCACGAGGGCAATGCGGCGGTCGCGGCCGCCCTGCGGCCCACCGACCCGGCGCTGCTGCACTACCGCTCCGGTGGCTTCTACCTCGCCCGCGCCCGGCAGGTGGCCGACCACGACATGGCCGGTGTCGAGGACGTCCTGCTCGGCATCCTCGCCGCGGCCGACGAGCCGATCGCCGGCGGCCGCCACAAGGTGTTCGGGCACGCCGACCTCGCGATCATCCCGCAGACGTCGACCATCGCCTCGCACCTGCCCCGCGCTGTCGGCGTGGCGTTTGCGATCGACCGTGCGCCGCGCCTGGGCGAGGCCACGCGCTGGGGTGACGATGCGATCGCCGTGTGCTCGTTCGGCGATGCCAGCGTCAACCACTCGACCGCCCAGGGCGCCATCAACACCGCCGCCTACACATCGCACGGCGGGCTGCCCTTGCCGCTGCTGCTCGTGTGCGAGGACAACGGCTGGGGCATCAGCGTGCCCACCCCCGGCGGCTGGGTGGAGGCGACCCTCGCGCACCGCCCCGGCTTGCGCTACGAACAGGCCGACGGCTGCGACCTCGCCGACGCCTACGACACCGCCACCGAGCTCGCCGCCTGGGTGCGAGAGCACCGGCGCCCCGCCGTGCTGCACCTCCGAACCGTCCGCTTCCTCGGCCACGCGGGCACCGACGTCGAGACCGGCTACCGCAGCGCCGCATCCGTGCGCGCCGACCACGACCGCGACCCGCTGCTCCACACCGGCGGCCTGCTCGTCGAGGCCGGTGCGCTGTCGGGCGACCAGCTCGTCGACCGCTACCTCGCCGGCCGGCACGCTGTGCGTTCGCTGGCGTCGCGCCTCGTTCGCCGCCGTCGCCTCTCGTCGGTCGACGAGGTCATAGCGCCGCTGTCACCGCGCCGCCCCGCAGCGGTCGCCTCTGCCGTCACCCGCTCGGCGTCGAACGCCGAGCGGAGCAAGGCCTTCGGTGCGACCCTGCCCGAGGACGAGGGCCCGCTGACGCTCGCCGAGACGATCAACCGCACGCTCGCCGACGTGCTCGCAGCCCGACCCGGGGCGATGGTGTTCGGAGAAGACGTCGGGGTGAAGGGCGGCGTCTACGGCGTCACCCGTGGGCTGCAGAAGCGCTTCGGCGCGGCCCGGGTGTTCGACAGCCTCCTCGACGAGCAGTCGATCCTGGGCCTCGCCCTCGGCGCCGGTGTGTCGGGACTGCTGCCGATCCCCGAGATCCAGTACCTCGCGTACCTCCACAACGCCGAGGACCAACTGCGCGGCGAGGCGGCGAGCCTGTCGTTCTTCTCGAACGGCGCGTTCCGCAACCCGCTCGTCGTGCGCATCGCCGGCCTCGCCTACCAGAAGGGCTTCGGCGGCCATTTCCACAACGACGACGCAGTGGCCGTGCTACGCGACATCCCCGGGCTCGTGGTCGCCTCGCCCGGTCACCCCAGCGATGCGGCGCCCATGCTGCGCACCTGCGTCGCCGCGGCCCACACCGACGGCACGGTGTGCGTGTTCCTCGAGCCGATTGCGCTCTACCACGCTCGCGATCTGCACGAGCCCGGCGACGGCGGGTGGACGGCCACCTACCAGCCCCCGCACCGGTGGGGCGGGGCGCACGTGCCCATCGGCAGCGGTCACGTCGCCCGCGAGGGTCAGGACCTCCTGATCGTCACCTGGGCCAACGGTCTCCACCTCTCGCTGCGCGCCGCCCGCACGCTCGCAGCCCGCGGCATCACCTGCCGCGTGTTCGACCTGCGCTGGCTTGCTCCGCTGCCGATCGACGAGGTGCTCGCCCACGCTTCCGAGATCGGCCGAGTCCTCGTGGTCGACGAGACCCGACGTACCGGCGGCGTGGGCGAAGCAGTCCTGTCGGGTCTCGTCGAGGCCGGCTGGTCGGGCGACGCCCGACGCGTCGCTGCGGCCGACTCGTTCGTGCCCCTCGGCGATGCGGCCGACCTCGTGCTCGTGAGCGAGCAGCAGATCATCGACGCGGCGCGGGCGATGGTGAGCCGATGAGACGAGTGCTCGTGGGGGTGCTGGCGCTCGGCCTCACAATGGCGTCGCTGGGCGGCTGCACGAAGGGCGCTGCGCGAGAGCGCGCCCGTCAGGACCTGATCGACCAACTCGTCGAGGGCGGTCTCGACCGCACGATCGCCGACTGCGTGGTGGAGGGCTTCTTCGCCGAGCGCACGGACGACGAACTCAAGGCGTTCATCGCCCGACCCGAACTGACCGACGCCGAGCGGGCCGAGTTCACGCGCCTCGGCGAGTCCTGTCAGTCGGTCTGAGCCGGCGCCGCTGCCTCGGCAGCCGGCGCCGCTGCCTCGGCAGCAGGGGCCGCGTCGGCAGCAGGGGCGGGTGCAGCGTCGGCCTTCTTCTTCGGCGGCGGCACGCCGACCGACGGCGCGCCGTCGGCGAACTCGGGCCAGCGGCGGCGACTGACGATGCTGAGCGTGCGGAGCAGCTTCATCGCCACCTCGTCCCCCTGGGCGGGGCGGGCGATGATCGTGCCGTCGGCGATCATCCGGTTCATGACCTCCTCACCGAGCTCGGTGCGAACGATGGTGAGCGTCCAGTCGTTGTCCTTGCCGATGCCGCCGGTGGCGATGTCGGAGTGCTCGGCAGCGAAGTCGGGGCACATCTTGCAGCCCTCGCGCGTCCACTTGTGGCACTCCTTGAGGTCGATCTCGTGGTACGAGCCGTCCTTCATCCAGATCTGGAAGACGCCCTTGATGTTCATCTTCACCATGTCCTGCTTCTTCAGGCCGTACTTGGCCTCGAAGAGCTCGGGGAAGATCGCGTCGTCGAAGGTCTTCGAGCACAGCAGGCCGATGTTGAACAGGAACGGCTTGCTGACCTTGCCGGCCTTGCGGTCCCACATGACCGGCGGTGACGAGGTCTGGCAGCCCATGCCCACCAGCGCCAGACGGTTCAGCCCACGCGCCTTGGCCTCGGGCAGCGCGAGCGGGTTGGCGCAGTACGTGTAGCGGCTGCCGGCGGTCGCCAGCACTTCTTCGCGATTGGTGACGACGACCGGCTTGGCCTTCCACGCGTCGTCGGGCTCGACACCGCTGACCAGCGCGGCGTCGATGTAGTCGTGCTCGAGCAGCCAGTTGAGCATCGCTGAGACGAAGCCACCGTCCTGGCCCTTCTCGTGCTCCTCGTCGTTCGCCGCACGGGTGAGGTACAGCTGGCGCCAGACGCCGGCCATGTCGTTGGGCTCGCGGACCTTGCCGAACAGGTGCATGTCGGCAGCGGGTTCCCACGCACGGAACCGGGGGCAGGCACGGGTGCAGGTGGTGCAGCCCTTCTCGCCGTGGAGGCAGTTGTCGAGGCCGAGCTCCTCCTCGATGTGGAAGGGCTTGTACTTGCCCTCCTCGTGCTCGTACCCGATGACGTCGTGGGGACACGTGACCACGCACCCGGCGCAGCCGGTGCACAGCCCGGTCGTGATGACCTCGGCGTACAACTCCTTCCACTGAGCAGTCCAGCGCTCGGTCTTGGCAGGGGCGTCTTCTGTCACGGTCATGGCCCTGACTCTAGGCACCGGCACCTCGGCCCTGTCTTGTTCACCGTGCCGCTCGCCTGCCGAAACAATCTCGTAACAACGGCGCGCAACGTTGAGCCGTGTTCGAAACACGGAGGGAATCAGATGGACAACGGTGATGTCGCATGGATCCTGGTGTCGGCAGCCATGGTGCTGTTCATGACGCCGGGACTCGCGTTCTTCTACGGCGGCATGGATCGCAGCAGGAACGTGCTCAACATGTTGATGATGAACATGTACTGCCTGCTGGTCGTCCCGATCGTGTGGGTGGCGGTCGGCTACTCGCTCTCGCAGGTCCCGTTCGAGAACGGCCTCATCGGCGGCTTCGACGCTGCGTTCCTGAAGGACATCACGATCAGTGACGACAACGGCGGCACCCTGGCCACGATCGCCTTCCTCGGGATGTTCGCGGCGATCACGCCGGCGCTCATCTCGGGTGCCGTCGCCGACCGCATGAAGTTCTCGGCGTGGGCGATCTTCGTGCCGGTCTGGTCACTGCTGGTGTACGTGCCCGTCTTCAAGTGGGTGTACGGCGGCTGGCTCGCCGAGCGCGGCTCGATCGACTTCGCGGGCGGCACCGCCATCCACGTCAACGCCGGCATCGCCGCCCTCGCTGCCGTGCTCGTCCTCGGTAAGCGCAAGGGCTGGCCCTCCGAGGGTCACCCGCCGCACAGCATGCCCCTCGTGATGATCGGCACGGGCATCCTGTGGTTCGGATGGTTCGGCTTCAACGCCGGTTCGGCCCTCGCTGCCAACGGCCAGGCCGTGCAGGCGTTCATGAACACCTTCCTCGCCGCAGCCGCTGCGGGCCTTGCCTGGGTGCTCGTCGAGTGGGTGCGCGACGGCCACCCCACGAACCTGGGCGCCGCCTCGGGCATTGTCGCCGGGCTCGTCGCCATCACGCCCGCTGCGGGCTACGTGTCGGGCATGAGCCCGATCGCGATCGGCGCCGTCGCCGGTGTCGTCTGCTGCTACGCCGTGAAGCTCAAGTCCCGTGCCGGCTACGACGATGCACTCGACGTCGTCGGCGTGCACCTCGTCGGTGGCCTGGTGGGCTCGCTGCTCATCGGCTTCTTCGCCAACCCGGCCTTCTTCGGTCTCACCGACGACGGATCGCTCAAGTTCGGCGAGGGCATCTTCTACGGCGGAGGCGCCTCGCTGCTGCTCGAGCAGGCGGTCGCCAACGGTGCTGCGATCGTGTGGTCGTTCGGGCTCACGCTGGTGATCATGCTGGTGCTCAAGGTCACGATCGGTGTGCGGGTGACGCCTGAGGAGGAGACGACTGGTCTCGACCTGGCCCTGCACGCGGAGACCGCCTACCACTCGGGTTCGCTCGGTTAGCGTTCCGTCGTGACGCCGATCGACGCAGCCATGATCCGCCGGATGCGGACACGGCTCGTCGGCGATCCGGACCTTGCCGGGCGCAGCCTCGCCCGGAGGCTCTCGCAGCAGGCCGACTCGTGGTTCGAGTGCCTCGCCGCCGATCTGCCGCCTTCGTGGTCCCTCGTTGCGACGGGGGGCTACGCGGGCGGCGTGCTGTGCCCGGGCAGCGACATCGACGTCGTGCTCCTCCACCCGGCGAAGGCCGGTGACGCCACCGTACGCAGCGTGGCCGAGGGCCTCTGGTATCCGATGTGGGACGGAGGCATCAAGCTCAGTCCGGCAGCGCACACGCCGAAGAGCCTGCTGAGCCTCGCGAGCGACGACCTCGAGACGGCGACATCGATCCTGAGACTGCGCTGCCTCGCGGGCGATGCCGAGCAGGTGGCCAAGCTCCAACACGACGCGCTCGAGCAGTGGCGTCGCAAGCCCATGGTGTGGCTCAAGAAGCTGCACGAGGCAGGCCAGATCCGGTGGGAGCGCCTCGGCGACGTCGCATCCCGGCTCGAGCCCGACCTCAAGGACGGGCGCGGCGGCTTGCGCGACCACGACATGATCCGCTGGGCGCTCGCACTCGACCGTGCCGACGTCGCCGCGGCCCTCGAGGGGCCGTTCGACGACCTGGCGGGTCCGGCCGACATCCTGCTGGCCACCCGGTGCGAGCTCCATCGGGCCACCGGCAAGTTCGTCAACACGCTGCTGCTGCAGGACCAGGACCGCGTCGCCGAGATGATGGGCTATGCCGATGCCGACGCGCTGATGTTCAACATCTCGGCGGCGGCCCACACGATCGAGTGGGCGACCGAACGGTTCTGGCGACGCATCGACCACCTGTCGCGACGTGGCTCGCGCAGCGGCGGTGGCGCCGGCCGTCACCTACCGGACCACGTCGTCGGTGTGACGGTCATCGACGACGAGGCTCAGATCACCTCGTCGGCCGATGTCGACGACCAGTCGTTCGTGTTCCGCATGGCCGCTGCGGCAGCGCATGCCGGCTATCCCATCGGTGCCCGCTCGCTGCGCATGATGGCGAGCCGCGGCACCGAGCCAGGCGAGGCGTGGACCGAGCGCACGCGCCGAGCCTTCCTGAGCCTGCTGGGCGCGGGCCCGGCGATGGTGCCGGCCATCGAGGCCCTCGAGCGCTACGACCTGTTCAGCCGGTTCCTGCCCGAGTGGCGCGTCGTGCGCAGTCGCCCGCAGCGCAACGCGTTCCACACCTTCACCGTCGACCGGCACCTGCTGCAGACCGTCGCCAACGCGTCCGAGTACGTGCGCTCTGTCAGCCGACCGGACCTCCTGCTCGTCGGCGCCCTGCTGCACGACATCGGCAAGGGCCACCCCGGCGACCACACCGAGGTCGGCATGGAGCTCGTCGACGTGATCGGCCCTCGCATGGGCTTCGAGTCCGACGACGTCGCTGTCATCCGGTCGCTCGTCGAGCACCACCTCCTGCTGTCCGAGACCGCCACCCGGCGCGACCTGGCCGACCCGCGCACCGCCGAGAACGTGGCCGAGCTCGTCGGCGACCCGTTGCGGCTCGAGCTCCTCGCGGCGCTCACCGAGGCAGACAGCCGGGCGACCGGACCGGCGGCCTGGTCGATGTGGAAAGCGACCCTCGTCGACGAGCTCGTTCACTCGGTGTCGCGCTCGATGCGCGGCGAGCAACGGGTCGACCAGGGCGGCACGAACGACACCCGCTTCGCAGCGCTCGTGCAGCAGGTCGCCGCTGACGGAGGCGTGCACATCGAGCACGACACTGCGGGTGAACTCGACGTACTGCGCATCGCCAGCCGCGACCGCCGCGGCCTGTTCTCGCTGATCGCCGGCACGCTCGCGCTGCATGCCCTCGACGTCGTCGGTGCCGATGCGTTCACGGGCGCAGACGGCACCGCTGTCGACGAGTTCAAGATCCTCCGCACCCCGGGGCTCGAGCCGAACTGGGCCAAGGTCGAACACGACCTCAGGGGTGTGCTCGCCGGCGACGTCGACATCGACTCCCGCCTCGAGCACCGCATCAAGAGCCACAGCCGCAAGCGCCTGCTGGCCGCGGCGCCACCCCGCTTCGAGGTGCTCATCAGCAACGAGGCGTCGGCCACCAGCACCATGATCGACGTGCGCGCCGCCGATGGTCCCGCCGTGCTCTACCGGCTCTCGCACGTGCTCGCCGGCGCGGGGTACGACATCCGGTCGGCGAAGGTCGTCACCCTCGGCCATGAGGTGGTCGACGTGTTCTACGTCGAGTCGCCGGCAGGGAAGCTGCGTCCCGACGAGCTCGACTCCGTGCGTGCCGAGCTCACCGCTGCACTCGCCGGCTGACCGCCCTCCACCTCGGAGCCGTGCCAGGACGCGACAAGGGCGGCCCGGCGAACCGGACCGCCCTCGTCGGACGCTGTGTCAGGGTGTGTCGGGCTAGATCGCCTCGGCACCTTCCTCGCCGGTGCGGACCCGGATGAGCCGCTCGACGGCCGTGACCCAGATCTTGCCGTCGCCGATCTTGCCGGTGGTCGCACCACTGCGGATGGCTTCGATCGCAGCGTCGACGGTGTCCTCGTCGACGACCAGTTCGAGCTGGATCTTGGGGACGAAGTCGATCTTGTACTCCGCCCCTCGGTACGTCTCGGTGTGGCCGCCCTGACGGCCGAAGCCGCGGACCTCACCGACGGTGATGCCCTGGATGCCGATCGCCTTGAGGGCGTCCTTCACATCGTCGAGTTTGAATGGCTTGATGACTGCGGTGATGAGTTTCATCGGTGGAGACCTCCGTGGTCGAGAAGTGTAGATGTGCTGCGGGGATGTCCCCGGATCGTTCTGCTCGTGACCGAGCGGAGGATCCGGGGACTGCCCCTACCGGGGACCAGTTCGTGCGGAGCTGGTCCCCGTGTGCACGGACGGCGCGCCGTCCGAGCTCGTGGCCCCGCAACCCGAGTGGTCAGTCGTTGTACGCAGCGACCCCCATCTCGGGAAGGTCGGAGCCCATGACCTCGATCTCCTCAGGCGTGCGGATGCCGCCCTTGGTGAGCTTGTTCTGGATCGTGAAGAAGGCGAAGGCGAGGCCGAAGATGACCGTCCAGATGACGACCAGGCCGAGGGCCTGTGCGCCGAGCTGGCCGACCTCGCCGTAGAGCAGGCCCTTGACGGGGATTGCCTCGCCGGCGTCGTCGACAGCGCCGTTCCAACCGCCGCCGTACACGCCGTTGGCGAACAGGCCAACGGCGAGCACGCCGAAGCTGCCGCAGACGCCGTGGACGGCGATGGCGCCGACCGGATCGTCGATGCCCCTGCGGTCGATGAAGTACACGGCCTCGATGGCGAGCACGGCGGCGATGGCGCCGATGACGACGGCGGCCCACGGCGACACGAAGGCGCACGGTGCCGTGATGGCCACGAGGCCGGCGAGCATGCCGTTCACCATCATGCCGGGGTCGGGCTTGCCGCTCTTCAGCTGGATCCAGATCATGCCTACGACCGCACCCACGGCACCGGCGATGGCGGTGTTGGTGGCGACGGTGGCGAACTGGATGTCGGTGGCAGCAAAGGTCGAGGCGGCGTTGAAGCCGAACCAGCCGAACAGCAGGATGAAGCAGCCGGTGATGGCCATCGGGATGTTGTGCCCGGGGATCGCCCGCGGCGTGCCGTCGGCGGCGTACTTGCCGATGCGGGGCCCGAGGACGATGGCGCCGGCGAGGGCAGCAGCGCCGCCAACGGCGTGCACGACGCCCGAGCCGGCGAAGTCGACGTAGCCGGCGCCGAGGCTCATGGTGTCCCAGGTCTTGGCGAGCCAGCCGCCGCCCCAGGTCCATGCTGCGAAGATCGGGTAGTAGAAGGCGCCGCAGAACAGGCCCCACACCACGAAGCTGTTCCACTTCCAGCGCTCTGCCATCGAGCCCGTGGGGATCGTGGCGACGGTGTCCATGAAGGCGACCATGTAGAGGAAGAACCCGAGCAGCGCCGGCGTCGCCGCGCTGCCGAGGTGCTCGTAGCCCCAGTACAGCAGGCCCCAGTTGTCGCCGCCGATCAGCGGCAGACCGTCACCGTTCATTGGCGTGCCGAGCCCGAAGGCGCCGTAGCTGAAGCCGCCGAAAGCGAGGGGGAACCCGATGAACAGGAAGCCGACGAAGCCGAGGCCGAAGATGGCGAAGTTCGTGCTCATCACGTGAGCGGCGTTCTTCTTCTGCGTGAAACCGGTCTCGACGAGCGCGAACCCGGCCTGCATGAAGATGACGAGGATGGCTCCGATGACGACCCAGAGCAGGTTCGTCGCTTCGGAGAGCTGAGCGACGGGGTCGACCTCTTCGGCGAAGGCCGAGCCGGTCACGAGCAGTGCGGGTAGGGCGGCACCGGCGAGGCCGCCGATGACGTATTTCAGTGCAGGGAATCGATGCACGAGTTCCTCCTCCAAATCAATGGCACGAGAGTGGATAGGGGCAGTGGCTCGACGCAACGCTGGGTCGTGACGGGGGTGACGGTAGGCAAGGTGCATTTCCCGCCCGTCGCCGGCTTGTTTCCGGCGTGTGGCGATTCAGTGCGGACGTCGAGCCGGGTTGCGCCGGCGCTTCACCACGGTGAGCTTCAGCGCAGTGCTGCCGCAGCGGCGGCTTCGGCGGCCGGGCTGAGCATCCACCCGCGCGACCGGACCGTGACGATCGAGCCGGGACCGAGCTGTCGTCGCAGCGTCACGAGCACGCTGTCGCACCGGCGCTCGCTGAGGTCCGCGAGGCCCGCCTGACGGGCCAACTCGCGACGACTCACCACACGACCGCTGTTGGAGAGCAACGTGCCGAGAACAGCCCGCTCGTGGCCTCCGAGGGACGCAGGTCCGAGGGGGTTGGACCTGACATCGACCGAAGAGCCAGGAGCGGGCGTTCCCATGTGCCCGACCGTACGCATCGATCGTTTCCCGGTTGTCAGGTGGCCGTGAACGGGATGTGAACGGCGACACGGTCTGAACCGGCGCATTTCGCCCAGCCCGGTTTCCCATGACTTGACCCACCGGTCAATACTGGTGGCCATGGACCTGAGCTATCCCGTCGACGCCGAAGCCTTCCGCACCGAGATCCGCGCCTGGCTTGCGGACAACCTCCCCCAGGGTTGGATGGACGAGGGCTTCGAGATGACGCCCGCCGAACGCAAGGCGTTCAACGACGGATGGCCGGCCAAGCTCTTCGAGGGCGGCTGGATCTGCGCGACATGGCCCAAGGAGTACGGCGGCAAGGGCCTCACCACGATGCAGGGCGTGGTGCTCAGCGAGGAGTTCGCCCACGCCAAGGCCCCGCTCCGCGCCGACTTCTTCGGCGACACGCTCGTCGGGCCCACACTGCTGCAGTGGGGCACCGAAGAGCAGAAGCAGGAGTTCTTGCCGCGGATCCTGAACGGCACGATGCGCTGGTGCCAGGGCTTCAGCGAGCCGAACAGCGGCTCCGACCTGGCCTCGCTGAAGACGACGGCGGTGCTCGACGGCGATGAATGGGTCATCAACGGTCAGAAGGTCTGGACCACGGGTGGCCACCACGCCGACTACTGCTTCCTCCTCACCCGCACCGACCCAGACGGCCCCAAGCACAAGGGCATCAGCTACTTGCTCGTGCCGATGCGCCAGCCCGGCGTCGAGGTGCGCGGCATCGTGCAGCCCGACGGCACGGCCGAGTTCTGCGAGGTCTTCTTCACCGACGCCCGCTGCCCCAAGGACAACGTCGTCGGCGGCGTGAACAACGGCTGGAAGGTTGCCAACTCGACGCTCGCGTTCGAGCGCGGCATGAGCGCCACCACCGGCTACCGCCGCTTCGAAGAGGAGTACAAGCTGATGGTGTCGACCGCCACGGCGAACGGTGCCATCCACGACCCACTGGTCCGTCAACGCCTGATGGAGTTCTTCACCAAGATCCAGATCCTGCGCGTCAACGGCCTCCGGTCGCTGTCGGCCACCCTCACCGGTTCCAAGGACCTCGGCGTCATGGCGCTCGGTGCCACGAACAAGATGTTCTGGAGCGAGATGCACAAGGCGGCGATGGAGCTCGCGCTCGACATCTTCGGCCCGGCCTCGATGCTCATCACCACCGGTCCCGACGCTGGCTCGTGGCCGGGCGCTGCCCGCGACAAGCGCCGCGACGGCTACCCGGTCAGCCCCATGATGAGCTCGTTCTTCTTCAGCCGCAGCGAGACCATCTGGGGTGGCACCAGCCAGATCCAGCGGAACATCGTCGGCGAGCGCGTGCTCGGCCTGCCGAAGGAGCCACAGGCCGCCGGCGCCTGACTGTCGTTCTCGTCGTCGGAGCGGCGAGACTCGAGCAGTGACCTCAGTCGATCGCGCTGCCGCCCCGGCCGATGCGAGCCTTCTCTCGCGTTCGTTCGTCACGGTCTCCGTCGTCACCTTCCTGTTCTTCGTCTACGTCGGCGTGCTCATCCCGCTCGTCCCCCGGCTGATCGAGGAGCAGCTCGGTGGTACCGAGCTCGACATCGGCCTCAACCTCGCGACGTTCAGCGTGGCCGCGATCGCGGTGCGCCCGTTGCTCGGCAAGTGGGGTGACCGGCACGGGCGTCGGGTGCTCATCATCGGGGGCGCGTTGCTGGCCTCCGCCGCCGTGCTCGCCGCGACGCTCGTGTCGGACCGATGGATGCTGCTCCCGCTACGCGCCTTGATGGGTGCGGGCGAGGGTGCGCTGTTCGTCGGTGCCGCCACCCTCGTGAACGACCTCGCCCCGGCACACCGCAGGGCCGAGGCGGCGAGCTACTTCTCGGCCGCCGTGTTCCTCGGCATCGGGCTCGGGCCGATCATCGGCGAGCAGCTCATCGGTGAGGCGAGCTTCGACCGCGGCCTCGTCGCCGCGGGGCTGTTCACGCTGGCGGCCGCGGCCGCGGCGACGCTGCTCGACGACGACCGGCCCGAGCGGTCGTCGGACTCACCGCCGCACGTCATCCCGGCGAACCGGTTCCACCGGGCGGCATTGCGGCCGGGTGCGGTGCTCGCGTGCGGCATCGGCGGGTTCGCGACGTTCAACGCGTTCGTTCCCGAGCACGCCCGTGCGGTCGGCCTCGAGGGGTCGAAGTGGGTGTTCGCACTCTTCAGCGTGATCTGCCTCGTGGTGCGCGTGGTCGGGGCGCGAGTGCCCGAGCGGATCGGTCTCGCAACCGCGGTCTCGATCGCGCTGGCCGGCCTGGCGATCGGGCTGGCGACCATCGGGGCCGTCGGCACGCCGGTCGGGTTGTTCGCTGGCACGGCCGTGATCGCCGTCGGCATGTCGTTCCTGTATCCGTCGCTGTCGGCGATCGCGGTGAACTCTGCCCCGTCTCCCGACCGCACGCAGGTCGTGTCGACGTTCACGATGTTCTTCGAGGTCGGCTCGGCCATCGGTGGGCTGCTCTTCGGTCTGGTCGCCGAACTGACGTCGAAGCGGGGCGGGTTCATCGGTGGCTCGATGGCAGCGACAGCGGGCCTTGTCGTGCTCTGGACGGTGCTCCTGCCGTGGGCGCGCACCAGCACCACCCACTCGTCCGATTTCCGCTAGTCGAGCCGCCGTCCGAGCGGCAGACTGAACAGGTGCTCGACGAACAGTGCTACCGGGCGGTGCAGAGCCGGGACAGTCGGTTCGACGGATGGTTCGTGACAGCGGTGGCCACCACGGGCATCTACTGCCGCCCGTCGTGCCCTGCCACCACACCCAAGCGCGACAACGTCTCGTTCTTCCCGACCGCCGCGGCAGCGCAGCAGCGTGGCTACCGGGCGTGCAAGCGCTGCCGGCCCGATGCGTCGCCGGGCTCGCCCGAGTGGAACGTCCGGGCCGACGTGGTGGCCCGGGCGATGCGTCTGATCGCCGACGGCGTGATCGACCGTGAGGGTGTGCGCGGGTTGGCCCACCGACTCGGGTACAGCGAACGACACCTGAACCGGCTGATGACCGACGAGCTCGGCGCCGGCCCGCTCGCGGTCGCCCGTGCTCAGCGGGCGCAGACCGCCCGCATCCTGATCGAGACCACCGGCATGGCGATGACGGACGTCGCGTTCGCCGCTGGGTTTGCCAGCGTGCGGCAGTTCAACGACACCGTGCGATCCGTGTTCGCGTCCGCTCCCACCGACCTGCGCCGGGCGCGCCGGGGCGCCGAGTCGACCGAGGGTGCGCCCGGTGCGATCTCACTGCGCCTGCCGGTTCGCCCGCCGTTCGACCCGCACACGCTGTTCGCGTTCCTGGGTGCCCGCGCAGTGCCCGGTGTCGAGTCGTGGGATGGCCACACCTACCGCCGCTCACTGCGCTTGCCGGCGGGGCCCGGCGTGGTGGCGCTGGCACCTGGCGACGGCGCGGTCGCATGCACCCTCTGGCTCACATCGGTGAGTGACCTGCAAGCCGCTGTGCAGCGGTGCCGGCGTCTGCTCGACCTCGATGCCGACCCGGTGGCCGTCGACGCGTACCTCGGGGCCGACCCGGTGCTGGCACCTCTGGTGGCAGCCCGCCCGGGCCTCAGGTCACCCGGTTCGACCGATGGTCCCGAACTCCTGGTGCGCGCCATCATCGGCCAGCAGATCTCGGTGCGGGGCGCCCGCACGGTGGCCGGCCGGATCGCGGCCCTGGTGGCCGACCGGGTCGATCTCGGCCCTGACGGTGATGATGCTGGCGACGAACTGGCCGGCGGAGTCCGGTACCTCTTTCCCTCGTCGGAGGCGCTCGCCGCGCTGCCCGTCGACGCCTACCCGATGCCGACGGCGCGGGCCCGGGCGTTGGCCGGGGCGTCGGCCGCGGTGGTCGAGGGCCGCCTGCACATCGATCACGGCGCCGATCGTGCCGAGCTCGAGCACCAGTTGCTCACACTGCGGGGCATCGGCCCGTGGACCGCCCAGTACGTGGCCATGAGGGGGGTCGGCGACCCGGACGTGTTCATGCCCGCCGACCTCGGTGTGCGCCACGCCCTCGAACGCCTCGGGCTCGACGCAGCACCGGCAGCAGCGGCAGCGCACGCCGAGCGCTGGAGCCCGTGGCGGTCGTACGCCCTCCATCATCTGTGGCACAGCACTGTGCCCACACCCACCGGGAGACCCGCATGAGCATCGACACCAGCATCGGCATCAGCATCGAATCACCGATCGGGCCGCTCACCATCGGCGCCACCGACCTCGGGGTGCGGTTCGTGATGTGGTACGACGACCAGCGTCGGGTTCCCGAGGCAACCGGGGCGGGGAAGCAGGCGATGGAGATCATCGAGGCGACGCGACGGCAGCTCGACGAGTACTTCCGCGGCGAGCGAACGGAGTTCGACCTGCCGCTCGACCCGGCCGGCACACCGTTCCAGCACGCCGCATGGGCCGCGCTGCGCACGATCGATTTCGGCAGCACGATCAGCTACGGCGAGCAGGCCCGCCGCCTGGGTGATGCGCGCAAGGCGAGGGCGGTGGGCGCTGCGAACGGGCGCAACCCGATCGGGATCATCGTGCCGTGCCACCGGGTGGTCGGCGCGAACGGCTCGCTGACGGGCTTCGCCGGCGGGCTGTCGTCGAAGGCGTGGCTGCTCGACCACGAGCGCCGCGTGGCGGCATCGATGCACGGCTGAACCGGCGTAGGCCGGTTC
>Ga0247833_1005110_pt1 | contig 15536 bp, 17 predicted proteins | sample LaCruzMarch2015__7_FD_187117 | JGI IMG/M metagenome (GOLD analysis project Ga0247833, IMG submission 187117) | Freshwater microbial communities from meromictic Lake La Cruz, Castile-La Mancha, Spain - LaCruzMarch2015_8m | ecosystem: Environmental > Aquatic > Freshwater > Lake | place: Spain...
CCGTTCAAGGCGTAGTCATCTCCCATTAAATAGCGTGGCTCAGCCATCAGTAACTCCCATCTTTGCTTGATACCCAGCCACATCTACCGCAGGACACCTTGCCCTCTACTGTCTGGCTATCGCCACTCATTACGCAACCACACACCCAGCATTTACCATAACTCATACCGCGCTCTCCTCCTCAGCCTTTTTTATATCGTTAATCGTAGGCTCAACCGCCCTCTCACTCGTTGCAATTTTACGCCATAGGATAGCCAGATCATCTTGGTATCCCTCATCTTTACTCGCTGCCATAGCTGAGATAATAGAGTCAAGAATCATCTGCCTCTCTCTACCTTCCATTTTTAACTCGTTCACTTCATTTCCTCTCTCTCTTTCGTTAGTTGAACCAGCCGTTCGGCTGATGTTATTAGCTCTCGCATATAGTTCACACAATCACACTCGCTTATTGGCACGAGGTGATCGCCACATATTGCCGGTGTAGATTTCATCTCTCTCCCTCTCCCACTCTAGGACAATTAGCATATGGAAATTGCTCTTGTTCCTCACAAGCACACCACCCAAATATCTCTACTTGTGTAGTGTGATTAAGGTTAGCCATATCTTGCCAGGTATAAGACTTTTGAGATAGATCCTCTAGGTGTCTCTTGATCTTGCTCATTACTTACCCTCTCTCTCTATTGTTTGTAGTAAGCCACCTAAGCCTAGCTCTAGCCCGGTTTCAATTAAGATCCCGCTATCGGTATCTATTACTAACGCATTAGGTAGTATTGGTTTGATTAGATCTATTAGATCTTGCATAGTTTGCATTAGTTAGCCGCCCTATAACCTAGTAGATATTGATAGGTAGCACACGCACAATTATCTTGTAGATAATCCTGCGCCGTATCGTAAGCATTACCGGTTAATTGCACGCCGGCCTTATTCATAAGTACTTCTAAGTCTTGCAATTCACAAGCTATAGACATACTCTCCCTCTCTCTCGTATTAGGAGATAGCGTTCGCTCTCTCCCTCTCCCACCCTTGATAGTAGGATACCACGCCAGCCTACCGTATACCGATAGGCTAGCATAGTACGCCACTATTTATTTATTATTAGCTGAGATTGCCCTAAGAATCTCCTAACCTGCGCTAGTTGATCTACTCTCCCTTGATAGTAGGCTCTATCGGTATCCTCTACCGCATAACCTAAGCGCTCTAGTATCCACTCGCCTTCTACGTTTAACGCCATCTCTAGATCCCTCACTTGCTCGCCCCCTCTCTCTTGATCTCGTTTAGGTGGTGGCAATTGCTGGTTAGGCAATCGCCACAGATTGCGCCCTGATACTGCTCTCCCTCTATCGGATTAGATAACATCTCTTCCCACTCTCTAGCCATAATCTAACCTCCCTTAATTCTGCCCTACGATTAGGAGCAGATAACCACCGCCGGCACTATGTCCGGCGCTGATTATTCGCCACTACTTAACGCAGCTAGTTGCTGATCCTAAGCACCACCCCGAGCCATCCCACCAGATACCGGCGGCCACTAGGTAAAGACCGGCCAGAATAGAGAGCCAAAAGAGCGCCCGCACAATAGAGCGGGTTAGATAATAGCGCCGGGATCTCATAGGCTCATCATTTCTAGGATCTCTTCAGCGTAGCGGTAGGCCGGTGATCCCTCCTCTACCTCTAGCCTTGCGCCGTCATACCAGTCTTGATAAATATAATTAACCGCTAGTAATTCACCCTCCGACACGGTCAACTCTAATTTATCTGCCGGCCCGCCACCGCTCCAAATCACCGTGAATATCTCCTTGCGATCTATACCGTAAGCCATATCTCTAATCTGGTCTATAGCGTCATCATCACCGTTATCAGCTAAGGCGTAGAGCTCCTCTAGTTGTTGCTCTCTATCCTTAAGCTCTCCGGCGATTAGATCGGCGCAGGTTTTTTTATCTAGTGCGTTATTCATAGTCTAGCTCTCTCTCTATTGTGTTAGGTGATCCCGTAGGAGGATCCCACCGCCTAGGGTAGCACACCCTAAGCGATAGGACGCCACTAGCAGGAGGCTAATTCCTCCGCCGGTATATCTGCGTTAATTGCTAGGTATTGCTCTCTAAGCTCCTCGCCTAAGTCTAGAGCGGTAGCGTGTGCGGTGTGTAGATCCTTAGAGCTATAACGTAGGCCCGGAGCGGTAGCAAGTAGCTTATTAAGATCGGCGTGTATACGGTGGCGCTCAAAATATACGCCGGCCCCGCTCTCTCTCACTACACACTCTGAAATTACGCTCCAATAATTTTTTTTAACCTTATCGTGATAGGTGGAGATCTTTATTCGGTAATTATTCTCTAGCGTGTAGGTGTCGGTTATTCTCCGGCGCTCATTACTTATTATCTGGTTATGAATCATTAAGCTACCGCCAGAATATAACCGTAACGGGCATATTCTTTAACTAGGCGCTTAACGGTGGCCGGTGTTAGATCGGCGCTTACGATTAGCTCTCCGGTGGAGCTATCTATTAGTTGAACGTATTGCTTAGATCTATTCATAATTTACCCTCCTATAGTGTGAGCTTATGCCCACAGGATCAAAATACTGTAGGAGGCTCCCCTATGCAACTTAATCCGGTGTTTATTTGGTAACGATTAGGTAACGGTTTGCTGATAGTTTGCTGAGAGTATCGGAGCGGATTAGGCCGGAGCTGCTAGGGGTTATCGGGTGGGATCGGATGAGCGGGTGGCCGGATAGATCAGCTACGGCGAGGAGATACTGAATAAAGTGTGCCGAGAATGCTGACAGCCCTCCAATCCTTACCAATACACCGCCACCGCTTACCGATCAGCAGGGGGCAGGGGGTGGGGTCTACGGTAATGATGTTCGCTCGTAACCCCCCACAGTTAAGTTTTACAAGCGGGGATACTATACTCCCCAGCTAAAAATATTTGCTAAAGTTAAACTGCCCGTAATGTCCGATTTATACCCATTTGTAAGTGAGGTTAGTCACAAACGTAAAGATTTTTTAACAAAAAACGGGAAATGAGCTAAATTTCCTGCCTTATATATAGTAGGGGAGTAAAACGGGGTGTGATGAGTTTTACGACCCGTTGGCCTCTCACGAGGCCCCTAAGGGCGAGTGCTTCCTTACCCCTCACTCGTGAGGCCGTCAGGCCGACACCATACTATGCTATGCTTCGCAGCAGGTGTAATAGATTATCTGATCCAGTATAATCATTCTAGGCCTAGTATAAAAATTAAAATTAACTTCGGCCCTTATCCACAGGTTTATCCACAGGAGAATAATGGCTGAGAACTCAGCAGATATAGCAAAAAGAATTATCCTTACCTCAGTAGCTGAAGGTATGACGGTAGAGCAGGCTTGCGCCTCCGCCGGCAAATCTATCAAGACCTACGAGTACTACCGCCGCACCGACAAGATCTTCGCAGATCGGATGGATCGCACTAGGCTAGGACTTAGAGATAAGAACTTCGCATCTAGTGATGCTCACGATCTAACCTTCGCAGAGTTTAGGCAGCGCTACCTCCATAGCAGAACCTTCCCCCATCAACAAAATCTAGTTGATGTGATTAATGGCCAGGAGCCAGGTTGGTTGCATCCTTCTATGAAGTATGAGAAGGGTCTAAATAACAACCGCATACTTTTAAACATACCTCCTAACCACGCCAAGTCAATTACCATTACAGTTGACTACGTAACTTGGCTACTTTGCCAGAACCCGAATTTCCGTGTTCTGATAGTTTCACAGACCCAGCGTTTGGCTGGTGACTTTCTCTACGCCATCAAGCAACGACTGACTCACCCAATGTACGAGGACCTTCAAGCAGCATACGCTGCTGGCGTAGGGTTCAAATCTAAATCAGCATCCTGGCAAGCAACTCGTGTCACCTTCGGTGATGAGCTACGGGAATCCTCTGAGAAGGATCCTAATATAGAGGCTGTCGGTATCGGTGGTCAGATCTACGGTAAACGTGCAGATATGATCATAGTAGATGATGCTGTTACCTTATCCAATGCCAATGACTTTGAACGACAGATCAAGTGGTTAACCCAAGATGTTAGATCTCGTCTTAACCCTACAGGTAAGTTAATTATTATTGGTACCCGTGTAGCCTCCGTAGATTTATATAGAGAACTTCGTAACCCTGATAGATATCCAGGTGGCCTAGTACCTTGGACCTATCTAGCAATGCCAGCGCTTTTAACTACAGATGAGAATCCCGATAAGTGGGAAACTCTTTGGCCAGCTTCAGATCAACCATTTGATGGACAGGATGAAGCAGACAAGAACGAAGATGACCTCTATCCAAGATGGTCAGGTCGCAACCTCTTTAACGAGCGACAATCAATGGATGTTTCAACTTGGGCCTTGGTCTATCAACAGCAAGATGTTTCAGATGATGCTGTTTTTGATCCTGTGTGTGTTCGTGGTTCTATTGATGGTATGCGAAAGAGTGGTGGTCTTAATGCGGGTTATCCAGGCCATCCAAAAGATACTCAAGGCTTCACTTATATTTGCGGCTTGGACCCTGCAATGGTTGGTGATACTGCTGCTATCTGTTACGCAGTTGATCGTACTACCCATAAACGTTATATTGTTGATGCTATTAAAATCTCTAGGCCGACTCCAGCGCAGATTAGACAGTTAATCTTTGACTGGACAGAGCTATACAAGCCTAGCGAATGGATCGTAGAGAAAAACGCTTTCCAATCTTTCTTAACGCAGGATGAAGGAATACGTCAACACCTTGCTACTCGTGGAGTCGTTCTAAAGGAACACCATACTGGTAGCAATAAGTGGGACTCCGGCTTCGGTGTAGCCTCTATGTCTACCCTCTTCGGTACTAAGCAGGCAGACGGTAAGCACCACAGAGATAATTTGATTCATCTACCTAGTGATCAGACTGAGAATGTGAAGGCTCTAATAGAGCAGTTAATAACTTGGTCACCAGTTACTAAGGGCAAAACCGATATGGTGATGGCCTTGTGGTTCTGCGAGATCAGGGCTAGGGAAATGATCAATTACGGACAGTATCATAGTCACCATATGAAAAATCCGTTTTTATCTAATAGCGAAAAAAGAAAACGAGTAGTAATCAATATAGACGAGATGCTGCTTCAGAAGGATAAAACGTTCATCTAATAAGGAGATAAAATGGCAAGCAAGAAAGATATGAAACCTAAGAATAAAGTAGTAAGAAGGCCAGAAGCAGGTAAGCCAAGTTCAAGAAGAAACTTGAGTGCAGGTTCTTCATCTACAAAAAAACAGTCTTTAATTCAAGATATTACAAATCGTTACCGAGTAACTGCTCGTGAGGCTCGTGATATTGTAACCGCAGTTGGAACACTTGGCCGTACTGTAGTTGATAAGAATATAGTACCAGGAGGTTCTAATAATTCTTTAGCTGGAAAAAATATAGATTCAGGTAATCAAAGCAAAAAAGCTAAAATAGAGGCAGCAACAAGAAATCTTGTAAAACAAGTAAGAGAAACTGGCAAGGCAGCAGCTACGGGTAAAAAGGGAACATCTTCCGCTAAGGTTGAAACAGACTTCCGTGATAGATACGGAAATCCAAGAGGCGGCAGATATGAACCTGCTAAGAAGCGTACTAAGTAATAATCAACTTTAGTAAGGATATAAATTGTTAACACCTAAAGAGGTAGTAGCTAAGGCTGCTCGTATACAAACTAGATACTCTGCTAGAGATCAGCGTATGCGAGATGTTCTATCGGTGCGCCAAGGTGATATATCAAAAGTATATCCATCTATGTTCTCTGAGGATTATCCAAAGCCACTAGTTGCTAACTTCGTAGATGTAGCAGCCCGTGACTTAGCAGAGGTAATGGCACCACTGCCATCCTTTAACTGCTCTGCAACTAATATGGTATCTGATACTCAGCGCCGTGCTGCTGATATGAGAACTCGTATTGCTAACTATTATGTAACCTCATCTGATCTACAGATCCAGATGTACCAAGGTGCTGACTGGTTTAATACCTACGGTATGTTGCCAGCAATGATTGAAATGGATTACGAGACAAACAATCCTCGTATTCGTTTACTAAATCCTTTTGGTGTTTATCCTGAGATGGATCGCTTTGGTAGAACTGTATCTTTGGTACAAGTTGTTACTACCGATGCTGAGACTTTAGCAGCGCAGTACCCAGAGTACGCATCTCAGATTATGCCACACAATAAATGGCAACAGGGATCTCCTGCAGTATCTTTGGTTCGTTACCACGATAAAGATCAAGATTTAATATTCCTACCAGAACGTCAGAATTTAATATTAGCTAATGTACCTAACCCAGTAGGTAAGTGTCTAGCAAATGTAGCAATGAGATCATCATTAGATGGTGAGGCTCGTGGTCAGTTTGATGACATCTTGGCTGTTCAACTAGCCCGTGCTCGCTTTGCAGTATTGCAGATTCAAGCTGCTGAGAAATCTATTCAAGCACCTATTGCTATTCCACAAGATGTACAAGAACTTGCTTTGGGACCAGATGCGATTATGCGTTCTGCTAATCCACAAGGTATTCGTAGAGTTCCACTAGAACTACCAGCAGGTGTATTTACAGAGTCTGGTGTATTAGAGCGTGAACTTCGTATGGGTGCTCGTTATCCAGAAACTCGCTCAGGTAATATTGATGCCTCTGTTGTAACTGGTCGTGGTGTACAAGCACTACAGGCTGGCTTTGATACACAGGTTAAAGCAGCACAAGCACAGTTTGCTCGCTTGTTTACTGAGATGGTATCTCTATGCTTTGAAGTAGATGAGAAGATCTTTGGTAATGTAACTAAGCAAATTAAGGGAACCGATGACGGTACACCTTATACACTCAAGTATGTTCCATCTCGTGATATTAAAGGCGAGTATGGTGTAGATGTACGTTACGGCATTATGTCTGGTATGGATCCTAACCGAGCCATCATTGCATTACTACAAATGCGTAGCGATAAGTTAGTGTCCCGTGATTATGTTCGCCGAGAAATCCCTATGGAGTTAAATGTTACACAAGAAGAACAAAGGGTGGACATTGAAGAAATGCGTGATTCTCTTCGTGTTGCTGTTGCCCAGTATGCTCAAGCTATACCAATGCTTGCCTCGCAGGGTCAAGACCCATCTCAAGTTATTACTAGGATCGCTGATGTCATTGCGGGCAGACAAAAAGGATTACAACTAGAAACAATTATTGCTAAGGCATTTGCACCGGAGCCAGTGGCTCCTGCACCAGTAATGCCAGAACAACAAGTTCCAGTAGCAGGAGCGGCCCCCGTTCCTGCCTCGCAGCCAACTCCACAACAACAAAGCGGAGAGGCCCCTGCTGCTGGTCAACCTCAACCAGATATCGCACAACTACTCGCCTCTATCGGCGGAGCAGCATAAAAAGGGAGGTGAATAAATGAACAAGGGATCACAAGCAAAAGCAGTAGAAGCAAAGCCTGTAGAGCCAAAGAACGCACCAGCACCAACAACTGGAAAAGTATTCTTCGGATACACACCAGCAGGTCGTAAAGGCCCATCAGCAAAAAAGGGTTAAATTATTTTAGTGATAGGAGCACTGGGTGAACCAAGATAATAATCTTAATCGCCCAGTGCGCTTGTCTGATTATTTAGTAATAGTATCAGGATTCTTTTTAAACTTAACATCGGTGATAGAAGCACTTGCAGATGATCTGCACCAATTAGCTATCTATCATTCAAACCAAAAAACTTATGAGACGAAGGTCTGGCAAGACTTCGCACAAGATTTAGAAACTTTAAAGGAGGAATAATGGCAAGAGGCCCATTAGCAGGAGCATCAGGCCCTGGTAAATTCTCCAAGAGAACAGATATGTCTTTAGGATCAACTTCATACGGTGAAGGACAAGAGACTGCAATGCTTAATACTGCAGCACCTAAAGCAACTACTCGTGGTATTGCAGATAACGTAGGTGGAAGACCATCTAACCCAGTAGCACAAGCTCCAGTAACTCCATTATTTGCACCATCAGAACGTTCAACAGAACCTATTACAGCAGGTATTGATTTAGGTGAGGGTCCAGGATCTTCAGCATTAATGATGCAATCACAGTTTGCACAAAGAAAACTATCAGATGTTTTAGCAGAAATGATCCCATACGATACAACCGGCGAAATCCAATATCTTTACCAGAACGCTTTATCTAGAGGTCAATAGTGTCTGAGTCTCTAAAAGCAGCAGCATATGCGGCGGGATTATCAGCAGAAGATAAAAGAAGAATAGATAATCTTGGCAAGGCATTAGACACTCATAAGAATTTAACCAATATGCCACAAGATGTGGCTAACTCTGTTTATAAGAGTTTGCCATTATCTCAGCAACAGAATTTGGTAGACACATTTGGTACAGAATCACCAGATGAAGGACCAAAGGGTCTGCTTGGAACTGCTTGGCACTACACTGGTTATCAAGCATTTAAGGGATTACAGTTTGCATCTGACAGAGTAAGTCAAACTTATCGTGCTTTAGCTATTCCACTTATAGAAAAGAAGACACTTGGTTTTGCTTGGGAAGAAGCTGGCAAAGATGGTGAAAAGGTTTACAACACTAACCGTCTTCAAAGGGCAAAAGATAAATACACTGATGTACAAATTGGTATTGCTCAGAAAATTAGCGAAGGCGCTAATATCTCAGACCTTATTCAAGATGCTACAGAGGAAGAAAAATACTATCTTCGCTTAGCAGATCCTAGTAATAAAGAAACAAGCAGAGAAGAAAGAGAAGAATTTGAAGAGGCATTAATTGCTGTTAATGCTGCTAAGTTCTCACCTGGTCGTCAACTAGCTAATATAATTGATATTGTAACACCCGGTGATTTAACTACTTTAAGTACTCCTAAAGTTTTAGGTTTTGATATTCCATTTTTTGGAGAGCAAGGGTTTTTCTATAAGGTAGTTTCAGGTGTTGGCGATGCCTTATTCCGTCTTCGTACTGATCCATTTATTCTTGCAAGTAAAGCAAAGAAACTTTATGATCTTAATAATTATGCAGTAGGTGTAATTGCGGCTCAGGCTGCTCAAAAAGGTCAAAAGTTTGAAGACTATTTTAATGACCCTAAGACAATTGCTGTCTGGGATCAGGCTGGTAGTTATCTTAAAAAGATAATAGATAATAAAGGTAAAAACCCTCAAGCAACTGCTGAGGCAAGAAAACAACTTTCTGTCCTTGTGCCTGAGTTTGGTCGCTCTGTTATAGATGAATTTATAAAAGGACCAGTTCCTATTACAAATGCGACTACCGCTAAGGCTTGGTTTGAAAATACCAAAGATGCTATAAACATCTTATCTCAGGGTTCAGTTGCTCGCCAAAGAGTAATCTTGCCTCGTATGGACCTTAATCGTAAAGCCAGAATCAATACATTAACTTTAGCAAATAAAGTATTTAATTTTGATAAAGTATCTCCTATTATAGTAAATGCCTTATTTGGTTCACCTAACAATCTTGATGGCTTATATGACGAATTAGTTATGATGGAACCTGGTAAATTAGTAAAAGCACTAGAAGGTGAGGCAGTTAAAGGAACTGCTCGCAAATCCAGCCTACAAATTTTTAATGCTATAGATAAATTAAAAAGAGCATTTACACCAATACCAGTATTTAAAGAAAATCAATTTGACCTATTAGCAAAAGATGCTCCTGATAAGATCTATCGTATTGCTGCACTGTCATTACCTACCAATATAGCAACATTATTTAAAGAGGCATATGCAGGTACTGATGATATATCTAAAAAGTTTTCTATTTACCAATCACTTTGGGGACAAGTTGCAGACCTTAGAGGTATCAACTTAACTCCAGAAGCCAATACTGTAAGTAGAACTTTATCCCTAAAAGGTAATATGCGTACTGGTCTAGGAGATGATCCTTTATCTAGGAAAGCATTATTACCTAGCGAAATGAATACAATTGTATCTGCTCCTAATCTTGCCGATATAGATATATTAGCGGGTAAAAGCGCCTTTGCTAGAAAAGTTTTAGGAACTGCAAATAGCAAATGGGTAGAAGATATAACTGGTATCTGGTCATTCTTAACTTTGGCTGGTCCTCGCTATGCAATCCGAAATGCTGGAGAAGATTTAATGGTCGCTCTGGCTATGGGTACAAGCCCTTGGGGCTTGATAAAGCAAAAGTATACAGCTACTAGATTAAACTCAGCTCTTCAAACTGTACCTGGCTTAACCAGTGCTGAAAAGTTTGCTGCCAATCCACTTGGCGTAATGATGAGATTTATAAACAAAAAAGAATCAGAAGCAAACATTACAGCGATTAAGGCTCTTGATGCTAAAATTGTTGCTGGAAGAGAAGAATTATTCCAACTTAAAACACAATTAAGATCTTTAGATCCAAATTCAAAAAAAGCAAAAGCGCTTAACTTAAAAATTGCTGAAGTAGAAGAAAGCATTGAAGGCGGAGTCGCTGGACAAACCAGACAGATACTAGCTGAGGCTTTATCTAAAGGTAAGATAGATAGATTCTTACGTAACTTTAATATCAAAATGATAGACGATGAATCTATAGACATTTTGAAAGATCAAATTATCTATGGAGATATAGATAACCTACTATCTTCAGTATCTGAAGGCGGTATGAACTTTGCCTCAGGTGCTACCTATAATGAAACTGTATTGCAGTTAGTTAAAGATCTTGGTGTCGGAGCACAGCCTCTTAGATTAGATTTGACTACTGCCACTAGACAATATACTCAAGCAGCAAATATTGCAGGCTTTGGTACTAGAGCGATTACTAGTGATAAGAGCGAAGCATCTTTAATTGGTTGGCTATTAAGACTTTCATTCTATGGAAATGATGAGCTAGGTTCTGTTGCTCTTGCAAATGTAACCTTGCCAGAGGATAAAGCAATTGGAATTATTGTTAATTGGTTGAAAACCCCTAGAGGACAACAACTTAAAAAAGAAGCAACTGCTGTTAGTGATCTAAAAATAGATGATATAACTTATGCTACAAAGGTGTATCAAAACGCTAAAGATTTAGTTACCCGTAGAAAAGATGGCGAAATTAACGTAGATCTTTTAAATAAGATACGTCAATTAGATCCAAACAAACCACTGGGTGATACTGATAGTTATCTCATTACTGGCAAACTAGGCTTAGATGATGTCCAAAATATAGATATTGAAGATATGCCTTTGGAGTATGTAGGACCAGAATTAATACCAGTTGTTGATGCAGACAAGAGAACATCTAGTCTTATCCAAAATGGTTGGGTATGGCTTGGTCTTGCCAACGCCCGTATATCTCGTCAACCTATGGCACTTTATGAGTCAGTTCGTATTCGCAAAGAGATGCGAAGCCAAGGTTTTGAAAAAGCATTTATTGATAAATGGACTGAGGGTATTACTCAAGGAACTCCTGAGTACAAACTAGCAATCAATAACGCTAAAAAAGAATTGGCTAAGGCTGCAGAAGAAAGAGCTATTACACAAGTTCTATCTTATGTAGATAATCCTTTGATTAGATCTCAAATATCTTTTTCAATGCGTAACTTTGCTAGATTCTATCGTGCTCAAGAAGATTTCTATAGACGTTTAGGTCGTCTTGCTAAGTATAATCCTGAGGCTTTTCAAAAAGCAGCATTAACTTTTGACGGTATAGATCATAACGGATATATACAAAAAGATGACCAGGGTAATCCATACTTCGTATATCCACACTTTGCTCCAGGATACAGAGCGATGCAAGGTGCTTTAGAATTTATGGGGATACCACAAGACTTTAAGGTTCCATTCCCGGTACAATTTGGTGGATCTGTAAAGATGTTAACACCATCTTTAAATCCCGATTCAATACTGCCAACTTTCTCAGGTCCTTTAGGTGCTTTATCAGTAACTATGTTATCTAATGTAGTTGATTTTCTACCGTTTGAAGGTTCAGATAAAGCAGCAGATACTATTACTGGAATGGCTTTAGGTAAATATGCTGTTGATCAACCATTAATTTCTAGGTTAATGCCTGCTCACGTTAATAGAGCATTGTCTGCTTTATCTCAAGATGAAAAAGATTCCCAATATGCTTCTGCTTATCGCAAAGCAGTAACTTATCTTGAAGCATCTGGTAATGGTATAAATCAAAAGACTGATGAATTTGGCAATCTAGTACCACCAACAATTGCTGAACGAGAGGCCTATAGGGAGAAAGTAAAGAATACTACTTTAGCTATTCTTGCAGTTCGTTTCGTTTACGGCTTTACTGCTCCAGCCTCTCCATCTATTCAACTTAAATCTGAAATGGCTGAATGGGTCAGAGACTCTGGTAAGGCAAGTTGGAAACAGGCTTGGTATGGATTACTTGAAAAGAATAATGGTGATACCAATGCTGCTATGGCAAAGTGGGTAGAGTTATATCCTAATCAAGTTCCATATACTGTATCCGAATCAGAGCGTAAAACAGTAGGATACTTCCAATCAGCAGAAGATTCTGGAAAGTTTGTTGAAGAAAACACTGATCTATTTGATACCTATAGAGAAGGCGCTGCCTTCTTAATACCGCACAAGGGCGCATTTTCTTGGGATGCTTATAGAACTATGAAGTCTATGGGCTTACGAGAGAACAAGCGAGTAGAGGACTATCTACTAGAAGTTCAGACTGCAGCAGGTGTTCAAACCTACTTTGATAAAAAGGATGAGTTTGATAATTCATTAGCAGGTATCTCAGATCCTTCTATTAGAAAGATCTTACGTCAACAATGGAATCAATGGAAAGATACCTTTAACGCTGGACAACCACTAGTAGGAGAGTATCTAGGTAAGGGCAGAGAAAAAGAAATAGAGCGAGTTAACGCTCTAGATGATCTATCTGCAATGCTAGATGATCCTAAATTTGCTAACGTTAGACCTCAGACTCAAGAAGTATTAAGAGGAATGGTACAGGCTTACAAAGATTATCGTAAGCAACAGGAAGTCTTTGAATTGGTCGGTGGTAATGCTGACATTATAGATATCCTTAAAGTTAGTACTTTACAAAGAATAAAAGAGTTATCAGGCTTTAATGAAAACACACAAGCAGCATATATGTCTATATTTAGTAGATTGTTAGGGGAATAGTAGTGGCTCTTACTTTAGAACAACAACAGCAACAGCTTTTTAAACTTAAAGCTGAGTTGGATAATCTTAAAAAAGAGCAGGCTACTTTAAAGGGAAGAACTCAAGGTGGTTTATTAAAGAAGTTTGATCCTAGTCTTCCTGCTAGTAAAACAATATTAGCCCAATTAGCAAGTAAGACTGCTGAAGTTAATGCTAAGCAAGCAGACTATGATGCTTTAAATAAAACTTTTAATGCTGCAAAGGCTGATACTAAGACAGTAAGTGAGGTCGGTAGTGCTGATGAGGCTCGTAAAGCAGCCTTAGCTGGTTATGGTCCTGATCAAATTGCAGAGTATCGTGCTTTTGTCGCTAAACAGTTAGCAGATAAAAAGGCTAAGAAACAAGCACAAGATAATGTTAAAGAAGGTGAAGTCCAAAGCCAAGAACTTACTGCTGAACTAGTTAGAGCAGGCACAGATCTTGCACAGGTATTAAATGATCAACAAAGAGTTGATTTAGCTGCCCAGTTAAATATAATGTATGGGATTAATCTTCCATTAAATGGAAAATACTCTCCTGCTTTAAAAACAGCCTATCAAACATTTCTTCAAAACAAGTACCAACGTTCTTTGGACGAAGGTAGAACATTATCTAATATAGAATTTTTTACAATTGGCACCAAAGAAGGAACCTATAAACAAACCGGTGCTGGTGGACCAGATATATTTGCATCAATATCTGATCCTACTCAAGCTGCTTCTACTATCAGATCTGTATTTAAGGCTGAGTTAAATCGTGAACCAACTGCTGCTGAGTTAACTAAATATACAAAATCATTACAGGCTGCTGAGAGAAGAAACCCGTTCAAGACCGTCAATGGTATTAAAACTGGTGGTTTAGATAAGGCTCAGTTTATAACTGGTGAACTTCAGGAACTTCCAGAGTTCGCTAAAAAGAAAACAGACAAAACTGCCCTCACTAGTCAGTCAATACTAGGTACTGCTAGGGCTAATGGTGTAACTCTAAACCAAGCCCAACTTGATTCCCTTGCTAATAGAGTTCAAGATGGTACAGATATCAAAGCAATTAACAATGAAATTCGTGGCATTGCAGGATTAGGTATGCCAGAAAAGGTACAGAAGTTACTGTCCGAAGGTGTAGATCTTGATACTATTTACTCACCTTATAAGAATGTTATGGCTTCTATTCTAGAACTAAACCCTAAATCAATTGACCTAAAGGATCCAACATTAAGATCTGCATTTGGACCAGACAAGGAAACATCTATCTATGACTTTGAGAAAACATTACGCAAGGATTATCGCTGGCAATACACTGATAATGCTAGAAGAGATGTTTCTAATGTCGCACTTAAAGTCCTTAGGGACTTTGGATTTCAGGCCTAACTATGTCTACTAACTTTGTATACGGCTCAGGTAATCCTTTATTCAAGGAACCTAAAAAAACTACACCTAAAACTACACCTAAAACTACTGAAACTAAAGCACAGATTGATGCGAGAATTGCTGCTAATACTCAAAAATTAGTAGAAGAATTAAAACCATTACAAGAAAAATATGGTATTGATCCAGATACTGGTGGTCCTATAGTTCCTGCTGGCGCAGGGGGTGCTTCTGGTGGTGTTACTGGTGGGTCCACTTTAACTGATGAGCAAATAAGAGAGAATGAACGGGCTTATCAAAGACAACAAGATGCTGCTGCTGAGGCAGAGAAGAAACGCAGAGCAGGTCAATCTGCATATGATATTTTATTAGCAGAGTTTAATCAGTATGGTTTAGGAACCCTAGTAGAACCATTAAAGGGTTTGATAGTCTCAGGTCCATCTGAGGCAGAGTTGACCTTAGCATTACGTCAAACAGATGCCTATAAGAAACGTTTTGCTGCTAATGCTCAACGCATAGCTAGTGGTCTTAGAGCCTTATCTGAAGGCGAGTATGTACAACTAGAAGATCAGTATCAAAACATTATGCGTAACTATGGATTACCTGCATCTTATTACACTAAGGATGCTACTGGTAAACAAGAGGGATTTGAAAAGTTTATTGCTGGAGATGTGTCTCCTACTGAGTTGGAAGATAGAGTAGTTACAGCACAAAAGAGAGTGATTAATGCACCTGCTGAAGTAACTACAGCGTTAAAGCAATTCTATCCTGATATTACTAATGGCGATATCCTTGCCTATACTCTAGATCCATCTAAGGGATTAGCAGAAATTAAACGTAAGGTAACTGCAGCAGAGATTGGTGGCGCAGCACTTGGTGCTAGATTAGGCGCAACTGTAGGTAGAGCAGAAGAACTTGCTCGCTATGGAGTAACTGCAGAAACTGCTAGAGCAGGATTTGGTGCTATCGGTGGTGGATTAGAGCGAGGTTCACAACTTGCTAATATCTATCAACAACAGCCTTATACACAGACATTAGCTGAAGAAGAGGTCTTTAATCTTCCAGGACAAAC
>Ga0247833_1005116_pt1 | contig 15527 bp, 18 predicted proteins | sample LaCruzMarch2015__7_FD_187117 | JGI IMG/M metagenome (GOLD analysis project Ga0247833, IMG submission 187117) | Freshwater microbial communities from meromictic Lake La Cruz, Castile-La Mancha, Spain - LaCruzMarch2015_8m | ecosystem: Environmental > Aquatic > Freshwater > Lake | place: Spain...
AGCCTGTGGCGGGTGCGCCACCAGGCATAAAGAATGAGCCAGCCAACATCAGCGAGGCAGGAATCATCAGCCAAAAGCTGAAGTTGTTCATTCGGGCAAAAGCCATGTCCGAGGCGCCGATTTGCAAAGGAACCATCCAGTTGGCGAAACCCACGAACGCGGGCATGATGGCGCCAAACACCATGATCAAACCATGCATGGTGGTGAATTGGTTGAACAACTCAGGGTTGACGAGTTGCAGACCGGGCTGGAACAACTCTGCGCGGATCAGCAACGCCAAGACGCCACCGATGATCAGCATGGTGAAAGCAAACAGCAGGTACAAGGTACCGATGTCTTTGTGATTGGTCGCATATACCCAACGACGCCAGCCGTGCGGCGCGCCATGGTGGTCATCATGCCCGTGGTCTGAGGCTCCGTGGCCGTGTGGATCAAGAACTGCGCTCATGGTTGTTCCTTAGATTTCAAATGGTTTTATTGACGGGCCGCGAGTACGTCAGCGGGCTGAACAATTTGTCCTGTTTTGTTGGACCAGTTGTTTTTGGTGAAACTGATCACAGCAGCAATATCGGTGTCGCTGAGTTGGCGCCAGGCCGGCATGGTTAGGTTGTTTTGGCCGTTGAGCAGCACATTGATTTGTTTGCTGCTGTCAGCGTTCAACACCACCGCCGCACCGTCCAAGCCTTTGATCGGGCCCATGGCCTTGCCTGTGGCTTGGTGACAGGCTTGGCAGTTGGCTTCGTAAACCTTGCTGCCTCTGGCGGTCAGCTCAGCCAAAGTCCAAACTTTGCTTGGGTCATCCTGCTTGGCGGCCAGTTTTTTGTTTTGTTCGGCAACCCAGGCGGTGTAGTCTTCTGGGCTCACCACTTTCACGTGAATCGGCATGTATGCGTGTTCCTTGCCGCACAGTTCTTGGCATTGACCGCGGAAATCACCAACGTACTCAGCACGGAACCAGGTGTCACGCACGAAACCAGGAATTGCATCTTGCTTGATACCAAACGAGTTGATGGCAAAGGAATGAATCACGTCATTGGAGGTGGTGATGATGCGGATTTTTTTGCCCACAGGAACCACCAAGGGGTTGTCCACTTTGAGCAGGTAGTCATCCGTGGGTTCAGGCTTGCCGCTGTCGGACATGGCGCGTTGCTGCTGGTCCAAGCTGGAGATGAAGTTGATGCCTTCGCCCTCCCCGTTGATATAGTCATATCCCCATTTCCATTGGTAGCCAGTGGCTTTGATGGTCAACTCTGCGTTGGAAGTGTCTTTACTGGCCACCACCGCTTTGGTGGCAGGCAAGGCCATCAAGATCACAATGATGAAGGGAACCACGGTCCAAGCGATTTCGACTCTGGCAGATTCGTGGAAACTGGCTGGCTTGTGGCCCTGAGACTTACGGTGTTTCCAGATGGAATAGAACATCACACCAAAAACAGCCACAAAAATAACCGTGCATATGATCAACATGAACCAATGCAACCAAACTTGCTCCTGAGCAATCAGGGTGGCTGGAGGGTGAAGGTTGAGTTGGTTGACCGCTGGGCCACCGGGTAGATCATTGACAGCCCATGCTGCAGTTGCGCCCAAGGCCATCAAACCTATGGATGCTGTTTTTAAGTTAGTGTGTAGGTTTATCATGTTTTAAATCATCAACAAAAAAGCATTTCAGATTAGAGTTGAATTGTAGCAAGCTCGTTTTGCCTCAAGCCTGACAATAAACTTGCAAGGTCTTTCATACTGGTTCACGCGTCTGTCACATTTTTAAGCATGAACTTCATGTCTTCCAAGCTCATTTTGGTTTCCGATTTGACAGGTATTTGGCGCTTGGCTTTGAAGGCATGTCCGTAAATCACCTCCAGTTTCAGGGCCAATCGGCCGGCTTGACTGGCAGACCCCAAATGGTGTTGCATGGTCTGGTGCCAGGCCTCTAACCACCCGCGCCCTCTGCAGTTTGGGAACCGGTCTGGATGGAGGTTGCGCCCCCAGCTGCGCAGCTCCTTAAGAAGGGCTTGCGGGCTGTTGTAGGTTAAGGTGATGTGCTCCATGTCCATGATGGGCGAGGCAAACCCCGACTGCAGCAACATGTCTCCCCAGTCGTGCATATCGGTGAATGCGTGGGCGGGTTCGGGCCAGCCAGCATGGCGGTAGGCCTGTCGCAATTGCCCCAGACTGTCGGGGCCTAGACAGGAAAACATCAAAAAACCCTGGTCATTCAAGCTTTGGGCCCATTGCCGCATCCAATCGGCTGGCCTGGCCTGCAAATGCAGGCCCATGTTGGACCAAACCATGTCTGCAGGCTGGTTCACCTGGTTTGCAAAGCGACGCTGTGGGCCCCAAAGACGCCACCAGGGGGCTTGCAAATGGGTTTGCGCCCAAGACAAATCGCTCACACAAGGTTCGAGCACCGTCACTTGGGACTGAGGGTAGGCCTGCTCGATCAGAGACTGTGACCCTAGGCCGCCCAGACGCGGCGCCCAATGCACCCAGTGAGTGGGTTGGTGTTTGATCAATGGCAGTCGCTCAGCCATGCGCTTGGCGACTTCGTTGTGCAGCCAAGGTTCGCCAGAACGGCTCATCTTTGCCCCCAGCCGCCAGGCAGCAGCAGGGTCTATGGGGGGCAGTCGTTCACTGTCAGCAGGTGAGGGCTTCACACGTTTTCACTCAAACAATTGTCTACATTGACAGTATGCAATTCATTCACAGAGCATACCGAAGATGGCTCAGTCGGGCACCAACCCGGTGGCCTTGCCCCAGTTTATGCAGGGTCTGCAACCAATGGGCGCTGGAAACGGTTTGTGTAACTTGCTGGTCGGCACATGCGCCCTTGAGCCAGCGCTGCAGTTGCTGCGCCCTGCCTTGTGCGGCTCAGGTGTGCCAGGCTTGCATGGCGCAACCACCGCTGTGGCAGCGGTGTGGCACGGCCCTGCCCTACAGCGGGCCTTGGCCAGCACTGATTGCAGCCTTCAAATACCAAGGCGAGGTCGGGCTGGCAGGCCTGTTTGGGCAGCAAATGCGCCAGCAGGCCTTGGTTCAGCAGGTATTGGAAAATGTCGACGGTTTGGTGCCCGTGCCCCTGTCGCCAGAGAAGTTGCGACTTCGCGGCTACAACCAATCCCAATGGCTGGCCCGCCAACTTTGTGCAGAACGGACACGGCCAGATGCACTGTTGCGGCTTAGGGACACCCCCGCGCAAGCCGGCTTGACATGGGCTCAACGACAACACAACCTGGACCAGGCGATCACCTGGAACCCCAGCCAAGCCAAAGACCTCCAGGGCAAGCGCCTGGCATTGGTGGACGATGTCATGACAACGGGCAGCACACTCGCCGCCTGTGCGCAAGCGCTGTGGCAAGCCGGCGCGGTGCAGGTCGATTGCCTGGTATTGGCCAGAGCAGCCTTGGGGGACAAGCCACAATCGGGCACCACACCCTGAGCCTGCCATGTTCAACCTCGTTCTTGTTCAACCTGAAATTCCACCCAACACGGGCAATGTGATTCGCTTGGCCGCCAATACCGGTTGCAGGCTGCACCTGATCGAGCCACTGGGTTTTTCGATGGAGGACAAGCAAATGCGTCGAGCGGGTTTGGACTATTGGGAATACGCCCCTATCAAACGCCATGCCAACTGGGCCGCATTTTTAGCACTTGAAACCCCAGCGCCTGCCCGTTGCTTTGCCTTGACCACCCACGGTCAGCATCCGTTGCATAGCTGTCAATTTCAAGCAGGGGATTGGCTGGTGTTTGGCTCAGAAACCAGCGGTCTGCCCGCGGAGATCCGCGCCAGCTTTGCGGATACCCAAAAAATGCGCCTGCCCATGTTGCCCGGTCAACGCAGCTTGAATCTGTCCAATGCCGTGGCCGTCACGGTTTACGAGGCTTGGCGACAGCAGGGTTTTGCCATGCCCAGCGCCACCGCGACCTAAAAACCTGCCCAGGCCACGCAGCTGCCGCGGCTTCAAGCGCCGCTGGCGTTCAAGCGTATTGACGCACCATGGATTCGGCCACACAGACTGGCTTGTCGCTGCCTTCTCGCTCGACCGTGACCCGCCAAGTCATTTGCAGGCCTGCGGGTTCAATGGCCTCGCAGGCCAACAAATGCATGTGCCCGCGCAGGCGGCTTCCCACCGGCACCGGCGCGGTGAACCGCACTTTGTTCAGGCCATAGTTCACACCCATGCGCACCTGCTGGATTTCAAAGGCTGACTCAAACAGGCAGGGCAGCAAAGACAAGGTCAAAAAACCGTGCGCAATCGGCGCACCAAACGGGCCATGCTTGGCGCGCTCAGGGTCAGTGTGAATCCATTGGTGGTCATGCGTGGCCTGGGCAAACAGGTTGACCTGGTCTTGGGTGATCGTGAGCCATTCGCTGATGGCCACGTCTTGCCCGACATGCGCGGCCACATCGGCCAGGGAGTTGAAAATTTTCTTCATGGTCGGACTGTCGGCCAAAGCCTTGAACAGGTCAATCCTGTTTGAGACAGGTCAAGGGTTTGACCGCATGCGCTGCGCCCTAAAATGCCAGCTTTCACCCAAACCCATCCTTGCCATGAGCGCATTTCACGAAGAAACGGTGTTGACCGTTCACCATTGGACTGACCGGTTGTTCAGTTTCACCACCACCCGTGACCAGGCACTGCGCTTTTCCAACGGCCACTTCACCATGATTGGCCTCAAAGTCAACGACAAACCCCTGTTGCGGGCCTACAGCGTTGTGAGCGCCAACTACGAGGAACACCTCGAATTCTTAAGCATCAAGGTGCCAGACGGCCCGCTCACCTCGCGGCTACAGCACATCCAAGTGGGCGACAAAATCATCGTCGGCCGCAAGCCCACGGGCACCCTGCTGATCGACTATCTGCTGCCTGGCAAGAACCTGTATTTGCTCGGCACCGGCACCGGCTTGGCGCCCTACATGAGCGTCATCCGCGACCCCGAAACCTACGAGCGCTTTGAAAAAGTCATCTTGGTGCATGGCGTGCGTGAGGTCAAAGAACTGGCCTACCACGACTACCTCACGCAAGAACTGCCGCAACACGAACTGTTGGGCGAGATGGTCAGCGGGCAAATGCTGTACTACCCCACGGTCACCCGTGAGCCGTTTCGCAACCAGGGCCGCATCAACGATTTGATCGAGAGCGGCAAGCTCACCACCGACCTGGGCCTGCCTGCGCTCAACCCTGAAACCGACCGGGTCATGCTGTGTGGCAGCCCGCAGATGCTGAAAAGCCTGAAAACCCTGCTGGAAGAGCGCCACTTCAAAGAAGGCAACACCACCACCCCCGGCGACTTCGTGGTGGAGCGGGCGTTTGTGGAGCAGTGACCCTGCTTGCAGTCCGAATGTCTTGAGGCCGCATGGGTATCGATATGGACTAACGGCCTTGCAAATACACCCAGTTACAGATGGATGCGCAACATCAATGTCATGGGGTGAGATGGTGCCGCCTTGAAGCCGTAATATTCATAAAACTGACGTGCTTGATCATGAAGGGCATGGACCAGCAAGGCGCGTACACCCGCATTTTGGGAGATGAGCACGCTACGTTCAACCGCGTCTCGGAGCAATGCCGCACCCAGTTTCATGCCTTGTGCGCGAACATCAACCGCTAAACGCGCTAGAACCATCACTGGCAGAGGGTCGGGCATGTTTTGGCGGATGGACCGGGTGGATTCCTGGTGTGTCACGGCCCCGGCTGCCAAAGCGTCATAACCCATGACTTGATAGTCATCGTCAGCCACCACAAACGTTCGACTAGCACCACTGACATTGTTGGCAAGCGCTCGGCGCTTGAGCCAATCATCTAAAACAGATTCGCCACAAGCAAACGAATGGACGTGGTGATCTTGGGTCAGCAGAACGGGATGGTTCAGATTCATGTGCCCGTTTTCCAAGGCGCTTTGACAGCCAGCAGGCGAGCAAGTCCCTCGTTAGGCTGGATGGGGGCTTCAAGCAGCGCTGTGAATTCTTGAAATTTGGCATCGTCCAATTTGAAAAACACTTGATCGAGCAAGACTGCTTGCGCCTTGTCGCAGGCCGCTTCCAACATGAAGTCAGAGCGGTTTTTGTTCAACAGCATCGCGGCTTGGTCAATCAAGTCACGCTGCTCAGGATGTGCCCGCAGATTGATGGCGGCGTCACGCATGGTTAACTCCCGATGTATGTACATTAGATATACACATCATAAATCAACGCATGTCGAGCGTCAAAGTTTGGCCAACAGGGGGGTTCACGCTCAACTTTACCGATCTGACATTCGCTCAACTGACCGCAAGATCATTCAAACCCGCTCAATCACCAACGCAATCCCCTGCCCCACGCCAATGCACATGGTGCACAAGGCGTAGCGCCCGCCGGTGGCGTGCAGCCGGTTGATGGCGGTGGTGGCCAATCGAGCACCAGATGCGCCCAGCGGGTGGCCCAAGGCGATCGCGCCGCCCCAAGCATTCACACGCGGGTCCTCGTCTTGCAAGCCCAACAGCCGCAGCACCGCCAAGCCCTGCGCGGCGAAAGCTTCGTTGAGTTCGATCACGTCCATTTGGTCCAGCGTCAAGCCTGTCTGAGCCAGCAGTTTGAGCGTGGCGGGCGCAGGGCCGATGCCCATGACGCGGGGAGCCACGCCGGCGGTGGCCATGCCCACCACACGGGCTTGGGGCGTGAGGCCATGTTTGGCGGCATCAGCCTCGCTGGCCAAGAGCAGCGCACAAGCGCCATCGTTCACGCCAGAGGCATTGCCCGCGGTCACGGTGCCGTCGGGGCGGACCACGCCTTTGAGTTTGGCCAGCGCTTCCAAGCTGGTTTCACGCGGGTGCTCGTCGGTGTCCACCCGCAGCGGGTCGCCTTTTTTCTGGGGAATGGTGACCGGGCAGATTTCACGCGCCAAGTGTCCGGCTTGGATGGCCGCCACCGCCCGCAGTTGGCTGTTCATGGCCATCCGGTCTTGGGCTTCACGCTCAATTTTGTAGTCGGTGGCCACGTTTTCTGCCGTCTCTGGCATCGAGTCCACGCCGTATTTTTCTTTCATCAGCTGGTTGACGAAGCGCCACCCGATGGTGGTGTCGTAAACCGTATTGGCACGGCTGAAGGCGGATTCGGCTTTGGGCATCACGAAGGGCGCACGGCTCATGCTTTCCACGCCGCCGGCAATCATCAAGCCCGCCTCGCCCGCTTTGATGGCGCGAGCCGCTGTGCCCACCGCGTCCAGACCCGAGCCGCACAAGCGGTTGATCGTGGCGCCCGGCACTTCCAGCGGCAAACCTGCCAACAAGCTGCTCATGTGAGCCAGGTTTCGGTTGTCTTCACCGGCTTGGTTGGCGCAGCCATACAGCACATCGGTCACCGCTGCCCAGTCGACATCTGGGTTGCGGGTCATCAGCGCTTTGAGGGGAATGGCACCCAAGTCGTCGGTGCGCACACTGCTCAAAGCACCACCGTAGCGGCCAAAGGGGGTGCGGATCGCGTCACAGATATAGGCGTGGCTCATGGCATTCTCTTGGTTGACAATCGGCAGCTATGTTCAGCCCATCTCAGGACGATGTCCGCCTTTTCTTCTGTCAAGTCTATGCCAAGCTGCAAAGCCAAAGCCTGGTCGACCCCCTGGAAACCTTGGCGGGTCAGTGGGTCGCTGAGCACCCCGAATACCACGCCGATTTATCGGACGAAACACATGCCTTGGCGCAGCAATTCACTGGCGAAGATGGCCAAAGCAACCCTTTTTTGCACTTGTCCATGCATTTGTCCATCAGCGAACAGTGCTCGATCGACCAACCGCGCGGCATCCGCCAAGCGGTGGAGTTGTTGGCCTCCAAGCGGGAAGACCTGCACGACGCTCACCACGAGGTGATGGAATGTCTGGGAACGATGCTATGGGAAAGCCAGAGAAGCGGCCGCCCGCCCGATGGCCAAGCCTATATCGATGCGGTGCAACGCCGCGCCACCCGCGACTGAATCATGTCAACGCCCACAAAAAAGCCCGCTTGAAGCGGGCTTTTGCCATGAAACACAATTATTTCATCGGAATTTCGACTGGGAAACGGTTTTGAGTTCGCCAGGTTGTTGCGCGATGTAGGCGGAGATTTCTTTCAATTCGGCCAAGGTAAATTGCTTGGCAATGCCACCCATCACACCGTTGTTGCGGCCCCAGGTAGCTTGGTTGTCAACCTTATAAGACTTGAGTGCGATGTAGAGATAGTCTTTGTATTGACCTGCGATTTTGGGGTAGCCAGGCACCATCGGTTTGTTGTAGTTGGCACCATGGCATGAGGCACATGCGCCCTTGGCCAGCAACTCGGCCACTTTGCCTTTGGGCTCGGCCGCTTTGTCAGGCAGCGCGGCGGCTGGGTCTTTGCCATGGGACTCATAGTAGGCAGCAATGTCGGCCATGTCCTTGGCTGAGAGTGGCGCTGAAACACTGCGCATGGTGGGGTGCTTGCGGTCGCCTTTTTGGTAGGCATTCAAGGCAGACACGATGTAGGTGGCGCTTTGGCCGGAAATCATGGGGACTTTGTAAACCTCGGGAAAAGAGGCTTGGTAGCCTTTGATGCCATGACATCCAATACACAAAGCGATTTTGGATTCGCCTGCTTTGGCATCGCCCGCTTCTTGCGTTTGGGCAAAAGAGGTCGCGCAAGCGACAACCATTAAAAAGGCCGACGTGATGTAATTTTTCATTTTGGAAAGACAATCCTTAAAAACTCACTCAATTATATCGATGCGATTTGTCAGCTTCGTGTCGGAAAACCTCAAGGGCTTGTTACATGAAATTTGCAGGATCGGAAAAATATGTTGCCACACAAGACTTGATGCTGGCGGTCAACGCCGCCATCACCTTGAAGCGGCCCTTGCTGGTCAAGGGCGAACCGGGCACCGGCAAAACCATGTTGGCCGAAGAAGTGGCGCAGTCTTTGGGCATGCCTTTGTTGCAGTGGCACGTGAAGTCCACCACCAAGGCGCAGCAAGGCTTGTATGAATATGACGCGGTGAGTCGTCTGCGCGACAGCCAAATGGCCGACCTCGATGGCGGCGAGCGGGTGAAGAATATCCAGAACTACATCGTCAAAGGCGTGCTCTGGCAGGCGTTCACCGCCACCGAACCCGTGGCGCTGCTGATCGATGAGATCGACAAAGCCGACATTGAATTTCCCAACGACTTGCTGCGCGAGCTCGACCGCATGGAGTTTTATTGCTATGAAACCCGCGAGCTGATCAAAGCGCAAACCCGCCCGCTGGTGTTCATCACCTCGAACAACGAAAAAGAACTGCCGGATGCGTTTTTGCGCCGCTGTTTTTTCCACTACATCAAGTTCCCTGAAGCCGACACCATGCGGCAAATTATTGATGTGCACTTCCCCAACCTGAAAAAAGACCTGCTGGCCGCCGCCCTGAAAACTTTCTACGACGTGCGCGGCTTGCCGGGCTTGAAGAAAAAGCCCTCCACCTCTGAACTGTTGGACTGGCTCAAACTGCTGGTGGCCGAAGACATTCCCCTGGCCGCCCTGCAAACCCAGGATGACAAAGTGGCTGTGCCGCCACTGGTGGGTGCGCTGCTGAAAAACGAGCAAGACGTGACCCTGTTTGAAAAACTGGTGTTCATGCAAAGCCGCAACCGCTGAAGCCCAGCCATGCTGATCGACTTCTTCTACACCCTGAGAGCCGCCAAACTGCCGGTGTCGGTCAAGGAATACCTGACGCTCTTGGAAGCGCTGCAAGCCAATGTGGTGGGGCCGCAAAGCGAATCGAGCAGCATGGACGATTTCTACCACCTAAGCCGCATGATCTTGGTGAAGGATGAAAAGCATTTCGACAAGTTCGACAAAGCCTTTGGTGCGTATTTCAAAGGCGTGGAAATGCTCACCGACTTCACCGCCGATGTGCCCCTCGAGTGGCTGAAGAAAACCCTGGAAAACGAACTCACACCCGAACAAAAAGCCGCGATTGAAAAAATGGGCTGGGACGAGCTGATGGAAACCTTGAAGAAGCGCTTGGAAGAACAAAAAGAGCGTCACCAAGGCGGCAACAAATGGATTGGCACCGGCGGCACCTCGCCGTTTGGCAATGGCGGCTACAACCCGCAAGGCATCCGCATTGGCGGTAAAGGCGGCGGCAAAAGCGCTGTGAAGGTGTGGGAGCAACGGGCCTACCAAGACTATGACGACAGCGTCGAGTTGGGCACCCGCAACATCAAAGTGGCGCTGCGCCGACTGCGCCGCTTTGCCCGCGAAGGCGCGGAAGACGAGTTCGATTTGGACAACACCATCCGCAGCACCGCTGCCAATGCGGGTTACTTGGACATCAAGATGCGCCCCGAGCGCCATAACAACGTCAAGGTGCTGCTGCTGATGGACGTGGGCGGCACCATGGATGAGCACGTGTCGCGGGTGGAGGAGCTGTTTTCAGCGGTGAAAGGCGAGTTCAAACACCTGGAGTTCTTCTATTTCCACAACTGCGTGTATGACTTTTTGTGGAAGAACAACCGCCGCCGCTTTGCTGAAAAATTCGACACCTGGGACGTGATTCGCAAGTACAACAAAGACCACAAGCTCATCTTTGTGGGTGATGCCACCATGAGCCCGTATGAAATTTTGCAGCCCGGTGGCAGCGTGGAATACAACAACGAAGAAGCCGGTGCCGAATGGCTGCAACGCCTAACCCACGCCTACCCCAAGTTTGCGTGGATCAACCCTGAGCCCCTGGGCGTGTGGCAATACCGGCAAAGCATCAGCATCATCCAACAGATGGTCAGCAACCGCATGTTCCCGCTGACCTTGAAGGGCTTGGAAGACGCCATGCGAATGCTGAGCAAATAAACTAGCCCCCTTGCCACCGTAGTTCAATGGACAGAACTCTCCCCTCCTAAGGGAGTGATACAGGTTCGATTCCTGTCGGGGGCACCACCTACTAGTTTCAAGCAATCTCATAAAGCATCAAAAACCCCTATGTTTACTAGCTTTCAGGGGTTTTTATTGCCTTATGCTGTCTCAAGCACTCTTACTTCAGATATCAAGGCTCTGGCTAAGCGGCGCACCATCCGCATACTGGGTACGAAGGGGCACTTCCCCAAGCGACTGTTGGCGTAATTGACAACAGCATCGAGTGTTGGCATAATCGCCAACATGGCAGCCCAACTAATCACCTCACTCAAAAACATCAACCCTGATGGCTCTATCTTAGAGATTGTGATTTGGAAAGTACCCAAGCCTGTGCCGCCGACTGAGCATGGCTTCAAGTACAGGGCTGTTTATGTAGTCGATGGTGTTCGCATTGTTGGCTTTGACAATGAGCGCGGCAAGGGCGACCATTGTCATATTGATGGCAAGGAAGCGCCTTACGCTTTCACAAGCGTTGACCAATTGCTTGAAGACTTTATTGCAGCCGTAGAAACTAGGAGAGCATCATGACTCAGAGAAACCTGACCATTACTTTGCAGCCAGATTGGAAAGCTGCAATTCGTGCTGTGGGCGTTACAGCGAAAGCAGATACATATCAAGGTGAATTTCTTAACTTTGAAACGCCGGCCCAGTTCTTTGGCCAGTTGTCAGAGAAGCGTTGGAACATTGTTCGTGCAGCGCAAGGCAAGGGCGAGATGTCGGTGCGAGAGCTGGCGCGAGTGGTAGATCGTGACGTGAGGCGTGTTCACGATGACATTGTGGTCTTGGCTGAACTTGGCCTGCTTGAGCGTACTGAAGGCGGTGGTGTGACTTGCCCTTACACGTCCATGCACATTGACATGTACTTACAGGCAGCCTGATTCAGCTCATTGAGCTAACAGAGTCTGTCCAGCAGGGCTTGCCGACACCATCGGCACAAACATCCCGCTCAAAGCTGTATTGACCGAATTGGTTGCGTCTAGCAGTGTGTCGTGGCTCAGGTGTGCATAACGCTGCGTAGTCTTAACTTGTGTGTGACCAAGGATGTTCTGGACCTCATAGAGCGTTCTGCCAGCGTTCACTAAGAAACTAGCATGTGAATGCCTCAAATCATGAATTCTTACATCACCTAAGCCGATACTTTTGAGTGCAGTGTCCCAAGCGCAGAAGATGCTCACAAATGGCTTCTTGGTATCTGGATTGGGGAACGTCCACTCGCACTTCATTTCTCTTGGCGTAGTGCTCAAGATATTGAGTGCCCCGTCTGACAACGGTACATGCCTAGCCTTACTGATAAGGGGTGGGGGTACGGTGGGGGTCTGTCTGTCTGAAATTTGCCCCCCCTATGCTTGTTTCACTTACCCACTAAGCTCTGGCTAAGCGGCGCTTAATAGGGTGCGCTCTCTTGTGAGGCACAGTACTTCGCACCTTTACCGATGCAATCGGACGAATGCTAAGCCCAACTCGCATCCCTGCACTGGTGGCCATGTTCACCAAAGCATCAAGGCTGAAGATTTCGATCTTGCCTTTGAGGAGTTGATTAAAGCGCGGCTGGGTAATGCCGAGTGTCTTGGCAGCCGAAGCCTGTGTCATGCCGCTGGCGTTAAACCATTGCACCAACGCGATCATTGTCTGTGAGCGCAGCAGCAGGTTCTGTGACTCTTTAACATTAAAGCCAAGGTCCTCAAAGACGTTGGCGCTGCCCTTGATGATTTTTAGTTCTGTCATTTTGCGTTCCTCGCTCTGATCAATGCTTTGTAGCGTTCGGCGGACAGGTCAATGTCCTTTTTGCTGGTCTTTTGGGTCTTTTTCACGAAGGCATGCAGGACGTACACAGCTTCGCTGAACTTGGCCACATACAGCACACGGTATGAGGTCTCAACACGGATACGAATCTCTTTCACACCTGCGCCAACGGTTTCCATGGATTTCCAATCCAGCGGCTCAAGGCCAGCTTGAACTAGCCCCAACTGGTGTCCTGCGGAACGTTTGGCCTCATCGGAGAAGGTCTTTACGTCTTTAAGGCTGTCACCTAGCCAGCGTAGTTGTTTGGGTTACGTCTTCATGTTTAGTCCCAATAATATTCCAAATTTGGAATAATTTCAATACTTTACTTTGATTAACCTAAATTATCCCGCCATCAATGCGGGTGCTACTGCTACAGATACTGTTGGCATCATCGCTGCCCCCAAAGCTACCGTGGCTGAATTGGCCGCCGCAATTGCTGAAGTAGGCATAACGCTGAGTTGTTTTGAATTGCGTGTACCCTGGGGCCTATCAAAAAGTACTTTTCAATTGAATGATGGTGGATGACTTGACCACAAGATCAAAGAGGTACGAGACACCAATCGATTTGCGTTTTGTTGGTATTTTTGTTGGCACTTTTCAGACTGAATTGTGCATAACCTAGCAATGGTAAAGCCTGTAGGCACGAATAGGGTTCCTGTCGGGCCCAAGATACGCTTGAAATACCCTTATAGGATAAAAGCAGTCAGCCTATTTAAAACGATGAATTTTTTCATCTTTTGTGTCATCTATTTTTCAAAAAAGTGACATGTATTTGTCATTCATGAAATCGCCATATTGCTCGGTTGAGATATCTTTTTTTCAACTCAACCAACCGGTCCAAGCGCAGACTGAGCAAGCTTTGAGTGGTTGGCAGCTGAGCTTAGGTTGGCAGGATTACAGCGAACAGCTAATGAACTTGAAAGGTCCCTAACTGGGCGTGCATTGGCAAAGCCGAAAATTGGGGCCCTTCACATTGGAAGCTAATGCGCATCTGGGCTTACAAAACTACCGCAGCGTGCAGTCGGGACGTTTGAACTCTGTGCTCAACGTCGATACCTGCTGGCAAGCTCTCAGAGCATCAACAGTCCTACCCCAGTGGCAGTTTGGTCTGGCTTTGCACAGCCATACCAATTTTCTTCAAGGCACGACCAGTCTAAGTTTTAGGGGCTATGACCGACTGTCTACCCAAGTGTGGTTAGCTGTGCGCTGGCACTCGGACAATTCTCAGCCTTGGGCGGTGGATGCAGGTTGGCTTTTGTGGGGAGTGCATGTTTTCCTCCCATCACAAGTCAACCCGAATTTGCAAGACGTCGCCAACCAACACCGCAAGGGCGTTTACCTTCAAATCAGCAAGGAAATCCATGCCGACTCAGGGGACATGGAGCCCTATGCACGCTGGAATTGGGTGGACGATTCGGAAATAAGCTGGGTAACTGTTGCTCCCGGACTAGCCATCGGCGACCATGAGCCACGAAACAACAGGCTACAAGTGGGCTTAAAGTGGCACATTTTCTGAGCTTGGCAATTGTTAACCTAAAGGCACGATTGACAACGATTTGTGACGAGGCCCAGCAAGGTGCCAAACTGGAGCTTATTCCGCAGGCGACAAAATGACCTCAATGACGTACCGCGTAGGGAACGAACCGGTTTGCTGAAACCAGAGTGTCATAGGCCCTCCGCCCAGTTTCGACTTGGGCACATCGGCCAACACATTGCGTGACAAATCGCCGGGTCCCATGTGGCCGTATACCAGCATGCGTGACACATTGTTTCCTGCATCAAACACTTTGCTGGGCTGCAAAGCATAAAAGGCGATGGCATCTTCCGACACGTACTGCACCAACCTGACAGACATCAGCTGTTGACCTGTAGGAATGTCCCAGCTTATATAGTCAGCATCACCGCGAACCACCACGCCATGGATCAGATAGGTTTGCAGGCCAGGCGCTAAAACGCTTGGCTGCAAAGGGTCCCCTGAAGCTTCATGTGAAAGCACGCTTGGGTTCTGCAAGTCAAAACCCTGGGCCGTAGAGACGTTACCGGCCATGTCCACTTGGCGCAGCCAAACCCTGCTCAAGTGGTTACCCAAAGCACCGAGTGCGCTGCCTTTCCCTGCAGACCATGAGCTTTGCTCATCCAGTGAGTACTCCCATCGCGCACCCGGTTCAATGCCCGACAGTTTGAAAGTATTGGTCACACCTTCGGATTGACCTGATATGGCTATAGCAGCGGGGGGCGTGGTGTCCAAAACACAGTTGACGCGCACGATTTCAGAGGTGTTGCCCGCATTGTCCCGCGCACGTACCCAAATCATTTTGGCACCGTCGCCTTTGACTTCAAAAGAGCCACCTGCCCCGCGCATCCACGAAGCGCCTTGGTTCAAAGAAAACTCCCAATCAACGCCCTGACTCTCAACACCCCACCTGCCGTTGCTTGTGACGCCATCGGTCACATTTAGCCCTGTATCGTTAAAAGACAAAACAGGTGCTTTAAGAACGACCGAGCCGGCAGCCGGTCTCTGACCATCTGGCGCTGTGGTGGCATCAGAACCCCCACCTGAACCGCCACAGGCCACTAATAAAAATGCCACAGCATGCACTGCAACAGACCAGCGCAAAAATGGTTGGAATGAGAACATGTGAACTAGTCCAAATTTTTCAAAAAATTAGTTTCGCGATCTGAAGATCTAAAACACCTGAAAAAAACCCCCACAAGAAATGATTCAAGTGAGGGTTAGTTTGTTGCTCTATATAGTAAAAATGAATCTACTCATTCGAGGGGGCAGTGAATCCGCCTGACAGATTAGGGGTGTTTCAACGGCGACCGTTGAAACACCTATCCGTTATGTTACAGACCGATCTTGCCGCCATCGTTTTTGG
>Ga0247833_1005132_pt1 | contig 15494 bp, 7 predicted proteins | sample LaCruzMarch2015__7_FD_187117 | JGI IMG/M metagenome (GOLD analysis project Ga0247833, IMG submission 187117) | Freshwater microbial communities from meromictic Lake La Cruz, Castile-La Mancha, Spain - LaCruzMarch2015_8m | ecosystem: Environmental > Aquatic > Freshwater > Lake | place: Spain...
GGCGATTTCGAAGCGGCGAAAAAAGCCTTCATCGCCCGCCAGCCGATCGGCCGCATCGGCAAGCCCGAGGAGATCGCCGACCTCGCGGTGTATCTGGCGGGTGCGACGTATACGACGGGGCAGGTGCATGTGATCGACGGCGGCTGGACGGCGTAGCTATCGTTCTGCCCCGCCCTCACAACACACGCCGTCATCCCCGGGCTTGACCCGGGGATCCATCTCTTCCCCGCACCGATAGTCCAGCGTTTGCTGCCCTTGGTCCCCGGGTCAAGCCCGGGGATGACGGTGGGTGGGGGAGCAAGGTGGACTCAGGAGGTGACGGCTGGCTTGTCGGCCCCCAGGATCGTCGCTAAACCGCGCCGCACTTTCTACTGGAACATCCCATGACCAAGATCACTGCGCTTTCCACCCACGATCTCCGCTTTCCGACATCGGCGTCGCTCGATGGTTCGGATGCGATGAATCCGGATCCGGATTATTCGGCGGCCTATGTGGTGCTTTCGACCGATGGCGCGCATGAGGGGCATGGGCTGACCTTCACCATCGGGCGTGGCAACGACATCGTTTGTAAGGCGATCGAGGCTCTGACCAGCCGGGTGGTGGGGCTGGAGACCGACTGGATCCTTGAAAATCCCGGCCGCTTCTGGCGGCACATGACCGGCGACAGCCAGCTGCGCTGGATCGGGCCGGACAAGGGCGCGATGCATCTGGCCACAGGGGCTGTGGTCAACGCCGTGTGGGACCTCCTGGGCAAGGAAGCCGGCAAGCCGGTGTGGCAGCTGGTGGCCGACATGAGCCCCGAGCAACTGGTCTCGATCATCGACTTCCGCTACCTCACCGACGCCCTCACGCCCGAGGAAGCATTGGCGATCTTCCGCAAGGCGGAAGCCGGGAAGGCTGAGCGGATCGCCACGCTCAAGGCCGAGGGCTACCAGTGCTACACCACCTCGGCGGGCTGGCTGGGCTATTCGAACGAAAAGCTCACCCGGCTGGCGACCGAAGCGGTGGCGCAGGGGTTTAACCACATCAAGATGAAGGTCGGCCGCGACCGTGCGGACGACATCCGGCGGCTCGAGATCGTCCGCTCGATCATGGGGCCGGACCGCTACCTGATGATCGATGCCAACCAGGTCTGGGAAGTCGACGAGGCCATCGACTGGGTCAATGCGCTCAAGCACTTCAACCCCTATTTTATCGAGGAGCCGACGAGCCCCGACGACGTAATGGGGCACAAGGCGATCCGCGCCGGCATTGCACCCGTCAAGGTGGCGACCGGCGAGATGTGCCAGAACCGCATCCTCTTCAAGCAGTTCATTAAGGAAGGAGCGATCGACATCGTGCAGATCGACGCCTGTCGCATCGGCGGGCTCAACGAAGTGCTCTCGGTGTTGCTGATGGCGACCAAATACGGCCTGCCAGTCTGGCCGCATGCCGGCGGGGTGGGGCTCTGCGAATATGTGCAACATCTGTCGATGATCGATTATCTTGTCGTTTCGGGCAGCAAGGAGGGCCGGGTGATCGAATATGTCGACCACCTGCACGAGCATTTCATTGATCCCTGCGTAATCGAGAACGCTGCCTACATGCCGCCGACGCGGCCGGGTTTTTCCATCGAGATGAAGCCGGCGTCCATCGCCGCCAATCGCTTCACCGGGGATGCGGTGAACGCCCGGGGGTGAGCGGCAATACACCGACATTCTCGTTGCAAAGGTAAACGAAGGGTTGCGATTGCGTCGATTTCGGCCCGAAACAGCCCCGTCCGGCGCAGTTTGCATCTATACGCGCAACGGAACTGAAAGCCTTCCAATGTAAGGCTGACCCTGACATTTTGGGGGTCGACCAATGGATAGTGAGCGCGTTTCGGGCTCGTCTCTGACCGGCAATCGGCAGGCCAGCAGCACAGAAACGGCCGCCTCGGCCGCGCAAAAAGCGACGCCGAGCGCGGCGCGCGTCGACCCCAACCAGTCCAACGCCAATGCCAGCGGCGTGGCCGCCGCAGCCAGCGGCATGTCCCTGTTTTTTGCCTTCGATCGGTCATCGGCTGCCGAGGTTGCCAGCGGTCCGGCGGAGGACGCGTCGTCCGGAACGGGGTCGTCTGCAGCGGAGCGCAGCGCTGTACCGCCGTCGTCCGGCACCGAAGCGCCCGGGTCCAGTGCACCCGCCGCCGCCCCCGTTACCGAACCGGCGGCGCAGCCGACGGCTGCCGGCATGCTCGATCCGATCGATACGCGCACTGTAGCGCAGGCGCCAGAGCGCGGCGCCGGTCGTGGGTCGTCCGGCAGTGATACAACCGCAGGTGCACCGCCTGTCGCTGCGGCTCCGGCAGAGCGGTCTTCGGCACCGACAGACGCAGCGATCGAGCCGCCGCTGGTTGCGGAACTGAGCGAAGACTCCTCTCCGGTGCGCGAACCGGACGACGTCCCCAATCTTTATGGCATTTCGGCCATCGCCGATGTCAATGCCGCCATCGACAGTGTGGACGAGTCGGCCGCCATCGGCAGCAGCGTCGGCATCCGCGCCCAGGCCAGCGACGGCGACGCTGCCGACAGCGTGACGTATAGCCTTGTCGACGATGCCGGCGGCCTCTTTGCCATCAATGCCAGCACCGGCGAGGTCACCCTGGCCGGCGTGCTGGATTTCGAAACGGTCGAGCAATATGTCATCGAGGTCATGGCGAGCTCGAGCGACGGCTCGGTCGCCACGATGTCATATGTGATTGCGGTCAACGACGCGAACGAAGTCGCGGTGTCGGCGATCAGCGACAGTGACGCCTCCACCAATGCGGTTGCCGAGAACGCGGTCATTGGAACCAGCGTCGGGATCACCGCGCTGGCGACGGATGCGGATGGTACTGCATCTGTCAGCTACAGCCTGTCCGACGATGCGGGTGGTCTCTTCGCCATCGACCCGACGACGGGTGAGATCACGGTTGCCGGCGCGCTCGATCGCGAAGCGGCGGCAAGTTATCAGATCGAAGTCACGGCGACGTCCACCGACGGGTCGACGAGCACGCAGAGTTATTCGATCGCGCTGAACGACCAGGACGAGTTCGATGTCTCGCCCGTGGCAGATACGAACGCTGCTGCCGACACTCTGGCTGAGAACGCGGCTGCTGGCACCGCCGTCGGCATCGTGGCCTCGGCCTCCGACGCGGATGCGACCGGCAACGCTGTCACGTACTCCGTCGACGACGACCGGTTTACCGTCGATGCCGATGGCACCGTGCGGGTGGCGGCAGGGGCGACCTTCGACCACGAGACCGAAGCCTCGATCGGGATTACCGTCACCGCGACCTCGGCGGATGGATCGAGCTCCAGCCAGGCCTTTACGCTTTCGGTCAGCGATGTGAACGAAGCGGCGGTGTCTGCCATTTCGGATACGGATGCGGCCGGCAATGCGGTTGCCGAGAACGCGGTCATTGGAACCAGCGTCGGGATCACCGCGCTGGCGACGGATGCGGATGGCACGGCTTCGGTGAGCTACTCGCTCTCCGACGACGCGGGTGGCCTCTTCGCGATCGACCCGACGACCGGCGAGATCACGGTTGCTGGTGCGCTCGATCGTGAAGCGGCGGCGAGCTATCAGATCGAAGTGACGGCAACGTCGACCGATGGCTCGACGAGCACGCAGAGCTATACCATTGCGCTGAATGACCAGGACGAGTTCGATGTCTCGCCGGTCAGCGATACCAATCTCGAAGCCAATGGCCTTGCCGAGAGCGCGGCTGCCGGCACTGCCGTCGGGATCGTCGCCTCGGCCTCCGATGCGGATGCGACCTCGAATGTCGTCACCTATTCGGTCGATGATGACCGGTTTACCGTCGATGCCGATGGCACCGTGCGGGTGGCTGCGGGCGCCAGCTTCGACCATGAGACGGAAGCGTCCGTCGGGATTACCGTCACCGCGACCTCGGCGGATGGATCGAGCTCGAGCCAGGCTTTTACGCTTGCGGTCAGCGATGTGAACGAAGCTGCCGTGTCGGCGATCAGCGACAGCGACGGGTCGGCGAATGTAGTTTCCGAGAACGCAGCGATTGGGACGAGCGTCGGGATCACCGCGCTGGCGACGGACGCGGATGGCACGGCCTCGGTGAGCTACTCGCTCTCCGACGATGCGGGTGGCCTCTTCGCCATCGATCCGACGACGGGTGAGATCACGGTTGCCGGTGCGCTCGATCGCGAAGTTGCGGCAAGCTATCAGATCGAGGTGACGGCGACGTCCACCGATGGCTCGACGAGCACGCAGAGCTATAGCATCGCGTTGAACGACCAGGACGAGTTCAACGTCACGGCGATCGGCGACAGCAACGCTGCGGCGAACACTCTGGCCGAGAACGCCGCTGCTGGCACAGCCGTCGGGATCGTCGCCTCGGCGACTGATGCCGACGCGACCTCGAATGCCGTCACCTATTCGGTCGATGATGACCGGTTTACCGTCGATGCCGATGGCACTGTGCGGGTGGCGGCAGGTTCAAGCTTCGACCATGAGACCGAAGCCTCCATCGGGATTACCGTTACCGCGACCTCGGCCGATGGGTCGAGCTCCAGCCAGGCCTTTACGCTCGTGGTCAGCGATGTGAACGAAGCGGCCGTGTCGGCTATTTCGGACACCAATGCGGCCGGCAATGCGGTTGCCGAGAACGCGGCGATCGGGACCAGCGTCGGGATCACGGCGCTGGCGACGGATGCGGATGGCACGGCCTCGGTGAGCTACTCGCTCTCCGACGATGCGGGTGGCCTCTTCGCCATCGATCCGACGACCGGGGAGATCACGGTTGCCGGTGCGCTCGATCGCGAAGCGGCGGCAAGTTATCAGATCGAAGTGACGGCCACCTCGACCGACGGGTCGACCTCGACGCAGAGCTACACGATTGCCCTGAACGATCAGGACGAGTTCGACGTCTCGCCGGTCAGCGATACGAACGCGGCCAGCAATGCCGTGACCGAGAATGCGACGATCGGTACCACTGTCGGCGTGACCGCTTTCGCCAGCGATGGCGATGCGACGACGTCCGGGGTGACCTACTCGCTGACCGACAGTGCCGGCGGCAAGTTCGCCATCAACAGCAGCACCGGTGTGGTGACCGTTGCCGGTGCGATCGACCGCGAAGCTGGCGCGACGCAGACGATCACCGTGCAGGCGACGTCGGCCGACGGCTCGACGAGTACGCAGAGTTATACGATTGCCGTCAACGACCAGGACGAGTTCAATGTCACGGCGATCAGCGACAGCAACGCGGCCAGCAATGCCGTCAACGAGACAGCGGCGATCGGTTCGACAGTCGGGATTACGGCATCGGCCACTGACGCCGATGCGACGACCTCCGGGATCACTTACTCGCTGACCGACAATGCTGGCGGCAAGTTCGCCATCAACAGCAGCACTGGTGTGGTGACGGTCGCCGGCGCTCTCGATTTCGAGACGACCCCGAGCCATTCGATCACCGTCAAGGCGACCTCGGCAGACGGCTCGTCCTCGACCCAGTCGTATAGCATCGGCGTCAACGACATCAATGACGAGTCGCCCACCGACATTGCCTTTGCCAGCTCAGGCATCAATGAAGAGGGTACGGGTAAGATCACCTTCACGTTGTCGGGCGAGAAATTTGGCAGCCCGCCGCTGGTAGAAGTGTTTGCCAATGGTGTGTCGCTCGGTGTCGTCGAGTTGACCGAGGCCCATGATACGGTGGCTTATGGTGGTGCGGACCTGTCGGATCTGGAGGCCAATGCCCAGACCTTCACGCTCGATCTACCGGTTGGCGTCAGCAACCCGGGCACCATTACCTTCAAGATGCTCAACGACAACTGGGACAGCCAGACCGGTTACGACACCAATTTCTACGTGAAAAACGTGTCGGTAGGCGAAACCTCACTCACCGGCGCGCAAGGCACCGGGGGGACGTCGGTTGATGGCGACTGGCTCGGCGTCAACAATAGTGGAAACGTCGCCACTTTCGCGCCGCCCAGCGGTGGCTGGGATACGACGCAGATCGTGGGAACGCTGTCGACCACCGATGCCGATGCGAGCAACAGCTTCACTTACACGCTAACCAGCGACCCGAGCGGCCTGTTCGCCATTTCGGGTGACAAGATCATCGTCAAGTCCGGCATGGAGACCAATTTCGAGGCGGCGGCGTCCCATAACGTGACCGTTCAGGTCAATGATGGCGCCGGTCACACCTACTCGAAGGTGGTCACGATCGCCGTCAACGACATCGAGGAGCCAACGGCGCCGACCGATCTCAAGTTCACGCCCAACAGCGCCATCGCCAACTCGACATCGTTTTCGGCGGGACAGACCTTGTTCAGCGTCGCCTCGGTCGCCGACGTCAACGCTGGCAATACCTTTACTTATTCACTGGCGACCAACCCCTACAACGCCTTCCAGATCAACGCGACTACCGGTGCCATTTCGCTGGTCAACACCACCTCGGCGACCAACAGCACGGTTTCCCTCACGGTCAAGGTGACCGACAGCGACGGCCTCTCCTACAACGAAGTGGTCACCATCTATTCGGGCGACAACAACGGCAACTCGGTGACCGGTGGCAATGGCACGAGCCTTTATCTGACGGCGGCCGGTAATGACACCATCCGGGCCGGCTCGGGCGAAGACATGATCCTCTCGGGCCAGGGCGAAGACACTGTGAGCGCTGGCGGCGGCGATGACATCGTCTATATGGGCGACGGCAATGACGTGTTCGATACGGCCGGGAGCACAATGGATGACGACGGCAACGACTATATCGATGGCGGCGCTGGCGCCGACACAATCTATGCCGGGGGTGGCAACGACACGCTGATCGGCGGCTCGGGCAATGATTACCTCTATGGCGAGGACGGCAACGACACGCTCAATGGCGGGGCCGGGAACGACTTGCTCGAAGGTGGCGCCGGCATCGATACGGCGGACTATTCGACGTCGTCCGCGGCGGTCACCATCAACCTGGGGTCTGGCGCGCAAGGCTCGGGCGGGGATGCGCAGGGCGATACCCTGAGCAGTATCGAGAATGTCACCGGCTCGATCTACAACGACACCCTGACCGGTGACGGCAATGCCAACGTGCTTTCGGGCGGCGACGGGCAGGATGTGCTCACCGGCGGCGGCGGCAACGACACCCTCGTCGGCGGCGCCGGTGTCGATCAGCTTTATGGTGGTGATGGCGCAGACAGACTCGAAGGCGGATCGGGCAATGACACCATCTATGGTGGCACCGGCGATGACTCCGTCGATGGCGGCAGTGGCGACGACACGATTTTTGGCGAGGACGGCAGCGACACGATCAGTGGTGGTGGCGGGGCCGACACTATTCAAGGCGGCGCCGGTGACGACAGCCTGACGGGAAGTGCCGGCAACGACACGCTCTCTGGCGGGTCGGGCAGCGACACGTTCATCTACTCGGCGGGTGACGGCAGCGACAGCGTCTCGGGCGGAGCAGGGGGCGGCTGGACCGACATGATCTCACTCCAGGGCATGGATGGAGCGATCCAGATCAGCGGCCAGACCATCACCGGCGACGGCTGGACGATGGCGCTCGACAACGGTTCGTCCATCACCTCCCAGAGCGGGGAATCGCTGACGCTGAGCAATGATGCAGACGGGACGATCACCTTCGACGACGGCTCGACGCTGACCTTCACCGATATCGAAAAGGTGAGCTGGTAGGGTCGCTTAACCGGAAGGTTCGGCCATCTTCAGAGAGTCTTTACGCTAACAGATCATTATCGCCGCGAGCCAGTTGCTTCCCCGTCCGGGTCGGGCGCGCGTGTGAGACTTTGCGTAATGCGTACTCTAGAGGTTCTGCGTAAGTTCAGACCGGATCGGCACATCTTTGCCGCCTCCGTGTCGGCGAACGTACTCGCCTTCGCGCTGCCGCTGCTCATGCTGCAGATCTATGACCGTGTCATTCCGCACAAGGGCTACGAGACGCTGAGCGTGCTCGCTCTCGGGGTGATGGGCGCGATCGTGTTCGAGATGGTTCTGCGGACGACGCGGTCGCATCTGATGGCGCTGGCGGGCGACGCCTACGAGCGCGATACGCAGGCCAAGGTCTTCGAGCGACTGCTCAAGTCCGATCTCAGTGTCGTGGAAAAGCAATCGCCCGGCGTCTATATGGACCAGCTGTCCAGCATCGAAAAGGTGCGCGAGTTCCGGCATGGCGAAACCGCCGTCGCGGTCCTGGACCTGCCGTTTTCGGCCGTTTACCTGTTGATCGTTCTTGTGATCTCGCCGATCCTGGCGGTGGTGATCATGCTGTTCACAGTGGTGGCCATGGCCATCATGCGCGTGCTGCAACGACAGGCGATGGCCTTGTCGGAAAAGCGGCACGAGATCGACCGGCGCCGCTTCTCCTTTCTGATCGAAGTGCTCGAGGGGATCGAGTCGATCAAAAGCTTCAACCTCGAGTCGTTCATGGAGCGCCGCTACGAGCGGCTCTCGTCGTCTGCGGCGCAGGTGGGCGCTGAATCGACACGGCGAAACAACTTCTCGCAGGCAGTGACCGGCGCGATCGGGCAGGTGACCCCCGTGGTTATTGCCGGTGTTGGTGCGGTGCTGGTGATCAACCACGCCATCACCATCGGCGGACTGGCGGCGGTGATGCTGCTGGGCACGCGGATCATTCAGCCGGTGCTCAAGCTCGAAGCGCTGCGGGTCGGTGACCAGGATACTCGCCGCGCCGAGGACGAAATCGACGCGTTGATGGCCCTGCCGCTCAAGGCGCGTGGCGGCCGCAACTGCGACCGGATCGAGAGCATCGATCTGGTTGGCATCGACATGGACCGCAAGGACGAGGGCAAGGCGCTGTTTTCCGGCCTCGACCTGACGTTGCGTCGTGGCGAGATCATTGCCATTGACGGCGCCAACGGTTCGGGCCGTTCGATGCTGATGTGGCTGATCATGGGCTATTGCCAGGCCAAGGCTGGAAATATCCTGATCAATGGCGCGCCGATCGACGCGTTCGATCCGTCGCAACTGCGCTCGCGCATCGCCTACCTGCCGCCCCGGCCCAAGCTACTCGAGGGGACGGTGCTGCAGAACATGACGCGGTTCCAACCCGAGCGCTATCTCGATGATGCCCTGCGGGTGGCCAGTGCCCTCGGGCTCGAAAGCTATTTTGCCAGCCATCAGGAAGGACTTGGGACCCGGGTCGGCCGCGGGCTCGGTGCCGGGCTACCCACGTCGGTGGCCGAACGCATACCGTTGGTCGGGGCGCTGGCCGGACAACCGGACCTGGTGCTGTTCGACGAAGCCAATGCCAATCTCGACATGGAAGGCGATGGACGGCTCAAAGAGTATATCGCCTCGCTCAAGGGTCGAGCTGCCGTCATCATGATCACCCAGCGTCCGTCTTATCTGGTGCTGGCTGATCGGAGCTACATGCTGGCCGATGGCCGGCTGTCGCTGATCTCGAGCGCCTCTGGGGCGTCGCAGCCCCAACCACAGGCGATTTCCGCATGACCGATCTGGCGCCCAACCTGCCGGCCATCGGAGAGCCGCCGTATGCCTTGCAGGCGCGGTTGCAGTCGGCATTCGGCCCCGGCCGGGGCAGCGCCGAGGAGCGCAAGGCGGCGTTCGACGCGCTGCGCTCCGACCTTGCTGCCGGCAAGTATGGTGGCAAGCCGCTGAGCGGGGATGCGCCGTCCGCCCTCGTGAGCCTGCTCGACGCGCTGAACTGGTCGCTCTCAGTGGATCGGTTTGCCCGTTGCATGCCACATTTTCCGATGCAGTTTACGCTGCTCGACGTGCGCGGTTGCATGGCGCGGCTCGGCTTCAGCAGCGAGATGCGGCGGCTGACGCTCGACGAAATTTCCCAGCAGGTGCTTCCTGCCGCCGTGCAGGTCGGCGAAAGCGTCTCGTTGCTGCGCGCCGATGCCAGCGGCCGGATCGTGGCGGTCGACCCGCTGTCGGGTACCGAGCGCGTCCTGCAACGCAATAAGCGGCTCGAGATCGTTTCCTTCCAGGCCCCAACGGTGGGGGAAAAGACCAACGCCAATCCCGGGCCGTGGCTCGCCCGGACCTTGCGGCGGTTCGTGCCCGACATTCTCGTTCTCTTGGGTCTGACTGCAGTCATCAACATCATGGTGCTGGTGGTCTCGTTCTCAGTGATGAGCATCTATGACAAGGTCATCCCGGCCGGCGCCTATGACACGCTGACCGCGATCATCATCGGCGTGGCGCTCGCCTGTGGCTTCGAACTGACGTTCCGCTGGCTCAAGGCGATGCTGATCGGCCGGGTGACGGGGCGGCTGGAATACCTCTTGAGCACGGCCATTTTCAGCAAGCTGGTCGCCCTGCCGATCCAGATGATGACAAACACCCCGGTCGGCGATCAGATCAGCCGGTTGCGGCAATTCGAGACGGTTCGCGATCTGTTTGCCGGACCGTTCGCGGCCATCGCGCTCGAAGTGCCGTTTGTCGTGCTTTTCACTATCGGCCTGTTCATGGTCGCCGGGCCGCTGGGCTTCGTACCGGTGGTGCTGATCATCGCTTATGCGGTGGTGGGCGGGTTCATGATCGGGCCGCTGCGGCGGCAGGCCCAGGCGGCCAGCCAGAAACGCCGCGCGCACTACCAGACAGCCCTCGAGACGGTCTCCAACTTGCGGTTGATCCGCAGCCTCGGTTGCGAAGACGTCTGGCTTAAGCAATTGGCGACCAAAGGGGCCGAGTGCGCCAAGGCCAAGCGTCGCGCCAGCCTGTCGCAGCGCTTCCTGGTGACGCTGTCGGGGGCAGGGGTGCCAGTCTCGGGGGCCGCCAGCGTGGTCATCGGGTCGTTGCTGGTGATGGACGGTCAGATGACCGTCGGCATGCTGATCGGCGCCATGATCATCATCTGGCGTGTCCTGGCGCCCATCCAGCAGATGTTTCTTATGCTGTCGCGCTGGACCGACATGGCCCAGATGGTCACGCAGATCGACGGCATGATGCGGCTGCCATCGAGCAGCCAGGGCGACGACGGCCTGGTGCGTCGACATTTTTCGGGGCGCATTACCTTCGACCGGGCGAGCTTTCGCTATCAGGGTGCGGCGCAGGGGACGCTGCAGGGACTGTCGCTTACCATCGAGCCGGGGACCTTCGTCGCGGTCAAGGGGGCCTCGGGAGCCGGCAAGTCGAGCCTGCTGCGGTTGATCCTCGATCTTTATCAGCCACAGGTGGGCAGCGTACAGATCGACGGCGTTAATGTCCGGCAGATCCCGGCCGAGAACTTGCGCGCTGCCATCGGTTATGTGCCGCAGAACCCGACATTTTTTCACGGCACGATTGCGCAGAACCTGCGCCTTGCCGCGCCGGCTGCCTCGGACGACAAGCTGCGGCGGGTCTGCGGTGAGGTCGGCCTGCTCAGCTCGATCGACCAGTTGCCGCAAGGCATGAACACGCTGCTCGACACGGCGCGGCAGGAGAGCCTGCCGGGCGGCTTCCGCCAGGCCCTCGCGATTGCGCAGGCATTGCTGCGCGACCCCAACATCCTGCTGCTCGACGAGCCGGCGAAGACGCTCGATCACGCCCTCGAAGAGGCCTTCATTGCCTGCCTCGAACGGCGGCGTGGCACGACCACCATCGTGATGGTCAGCCATCGGCCGAGCCATATTCGGCTTGCCGACAAGGTCCTGAGCCTGGATCGTGGCCAAATGACCTCCTTTGATCCTCCTGCACAAGGCCGGGCCGCAGCATGAGTATTGCCGATCTGATCGCCAGAGGGTTCAAGGGCAGTCGGCCGGTGCGGTCCGCACCCGGCGAGGTATTTGATCCGGCTCTGTCGTCGAGCGCCTCGATCGAGGAAATCCATGATGCGCGCATTTCGCGTTCCTGGATCCAGTTGATCAGTCTGGGCCTGCTGACATTTCTGGTCTGGGCCAGCCTGGCGCCGGTGCCGGAAATGACCTCGGGCTATGGCGAGGTGGTACCTGCCGATCAGTCGCAGAACATCCAACACCTGGAAGGCGGCCAGGTCGCCGAAATCTATGTCAAGGAAGGCGATCGGGTCGAGCGCGGCCAGCCGATCATGCGGCTCGAGGATCTGTCGGCCCGGGCCGAACTGGCCAAGGCGACCTCCAAGGCCGAAGGCATTCGTCTGGAAATCGCGCGCCGGACCACGGGCAGCAGCGAGACCTTCTCGGTACTGGAAGGGCCGCTGCGGCTGCGCGGCATCAGCGGCAGTCAGCAGGCGGCAGCGCTGGCCGATGAAGCGCTGCAGGATGCTCAGATCGAGGTGGCGCAGGCTGATGTCCAGCTGCGCCGCGCCGATCTCTCGTCGCTGGCAGAACGCGAGGCCTTTGCGCTGGAAGAGCTGGCGATCGTGACGGCGCAACTGGTCGCCTTCGATCAGGCCGTCGACAGTGTCGGCGCGGCCAAGAGCCAGCGCGACAAGATTGCCCGCGACAAGCTCCAGCTCGAGAACGCGGTGCTGGCCATCCGCACACAACGCGCCACCGGCGAGGCGGCTCTGGCGCAGGCAGAGGCGCATGTGCGGGAGTTGCAGGCGGGGTTCAAACAGGCGACCGAGACGGCCGTGGCAGAGCTCGAAATCCAGGCGGCCAGTGCGCAGGAACTGGTCACGCAGATGCAGGACCGGGTCGAGCGCACCCTGATCACCGCGCCCGAGACGGGCCGCATTCTGGGGCTGATCGCCAACAACAAGGGGCAGGTCATCGCGCCTGGCGAACAGATCGCCACGCTCATCCCCGAAGGCAAGCCGACCCTGGTCGAGATTGAAATTCCGGCCGACCAGATCGGCTTTATTGCGGTGGGCATGGACGCCAATGTGAAGGTGCTCACCTTCGACTACACCCGCTTCGGCAGCATTCCGGCGACGGTCGCCAGCATTTCGGCGTCGAGCCTGAAGCGCGACGCCAAGTCGGCGCCGTTCTACATGGTCAAGCTCGCACTCGATCCTGACAGCGTCAGCCGGCTGGCGACCGATCGGCCGCTTCAGCCGGGCATGTCGGTGGTCGCCGATGTCAAACTGGGCGAAAAGTCGGTGATGAGCTTCCTGCTCAAGCCCTTGCGCAGCCTGTCGGATCGCGCTTTCACCCAACAATAGCGATCAGGCCATCAAATTGTGGCGCGCCCCCCGGTCGGGGGCCGGCGTTTGCTCCGTCATTATGGGAGTTTTAACCACAATCGGCAAAAACTGCGCTCATGCATGCCATGTGGTCCAGACGCCGACGTCCTTCCGATCTTGTCACATGGTGCACCGCGGTCACGATGGTCGGATCGCTATGGTTGCCTGGGTCGACCCTGGCCTTCGAGTTCGGCCTGCGGCCCGCGTTGTCGGCAACCACCTATATCCACGTCGAAGCTGTCGAGGCCCAATCGAGCGCGTTCACGGCGCTGATTGCAGCGGCCATCCAGCATGCCGATGTGGTGCAGGCCGCAGCGGCGCGCTGGCGGGCCGAGGAACTGGGCATCGAGGCGGCGCAGGGCGCCCAGCTGCCGAGCGGCGCGTTCTATGGCGAAGTCGGCGCGACTGACGGCAAGAGCAAGAAACCGTATTCCTACGGCGTGCGGGTTTCGGTGCCGGTCTATGACGGTTTTAGCGCCGGCTATGCCACAGAGGCACAGCGGGCCACGTCGGAAGCCTCGTACAACGCCGCACTCGACGAGCTGGCGGCCACCTTGGTGGATCTGGTGGCGGCAGCGGCGGCGATCCGGCGGGAAACCGAGACGCTGGAGATCCGGCGGGTGCAGTACCAGGCGGCGCAGACGCTGCTCGAGACGATGATCAAGGAAGAGCAGGCCGGGCTGGCCAGCAAGGTCGATCGCGACCAGGTCGAGGCGCAGCTGGCGCAGGTGCGGATCGACATCAAGAGCGCCGAGTCCGGGCGGCTGCAGGCGATGGAGAGTTTTGCCACGATCGCCGTGGTTGCGCCGGGGCAGGTCGGGGCGATCGGCTCGATTGCCGAACTGCTGCCCGACAATGCAGAGGCCGGGCTCAAGGTGGCGCTTGCCGAAAACCCGCAGCTGGCCCAGCAGATCGGCCTTGCGGAGGCCTTGCAGCTGACCACCAAGTCGATCGCGTCAAGCTTCGGGCCGGCGCTGTCATTGGACCTAAGTGCCGGTGTCAACGGCGATTTCGACGCTGCGGTGACCGAGACGAGCGATGTACGCGCCGAGCTCAAGCTGGAAGTGCCGTTCGCCTTCGGCACCGAGGCCAGCGTTCGGAAAGGCGCTCTGAAGGCGCAGGCGGCGACGTTCGAGGTGGATGCGGCGCGCAATGGGGTGACGGCGGGGCTGCGCGGTGCCTACCAGCGGCTGGCCAATAGCCAGAGCAACCTCAAGCTGGCGCGCGAGGCGCTGGAGCGGGCGCGGACGGTGCGCAGCGGCATCGAGGTGGAGCGAACCCTCGGGCAACGCAGCATTTTTGAGGTGCTCAGCGCCCACAAGGCCTTTGCCGAGGCGCAGATCCAGATCCTGGGGTTGCGCTATGAGCTGACGGTGGCCGAGCATTTGCTGGCGGCGCAGGTGGGGCGGATCGACGATATTTACGGCGTCACGCTCCGCTAGAAATCTATCGTGAAATCAATCGTTTGGCGGCTCGGCCTTGAGCATGCGGGTAAGCGAGTTGGTGCGGAATACGAAGTGTTCGGCGAGCGCGCCCAGGGCGTGCAGGGCGATCAGCGGGATCAGCACCAGCCGGCCCAGTTCGTGCAGGGTCGCTGAGAGCTCGAGGCCGGTGAACCAGGCGATGGCGCCAGTCAGCGGCATGGCAAAAAGAAAAGCATAAAGAGGCACATGCGCCGCGGTGCCGGCGAAATTGACGAGCCCGGGATTGCTGGCATGGGCCTCTGGCGCCCCCCGGATGAGGCGGGCCGAGAGGCGTAAACCGGCCAGCGCCAGGATGGTCAGACCGACCACGACATGCAGCAACGCGCCGAGGTCGTCGCCTCCGGCGCCCAGTTCTGCCTTGTTCCTGAACGCTTCCTGAACGGCTTCGTTGACCAGCAACTGGAAGATCACCAGCGCGGCGATGGTCCAGTGCAGCACAATCTGGAGAAATGAATAGCCGTTTCGGGCGGGGGAGCCGGCCATCGGTCCTCTCGAGGTCTGGTCGTCCCGCATGGAACTCGCAAGCCCCTCGCGTCGTTCCACCCCAACTTGAGCGTCGGGGGTAGCTTGGCAGACCAGGTCCGTCTGACCATCGTGAGGGGGATGCGAACCGCGGGGAGCGTGATCCTTATCGGGGCGCTGGCCGGCTGCGCTGGCGCGCAGAGCGCGCTGCATCCTGCCGGGCGGGATGCCGAGGCGCTGAGCGGGCTCACCTGGTTCATGTTCGGTGGTGCGGTGCTGGTCTGGTGCATCGTGATGGGTGCGACGGTCTATGCGGTGCTGGGGCGGCGCAAGCCGCGCAGCGAGGCGTTCGCCGATCGGTTCATCCTCGTGGGTGGCGTACTGTTTCCGACAGTGGGGCTGGCGGTGCTGCTGGTGGTGGGGCTGGCGCTGCTGCCGAACTGGAGTTCCAGCGATCCGGCCGACCTGCGCGTGCGGGTCGTGGCCGA
>Ga0247833_1005143_pt1 | contig 15466 bp, 12 predicted proteins | sample LaCruzMarch2015__7_FD_187117 | JGI IMG/M metagenome (GOLD analysis project Ga0247833, IMG submission 187117) | Freshwater microbial communities from meromictic Lake La Cruz, Castile-La Mancha, Spain - LaCruzMarch2015_8m | ecosystem: Environmental > Aquatic > Freshwater > Lake | place: Spain...
ATGAACTGCAAGAGTGGCTGGTGCCCGGTGGCGGCGAAGTCCCGCAGTTCAAGACTCTGCAAGACATGGCCGCTTGGTGGCAGAAGACGCACCAAGCGTATGATCAGTTCATGCTGCGCGTGGATCAGTAGGTGCAAAGAGCAGAGGGCTAAGAGCGAAGGGCCAGCCCCCCTTCTGCAAGTCTAGCTGCAACACTTCGCCACCCGACCACTCTACGCCCTCGGCTCATCGCCCTTAGCTTTAAATCATGCACACTCTGCTCACCGACGACCAAAGCGAAGCCTTCTTGCTGGAGGAGCTGCGTCGGGCCTATCCCACTGGCACGCATGAGCAGATCGCCCCGCGCTGGGTGCGGACCGATGCACCGCTGGACATGCCATTGGCTTTCTGTCGGCAAGCCATGCCTAACGCCACCGAAGTCTCTGCCGCCTCCATCAACGCCTGGGCCACCCTCTTGCTAGAGGCGACCATCAACCCGCTGCCGCAGGACCAGCCATGGCAGTTGCAAATCGTCGCTTGCTACGGCCAAGCCCACGAGGGCCTGAGCCGATGCGAGTTCATTCGAAAAGCCTTTCACGAGCGACTGCAAAAGAAGCGCCGCGCCCTGCTGCGCACCCTGCAAAGTGATGCTCTACCACTGAGCAAATCAGTATCTCTGGTGCAGCTCTATCTCACCTCGCCCGAAAGCGGCTATCTCTCGGTCAGCGTCGCACTGTTGCCTTTTGATTCGCGTCGCAACGTCTGGGCCTTCGACAAAGGCGAGCTGCCCATCGCCAGCGACAAGGCCGCGCCCTCGCGTGCCTTTGCCAAGCTGGTGGAGTCCGAGCAGCGCCTCGGCATCCGCATTGAAAAAGGCGACACCGTGGTCGATCTCGGTGCCTGCCCAGGGAGCTGGAGCTACGTCGCCGTGCATCGCGGAGCCAAGGTCATCAGCGTCGATCGCTCGCCCTTGCGCGACGACCTCATGGAGCACCCACGCGTCACCTTCATCCAGGGCGATGCCTTCAAATACACCCCGCCCCAGCCCGTGGACTGGCTCATCTGCGACGTCATCGCCACACCCGACCGCAGCATGGCTCTGCTGCTCGATTGGGTGAAGGCCAAGCGCTGCCAGAGATTCATCGTCAGCCTCAAATTCAAAGGCAGCGAGGAGTATGCAAAGATCGACCAGCTCAAGGCCGAGCTACCCCCACTGTGCTCCGACTTCTATCTCGCCAGACTGTGCGCAAACAAGAACGAAGTGTGTGCGTTTGGGGTGGCGATTTAGCGAACAGCTGCTGCGCTTTCGGATTGCCAAGCTCGTGGGCTCCGCCATCATCGCGCTCTCATGAAACGCTACGCTCTTGGCATTGACTACGGCACGAACTCCTGCCGCTCGCTTTTGGTGGATTTGGATGATGGGGCAGAGGTGGGCAGCACAGTCTTCCCCTACCCGAGCGGCACGCTCGGCATCTTGACCGATGCGCGTGACCCGCATGTGGCGCGGCAGAATCCACAGGACTATCTTGATGGCATGGTGGCCGTAGTGCGCGGGGCGCTGGAGCAGGCCAAGGCGGGTGTGGCGGGCTTCGATGCAGCACAGGTCGTGGGCTTGGGCATCGACACCACGGGCAGCACCCCCATTCCCGTGGCGCAGTGCGGCACGCCGCTGGCGTTGTTGCCAGAGTTTAAGGACAACCTGAACGCCTATGTCTGGCTGTGGAAGGATCACACCTCGCACGCCGAGGCGGCAGAGATCACGGCGCTGGCGGAGAAGGAGCGGCCGCAGTATTTGGCCAAGTGCGGCGGCACGTATTCCAGCGAGTGGTGGTGGAGCAAAATCTTGCATCTGCGTCGCATCGACCCGGCAGTGTTCGCCAGTGCGCATTCCTTCGTGGAGCACTGCGATTGGCTACCGGCCGTGCTGGCGGGCGATACGAATCCCCTCACCCTGAAGCGCAGCGTGTGCGCGGCGGGACATAAGGCGATGTTCAATGCCGAGTGGGGTGGCCTGCCGGACAAGGAGTTCTTGTCAAAGCTGGACCCGATGGTCGCGGAGCTGCGTGATCGGTTGTTCGACGTGGCTTACACTTCGGACACAAAGGCCGGTGAGCTGTGCGCCGAGTGGGCGGAGAAGCTGGGTCTGAAGGCTGGCACGGCCATCGCGGCCGGCGCTTTCGATGCGCACATGGGTGCCGTCGGGGCGGGAATCAAGGAAGGCACGCTGGCGAAGATTCTCGGCACCAGCACCTGCGATCTGATGGTGGCTCCGACGAGCAAACCGCTGGCCGATATTCCCGGCGTGTGCGGCATTGTGAAGGGCTCGGTGCTGCCGGATTGCTACGGCATCGAGGCCGGGCAGAGCGCGGTGGGTGACATCTTCCTGTGGATGGTGAACCACGTCGTGCCCGACAGCTACGGCAGCACGGTGAGTGAGAAGTTTATCGCCATGGAGGCGGAGATGTCGAAGCAGAAGCCTGGTGCGAGCGGCCTGATGGCGCTGGATTGGAACAACGGCAATCGCACCGTGCTGGTCGATCATCGGCTGACGGGCCTGCTCATCGGGCAGACGCTCTCCACAAAGGCCAGCGAGATCTATCGGGCCTACATCGAGGCCACGGCCTTCGGCGCGCTGACGATCATTAACCGCATCGAGGAGTTCGGCGTGCCGGTGAAGGAAGTCGTCAATACCGGAGGGCTGGCCACCAAGAACGCGACGCTGATGCAGATCTATGCCGACATCCTGGGTCGCCCGATGAAGGTGAGTCGCAGCGAGCAGACGTGTGCGCTAGGAGCCGCGATCTTCGGCGCGACCGCCGCCGGAGCAGGGCAGCTGGGTGAATTGCAAGCCCGCATGACCGCCGCGAGGGAGAAGGTTTATCACCCGATCCCAGACAACCAATCCGTGTACGCCGAGCTGTATGAAGTCTATCGCACGCTGCACGATGCCTTTGGCACGCGCGGCTGGTGCGGGCATCTGCATTCCGTGATGAAGAAGCTGCTGGAGATTCGCGAGCGGCAGCGGGATTAGCAGCCGCTCGCGCCTATGCTCGGCATCCTTGGAACCACGTGCGGAGGCACGGGGTGGTAGCTTTCGTGGTGAAGCTCTACCCAGTCAGGGCCAGACTGTATCATTATCGTTTCACGACAAGGCAGGAACGAGTGTTGACCATCGTCGAGTGAGGGCGTGGACGATTCGCTGCCTTTGTGCCCCTGTTCGGCAGACCTTACCTGACATGAAACACTGAACAGTTCTGCCCGCCCCCCTCACTATATGCCCCATCGATTGCAGGCTGGACACCGGCTTGAATCCTACTATCATACATACTCCATGAAATCTTTTCTCGCCCTTGTTGCTTTTGTTCTGATGAGCGCTTCCGCTCTGGCGCAGACGGCCCCCACGGTAACGCTAGAACCTGTGAACGTGACCGTGAATGCGGGTGCCACGGCGAGTTTCATTTCCACTGCGAGCGGTAACACTACCCCTACGGTGCAGTGGCAGGTGAGCACCGACGCCGGTGTGACATTTAACAATTTAAGTGGAGCCACCAACACCACACTCAGCTTCACCGTAGGTTCCTCGCAGAATGGCAATCGCTACAAGGCTGTCTTTACCAACCCGACGGGCTCTACCACAAGCGCCGTGGCTACTTTAACGGTGCTTAGCCCACCCACGATCGTTGCCAATAGCGGTCCTACCAGCATTTCCCGTGTGAGCGGACAAACCGCCACTTTCAGTGTCCGCGCGACAAATTTTGTCAGCGTGAGTTGGGAATCACGCAGTAGTTCTTCAGGAACTTTTAGACCCATTCCCAATGCTACGACCTTCACAGGTGACACCACCACCTTATCGTTCACAGCCGTGGACGCACTGAACGGCTCTCAGTATCGCGCCGTGTTCACCAATGCCGACGGCTCGACGACTTCGTCGATTGCGACCCTGACAGTCACCAATCCGTCGACCACACCAACGCCAACGCCAGCCCCAACCCCGACTCCAGGTGTTAGCACCAGCGGCGTGCTCATTTACGAGCTGAGCTTCAAGCATACCGATGGCTTTAATGTCGATTTCTGGGACGAAGGCTACATCATCGTGCCAGCCACGGGTGGCGAGGGATCGGCACTGCTCAGCGCCACTGACAATGGCATCCGCACCTTCCGCTCCTTTGAGAGCAGCGTGTCATTCTTCAACGCCAAGGACAAACACAACAACTACTCGGTGATGGCGATGGCGGGAACGTCTCCCTCGATCGTTTGCATTCAGGCCTTCGGCAAGGCCGACGACAAGGTGAAAGCGAATGGCCCCACCTACTCGATCACCGTCAGAGCTGCCGAAACCATGAAGGGACTAGCGCAGGCCTCCCGCGACGAGTCGACCTTGGCCCTGACGGCGCAGCCGCGCGACGGCACTCTGGGTTTTCTTGAGTTCGCAGAAGTAAAGGCGACTCTCGACCAAAGGCTCACTGACCTGGCCAACGAGAATGCCTCCAGTGTCGGCAGCATGTTCACCTATTTGAAGACCTTGCTGACGCGCCGTGGTTATGTCGAGGAAGCTGACACCACGAGCGATGGCGACGGCACCGACGCTGAGACCACGACAGATGCGACAACGGACACTACCACCACGACGACGAACTAACTCGTCGCAGTCTCAGCCGGGAGGCCACGTTAGCTCGCGCCCGGCGAGCATGTGGACGTGCAAGTGCGGGACGGTTTCACCCGCATTTTTGCCGTGGTTAATGACCAAGCGGAAGCCTTTGTCGCGGTCGTTGACACCGAGCTGATCGGCTATTTTTCCGGCCGCTAACAACAAAGCACCCAGGGTAGCCTGATCTTCAGCCGTTGCCTCACCCACGCGTGGAATGGGCTTCCGTGGCGTGATCAGCACATGGACTGGTGCTTGAGGGCTGATGTCGCGAAAGGCGACGCAGAGCTCGTCCTCGTAAAGCAACTCGGCAGGAATCTCGCGGTCGGCGATTTTTTGGAACAGGGTCTTGTCAGTCATGATTTTTTGCGGAAAAGCTGCTGCTGATCGTCCTCGTCATCGAAGTTCCGGGTGCCAAGAGACTTGATCTCGTTGATGAACTCGCCCACATCCTCGAACTGCCGGTACACGGAGGCGTAGCGCACATAGGCCACGTGGTCGATCGCCTCCAGCCGCCGCATGACCTTCGCGCCGATGACGCTGGAGGGGATCTCGCGGTAGCCTTCCTCTTCAAGTTCGGTGGCGATCTCATCGACCGAGCGCTCCAGGTCTTCCATCTTCACCGGGCGCTTTTCACACGCCTTGCGCAGGCCGCCGAACAGTTTCTCACGATTGAAGGCTTCGCGTGCGCCGTTGCGCTTCACCACCCGTAGTTCTTCGCGCTCAACTTCCTCATAAGTCGTGAAGCGGAAAGTGCAGCGAAGGCACTCGCGGCGGCGACGGATGGCGTAACCATCCCGCGCCTCGCGGGAGTCGATAACACGGTCCTGGGAACTACCGCACTTGGGGCAACGCATAGAGGATTGGCAAAAGAACGCAAAGGTGCCACGGGCGGAGCAAGTGGCAAGGACTCACATCTGCGCAGATGCGCACGAGAGGCAGCATCAGGCGAGACCCGTAGCTGTGCTATTGTGCGAAAAAACGCTCGCCAAGTTGGCACACGCCATGCTTCATTTCTAAATGGAAATTGCCGCTGCTTAGCAACTGCCAAAGCGCTTGGGTTTCCTACCTGACACAACCAACCATCCTAGCTAGCTACACATGGCCAAATACAAACTCGAATACATCTGGCTGGACGGCTATGAACCCGTCCGCAACCTCCGCAGCAAGACCCAACTCAAGGATTTCGACAGCTTCCCCAAGCTGGGAGAATTGCCCAAGTGGGGTTTCGATGGCAGCTCCACCCAGCAGGCCCCAGGCGGCAGCTCAGATTGCGTCCTCGTTCCTGTGGCGGTCTTCCCTGACAGCACCCGAAAAAACGGCGTGCTGGTCATGTGCGAAGTTTACAGCGCCGACGGCACTCCTCACGCCTCCAATGATCGTGCCACCATCCTGGACGATGAAGGCGCATGGTTCGGCTTCGAGCAGGAATACTTCTTCTACCAGGACGGCCGCCCGCTCGGCTTCCCAGAAGGCGGCTATCCTGCCCCTCAAGGCCCTTACTACACAGGCGTGGGCTACAAGAACGTGGGCGACATCGCTCGCCAGATCGTTGAGGAGCACCTCGAAATCTGCCTTGATGCAGGCATCAACCATGAAGGCATCAATGCCGAAGTGGCCAAGGGTCAGTGGGAATTCCAGATCTTCGGCAAGGGGTCTAAGAAGGCTGCTGACGAAATGTGGGTTGCCCGTTACATTCTCCTCCGTTTGGCTGAGAAGTATGGTCTTGACATCGAGTTCCATTGCAAGCCCCTGGGCGCGACCGACTGGAATGGCTCCGGCATGCACGCCAACTTCTCCACCACTTACCTGCGTGAAACCGGTGGCGAGGCTTACTTCCTCTCCCTCATGGCCGCCTTCGACAAATACAAGGACGAGCATATCGCCGTGTATGGTCCAGACAACCACATGCGCTTGACCGGCCTGCACGAAACGCAGTCCATCGACAAGTTCTCCTGGGGTATCGCTGACCGCGGTGCATCCATCCGAGTGCCACACAGCTTCAAGAACAGCGGTTGGAAGGGCTACCTGGAAGACCGCCGTCCGAACAGCCAGGGCAATCCTTACCAGATCGCCTCCCGCATCCTCAAGACCATCGCGACCGTTCCAACGGTCTGATTGCTGCTTTGGTTCCACCAGCCTCATCGTTGGTAGCGCCGCCTGGAAACAGGCGGCGTTTTTTGTGCTCACCGCAGCGCTTGCCCATTGAGCCCCCGCATCTCCCGGCTATGTCCTGCGCCCATGTCGAAAGCCGCTCTGAGTCTGCTGCGCACCTACCTGAACCAGTCCAAGGATCAGGGCCAAACCCGCGTCAAACTGCGCGGTAATGCACGCACGGCGTTGCAACATCTCGTCGCCCAGCCGCCCGCACAACGTTGCCGGCCAGCCCCCTCGACGACCGTCGAGGAACCTACGCCCCCACCGATTCTCGCAGCGCCGAAGCCAGTGGGTCCCAGCTTCATCGAAGTCCCAGGTTCTGGCTTGGAAGAGAAGCTCGCCAACCTTGCCGCACAGGCGGAAAATGATCCCACACCCCGCGCCCTTGGCACACTGCGCGACACCATGGTCTTTGCGGTGGGTAGCCCACAGGCGACGCTCATGTTTGTCGGCGAAGCGCCTGGAGTCGAAGAGGAACGCCAGCGCGAGCCCTTCGTGGGTCCCGCAGGACAGTTGCTGACCAAGATCATCACCAATGCCATGGGGCTGCGCCGCGAGGATGTTTATATCAGCAACATCTGCAAATTCCGCCCCAGCATGGGCGAGGGCCAGGGCAGTCGCAATCGCCCACCGACTGCGGAAGAAATGACCGCGTGCATGCCTTACATACGAACCGAGATCGCACTCATTCGCCCTCAGATCATCGTCGCGCTGGGTGCCACAGCCTCCACCGGACTCGGTATCGATGGTCCTGTAGGACGGCTGCGCGGGCGATTCCATGACCTCAATGGAACGCCCGTCATGGTGACCTACCATCCCTCTTATTTGTTGCGTCAGGATCAGGATGGCAAGGGCATGGAAGCCCGCCGTTTAGTCTGGGAAGACATGCTCATCGTCATGGAGAAGCTGCGCATGAGCATCAGCGATAAACAGCGCAACTTCTTCAAGCCCAAAGCATGAAAGCGGAGGAGAAGCGCTGCCCGTGGTGCCTCGGTCACGACATCTATATGCAGTATCACGACGAAGATTGGGGCGTGCCTGTGCATGATGACCGGGAGCTATTCGAGAAGCTCATCCTCGATGGCGCTCAGGCCGGTCTGAGCTGGCTCACCATCCTGAAGAAGCGGGAGAACTACCGCTGCGCCTATCACGACTTCGACATCCAGCGTATCGCCCGCTATACCGAGGAGGATGAGCAACGTCTGCTGCAAGATGAGGGCATCGTGCGCAATCGGTTGAAGGTCAAAGCCTCCATTCTGAACGCCAAAGCCACTCTTGCTGTGCAGCAAGAATTCGGCAGCCTGGATACCTTTTTGTGGTCCTTCGTCGGTGGCAAGACGATCACAAATCAACGCCAATCCATGGCCGACATGCCCGTCCGCAGCGCCGAGTCCGATGCCATGAGCAAGGCCCTGCTGAAGCGCGGGTTCAAGTTCGTCGGCTCCACCATCTGCTACGCCTTCATGCAAGCCGTCGGCATGGTGAATGACCACCTCGTCACCTGCCCGCGCCATCAGGCCGTGGCCAAACTTTACTAATTTCCCTCCCATGCTCCGTCACCTGCTCTGCCTTTTCAGCATCACGGCGCTCGCCAGTGCCGCCGAGTTCCCCAAGCTCTACAACAGCGACCCCGGTGATGCGCAGCCACCGTCTCCGCAAGAGTCCTTGAAGATGCTGCATTTGCCCGAGGGCTTCAATGCCACACTCTTCGCGGCGGAACCGGAAGTGCAAAATCCCATCGCCATGGCTTGGGACAGCAAGGGCCGCATGTGGGTGGCGGAGAACTACACCTATGCCGAGCGCCAGAAGCGCTTTGACTTGGGCCTGAAGGATCGTGTCATCATTCTCGAAGACAAGGACTGGGATGGCATCGCCGAAACACGCAAGGTCTTCACGCAAGATGTGCAGATGCTTACCAGCGTCGAAGTTGGTCGCGGCGGTGTCTGGCTCATGTGCCCACCTCAGGTGCTCTTCATTCCCGATGCCAATGGCGATGACATTCCCGACAGCGCGCCGCAGGTCATGCTCGATGGCTTCACCGTGGCGAAGGACAACTACCACAACTTCGCCAATGGTCTGCGCTGGGGGCCCGACGGTTGGCTCTACGGACGCTGCGGGCATTCCTGCCCAGGGCGGCTTGGAGTGCCCGGCACACCCGAAGACCAACGCATTCCGATGAAAGGCGGCATCTGGCGCTTTCACCCTGAACGCAAGATCGTCGAGGTGCTTACCCACGGCACCACGAATCCATGGGGTCATGATTGGGATGAGAACGGCGAGCTGTTCTTCATCAACACCGTCACCGGCCACCTCTGGCACCTGATGCACGGCGCGCATCTCACTGATTCGAGCTCCCTGAACCCTGCCGTCTATGAGAAGCTGGACACCATCGCCGATCACTATCACTACGACCGCAGCGGTAGCTGGACGGAATCCCGCGATGGCAAGGCCAACAGCCTGGGAGGTGGTCACGCGCATATCGGCATGATGATCTACCAAGCCAATCAGTGGCCCGAGCAGTATCGGAACAAACTCTTCACCCTGAACATGCATGGTCGTCGTGCCAACGTCGAGCGCCTGGAGCGACTCGGCTCCGGCTATGTCGGCAAGCATGAGCCGGATGTCTTCCTCACCGATGATTCGTGGTTCCGTGGCATCGAGATCAGTGTCGGCCCCGACGGCAGCGGCTTCATTCTCGACTGGAGCGATATGGGCGAATGCCACGACAGCACCGGCGTGCACCGCACCAGTGGCCGCATCTTCCGCATCACTTACGGTGATACAAAAATGCCGAAGAAGCCCTTTGCCTGGCGCAAGCCACTGCCAAAGCCAGACGTCAAGTCCGACAACGAATACTCGCGTGTGCGTGGACTTCGCCAGATGACCCAATTCTGGCCGTTGGATACCATCGTCGGTCCAGTGCCCAAGATCGTGTATCCCGATGCGGAAATCACAGAAGCACTGCCATTGGTGCTCAACCTTGCTCGCACCGACAAGTCCAGCCTCATGCAACTCACTCTGGCGAGCACGCTCCAGCGCCTCCCTTTGAAGCAACGTGCGGCACTCGCTACCGAGCTGGTTAAGCACGCTGAATACCCTGAGGACAAGAACATCCCCGCGCTGGTCTGGTATGGACTCATCCCTCTTGGTGACAGTGATCCCATGGCCCTCGTCGCCGTTGCCAAAGAATGCAGGCTGCCCAACACCCTGCGCTGGATCACGCGTAATCTCGCCAGTCGGATCGAGACCAACCCGCAGCCCATCAATGTCTTGCTCAGTGTTGCGGGTGACGCCCAGTGCCAAGCCATCCTCTCTGGACTTAGCGAAGCCTTCCAGGGCTGGCGCAAGGCTCCGAAGCCTGCAGCTTGGGATGCATTCGTGAAGTCGATCACTGAAGCCAATGCTACCAAAACGATTCGCGAACTCAGTTCCCTCTTCGGCGATGGCCGCGCGCTGGATGAGATCAAAGCCATCGTGCTCGATGACAAGGCCGACCTCAACGCCCGGCAGGCAGCCTTGAAGACCTTGATCGACGCGCGCCCCGCGAACCTGCGCGAACTGTTCGAATCATTGCTGGAAGTGCGTAGCCTCAACACCACCGCCGTGCGCGGCCTCGCTTTATTTGATGATCCTGCGATCGGGCAAAAGCTCGCGAAGACCTATCGCAAGTTCTCCAGCACCGAACGCCCAGCGGTGCTCGACACCCTGGTCTCGCGCCCTGCCTTTGCGGCGGTGCTGCTTGACAACGTGGGCGACAAAGGCGCGAAGATCGCCCGCACGGACATCACGGCCTTCCATGCCCGCCAGATTCGCGCCTTCAACAACGAAGCCCTCACGAATCAGCTCACCGAAGTCTGGGGCGAACTGCGTGAGTCGGCGACGGACAAGAAGGAACTCATCGAGAAGCTCAAGAAGCAACTCAACGGCCCCACGCTTGCGAAGGCCAACCTAAGCACGGGCCGCGTGCTCTTCAACGCCGTCTGCTCGGCTTGCCATCAGATGTATGGCGAGGGCGGCAAGGTCGGCCCTGACTTGACCGGCTCAGGTCGTGCGAACATCGACTACCTGCTGGAGAACATTGCCGACCCCAGCGGCGTAGTCAGTGCCGACTATCGAATGAGCATCCTCACGCTAAAAGATGGCCGCATTCTCAGTGGTGTCATCGCCCGCCAAGATGCCCGTACCCTGACCCTGCGCTTGCTGACGGAAGAGACAACGATTGAGAAGACGGAGATCTCAAAGCAAGAAGCCTCCCCCATGTCGATGATGCCCGAGGGCTTGCTGCTGGCCTTCCCGCCCGATCAAGTGCGTGACTTGATCGCCTATCTCATGCATCCGAGCCAAGTCGCTCTGCCAGGGCAATAAAAAAGCCCGGCAGCGAACTGCCGGGCTTCTCAGAAAGATTGATCGCGAAGGATTACGCCTTCTTGATTTCGGTCACCTTGCCATGGGAGCTGAGCACCGTGACGGCCTGGCCGACCAGCTTGTCAGCTTTCTTGCCGCCCTTGCTGTCAGGGGTCAGGGTCAGACGCTTGGATTCGCCGCCCTTGGTTTCGACGATGGCGACCTTGGCTTCTGCGTCGAAAGACTTCAGGGTGCCTTCAGTCGTGTCGATCTTGCCACAGCCAGCGAAGGCGGAACCGGCGGAAAGAGCAACGATAGCGATGAGTGAATAGATATTCTTCATGGTGTTTGGTGGATGATGATGAACGTGGCAACACGTGACGCGTTGCCTCCGTTATGAACGATTGTTCATAGTCTGAGTTATCTAGCAATCCTATTTTTGTGAAGATGTCCGCATTTCTCCTCTGCTCGCTGACCTTGGTCGGTATCCTCGCCACTCTCGCGCACGCCCACCCGCTGCCCGACATCCCCGTGCGCAGCCACTTTGCCCAGGATGGCACCTGTATCATCAAGGTCGAGATCGACCCGCGCTGCTTCACCGCTGAACCTGAGACGGAGCGTTATATGATGAAGGCAGACCTGCTCGTCCTGACCGAGCAGGAAAAGAAGGAGCTTATCCAGAAGGCGACGGATGCCTTGCAGAGCTGGGTCCAGTTTGAGTTCGATCCCGAGGGCAAGCTCCAGCCCCGCTTTGATTTTGCCCTCACTGGCATCAACGAAGGACCGCTGACCAAGGCTGACGACCCGATGGTAATCACTGGCACCTGGAAAATGCAGATCCCCGCCGAGACCCGTGGCTGGCGCATTCATGCCACGGACAAAACCCCGTTCGCCATCGTGTTTCGCAATTACATGGCGGGTGTCGAGCAGCCCCGCTTCTCAGTGCTTTTCCCTGGTGAGACCAGTTTTGAGCTGGAGCTGACGACGGCTAAGTGATCACCCACTCGTTCCCCGCTGCAAAGCAAAGGAAGGGTGCCCAAAGAAATATGGGGGGCTGCCAAAAGTCCGCCGCAGCGCGGCCAAAGGAGTCGAGTGGACTACCCATCCACGCGAAATCCCCCGGCCTCTATTGGCGGCGCTTGGGCCCCAGCGGCTAGAACTATTTGGTCGCTTTGAGTGATAGGATGAAGGCCTTCACGTCGGCGAACTCCTGCGGCTTGAGGATCAAGTTCATCGGCGGCATAGGCGAGATCGGCGTGGCGGTGTAGCCTTCGGCAATCTTGGCGTTCGGATTGATCAGGCTCTCCAGAATGTAGGCCTCATCCTTTCGAGTAGCGATGCCATCCAGTGCAGGGCCGACGGCACTGCCTTGGCCATTGAGCATGTGACAGTTCTTGCACGCGGCCACGGGATGGGTCCAGAAGATAGTCTCCCCGCGCTTCCCATCGCCAGCGAGTTTGGTGGGATCATCCTCGCCTTCGACAATGATCTCACAGAGCTTCACATCGTCGTAATAGGTGTCGCCCTTGCCGACTTGCAGCAGGTTGATGCTGGCCTTCGTGCGGTCCTTGCTATTGAAAACGACATCCACCTCGGTCCAATCCTGCGCACGACTGAGCTTACCCGTCTCGGCGCGGCCGATGTGATCATTGAGGCTCGCCTTGCCCCGGAAGGCATGCGTCTTGATCCAGGCACTGAGCTTGTATTCCGTGTTGGGTTTCAAGGGCACATCCGCGAAGAAGCTCGTGTCCGCATCGTCGCGGGTGATCACCCGGAAACCATGCTTGCCGCTGTGGACCATCTTGGGATCAATCACGATCCCCCACTCCGCTCCCTTGTTGCCAGCGCGGCTGCCGTAATCACGGCGTGTCCAGCCCTCGGGTGTCTTCTTGTTGGCTGCCAGTTCCTCAAAACCAGCGTTCGGCAGCAGATTCGGCCCCTCTTTGTAGTTCAGGGCCTTGTGCTTTTTCCCGAGCATCTTCGCTGCCTCACCCAGCCACTCGTCATTTTTGACCACGGGGTCACTGGCAAGCTTTTTGACCAGCGTCTGGATCTCGGGCGTCGTTTCAAACTCCGAGAGCTTCACGAAGGCCGCCAGGCGTGTGTTCAAGTCCGGGTCGGAAAATACCCCGGAGCCGAAGAACAAGTCTTGCGCGGCCTTGTCACTGCCAAGGGCACGAATCGCATTGCGCCGGAGCTTAGCATCTGTGGAAATGAGCGCGGCTTGGTGAGTCTTGGCGTCGAGCAGGCCCAAGGCGTGTTGGGTCCACAGATCATGCACTCCATAGCTAGCCGAAGGCTTGTAGCTCTTGGCTTCGACAGCCACACGCTGCGCCGTGAGTTTCCCATAAAGCGTGTCCGTGGCTTTGCTGGCACCTTTGGCAGTGATCCGGTAAATACGTCCACGAGAGTGATCACGCAGATCATTCTCATGAGCGCCACCGACGCCGGTGGTGGCCACGAAGCCGCCACGTTCCAGGCTCGGCGTCGGGTTGTGCTGAATGATAAAGTTTTGGAAATCGGCCACCCACACCGCGCCATCGGGGCCGACCTCGGCATGAACCGGGCTGTTCCATTCATCGCTGCTAGCATAGAGATTGAAGGCATCGAGCGCTTTGTAGCCAGCGCCATCGGGCTGCACGTCCATGAGAGACACGACCTTCATCGTGGGTTCACAGACCATGGCCATGCCTTGGAAGCGCTTGGGCAACGCATCGCTATAGATAAAGCTGGAGCCCGCAGCTGCTGTGTAGCCACCGAAGACATCCACTTGGCGGAAGTTCGGCGTGATGGTGCGGCAGGCATCGACTTCGTTGATCTTCTTCGCCGTGAAACCACGACCTTCAGGATAAGCTGTGGCCGGGATGCCCCCGAAGAAGATCGGAGCACCATTGGCGGTGCCGCCGAATTGATCACCCGCGTCGTTGTAGCTATGGCCCCAGGCATTGTTCGTAAACTGATGCAGAAACTCAAGCGCGCTGCCGTCCGCCCTGAAACGATACGTGCCCATGGCGAACTGATGCTGCTTGCCACCAACGTAGCCTTCGATGCCGCTGTAGCCGACGCAGCCGTAGATCCAGTTGTCGAAGCCGTAGTGCAGGTTACTGGCTTGGGCGTGCGTGTCGCGGATGCCCCAGCAGTCCATGATGACCTCGCGCTTGTCGGCCTTGTCATCACCATCGGTGTCCTCGAGATAGATAAACTTGGGCGGCGCGGCGATGATGATGCCTTTGCGAGCGAACACGATGCCCGTGGGCAGATTCAGCTTGTCGGCGAAGACCGTGAATTTGTCGGCCTTGCCATCGCCATCCGTATCCTCGCAGATCTTCACGCTGTCCTCACCCTCACCGCTCGGTTTGATCCCGTGCGGATAGTCGCGTGTTTCTACGACCCAGCAGCGACCCAGCTCGTCCCAAGCAAAAGCAATGGGCTTGGCGATGTCAGGCTCTGAAGCGAAGAGCTTCAACTCACAGTCGGCAGGCACTTGGGTGCGCTCCATGCTGCCCTTGACAGAGAACGGCTTCTGGAAGGTGAGCGGCTCCGGGCGCTTCTCATAGTTCGCCACCTGCGGGTGCTGTTCGCGCTGCTCCAGTTCACGCTGCGCCAAGAAAGCCGCCCATCTTTTCTTCCGCCCATCACCCACCGCTTGCAAGAGATCAGCCTTCACCTTAGCCGCGTCTACCACCTTCGGCAGGATGAGCATGGGCTTGGCTTTCACCAGCGTGCTCAAGGCAGCGGGTTGCATCACCACGTCGTAGAGCGCGAGTGCGGACGGCTCTTCGGCATCCGCCGCGTCGCGCACATCAAACCAAATGCCATCACGCCCCAAGTCACGCATCAGGGTGGCGATGCCGGACCGTTCTGACTCTGACATCATGGCACCGTGCAGGCACAGCACACGCAGAGGCCCCTCAGCCGCAGTGGCCAAGGATGAGAAACCCAGAAGGGCGAAGAGCAGAGCAAATCGAAGGTGCATAAATCGGTGACGTGTGAGGACTATAACGGACATGCCCCCCTTCTCCACGCTGACAACTTTTAGGCGAAATCAGCCATTCATCCGCAGCGATACTGCCTTCAGTGCGGGTTCTCGAAGAAGATGTAGTTGGTCGAGTGGTCACTGAACTCGAAGTAGACCTTCTTCTCGCCACTGTCTTTTTGACTGTTCAGGTTCTCGTCAAGCACACCGTAGCCATAGCGGTATGGCCGAGCTTCACTGCCGGTTGTAGAGGAAGCAGTGGTGAGCTTGTCGATCTGGATGAAACGCTTCACCAGCTTCTCACCCGCATAGATTTCCAGGACGCCATTCACCCCGGTCCAATTCTGAATCGAACGCCCAATTTG
>Ga0247833_1005152_pt1 | contig 15451 bp, 13 predicted proteins | sample LaCruzMarch2015__7_FD_187117 | JGI IMG/M metagenome (GOLD analysis project Ga0247833, IMG submission 187117) | Freshwater microbial communities from meromictic Lake La Cruz, Castile-La Mancha, Spain - LaCruzMarch2015_8m | ecosystem: Environmental > Aquatic > Freshwater > Lake | place: Spain...
GCCTTCACTGATCGTAGTGATGGGCTCCTTTAAGACTGATGCTGAGGTATACAACAAGCCACTTTCACTACCTGATGCTTGGAGCTTAGACAACTATCGCCGTTTATTGAGTGACAGTGATCTGGATATTAGTTTTAGAAACAGTGTGGTTGTAACCTTAGCTTCGGTCGTACTAACTTTAATTTTTGCAAGCCTTGCCTCCTTTGCGATAGCAAGAATGATTACTGTCTCAGGAAAAGTATTGGCAGTTCTCTTTGGTTTAGGATTGGCAATACCAGCACAGATTAACCTCGTTCCGATCTATTACATTTTCAAGGATCTAGGTTTAACGAACTCATTTATTGGCTTGATCATCATCAATGTAACTACAACTTTGCCTATCTCAATATTCATCCTGAGTGCTTTCTTCAAGCAAGTCTCAAAAGAAATGTATGAGGCATCTGAAGTTGACGGAGCTTCACCTTTGCGAATTTATCGTTCAATTGCATTACCTTTATCACGCCCAGCTATGGGGGCAACGGCCATTTTTCTATTTGTAATCAATTGGAACGACCTCTTGTGGCCACTCTTGTTAATACAGCAATCTGAAAAGAAGACCCTACCGCTCGCCATGTTGGCATATCGCGGAGAATACTTTGTGAGTTTCTCAATGTTGTTCACGGCAGTAATGGTTGCCTCACTCCCTATGGTTATCATGTACTTGTTCATGCAACGTTCGTTTATCGCAGGATTAACCGCTGGTGCGGTAAAGGGGTAGTCATGAGTGCAGTAACACCTTTAGCACCGCAACGTGCCGCACGAATTGCCACCCAGTTGATGGAATTGATTGACCTTCAAAAACTAAGTCCGGGCGATAAGTTGCCACCAGAGCGACAGTTGGCTGATTTACTGGAAGTTAGTCGACCAAGTTTGCGTGAAGCTCTCCATATTCTTCAAGCGCAGGGTTTAGTTCAAATAAAGCACGGACAGGGAACATACGTTCAGGAGCCAATTGTGGCTCAAGAATTACGAGCTTCAATGATGTCTAAGACACACGGCTTGAATGAACTCTTTGATGCTCGAGAAGTTCTAGAAGTTCCCGCTTCAAGATGGGCTGCTGAAAAAGCAACTAAAGAAGACATTCGACTTCTACGTGCAACCTTGAACCAGATCGACACAGTAACGGCCACAGAGCCAATCGATTATGATCAGCTACAGTCACTTGATGCAAAGTTTCACTTAACAATTGTTGGAATTGCTGGCAACCGCTTTATTAATCAAACCCTCAATGTATTACAAGACGTTATGAAGATGTCAATGGAAACCACATTGCGTTTACCAGGACGTTCCGATATTTCACGTAATGAACACAATGAAATTCTTACAGCAATTGAGAATGGCAATGGCCAACTTGCTTCAAAGTTGACGTTGCAACACATAACAGGTGCGCGTGCAACTGCCCTTGCTGATGCCAAAAAGAAAGATAGCAATTGAGTTCCATTCAAGCCGTCTGTGTTGGTGTCATAACAGTTGACACCATCGCCTTGGTTGATAAGTATCCATCAGCAGACGAACGTGTTGTGGCGCAAGAAATTTCACGTGCAGGTGGAGGTCCAGCTGCAGTTGCTGCAGTCGCCCTCAGCAGATTAGGTATTAAGAGCGCGATTGTTGGAACTATCGGTGACGATGCCGATGGTAAAGAGGTTTTACGAATATTTGAAAAAGAAGGTGTAGACACATCAGGTATTTCCATTGGCACATCTGCAACAGCTGGCAGCGTAATAGTTGCTTCAAAAGAGCACAGTGCGCGTGCAATAAGCACTCGTCAGCCAATGGTTCAGGCGCTGATTAACGAGGCCGGAAAGAAGTTGATTGCCAAGGCACAGTGGGTGCATTTGGATCACGTAGGCATTACCCGATTAACAGAACTTGGTATTTCACGTGGCAATGGTCCACTTATTTCTTTTGATGCTGGCTATGGTGTTGAAACTTTTAATCCGATCACAGTTGATTTATTCGTTCCAACTGACCGTCAGATGGCCTTGCGCTATCCCGGCATTGATTTAGCCGTAGCGCTAGAAAATGATGCGATGAAAGCCGGAAATACAGTTGTGGCAACCCAAGGCTCTGCCGGTAGCGCAGGATTTTCGCCAGAAACTGGGTTAGTTAATGCGCCAGGCTTTGCAGTCGATGTAATGAGTACTTTAGGTGCCGGTGATGTCTTTCACGGTGCATTAGTTGCGCAATTAATCCATGGATTCCCTTTAGAAGAAGCGATGTTCCGCGCAAATGCTGTTGCAGCACTTTCTTGCACAGGACTTGATGGACAATCAAAAATTCCAACGACAACCGAGCTTGATATTTATCTGGAGGCACACAAATGAGAGCACCACTAACTAAATTAGCACGACCATCTGGCGCTCTAGCAATGGTGGCTGTTGATCAACGCGAGGCACTCCGTGGAATGTTTGCAGCACATCAAAGCACTCCAGTGCCGGATTCACAGTTAACACAGTTTAAAGTCGATGTTGCACGCGAACTATCGCCTTATGCCTCAGCGTTATTGGTTGATCAAGAGTTTGGTATTGATGCAATTATCGATCAAAAAGCATTACAAGGTAGCTGCGGATTAATTGCTGCCGCTGATTTACTCGTTGGGCCAGCAGGGGGAGCAGCGACAGATACCGCAGTTGATCCAGATGTTGATCCAATTCGAATGCGCGATATCGGCAGCGTCGGATTAAAGTTTCTTGTTCTGTGGCGTAATGATGAGTCACCAGATGTGCGGGCAAAATTAGTGGAAGACTTCAACAAGCTCTGCAAAATTTCAGGACTGCCTTCCATTATCGAAATCATTGTTAAACCACCTACAGATACTTCCCGAAGCTTTAATCGTGAAGAAGAGCTGATAATTGCTGCTCGTGAGGCGGCGGCATGGAAGCCAGATCTCTATAAGGCTGAAGTTCCATTTCACGGTGAGGGCGATTTGAACTTAGTTACAAAGAACGCTGAGAGAATTTCGGAAGCAATTGGTTCGCCATGGGTAGTTCTTTCAAATGGTGTTAAGCAACCATTTTTCAATGATGCAGTTAAGGCATGTGCCATGGGTGGTGCAAGTGGGTTCCTGGCAGGACGGGCAGTCTGGGCCGACATCGTTGGTTCACCAGATATCCCTAAGGCACTTCGCGACGTTTCTATTCCTCGTTTAGAACAATTAGCAGAAATTGTTGATACTCATGCAAAGCCTTGGAGCAGTTGGAGCTAGTTGTTTATTGCAACAAAGTTCTTGTCGGGCTCAAGCATTACTGAAATCGCATTTAAGGCCAAACCTTGTCCCCACAATTGCATGCGATCGCTACGAATAACACTGTAACCAAAAGGAATGAGTTGTAGGACTGTTCCAGCACTCGTACGAGTTAGTACGCCGGAACCATCAACATAGGCGAGTGAAGCTGCAATTGCTATTGTTCCTACTTGGCTCAGATCTTTCTTCAGATCAGGAAAATGTCGGATTGCACGGATCATAGCTGAACCAAAGCCGGCAGTTGCGGAAGTTTCTAGAACACCCTTGTTCTCAACTTGATGATCAACAAGAACATCCCAAATTCCGTACTCAGGAAGAAGGGGAATAAGTGCAAGCAATTGTTCTCTAAGGGCCTTCTTTACGACTTCAAGAGATTTAGGTTTAATTCCTAAAACTTCACAAGCATCTAAAAACTCCACGGCAGACAAAGACATCCAAGCATTTCCGCGCCCCCAGTAGTTCCATAGCGTCTCCCCTCTATGTGAGCCATGAGCAAAGAGCTTGCTTGTCGGATTTTGCAGTAATTCAATGTGTGCAACTAATTGATCGCCAATAAATTCGACATAGGAAACGTTTTTCGTTGCAACCCCATGATTCAGAAGGAAAGTTCCCATCATGTAACAGGTGTCCGCCCACACACCACCAGGCCAGTGCTCCACAGCGCCATTTGCTGCTCTGGTAGCAGAATTTGTATCCATTACCCACTTTTCTAGCGAGTTATTTACTTCAGATGAATCCATAAATCCAAGTGCATGGATTCTTGAAGCGGCAGCACCTGGTGCAACATTATTAATGTGGCCTGAAGTGATTGCCCCGCGACCGGAATACCAATCGATTAGTCGAGCTGGAATCTTTTGTCCTACAGTTTCGTGATATCGAACTTCAGCTAACAGGAATACGCCTTCACCCCAAGACCACTGCGGAAGTCCTGCTGCCCAAGTCGCATCAATTATTCGTTCTGCAGTTTGCTGTAGAAATTCGGTTTTTAATGAATCAGGGGACAGTGGCGTTAAGGCAGGTGCTTCTAGAAAACTAGAAGTTGTGTCTTCACCGGCCATTTTATGCCTGTGACTTAGGTTCGATGCGCTTACCCTTGATTACATCAATCTTTAACTTTTCTTTTCCAAAAGTTGCATCAAGGATTTCTCCGTCAGCTTTTAGGGTCACAGCTGGATTCTCAAGACGTGGTGGAACTTCAGGAAGCCCGCCTACAAGTTGCTCACTCATTCCATCGACATGGAAAGGTCCACTCCATGACAGATCAAAACGCTTCTTGTGTTTCCAAGATATAGAAAGTTTCTTTTCATCAAATGTTGGCTCATTTAGTTTGCGAACAAAAGTTTTGAAATCTTTGTACTCTTTTTTGTCACCTAAGATGGTTACGTAGAGAGCGCCGTTCCCATTTGGAATCCATTCTTGGTGTGCGGTATCGCCACTCTTTAATGGAGTGAAACCACCTGGTGAAGCAACTGCGATATAACCATCACCGACACGTCCGGCAATCCAAGAACCCTTTTGCACAAACTCATTCATCCACGGTGTTGGAAACCAAAGATGTGTGAAATCCGGTAGCAATTGATCATTTAATGCATAAATAGCAAGTGCAATATTTTCATACTGTCTAACACGAGGCAGAACTAAGTGCCCCGCCCACGCATTTGGTCGCACTGAAGTCGCATGACTAAAGGCTGCTGGGTAACTAGCAAATACCTGCACTTCTGTTGAAAGAGTTGCTCCCCATACATGCTCTTGGAGTCCAGGTAGTCCTGCTCTGTAATCTTGAACAGAAGATAGCATTCCATCTCCCGTGCGCCAGACATGAAGATCAGATGCATATGGTCGTTCTAATAAATCACTGGTGAATCGATACTTTCCGCGATAAACCTGGCGACCGTGCCAAGTTTTTGTTAGAGAGTGTGCGACCTTAACAATCATTGGTGGAAGTACGTACTTCTTTGAAGTAATCAATGTGGCTACAGGCAGAACTGCCAAGTTAAGCGCGCCCATTCCCCAGAGCGCCCACATGATTGGTGCCGTTTCTTCAAAGCGAGATGAACGAAGAGTGGTTGTGTAGCTACGTCCGTGCGCAGCACCATGAATCCCGCGCCATGAGTTGCTAGCAAGGGAAAGCATTAATTTATCTAGTAACGCTTCTGAGTACTGGCGAATCTCTTTGTTAGGGGAGTATTCGATCAGTGAAACTAATGCCAAGGTATCAATTGCTAAGTATGCATTTGAGTCATATTCGCTAAATCCACCTTCAAGTTTGCGCTTAAGCCACTCAAGTGCCATTTCGCGACCATGTTCAGAGTGTTCTGAACCCATCAAGTTGGCATTAGGAAAGTTTTCTTTCTCAAAGAATGTGCCAATTAGATGCTCTGCGGTGTGCCAAACAAATTGATGGTTTTCGGTGAAGTAACACATTGCATCAAGGCCAGGCTGTTCAATCCAGTATTTGAAGGAAATAAGTGCGTTCGTTACTTCCTCGCGCAAACCCTTTTCCCACATCTTCACTGGAAAACGATTGAGAATGTGTACTAAGCCGACTGCTTCGAAATCCGCGCAATCTGCGCGAGAAGTAATCATTGAAAGTGCTGGTTTCAAGTCTTCATGGGTTACAACGTACTTAGCGTTTTTATCTTGACGGGCTAGTGCTCTAGCTGATGAGGCATAACTATCCGCAACATGATCGATGACCTCTTGACGCCAGACTGCAGGGGCGCTCTTTGGAACAGATGTGCGTACACGTTCTGGCACATATGCCGTTCTAAATGTTCGGAAAACAGGAGTTTTGGGTGAATCAACCCGGAGCTCAAGGAAGATTTCGCCTGTGTCTAACATAGTGGCGGTTACATCACCGTCGATAGATCCGTTCTTCCCCTTCTCTGCTTTTTTCGCAGCGTTACGAATATCTGTAACTGAGACCTTTGCCTTACCTTTTGTCAGAGTAAAAGGAACACCATCACCTAAGGTGTTGCGCTCCTTTACTCGAAGCTTTAAACCACTAGAGCCAGAGAATTCAACTGTGTCTGTCGTTCTTGCCCAACGCTCAAGTGCGATGTTTTCTAGCTCGCGCTCAGCGATCTCTGATTCGTATTCATCAGCATTGTTTGATGGAATAACGATACGAACAGGAAGACCTTCGATTTTAACTCTGATCGCATGACGCACTTCTCGCAAAGAAATCTGCCATTGAGAAATAATTAATGTGCTTATTCCCGAAGGAAGTAAGGTTGCAATGGAATTACTAAGTGGTTGCATGTACCCAAATGTTTCAGTACTCAGAACTAATTCACCATTAAGCCAAACCTGAACTGGCCCTTGGCTTTGCACAACAATGTTGCGCCATTCCGGTTGGTCCACTTCAATTTGAGTTGCCATCAAGGAATGTCGGTACTCAGGCGTGTAAGAGAAGTGACTCCAGTCTGCATATCCGTCATAGCCGGTGTGAATGCGAGTCCAAACATCTGAATCAACTTTGGCTGTGCCAGGCGCTTTCCATTCAACGTGACCGCCTTCAATAACAACCGGCATCGTTTGCTGGGCAGTGAATGGTCGATTCTTAAATATTTTGCCTTTGAGTGGTGCGATATCTGGACCATTTGTAAGCACCCAACGCCCATCTTTACCAAATGGGTCTCCTGAATCCTTAAGGAGCTTTCCCAAGTCGTCTGCAGGGCAAATCCACGCCTTAGTTATAAGCCAATCACGAATAAAACCATTGTCATCGAGTAAATGGATGGTGCGATCAAAGTTATCCGTGAAACGTGGAATTTGTGTGACCTCTTCCCTTATATATGCAGATGTAAGTATCTCTTACTTAATACCGGTTTGAGCAATTCCTTGAATAATTTGACGTTGCATGAACACAAACATAAACAGAACTGGGATGATCGACATAACTGACATGGCAAGAACGATGTTATATGGAACAACTAATTGTCCATTCAAAAGAGCTAAGGCGACCGGCAAGGTATAGAGCTCCTCTTTTTGGGCAATCAGCAAAGGCCAAATAAAGTCATTCCAGCGCCACAGAATTGAGAAGATTGCAACAACTGCTAGTGCAGGACGGCAAAGAGGAAGCACAATTCGGGCGAAAATTCTGAACTCTCCAGCACCATCAATACGTGCCGCCTCAATCAGCTCATCTGGGATAGTCAACATGTATTGACGCATGATGAACACACCAGTGGGGGTGGCTGCAGCAGGAATAATCATTCCCCAATAGGTATTAACTAATCCTAAGGATGAAACAACCAAGTAAATTGGAATCAAGATAACTTGTAGAGGAATCATGATCATCGCAAGTGTCATGACAAACAGGCCATCTCGCCCTCTGAAGTTGTACTTTGCAAATGCATAGGCCGCCATTGAGTTGATTAATAGAGTAAGAACGGTTGCAACCGATGTCACTATTACGCTATTCATAAAGTAACGCTTGTAGTTATACATTTGGAAAGCTTCGGTGTAATTCTCAAACGCCCAGCGTGTAGGCAAGATCTTTGGAGGTCTTGCGCCTAAATCAGTTGCATCTTTAAAGGATGAAAGCACAAACCAAAGTACTGGAGCCAAAATAATAAAAGTCATGAAAAGTAGGAAAGCTGTTCTAAGGATTGCCCCTGTAGACGGTGGCTTCTTTCCACTTATTGAGCTCCACTTGTTTGCAGAGGCACGCTCTTGAAGTTTACTCATATTGCATCACGCTTTCTTCCAACTAAGAAATTAAGCGCTGTAAAGGCAAAAATGATCATAAATAGGATCACGCCGGCTGCACTACCAAGTCCGTACTGAATAGGGGTTTGAAAGGCTCGATCGTAAATGTACTGAACAATTAAAGTCGTTGCACCCAGTGGTCCGCCACCAGTTAATGTATAAATAAAATCAAATGACTGGAAGCCATGAATGGTTGCCAAAATAAGGATTACTAATGTTGTTGGCTTTAGCAGCGGAAGAATAATTGTGCGAATAATCTGGGGACGCGTAGCCCCATCCATGGCCGCGGCTTCTAACAAGCTTCTATCAATTCCCTGAAGTCCAGCCAACAAAATAATCGAATAGAAACCAAGGTGAACCCACACGCCTACGAAGATAACCGCAATCATTCCGAGCTTTGGCTCAACCAGCCAACCCGGACTTCCTCCACCTATTGCTTGCAGGAGGGAATTAAGTGGTCCAACCTTACGATCTAATACATCGTTCCAAATAAGACCAACAACAATCGGAGAGAGCATTACCGGTAAAAATAGAATGGCTCTGAAGAATCCTTTTGCAAATACTTGTTCGTTAACAATGAGTGCAAATGCAATTGACAAGATGGTAGAGATGATCACATAGAAAATAACGTATGTCGCGGTGTTTTTAGCAACCTCTGCAACAGTTGGATCTCCAAAGATCGCACGGTAGTTGCCTGTTCCAACAGGGGTAAATGTCCGTCCATCGATACTGTCAAAGAAGGAAATTTGGAAACCACGAATAGCTGGCCAAATGATAAAAGTGATGAAGATAAACATATTTGGTGCAACAAACAGGTACGGCATTAACCGCCGGCGCCAGTTAATTACTGAGCGCCGGCGGTTAACCGTATTACTTGAACTATTCACAAGAAGTAATTTATATCCGATTACTTCTTAAGTGTTGCTAGCTGAGCATCAATGTATTCAGTTTGAGTCTGAATTGCTTGCTTCGCTGTGATCTTTCCTGCGATAACTTCAGTCATCAAGTCACGTAGCTTGTTATAGATATTTCCAGTAAGAGTTGGTACTGACTGGATTCCATAAGCCGCAGCTGGTGTCTTTCCTGCATCTGCCTGGAAGACATTCATATCTGCTGAACGTGTTGCGTACTTAACGCCTTGAGCTACAAGGTCAGCACGTGTTGGCAACCAGAAAGCGTTCTTGTCCATCTGCTCCATTTGAGCAGTGTCAGCCAAGAAGTACAGGAAGTATGCTGCCAAGTCAGGGGTCTTACTTGCATTAAATGCAGTTAAGAACTTACCGCCAGGCCATCCTCCACCATTTAGCTCCTTAGGATTTGGAACTGCCGCAAAGTCAAACTTTGCATCCTTAGCAAGTGCTGCGACCTGCCAGTTACCTGAGAAGAAAATTGGAGTCTGTTGCGCCAAGAAGATAGCTGTTGGTGATGAGTACTTAGTTCCAGTACCAATCCATAGATCGCGAGGAGCTTGATCTGCCTTGTAAAGATCAGTAATAATCTTGACAGCCTTTTCCGCACGGAACTTTGAAGTTGGAAGAACGTTTCTTTGGTTCTTATCAACCATGAATGCACCGAAGTGGCTCATGACTGTTGATACACGGTGCCCTGACTTATCAATAGCAAACGCGTATTCAGATCCAGTTGCCTTTTGAACTTTCTTTCCTGCTGCAACAAGCTCTGTCCAGTTCCAAGAAGTAGGTACTGCAACTCCGGCCTTCTTGAACATGTCAACGTTAATGAATGGACCGTTCACTGTAAGGTCGTATGGAACACCAATTAACTTCTTAGTTGTTGGGTGTGTTACCTGAAGAGTTGATCCCTTTAGGAATTCAGCTGCGTATTTACGTCCTAAGTACTTCTCTAGATCTAGAGAGTCCTTGATGTAAAGACCTGGGTTATTTAGACGTGCAACGTCTGGAGCATTGCCTGCAGCCAAACGAGCCTGTAGCTGTGTGTCCAAGCTTGTGTAAGGAATTACATCAAGCTTAACTTTTGCACCAGTTAACTTTTCAAAGTCAGCAATTTGTGACTTAGTTGTGTCAAGTTCTTGCTGGCTATCGTTGTAGAAGTAGTAAGTAATTTCCTTACCCTTCCACGCAGCTAGCTGGGCTGCTGTTGGTTGCAATCCAGCTGCCTGTGCTGAAGGAAGACCTGTTGCAACAAGGCCTGCTGTTAGCACGAGAGATGCTGCAATTGCGATCTTTGAACGAAGCTTTTTAATCTTCATTGATTTCTATTACCTCTCTGAGTGGGGTTCGTGACGATTCCTGATCGACACAAGTGGGTCAATTCAAGGGGAATAAGGCGATTATGGCAATAGCCGTAACGGTCAAAAGCATTTGAATGCGTGTCTTTTAATAACATTTATTTATAATTGAGTTTGCCATACACTTTTGGCATGGATATTCGCACACCAATCACCCCAGAAGACGTACAGAGTAAGAGCTCCGAGAGTTTGCGAGAAAAGCTAGTTATCTCAAATCTCTTTCAGAAAAACGTTGTTACATATGTGCTCTCACACCATGATCGTATTTTGATCGGTGGATCTTCCTTGCAAAGCGGGAACATCTCACTAGAAGTGCCAAGTGGATTAAGTGCAGAGTATCTATTGGAAAGACGTGAATTAGGTTTAGTTTGTTTATCAGGAAGCATTGAAGTGCTTGCAGATGGTACTAAATATTCTCTGAACGCTGAAGATATTCTCTATATTGGTCGTGGCACACGAAGTATTGAAATTTCTGGAACAGCTGAAATCTACTTCACCTCCAGCATGTGCCACGCAGACCATCCAACTACTTTGGTTACAAAGGAAAATTCCGATGCCTTAGTTATTGGTGATAAGAAGTTTGCTAGCGAACGTACTTTAAGAAAGTACATCCACGATCAAGGCGTTGCATCTTCTTCAATGGCGATGGGTATTACGACAATCCATGAGGGAAGCGTTTGGAATACCATGCCATGCCACGTTCATGAGCGTCGGACTGAGGCTTATTTGTACTTTGATTTAGATACTAATGAAAAGGTAATTCATCTCTTTGGAAAACCTGATCAATCTCGCAATTTTGTCTTGAGTAATAAAGAAGCGGTCATCAGTCCTGCCTGGTCTATTCACACTGGTGCTGGAACTACAAACTATAAGTTTGTTTGGTCTACAGCTGGCGAAAACATTACTTACTCCGACTTCAATCTAGTTGAAACCAAGAATCTCAAGTAATGACAAACTGGCTCCAATCTCAATTTTCATTAACCGGCAAGAAAGCCTTGGTTACTGGCGCAAGTAAAGGTATTGGTGCCAGTATCGCAGTTGGCCTCGCCGAGGCCGGTGCCGATCTTGTTTTAGTTGGACGATCTGAAGATTCGCTTTCAACTACACGCGCCGCGGTAGAAGGCTTGGGAAGAACAACAGAAACCTTAATTGTAGATGTTGAATCTAGAGCTCAGATATCTGAGGCATTTAAGAATATTGAACAATTGAATGTTGAAATACTTGTTAACAACGCTGGCTCTATTTCAAGGTCTCCTGCGATCGAGACTTCATTAGATGATTGGGATCGAATAATTGATACCAATCTGAATTCTGTTTTTCAAATCTCACAACTATGTGCCAAATCGATGCTTGCCAAGGGACATGGACGAATTATCAATATTGCCTCACTTCTTTCATTCCAAGGCGGAATCAATGTGCCTGCCTACACAGCAAGTAAGCATGCTGTTGCAGGAGTTACAAAAGCGTTGGCAAACGAGTGGAGCGCTAAAGGCGTAACAGTTAATGCGATTGCACCGGGTTATATCTCAACGGACAATACGCAAGCACTACGTAACGATCCAGACAGAAATACTTCGATCTTGGCACGTATTCCAATTGGACGATGGGGAACACCTGAAGATCTTGCAGCTGTAGCTGTGTTCTTAGCTTCTCCTGCTGCTTCTTACATTAATGGAGAGATCATCACGGTAGATGGCGGTTGGATGGGTCGATGAATGTATCGGCCAATTATGATGAAAGTAAAGTAGGCAATTATCCACTTCCGGATGTATTGCAATGTGATGACGGAACAACAGTAAAAGATGTTTCTACTTGGAAATCAAAACGCAGACCTGAGATTCTAGATTTATTCGCAAAGTATGTTTATGGCAAATCTCCATTAGTTCAAACCAAATTTGAATTTGAAGTAATTTCAGTAGATCAAGAAGCTCTCGGTGGCATCGCAGTTAGACAAGAGATTGCAATCTATTGTGGTGGTAAGACAGAAGGAATAAGACTTAACCTAGCGCTCTATCTTCCAAAGTCGGCAAAATTTCCCGTTCCTATATTTCTAGGGTGTAATTACAACGGTAATCACGGGGTTGACCCGGACAAAACAATTCCAATTAATACTAAGTGGATGAGAAACACCATAGATGAAGAGAGCGTGGTGAATAATAAAGCCACAGAGTTTTCAAGAGGTTTTGAGAAAACACGGTGGCCATTAGAGCTGATCATTGAAAAGGGCTTTGGTGTTGCAACCTTTTACTATGGCGATGTAGAAGCTGACCATCCTGACGGTTGGAAAAACGGAATTCGGGCAGCACTTTCTTTTGATGGAGAATTAACGCAATTCAAAGATGACGAATGGGGTGCAATTTCTGCTTGGTCTTGGGGGCTAAGCAGAGCACTTGATTATTTAGTTACCAATCCTGCAGTTGATTCAGAAAGGGTTGGACTAATTGGACACTCTCGACTTGGAAAGGCAGCGTTGTGGGCTGGTGCATTAGATGAAAGATTTGCACTAGTTATTTCTAATAATTCAGGAGCAGGTGGAATCTCACTTGCACGTCGTGACTATGGCGAGTCAATACATTCAATTAATGAAAACTTTCCACATTGGTTCTGTGGCAATTACAAGAGTTTTAATGATTCCCCGCAGACTCTTCCCGTAGACACGCACGAGTTAGCTGCGCTCATTGCGCCTAGACCTCTCTATATCGCAAGTGCCCAGGAAGACATCTGGGCAGACCCTAAAGGGGAGTTCTTGGCTGGCAAGTTTGCTGAACCTGTCTACGCACTTTTTGGAAAGCGAGGTTTAGGTGTTTCTGATTGGCCGCCTGTGAACCACCCTGTAGGTGAATTTATTGGGTATCACATTCGTAGTGGTAAACATGATGTGACCACCTATGATTGGCAACAGTTTCTTCGATTCGCCTCACTGCACTTTAGGATCCCACAATGATTGAATTGATTAAGAGCTTAAGGATTGTTCCAGTAGTTGCAATAAATGATGCCTCCAAGGCAGCCGACTTAGCCTCTGCACTAGTTGCTGGCGGTCTACCAATAGCCGAAATTACTTTACGGACTCCTGCTAGTTTGGAGGCTTTGAAAATTGCTGCAAGTAATAAAGACTTACTTGTTGGTGTTGGTTCACTCCGTACCGGCGAAGATTTAAAGAAAGCCATAGATGCTGGTGCGCGATTTGCTGTTTCTGCAGGATTTTCACCATCTGTTGCAATTGAAGCAGAAAAGCAAGGAGTCCCCTATTTTCCAGGAGTGTCTACTCCTACAGAGATGTTGCAGGCCATTAATGCCGGAATATCTACCCTTAAATTCTTTCCAGCAGAAACCCTTGGCGGGGTCGCTGCATTGAAGGCAATGACTGCACCTTTCCCTGGTATTGATTACATGCCAACAGGTGGAATATCTGCAGCAAATGCAAAGGAATACCTCTTATTACCTTCTGTGGTTGCAGTTGGAGGCTCTTGGATGGTTGCGCAGAAACTCATAGATGCTGGAGACTTTGAGACAATTATTTCATTAACTAAAGAGGCTGTTGAGGTTTGTGCGCCATGAAGATAAAGGCAACGAGTGAATGTGCTTTTGATCAGATCTCCTTAGGTGAAGTCATGTTGAGACTTGATCCAGGTCAGGGACGCATAAAGACAACAAGAAGCTTTGATGCATGGGAAGGTGGCGGCGAATATAACGTCGCTCGTGGATTGCGCCGTTGCTTCGGACTTCGCACCGCGGTAGTTACAGCATTTGCAGAAAATGACATTGGAAGACTTATCGAGGATCTTATTTTGCAAGGTGGGGTAAACACACAGTTTATTCAGTGGAAGAAATATGACGGCATTGGTCGCACAACTCGCAATGGTTTGAACTTTACCGAACGCGGCTTCGGGTTGCGTGGTGCTGTGGGAGTTTCAGATCGCGGCAATACCGCTGTTTCACAACTCACTGCAGACTCCATTGATTGGGATGCGATATTTTCTAAAGGAGTTCGCTGGTTCCACACAGGTGGAATCTATGCAGGATTATCTGAAACAACTCCGGGTGTTATTGAAGCCGCTATGAAAAGTGCTAAGAAGCATGGAACCAAGATTTCTTATGATTTAAATTATCGTCCAAGTTTATGGAGTGCAATCGGTGGGCAAGGTAAAGCGCAAGAAGTAAATAAAAAGTTAGCGCCATATGTTGATGTCATGATTGGCAACGAAGAAGATTTCACTCAGTCCCTAGGATTTAAGGTATCTGGATTATCATCAAACTTTACCGAGATCGATCACACTGCCTTTGGCTCAATGGTGGAAGATGTTGTTAAGAGTTATCCAAATCTTGAAGTAGTTGCGACTACATTGAGAAAGGTTCACTCTGCTTCAAATAATGATTGGAGCGCTATCGCTTGGTCGAAGGAAACGGGCCTCTTACAGTCAAAGGAATATAAAGAGGTAGAAGTTCTAGATCGCGTTGGAAGTGGTGACAGTTTTGCATCTGGCTTGATATTTGGATTATTAGATGGACGTTCTTTACAAGAATCACTTGAATTAGGCGTTGCCCATGGCGCTTTGGCTATGACAACCCCCGGTGATACAACTATGGCTTCATTGGCTGAGGTTGAAAAGCTAGCTAAAGGCGGAAGTGCTCGCGTTGAGCGTTAAGCCCAAAGCTCTTTTATCTCAACAACTCGGCCTTCGTTAATGCTCTTATGAGCCGCAAGACCGGTAACAACGCTCATCACTCCGTCTTTGAGCGAAACTTCTGCTGGAGTCGAATTCAAAATAGCATCTCTAAATTTTGTATGCTCAATGTATGACGCCCCATAGTGGTGCCCCATGTATTTAACATCGTAGTTGTGAACTATTTTCTGCTCATTTCCACGTGCACGACTTGCACCACGTGCCCATCCCGTCAGCTTTCCAATTGAATCGCGGCGAGATGCCCGCACAACTTGTGATGGCAAGAATGATTCAATTTTTCCTTCATCACCAATAATTGTCAGAATTTCTTTATCAAATGATCCTTCACCAAACATGCATAGATCCAACATTCCACGAGCTCCACTTGCATACTCAACAATGACATAAGCGTTATCTAACATGTTTGCTTGCTTGCCATCATATTTTTCATCGAGGTGATTAACACTTTGCCCACCTGATGCAAAAACTCGTACAGGTTGTTCGCCAACCACAATGTCCATCAAG
>Ga0247833_1005174_pt1 | contig 15389 bp, 16 predicted proteins | sample LaCruzMarch2015__7_FD_187117 | JGI IMG/M metagenome (GOLD analysis project Ga0247833, IMG submission 187117) | Freshwater microbial communities from meromictic Lake La Cruz, Castile-La Mancha, Spain - LaCruzMarch2015_8m | ecosystem: Environmental > Aquatic > Freshwater > Lake | place: Spain...
TGGGCGTTGGGCGTTGGGCGTTGGGCGTTGGGCGTTGGGCGTTGGGCGTTGAGCGTGCAACCCACCACGCTGAACGCTGAACCCTCAACACCAAACGCCATTAAAATTACGTTTAGGTAAACTGATTTATCAATGGTAAATTACGGCCTGGGCACCGCAGGGTGCTTTTTGACCATTCTGGAGCTCGCACATGGGTGCTAACGTCAACCCGATTTATCCGTACAAGTCGCCTGCCGACCTGATGGCCACGCCGCCGCAGCGCAAAGCCTTGATCGTCATTGGCGCGGGGCCTGTGGGCTTGGCCGCGGCCATCGATGCCCGCTTGCAGGGGCTTGAGGTGCTGGTACTGGACGACGACAAGACCGTGTCAGTCGGCTCGCGGGCGGTTTGCTACGCCAAGCGCTCGCTGGAAATTCTGGACCGCTTGGGCATTGCCGACGAGGCCTGCGGCTTGGGCGTGAGCTGGAACATTGGCCGCACTTTTTTGGAAGAAGACGAGGTGTACCAGTTCAACTTGGTGCCCGACGCCGGTCACAAACGCCCCGGCATGATCAACTTGCAGCAGTACCACGTGGAGGAAATGCTGATCGCCCGAGCGCTGGAGCTGGGTGCCGACATCCGCTGGCAGCACAAAGTCACGGCCGTCACGCCCCACGATGCGCACGCCACGCTGACGGTGGAGACGCCCGAAGGCACGTTCGACATCGAAGCCGATTGGCTGGTGGTGGCCGACGGCGCACGCAGCCCCGTTCGCCGCCACCTGGGCCTGGACATCGAAGGCCGGGTGTTCCAGGACCGCTTTTTGATCGCCGACGTGATCATGAAGGCCGACTACCCCGCAGAGCGCCGGTTCTGGTTTGACCCACCCTTTCACCCCAACCAAAGCGTGCTGTTGCACAAGCAGAGCAACAACGTTTGGCGCATCGACTTTCAGCTGGGCTGGGACGCCGACCCCGAAGAAGAAAAGAAGCCCGAAAAAGTCATCCCACGCCTCAAAGCCATGTTGGGCGATGACCGGCCGTTTGAGCTGGAGTGGGTCAGCATCTACACCTTCCAATGCCGCCGCATGACCGACTTCCGCCATGGCCGCGTGCTGTTCGCAGGCGACGCGGCGCACCAAGTCTCGCCGTTTGGCGCACGCGGAGCCAATTCGGGCTTTCAGGACGCCGACGATTTGATGTGGAAGTTGGCGCTGGTCATCAAGGGCTTGGCCTCGGACAAATTGCTCGACAGCTACGCCCACGACCGCCAGTTTGCGGCCGATGAGAACATCATGAACTCGACGCGCTCGACCGACTTCATCACGCCCAAGAGCCGCACCAGCAAGACCTTTCGCAACCAAGTGCTGGCGCTGGCCAAGCACCACCCGTTTGCGCGCAAGCTGGTCAATTCGGGTCGCCTGTCGGTGCCCTCTTTCTTGACTGGCTCGGTGCTCAACACGCCCGATGCCGACGCGTTTGAAGGCAACATGGTGCCCGGCGCGCCGATGGACGATGCGCCCGTGCAGGTGAACGGACAAGATGCTTGGTTGCTCAACCAAGTGGGCAAGGGTTTTCAGGTCATGTTGTTTGTGGATGCGCCGCTCTCGCCCGATGTGCTGGCGCAACTTCCGGATGTCTCTTGTCATGGTGCGAGCACGCCCCTGCGCGCGATTGCTTCTCCCATCAAGCCAACAATTCTCATCGTCGCCCCAAGCCCCTTGAACATCCCCGGCATGAACGTCATCGTCGACACCCAAGGTCTGGTGGCCAAACGCTACGACGCCCAACCCGGCACCACCTATTTGCTGCGCCCCGACCAGCATGTGCTCGCCCGCTGGCGCACCCTGGACAGCGACCGGCTGCAAGCGGCCATGGCCCGTGCCTTAGGCCAAGTGGGCGAACACGCCTGAACCGAAGTGAGAGCCGACATGCCCACCGACACCCCCACAGCCCTCAAAACCGACCCCAACTTCCATGAAGCCGATCGCCGATTTTTTCGCGACTTTTCACCGGGTGACGAGTTTTACGAAAACTTGATCGACGCCCACAACGGCTTGAGCGACGAACAAAGCGAAGCGTTCAACGCCCGCTTGATTTTGCTGTTGGCCAACCACATTGGCGACTTGCGCGTGCTGCGTGAGGCCTTGCAAGCCGCCCGCCAAACCGACTGAGCCCACAGACAAGCCAAAACAAATACCGGAGACCTCCATGAAAATTGACCGCATCCACCACGCCGCCTACCGCTGCAAAGACGCCAAAGCCACCGTCGAGTGGTACGCCAAAAACCTAAACATGGATTTCGTGCTGGCCATCGCCGAAGACTTGGTGCCCTCCACCAAGGCTCCTGATCCTTACATGCATGTGTTCTTGGACGCGGGTGGCGGCAACGTATTGGCCTTTTTTGAGCTGCCCAACTCCCCCGAGATGGGCCGTGACGAAAACACCCCCGCCTGGGTGCAGCACATCGCCTTCAAGGTCGAGAGCCTGCAAGCGCTGGAAGACGCCAAGGCTCGCCTGCAAGCCAACGGCGTGGAGGTGTTGGGCCCGACCAACCACACCATTTTCAAGAGCATCTACTTCTTTGACCCGAACGGCCACCGCCTGGAACTGGCCGCCGACGTGGGCACGCCCGAGATGTACGCCCAGCTCGACGCGTGCAAATGGGACATGCTCAACGAGTGGGCGCAAACCAAACGCGCCCCCAAACACGCGGCCTGGATGCACGAGGCCGAACTGCCAAGCTGAAGGCTCTCAATGCCGCCGGTCGCGGCGCATGCCCCACTGCGCGGCCGCCCCGACCAACGCAAAGCCCAACATCATCCAACCCAAGTTCACCGCGCCTTCGTGCGGCACCAAGCCCACCAGGTAGCCGGCGCTGGCCCCGGTGAGTTGCTGCATCAGGCCCGCCACCGCAGCGGCCGAGCCTGCCAGCGCGGGCAACACGCCCACCGTGCCTGCCAGCGTGGGTGGGTTCAGCAGGCCATGACCCAAGCCCAAAAGCAACAAGGGCAGGGCCACGGCCAGCGCCGTCTGCACGCCAGCCAAGCCCAGCGCCAGCATCACCACCAAGCCGCCCAGCGTCAGGGCTTGGCCCCAGGCCATGACGCGCGATTCGCCTGCTTGCGCGATGAGGCGCGAAGTCATGAAATTGCCCAAAATGTACGAAACAGGCACGGCCATGATGAACCAGCCAATGCCGTCCGGCCCGATGCCGTAGCCCTTGAGCACGATGGGTGCGCCTGCCAGGAAAGCGTAAAACGTGGCGGTGGTGGCCGCCAGGATGGCGACGTAAAGCAAAAAGCGCGGCTCGCGCAGCAAGCGCGCATAAGCGCTGAGCATGGCCCTTAGCCAGTGGCCCGTTGCAGGCACGGTTTGGGCCCCACGCGGCAAGCCCAGCCACGCTGCCACCAAGAGCAGCACGGCCAAAACAGCCAGCAACGTAAAGTTGGTTTGCCAGCCGTAACGCACATGGATATGCCCGCCAATCAACGTGGCCAAGGGCGGGCACAAGCCCAGCGCCATGCCGATGTAGGCCATGACCCGCGTGCGCTGCGGCCCAACAAACAGGTCTTGCACCATGGAGCGGCTGACCACCATGCTGGCGGCGCAGCCCGCGCCTTGCAGCACACGGGCGGCAATCAGTGTGGTGATGTCGGTGGCCAGCGCGGCCATGACCGAGGCCAGCCCCGCGACCACCAGCCCCAGCATCAGGATGGGCTTGCGCCCATACCGATCCGACAAGGGGCCGTACACCAACTGCAGCGCCCCGTAGGCCACCACGTAGCCGCTGAAGGTCAGCTGCACATCGGCTTGGGGGGTGTCAAAAATCGCGCCCCACTCTTGCATGGAGGGCAGGCACAGCGTCATGGCCAGCAGGCCAAAGGCGATTTGTGCCAACACGTTGGCGATCAGCCAGGGGCTGTGGGCGGCCGTTTCCTGGGTCCCAGGCGCGCTGGCCATGTCAGCCGCGCTGCAACTTGTAGACCGCTGTGCCCGCCATCAGGTTGGGGCACAGACGCACTTCCTGACCGTTTTGCAGGCCAAAAGCATCCACCACGCGCAGCTCGTTTTTGCGCGCCAGGTCACCAAAATCGGCATAGGTGCCCACGCGGATGTTGGGCGTGTCGTACCACTGGTAAGGCAGGCGCTTGGTCACCGGCATGCGGCCACGCAACACGCTCAAGCGGTTGAACCAATGCGCAAAATTGGGAAAGGCCACGATGCCCACACGCCCCACACGCACCGTCTCGCGCAGCATGGTCTCGGCGTTGCGCAGGTGCTGCAAGGTGTCGATCTGCAGCACCACGTCAAACGACTGATCGCCAAACAGACTCAGGCCTTCGTCCAGGTTCAGCTGGATCACGTTCACACCGCGCTGCACGCAGGCGTGCACATTGGTGTCGTCCAGCTCCACGCCGTAGCCGGTGCAGCCCTTGTGTTGCTGCAGGTAAGCCAGCAAGGCGCCATCGCCACAGCCCAAATCGAGCACGCGGGCGCCTTGCGGCACCAGGCGGGCCATGGCTTGCATGGTCAGGGGGTCGCTCATGACACACCTCCTTCAGAGAGGGGATTGGCCATGTTGTCAAAGTAAGAGCGCACCACGTTCAGGTAGCGGGGGTCTTCGAGCAAGAAGGCGTCGTGCCCGTGCGGCGCGTCGATCTCGGCATAGCTCACGTCTCGCCGGTTGTCGAGCAGGGCCTTGACCATCTCGCGGCTGCGGGCGGGCGAAAAGCGCCAATCGGTGGAAAAGCTGACCAGCAAAAATTTGCAACTGGCGCGGGCCAGCGCTTTGGACAGGTCGCCGCCAAAGGCGCGTGCCGGATCAAAATAATCGAGCGCCCGGGTGATCAGTAAATAGGTGTTGGCGTCAAAGTACTCGCTGAACTTGTCGCCTTGGTAGCGCAGGTAGCTTTCGATCTGGAACTCGACTTCTTGCGTGGAGTATTTGTAGCCCGTGGCGTTGTGCGTCACCGCTTCGCGCAACTCGCGGCCAAACTTTTCATTCATCACGTCGTCGCTCAAATACGTGATGTGGCCAATCATGCGGGCGATGCGCAGGCCGCGCTTGGGCACCACACCTTGCGCGTAAAAATGGCCGTTGTGAAAGTCGGGGTCGGTCACGATGGCGCGGCGCGCCACTTCGTTGAAGGCGATGTTTTCCGCATTCAGGTTGGGTGCGCTGGCCACCACCACCGCGTGTTTCACGCGTTCGGGGTATTGCAGCGTCCAAGAAAGCGCCTGCATGCCGCCCAAACTGCCGCCCATCACGGCGGCCAGTTGCGTGATGCCCAAGGCGTCCAGTAAACGGGCCTGGGCGTTGACCCAGTCTTCCACCGTCACCACCGGGAAGTCGGCGCCGTACACGCGGCCGGTGTCGGGGTTCTCATGCATGGGGCCCGTCGAGCCAAAGCACGAGCCCAGGTTGTTCACGCCGATGACAAAAAAGCGGGCGGTGTCGAGCGACTTGCCAGGGCCGATCATGTTGTCCCACCAGCCCAGGTTTTTGGGTTGGTCGGCGTACACGCCCGCCACATGGTGCGAGGCGTTGAGCGCGTGGCAGATCAGCACCGCGTTGGACTTGTCGGCGTTGAGCGTGCCGTAGGTTTCGAAACTGAGTGAATAGTCACGGATGGACGCGCCGCTTTGCAAAGGCAAAGGGGCTTCAAACAGCATGCTTTGGGATTCGGCGATCAGCATCGAATGTGTTCTGGTGTGCAAAAAAACAAAACCCGGCTTCGCACTCAGCTGGGCCGGGTTTCTGTGAGATGAAACACACGCCATTTAGCTGAATTTCGAAACCATGGTGGTTCCGGCGCCCGCAATCGGGTTCAAATCGGCGCATGGCGTGAGTATAAGGGCGATGAACCTCAAGGCTGAGCCAGGGTCAGCAACTCCAGCATTCGGGCCAAAGGACCGCTCAGCTGCCCCAGCCCGACAGCGCGATCACGCCCAGCACGGCAAAAATGCCCGCCGAGATCAGGTGCACCAGGCGCAGCGGCACACGCTGGGTGATGGCGTCGCCCAACCACACCACGGGGGCGTTGGCCAGCATCATGCCCAGCGTGGTGCCCGCCACCACGGCAAACCAGGCGTTGTACTGCGCCGCCAGCATCACGGTGGCGATCTGCGTCTTGTCGCCCATTTCGGCCAGAAAGAAAGCCACCACCGTGGTCAGGAACACCCCCATGCGCGGGGCGCTGTCGCCCTCTTCGTCGTCCAGCTTGTCGGGAATCAGCATCCACGCTGCCATGGCAATGAAAGACGCGCCCAGCACCCAGCGCAGCACATCGGGGCCCATCACGGTCGTGACCCAGCTGCCCACGGCACCGGCCAGGCCATGGTTGGCCAGCGTGGCCACCAAAATGCCCAGCACGATGGGCCAGGGCTTGCGGAAACGGGCGGCCAGCACGAGTGACAAAAGCTGGGTTTTGTCACCCATTTCGGCCAAAGCCACGATGCCAGTAGAGACGAAGAATGCTTCCATGGGGGAATGCGGGCGTAAGCCTGAACACCGAATTGGTAAGAGCTGCGCATCTTACGGGAGGGCCCTGTGCACCGGTTTGGGGGCATGACATGACGCTCGGCACCAGCGAGGGACTTTGGGTGCGTTTCTTGCTTTTATTTGGTGCGCGGGGGTGGGCCGCCCCCGAAATGCACCAAATCAAATCAAAAATTCTCGAAGGACGATCGTGGAAGCACTAAAACAGGGCGCAGATGCGCTTTTTATTTTGTTGGGCGGCATCATGGTGTTGGCCATGCACGCCGGTTTTGCTTTTCTGGAACTGGGCACGGTTCGCAAAAAGAACCAGGTCAATGCGCTGGTCAAAATCCTGGTGGATTTTTCGGTGTCTACCGTGGTTTATTTTGTGGTCGGTTACAGCGTGGCTTATGGCACCACCTTTTTTGTGGGGGCCGAACAGCTGGCCGCCAAAAACGGCTACGACCTGGTCAAGTTCTTCTTTTTGCTGACCTTTGCCGCCGCCATTCCCGCCATCATTTCGGGCGGCATTGCCGAGCGGGCCAAGTTTTGGCCGCAGTTAATCGCCACGGCCGTGATCGTGGGCTTTGTTTACCCCTTCTTTGAGGGCATTGTCTGGAACCAGCACTTCGGCGTGCAGGCCTGGATCAAGGCCATCACGGGCGATGAGTTCCATGACTTTGCGGGGTCGGTGGTGGTGCACGCCATGGGCGGCTGGATCGCGCTGCCTGCCGTGGTCTTGCTGGGTGCCCGTTACAACCGCTACCGCAAGGACGGCGTGGTCTCGGCCCACCCGCCATCGAGCATCCCTTTTTTGGCCCTGGGGTCTTGGATTTTGATCGTGGGCTGGTTTGGCTTCAATGTGATGAGTGCTCAGACGCTGGACAAAATTTCGGGTCTGGTGGCGGTCAACTCCCTGATGGCCATGGTGGGCGGGACTTTGTCGGCTTTGGTCTTGGGCAAGAACGACCCCGGCTTTGTGCACAACGGCCCCTTGGCTGGTTTGGTGGCGGTGTGTGCAGGCTCTGATTTGATGCACCCATTTGGTGCCTTGGTCACCGGCGCTGTGGCCGGAGCCTTGTTTGTGGTGATGTTCACACTGACCCAGAACAAATGGAAGATCGACGATGTGCTGGGCGTGTGGCCCTTGCATGGCATTTGCGGTGCCTGGGGCGGTATTGCGGCGGGCATTTTTGGGGCCAGCAGTTTGGGGGGGTTGGGCGGCGTCAACCTGAGCGCGCAGTTAATCGGCACTGGCCTCGGTGTGGGCTGGGCCCTGTTGGGGGGTGTGGCGCTTTACGGCCTATTGAAAATCACCCTCGGATTGAAACTCAGCCCAGAAGAAGAATATGACGGGGCCGATTTGACGATTCACAAAATCAGCGCCTCGCCCGAGCGAGAAGTGAGTTGGTAAAACAACAAATATGAGTAAGCTCACAGGTTTTGCAAAGCATTTAATGAAAATGCCTTGCATTTATTTTTGTTTTCTCGAAGATACTGGACAGGCTTCAGCGGCATTTTCAATGAAGTCCAGTTTGCGATGAACAGGTCAGTTTCGCTTTCCTTCCGATGTTTTCAGGTTTGTTGAATGCGCTTTCGGAACTCCATCGCTTTTATCTCTGTGTTTTGAGGAGTCCCTTTCATGGGCAACAAACTTTACGTCGGCAACCTGGCTTATTCGGTGCGAGACGGTGATCTGGAACAAGCCTTCGGTGAATTCGGTGCTGTGACCAGCGCCAAAGTCATGATGGAACGCGATACGGGCCGCTCCAAAGGCTTCGGCTTTGTGGAAATGGGCAACGATAACGAAGCCCAAGCCGCGATCAACGGCATGAATGGCCAGCCTTTGGGCGGCCGCAATGTGGTCGTGAACGAAGCACGCCCGATGGAAGCACGCCCTCCACGGTCAGGCGGCGGTGGCTTTGGCGGCCCTCGCCGTGAAGGCGGCGGTGGCGGCGGTGGCGGCGGTGGCGGCGGTTACGGCGGCGGCGGAGGTTACGGCGGTGGTGGCGGCTATGGCGGCGGCCGCGAAGGCGGTGGCGGATATGGCGGCGGCGGTCGTAGCGATGGCGGTGGCGGCGGTCGTAGCGATGGCGGTGGCGGCTACGGTGGCGGCGGTCGTGGTGAAGGCGGCGGCCGTGGTGATGGCGGCGGCCGTGGTGATGGCGGCGGTTTCCGAAGCCCCTATGGCGCAGGCCCCCGTGGTGGTGGTCGCCGTGAAGGTGGTCGCGAAGGTGGCCGCGAAGGCGGTGGCGACTACTGATTGAGCACATGGGCTGATCACTCAGTCCATGAAAGCCCAAAGCCCTGCGTTGCAGGGCTTTGTCGTTTCTGACGCCCTGCGTGGCGCGAACCTGCAGAAGAATCTGGCCCCATCCGCCGGGGTATCGACGGTGTTTGAAACGGGCTTATTCCGGTTTTTGGTCCTCTTAAGGGGTCTAACGTGGCGACAGAACGGCGCGCACGCGGCCCTGCAGCTCATAATGACCGCTTCGGGTGTCAAAGTTCATGCTTTGGCCCGTGAACACTTCAGCGCCGCGCGTGATGCGCACCGGCTGGTCCGAAACCAGCCGCTCCTCTTCTAACCAAGCCGTGAATGTTTTGCCGCGCAGTTCGACGCGCGGGCCCTGAGCGTCTGCCTGTCTGACTGCCTGCGCATCGCCGGTCAGGGTCACCTGTTGGTCGGCCTCACGGGAAATACCTTTTTGGGCTTGGGCCGTCAGCCGTGTGCCCTCCTCGTTTTCGGCCAGAATGCGCACGCCCTCGATGTGCAGGCTTTGCGTCGCCGGAAAGTGGGTGGCGCTTTGCCCGCTGATCTCGCGGGTCAGGCGACCTGTAGCGTCAAACGATCTGACCGTGAATTGGTTCAGACGAAAATCCGGGTCCTGACGCAACTGGGGGTCGATACCGGGCGGGATCAACTCGGGCACGCTGCGCACCAACCACCAGCTGCCCAAAGCCAAAATGGCAAACAGAAACAAGGGCAGGTAAATCGTCAAACGGTCCAAAGTACGGCGCAGCCGCATGAGCAAGTTCATGCCGATGCGCCCGGGTGGTCGTGCACCCCCACTTGTGCGAGCAAGGCGGCGTAGTGCCCGCCGGCCACCAGCAGCAGGTCGCAAAAGGCGCGGGCCGCGCCTTCGCCGCCGCGTTCGGCGGTGGTGTGGTGGGCGATGGCTTTGGCTTGCGCATGGGCATTGGCCGGGGCGCAAGCAAAAGCAGCGCGTTGCATCACGGGCAAATCGGGCCAGTCATCGCCGATGGCGGCCGCTTGCGCCCAACTCAAATTCAGATCCCCCAAAAAGGCTTCGGCCGCCGGGCGCTTGTCTTCGGTGCCAAAGCGGGCGTGGGTGACGCCCAGCGCCTTCAGGCGCAAGCGCAGTGGGGCCGAGTCGCGGCCGGTGATGACCACGGGCGTGATGCCGGCTTTTTGCAGCAGTTTGAGGCCCTGGCCGTCGAGCGTGTTGAAACGCTTGAGGGTCTCACCACTTTCAGAAAAATACAGCCCACCATCGGTCAGCACGCCGTCGATGTCGAAAAAGGCCACGCGAATGCCTTGCGCTTGCAGCAGCAACTCGGGCGGGTAATGCAGGGCGGGGGTGAGCGCTTTCAGGGTTGGCATCTCAGATCACCTTGGCCCGCATCAGGTCGTTGGAGTTGATCGCGCCGCACAGCAGGCCCTGCGCGTCCACCACCAAAATGCTGGTGACGCGGTGCAGCTCCATCATCTCGGCGGCTTCGACGGCCAGCGCGTCATGACGGATGGTGCGTGGATTGGGGTGCATGACATCACGGGCGCTCAGGCTGCGCAGGTCCACACCTTTTTCAACCAAACGGCGCAAATCGCCATCGGTGAACACGCCCAGCACGCGGCCTTCGGCATCGGTGACCGAGGTGGCGCCCAAGCCCTTGCTGCTCATCTCGCGCATCAGGGCGGTGAATTGGGCATCTGGCCCGACTTGCGGCACATCGGCGCCTTTGCGCATCACATCGCCCACATGCGTGAGCAGCTTGCGGCCCAGTGAGCCACCGGGGTGCGAGCGGGCAAAGTCTTCGGGCTTGAAGCCCCGGGCATCCAGCAGGGCCACGGCCAGCGCGTCACCCATGGCCAGCTGGGCGGTGGTGCTGGCGGTGGGAGCCAGGTTCAAAGGGCAGGCCTCTTTGTCGACCGAGCAATCCAGCACCACGTCGGCATGGCGGGCCAGGAAAGACTGCAGGCCGCCGGTCAGGGCGATCAGGGGCACGCCCTGGCGCTTGAGCACCGGCAGGATGGCCACCAACTCATCGCTCTCGCCACTGTTGGAAATGGCCAACACCACATCCACGGTTTTGATCATGCCCAGGTCGCCATGGCTGGCCTCGCCGGGGTGCACAAACATGGCCGGGGTGCCGGTCGATGCCAGCGTGGCGGCAATCTTTCGGCCGATGTGTCCGCTCTTGCCCATGCCGGTGACCACCACGCGGCCTTGCACGCCCAGCACCATGTTCACGGCCTGGACAAAGCGCTCATCCAGCCTGTCTTTCACTTGGAGCAAGGCTGCGGCCTCAATGTCAAGGGTCTCGCGGGCGAGTTGCAGGGTGTGGGCGGGATGGACAAGCATGTTTTGTATTTTATCGGGCGCTGCACATGGCCCTTGAAATGGAACGGTTGCAGACCACGGGGCCATGCGCGCTTGTTACCATGGACGCATGAGCGCTTTGGAGTTGACCCTGTTGTATTTGCTGGCGGCCGTGCTGGGTGTGGTGGGCTGCCGCATGCTCAAGCTGCCGCCCATGCTGGGCTATCTGGCCGTGGGGGTGGTGATTGGCCCCAACGCGCTGGCACTGGAGCAAAACTCCGAGGGCGTGAAACATCTGGCCGAGTTCGGCGTGGTGTTTCTGATGTTCGTGATCGGACTGGAGTTCAACCTGCCCAAGTTGCGCTCCATGCGCAAGCATGTGTTTGGCCTGGGCCTGCTGCAGGTGCTGCTGACGCTGGTGATCGTGACGGTGTTTTCCTTGTTCGTGGCCACGCTGGCGCCCACCCTTTGGAAAATGGAGTGGCAAACCGCGCTGGCCCTGTCGAGCGCCATGGCCATGAGCAGCACAGCGATCGTGATCAAACTGGTGGCCGACCGGCTGGAGCTCGAGTCCGAGCACGGCAAACGCGTGGTGGGCGTGCTCTTGTTTCAGGATTTGGCAGTGGTGCCGCTGATCGTGATGATTCCGGCCCTGAGCGCCCCGGCCGACGAAATGCTCACCGCCTTGCTGATGGCCGCGCTCAAAGCCACCGTCTTGATCACCTTGCTCATGACGGGCGGGCAGCGCGTGATGCGCTGGTGGCTGACCTTGGTTGCGCGGCGCAAGAGCGAAGAGCTGTTTGTGCTGAACCTGTTGCTGGTCACGCTGGGCCTGGCCTGGATCACCGAGGTGGCGGGGCTGAGCCTGGCTTTGGGCGCTTTCATTGCGGGGATGTTGATTTCCGAGACTGAATACAAGCACCAGGTGGAGTTGGACATCCGGCCCTTCCACGACGTGTTGCTGGGGCTGTTTTTCATCACCATCGGCATGATGCTGGACTGGCACATCGTGGTCGAACGCTGGCCCTTGGTCCTGGTGCTGACCACCTTGCCGGTGATTTTCAAGCTGGTTTTGGTGACCGCTTTGGCCAAGTTCACGGGTGCGCCCAATGGTGTGGCGCTGCGCACAGGTTTGTATCTGGCGCAGGCGGGTGAGTTCGGTTTTGTGTTGCTCACGCTGGGCGCGCAGAGCAACATCATTCCGCCGGCCTTGCTCAACCCCGTGTTGGCCAGCATGGTGCTGTCCATGATGGCCACGCCCTTCATCATCATGCACAGCGAACGCATCGTGCTCAAGGTGGTGGCCGGAGAGTGGCTGCAGCAGTCCCTGCAAATGACCACCATTGCCCGCAAGTCGATCAACACCAGCAAGCACGTCATCATTTGCGGCTATGGCCGTTGCGGCCAGAACCTGGCGCGCATGCTCGACAAAGAAAACATCCCTTACATGGCACTCGACCTGGACCCTGACCGGGTGCGGCAAGCCGCTGCGGCCGGGGACTCGGTGGTGTTTGGCGACGCCGGACGGCTGCAGTCGCTCATGGCCGCAGGCCTGGCCCGCGCCAGCGCGGTGGTGATCACCTACCTGGACGTGCCCGCTGCCATGAAGGTGCTGGACCACACCCAAAGCCACGCACCTCAGGTGCCGGTGATCGTGCGCACCAAGGACGATCTGGACCTGGAAAAGCTGCAACTGGCCGGGGCCACCGAGGTGGTGCCCGAAGCGATTGAAGGCTCTCTCATGCTTGCCAGCCATGCGCTGGCGCTGGTGGGCGTGCCGATGCGCCGCGTGATCCGCATCGTGCAAGACCAGCGCGACGCCCGCTACAACCTGCTGCGAGGGTATTTCCACGGAGCCGACGACGACACGCTGGACGAGATTGACCACGAACGCCTGACCTCGGTGGGGCTGCCCATGGCCTCGCTTTGGTTGGGCAAGCGGGTGAAAGACCTGGCCTTTCATGCCATGGGGGTGCGCGTGGTCAACCTGCGCCGCGCCAATGGCCAACCTGAAAACGTGAGCGAAGACACCGAGTTGCACGCGGGCGACACGCTGGTGCTGTCGGGCCAATCCCAAACGCTGGCGGTGGCCGAAGAAAAACTCCTGCAAGGCTGAAGACATGGACGATCTGAGCGTCAACGATTATCTGAAAAGCCACATCCGCACGGTGCCCGATTGGCCCGCGCCGGGGGTGCAGTTCCGTGACATCACGCCACTGCTGCAAGACCCGCGCGTGTTCCGGGTGCTGATCGACGTCTTTGTGCACCGCTACATGCACCCCGCCTTGCGCCCGGATGTGGTGGCGGGTCTCGATGCGCGGGGCTTTATCTTGGGCTCGGTGGTGGCTTATGAACTGGGCCTGGGCTTTGTGCCCATCCGCAAAAAAGGCAAGCTGCCCTTTACCACGGTAGAAGAAACCTACGAGCTGGAGTACGGCAGCGCCACGGTGGAGCTGCACACCGACGCGGTCATGCCGGGTCAACGGGTGCTGCTGATCGACGACCTGATCGCCACGGGCGGCACCATGATGGCGGGCAAAAAGCTGCTTGAAAAACTCGGTGCTGCGGTGATCGAAGGGGCGGCCATTGTGGATTTGCCCGAACTGGGAGGCTCGCAGCGCATCCAGGACAGCGGCTTGAATCTGTTCACACTGGTGTCGTTCGAAGGACATTAAGAGTTCTGGAAAGTGTCGCGCATGACGCAGACAGGCCCGGCGACCCGTTTTAAGCTGCGCACTTCAACTCTTCGCACTCATTGCCATGAACGCTCCCCACACCCCAGCAGCGGTCGCCGACGACCGCGTGCCTTACGCCAAGCCCCAACCTTGGGGCATGGCCCCCGACATGGTGGTGCACGACGTGCAAACCGACGACGAACGCCTATGGGCACCAGTGGCCCCGGGCATTTGGTCACGCCCGCTGCACCTGAACGTGACGGGTGGCTTTTACGTGCACCTGCTCAAGGTCAAGCGCTCGGGTCTGTTGCAGCGCCACCGCCATTCGGGCCAGGTGCATGCCCATGTGCTGCGCGGCAAATGGTTGTACCTGGAACACGACTGGGTGGCCGAAGAAGGCAGCTACGTGTTCGAGCCCCCGGGTGAAACCCACACCCTGGTGGTGCCCGACGACTGCCAGGACATGGTGACGATGTTCACCGTGCATGGCGCGTTGATGTACGTGGACACGCAAGGCAACGCCACGGGTTATGACGATGTATTCACCCGCATCGAGAAGTACCGGGCCCACTTTGAGGCGGTGGGCTTGGGGGCGGATTACGTGAAGATCTTCATGCGCTGAACGGCTTTGCTACCATCAAAAAACCGCTCCAAGGAGCGGTTTTTTTGTTGTTGATCCGCAGCTCAGTGACGCTGCATCACAGCGGCTTCTTGATCCAGTTGGCGATCTCGCCAATGATGCCCCGGCGGAAAGCCAGCACGCAGACCACAAAGATCACGCCTTGCATGATGGTGACCCATGCACCGAATTGGGCAAAATAGTTTTGCATGCTGACGATCACCGCAGCGCCAACCACAGGGCCAAACAAGGTGCCCATGCCGCCCAGCAGGGTCATCAAGACCACCTCACCCGACATGGACCAATGCACGTCGGTCAACGAGGCCAACTGAAACACCAGCGACTTGGTGGCCCCAGCGGTGCCTGCCAAGGCACCCGAGATCACAAAGGCAATCAGCTTGAACATGTCGGTGTCGTAACCCAGCGAAATGGCGCGGTCCTGGTTTTCGCGGATGGCTTTGAGGATCTGGCCGAAGGGCGAATAAATGATGCGCCAAATCAAGGCAAAACCGGCCAGGAAAATCGCCAGCACAAACATGTACATGACCGAGTTTTCTGACAAATCAAACACGCCAAACAGCTTGCCGCGAGGCACCGACTGGATGCCGTCTTCACCGCCTGTGAAGGGCGTTTGCAGGTAAAAGAAGAACACCATCTGCGAAAACGCCAAGGTGATCATCGCAAAGTAAATACCTTGACGGCGAATTGCCAACAGGCCCGTCACCAGCGCCAGCAAGCCAGAGCAAGCGGTGGCAAACAACACGGCCAATTCGGGGTTCCAGCCCCAGACTTTGGCCGCGTGGGCGGCGGCATAACCGGCGGTGCCCAAAAACATGGCGTGGCCAAAAGAGAGCAGACCACCAAAACCAATGAGCAGGTTGAAGGCACATGCAAACAAAGCAAAGCACATCACCTTCATCAGGAAGATCGGGTACACCCAGATTGGGGCAATGACCAGCACCATCACCATGATGGCAAAGGCCACCCACTGGTGCGTGAACGACTGGGTCTTGAGTGAGGGGGTCGAGACAGTGGTCATGGTCTTACTTCTGGGTGCCGAACAGGCCTGCAGGCTTG
>Ga0247833_1005175_pt1 | contig 15387 bp, 7 predicted proteins | sample LaCruzMarch2015__7_FD_187117 | JGI IMG/M metagenome (GOLD analysis project Ga0247833, IMG submission 187117) | Freshwater microbial communities from meromictic Lake La Cruz, Castile-La Mancha, Spain - LaCruzMarch2015_8m | ecosystem: Environmental > Aquatic > Freshwater > Lake | place: Spain...
TGCCTTTGCCTAATACACACACACACACACACACACAGCCCTCATCGAGACGCACAATTCCAAAGAAGCATCCTTCACATTGGGTCATAATGAATTCTCGGACATGACACATGCCGAGTTTCGTGAACGCATGGGACTTGGTGAATTTGCCATCGGTCTTGACTTGGAGCAAATAATGAAACCCCGTCGGTACTACAACTTTATGAACTTTGAAGAAGGAGAAGAACCGAAGGACGAGGAGGATGATCATGTTGCCAACAACCTCCTTCTACGTGGTTCGAACATGGAACCATCCGCGGCAGCAGCGGCGGCCATGACCGAACGTCGTCATCTTCCATCCAACGCCAATAACAACGAAGAGGAAGATCTCGGATGCGATTGGCATGCCAGGGGATTAATCGGTCCCATCCGTCAACAGGGACAATGTGGGGCATGTTGGGCCTTCTCGGCCATCGGCGCCATCGAGTCTGCCATGGCGATTGACAAATTCAATTCCATGCCCCCCGCGGAACGCGAGGATCCAAAGTTAACGTTGGGATTAGTCACCCCCCTGAGCGAACAGGATTTGATCGATTGCGATAAAAAGTTCGAAAAGGGGTGTAAGGGCGGATTGATGACCACGACATTTAACGAGGAAGAGAAATCCGGACGCGGTATCTGTTCCGAGGCCGATTATCCCTACCTCGAAACTCAGGGGACGTGTTCCAACGATTCATGTACCCCCGTGGAAGGATCGGTCGTCAGGGATCAAGTAGATGTGGTACCGCGTAAGACGCATGCTCTCGAAAAGGCCGTACGAGTCCAACCCGTCACGGCTGCCATGGTTGCCAATGACCCCATGTTTCAATTCTATTCCAAGGGTATCTATCAAATGGATGGGTGTGGACGCGTTACTAAAGAAATGGGCGATCCTGAATGTGGCATCTTGTACGATGATCAAGATGTATGTATCCCCGATATTAATCATGGTGTGTTAGTTGTGGGATACGGCATCGAGGAGAGTGCCACATCGTCGATTAAAAAGTATTTCAAGGTTAAGAATTCATGGGGAAGTAGTTGGGGGGAAGGTGGATTCTTTCGTATTGCACGATATGATGAGGATAAGACTGATCCCTTGGAAAATTGGGGTGAGTGTGCCATCCTCACGTTACTTTCATACCCCGTCATGAAGTAAAACAAAGGGGTTGTATATTTTAGGTGCTGTTTGAATTGTTTTTTAGTTGAGAAGTCTAATAGGATTAGCTGTAAAAGTGAAACGTTTACTCTGAATTATTTTATGTAGTTATTGGATGTTGAGAAAGGGACAAATAATAGCGTTGAACGCCTGTTATTTCTCATGATGATAACTCCGCTGTGCTTCCTCTCCACTGGAGAGGCACGAAAACAGATAACGGTAATGAAAACAAATTAATACACTCTATAATCTCTGACGAGGAGCGGAGGGAGGACGAAACCCTCGCCCACCTGCAGCAGTCTTTGGTCGGTCCGTGCCTCCTCCAGCACCGTGTTTCTGTCCTCCAGTCGGTCTAGTTGAGGAGTTCTGTGTGCTACTCACATCGCCCAACGGTGGTCCACGACCACCAAATCTTGGGTTAGACACTGATCGCTGATGTATACTACTGCTACTACTGCTGACGCCACTTGTGTGAGATCCTCCGGACCCAGCAGCACGTAAATTCGATGCCGATCGTGGTCGTGCACTGCTGCTTGTAGAAGTGACAGAAATTGCATTTGTATCAGTCAACGGATTCCACTTCTTCCCGGGTAGCTTCGTAACATGTCCGAATGAGGACAGTGAGGCATCACGTTCCTCCTGTTTCTTGCGATGGCGTTCTTCATCACTTCGTTCCTTCCGTGTACGCCACTCCTCCTCCTGCCATTGCATAGTTTGGAGGTAGGGTGATCCTTGGTACATGAAATGTCCAAGATCAGAAGAATCGTGTACCATCGCTTGTTGATGTTGTTGTCTTCCATCTGCGGTGTCTCTTGGCTTGTTATCTACATACCACTGACGCAGTGTTTCCTCGAGCATGAATGTAATCTTGGGAAGTTCCTTGGTCACGCGACGGTTCATCTTCTCTTCCTTCATTAGCTGCTTCGTCGCACCTCGGCCCTTGAGTCTCTCTGGATCCTTCTGTAGCAGTTCTAGTTCGATACGCTCCTCGATGATGGTTTCGCGTTTCGAAATAAGATCGAGTATGGGTTGCATCTTACTTAGCTTGGCCTTTAGAGACGATGCGTATTCTTCATGCTTGGTTAGTACCTCCGATGTTAGTAACTCGTCATTACTAATACGAAAGTATGTATCGAACGATGCACGTTCATCATCACTCGATTCAGTCTTGATCCATAGATCCTCAATTATGCAACGCTGTTCACGTACGAGCTGGCCAATCATCACTTTCTTCAACTCGTCTAAGCGTGCTATTTCGTCCTCACCCTTGTGGATGGTATCCAATCCCAAACCACGTATACTCGTCGTGAATGCCCGTTGTTCTTCGGGAGTAACGCGTAGCATTGTCCATAAAGACTGGATGGTTTGGCCCATCTCACCAAGTTTGGCACGCCGGCGTCGTTTCTCGCCATTCAACTCGGCAATGCGAGAGGTAAGTCGATCAAGAGACGAGTTGCCAATGCCAATACATGTCGATGATTCGAAAAGACTGGCAACGGTGTAATCGTTCGACTTGCCACGACCTAATGATCTACCCTGATCGTCGTTGTATCTTGCATTCTCATCATTGTCGTTCGGTTGCAAACTATTCATAATCTTGAAGTCGTCCACACTCCGTCCAACATTGACATCACTTGACGATAATTCCAATTCATGTATCAACGACTGACAATCCAACAAGAGTGAAACAATCGCACGAGATCGTGACGATACACTTTCCTCATAGCGATGCGCACCATTACGGAACTCCTCCCGTCGTTCAAGTGTCAAATTCGACTCAACGTCGGTATATGATCTTACATCCGATGACATGGCCGCTTCCTCGATAGTGCACCCACACAGTGCCGCGTGGGCATCATATATCCGTGCTCTTGATGCTAACATGTCCGACATGGCACATTCCTTGACAGAACGTAGACTTTCTAACCGACCCATCATTGCCTCATACTCCCATTGCAAACTTACACCACCACCGCCACCGCCGCCATTCTCTGTACTGGTCTCGGCCGCCGCACTAGGATCACGCCGCAGTCGTGCTACCGGATCTTCCTCCACAATTTGTAATGCCGTACAGATACTACTCCACTCGGCTCGGGCATCGGCAATTTCTTTTTGGAATTGATCGCGCAATGCCTCCTCTTCGCGTACCTTCATATCGCATAATCGCGATATATTCTCTATAAGATTGGTCATTTGTGACGAGCGTTCGTCGTTTGATACGCCCACATCATCCCATATCGATTCGAGCGATCGGCCCGTCGTGGATGCCAATTTGGTAAGCGAGTCGCGCATTATTAGTGATAGACGACTACCCCGGGGGACAGCAGCAGCAGTAGTGGTAGTATTATTATTATGAGGATGATATCGTCCAGCAGTCAAGGTAGAGGTAACAGTTGTTGTTGCTGGACTCCTAGGCGTGCCACCGTTCCCAAGGAGTAGGAGCGATGTGGCATGAGCATTCTGTGCACCCGCACGATGATACTTTTGGTAGGCGATGGGGGTACTAGTATGAACCAATGTCGTCGTGCCTGTCACGTTACTAACTAGACTTTGATCGCCCGTCGTACTAATAAAATCTTCATCCTCGTCGATCATTGATAGTTCGTTCATTTCATTATTATTCACATTTGCAAATTGCAATTGTCGTTGTTGGTGAGATGATTGTTGTCGGTGGTGCGATGAATGTGCCTTGTTTGGCGTTGCCATTGAGAATGGAGACTTGGCAGGTGGATCGAGACCACTACGAGAACTTGACGTAGATTCACCACTCTTCTTACCACCGTCCTCGACATCCTCTGGTGGTGAAAATGAGGGATTTGACCGATAATGATATGGCGTTGGATCCTTCTTTCCTCCTCCTCCTCCACCCTGCTGGTGTTGTTGTTGTTGTTGTTGTGATGGAGCGATTGAAGAAGAAGGAGGATAGGTCGGACCCATGAAACCTCCTCGTGGTGCTTCTGCCATGCCACTTGATACTCCAAGAGCGGGGTCGTTGGACACTCGATATGCCGTATCAATCTGATAAATCGTCGATGATCCTCCTCCTCGTGCTGCTGCCGCCGAAGAAGTTGATGAGCCGGAGGTGGGTTGTGTCATGGATGACGAACTATGACGCGAGATGGGCGATACGAGGAGTGATGTAGTTTCTCGTCCAGGTCGGGCAAGTACTGCCGGGGCAACGATAGTGCCGGACCGTAATCGAACTCCTCCTCCTCCCATTCTACTATCGGATGCTCCTCCACCACCTCAATTGACCCCAGATTATGACGATCCATGTAATTATTTGTAAATCGAGTAGGACTATTATCATTCTCCGCCCCTCCTCCTGCGGCAGCAGCCATCATGCTGTTACTCACAGTCGAAAATGCCGACGATGGACTACGTCGAATCGCCGACGGACGCCGTACTCCCGTGGAAGATGATGCCGGTGATTCCTCCTCCGCCTGTGATGACCGACGCGCTCCCTCCATCATCGACGAGGCATGATGATGTTGTATCATCAACCGTGATGATAATGACGTGGCCTGTATTGGACTACGACCGGCGGCTGCATTCGATGATGATAGCATGGATTGGATCGAGTCTAATGATTTACGTATGTCCGACTGCTCTGGGGACAACATCATCCTAAAATATTATGTCGACCGAACCTTTTTTGCTTCAAGTCGATATCCAATCTGGACCCTCCAATAAAGGGAGTTTGCTTTCCGCGATGGATGATTGTTGGACACCGCTAATAAAGCAACTCGTCCTCTACGATGAAATAATAATCATTCACCGCGATGGACGAGCGGAGCCGCCGTCATCGTCAACGACCGGGTCGATCGAATAATCCTTCCTTCACCGCGCAAAGAAAATTATTCATATCGCGAACCAGCAATGACAACGGTCAAAATTCAAACAAGGGTCATTTTGTGTGATGTGGACACCCGTCTTTATAATTTAGCGGGAACAATCACCGTGGTGGGTGTGGTTTTTCAACAACATGATGATAGCAACACTGGCAATTACGATAATTAACGTTGGTGAAGATGGGTTATTAATTCCGCTGCGTACGAATGTGGAATTTTGATGCACCAGAGGAAAACTGTCGCATTCTTCTTCCATAAATACCAGCAAAAGTAGCGATGTTACGAACATAATGTCAACAAAAAATACTAATTCAGGAGGAGGAGGAGATGCAAGTATCATATCAATATTGCTGGGCAATCATGCTAAATTTGGTTTGGCAGAACGCACCTGTTATCATTTTGATTTATTAGAAACATTAACATCTATACCGCTACTGGTGGTGAGTGGACATTCGCAGCAAAATAGTAATCAACAAGCTAGACTAGTTCGTCGGAGAGACCGTGGACAGAGTATTTCGTCGCAGGAAGGTGGGTGTAATAATGCAGTGCAGCAGGGTGGTGATGTTGGTGACGTATACATAAGAGAAGAAGATGAACACGGGGGAGACAAGTCATCCTCGTCGCAATCGTTGGACAATAAATCTTCTACTCCTGCTGCTGCTGCTGCTGCTGCTATTCCAACCAAATATTGCAGCAGCAATAGTAATCAACATCACTCATGCATCTGTGGCGTAGTGTCTCTCCTGGAATGTGTCCCAGGTGGTAATAGTGGTGCTGGAGTACAACAGCAGCAACAGGACCGTGCATCAAAACGTGCACTACGAATGAAGCATCGTGAATTCAATACATTAGCACAGCTTGCTTGGGGGCGTGGAGAGGGTGGTAGTATCAACACAAATGGGAACAAATTCTGTCATCAACCACTTTGTCTACCATTGACACTCAGCCCAAGCACACGTGTTACATTTGCATATGAACTAACATCCATTGTTATACTTGTCGATGCTAGTCCAAGTTTAGTTTCGACATGTGGTATGCCATGGATGATGCAAATAGATGATGATGAGTTCGGCGAGAAGAAGAGTGGCACTCCGTCTGTGATACACGACAATTGCTGTGTACCGCTAGACAGACTTGGTCGACTCCTGAAAACGTATTTAGTTGGACTAGTTCAACCAATAGCTGTTAATCCATCAGTCTCGATTTCGGGTATGGGTGTAGACCTTGATTATTGGAAACCGAATTTGGCAATAACTGTTGTGGCAGCGTACCCCCCAACAGTCATGGGTGATCGTGCATCGGCCGGGTTGTTAGTGCGCGATTTTCGTGTTACGGATGAAACATCGGCAATTGAACTTGCCAATCAAGTTGAGCTATGGGCATTACAGGAAGTGGAGAACACCATATCCGAACGTTTATGTCGCAAAAATGACATTGCACATACTACTACACCAATGGTGTTATCAGTTCTGGATTCATTTTCTCTCCCGCCTCAGAAGAAGAAGAGAGGTACTCATTCTGCTCGGTCCTATATGAAAGAAATGCTCGCGGTCGGCGATTCGGCATTATTAACCCTGCCTCCGGAAGGACGACCGATGCTGCTTATTGCAACGGATTGTCACAATGTAAATTGTGGTGATGTATTCGAATTACTAAGTCAATTTGGTAGAGTTGATGTACCGATTTCAGTGTTGGACTTGTCGTCGAGCGTTATTAGTGGTAATGACAACAATGATATTGGAGGTTTCTCTTTGTCGACATCAAATGATACTCAATCGCTGCGAGATATCACACGAATGTCGGGTGGCATTTTTCTTCGGTCAACACTTCTGGATACATATATTGCGACAACGGTTGGATTTCCATCTACCCCTGCACTACAGAGTGATTGTCATTTTGACCTCAAAAAGCGTGCCATCAGAACCAATACACTACAATGGTTCACTTTGTTCTCGATGAGTCCGTTGACTCCGACCACTGTTGTGACGACTGTCTGTTCCGAGTCAAAGGAGCGGATAATATTTTCGCGGTATAGCATCCAACCTGTTCGGATCAAGTCAGTAATAATGACTCGGGTTGTGGAAGGGTATCGCGCCAGAAGATACGGACATGACACGCAAGACATTAATAAAGTGTCTATACAGTTTGTGTTATCTCTTGCAGACTGTGGTGTGACTATTCACTACGAAATTACTTTCCTATCATCGCCGTATCACATCCCGACGGTAGGACAGGCACATATCAGGATTGAGCTATCAGGTGATGATAGTGACTTTCTTCGCATTGTTAAGATGATGTTTGCATCGAATTCAGGGTCTGACAAAGTAATCTTACAAGGTCGTCGTATTTCTGATCAGTCAAAAGCAGCCGCTAATAGAGTATGCTCAATTTTGAGATGGACACGGAAGGAGGATTATCTAGAGTCCTATCTCAGTATGCCAGGATGGGGCAGTATAAACCACTTCGCCCCTGGGTCAGCCTTCCTTAGTAGACTTGAATCAATGTCAACGCTGCAGAGATATCGCCATTTTAGATCTGAGGAGTTTGAGATCGTGATGCTGGGGCCATGTTTCTATGAAAGAATCACTAGTATGAGTATTTTTGGCGATGTGATGGATCTGAATCATGGAGAAGATGAATTGTATTTTGCTCTCGCGACATGGTCAACTGGATTCATCACTGAGCGTGAAACGTATTTCAGGGTTATATGTCCCGCTAAAGATGATGACCTTGCATACTACTGCATCGTGCGTGTGAATCAATCCTCAAAAGTTTCTCGTCTTTACACACTGACTGTTTATTTTCACGGCGAGCTTGACACAGAAGTGAGGATCGGTGTGATTGGCTCACTTAAAGAAGCCACGGAACGAGCTAATACTTTAGTCTTACAAAAATGCATTAGCAGCTACATTACTCTGAGGCCCGCCAATCAGACCAGTCAGTGGTCGCCATGTTGGAATGAGCATTTTATTCATCACGAGAGTTGGGAGCTTTTAAAGACTGCGGACGTGCGATATCGTTATCTACTTCTACTATTGATTTCCAAAAGGCGGCACGAGATAGGTGGTTTCTTCATATTGAACTCAAATTCAACTAGAGTGGTGTTTGCTAAGTTTATAGCAAACGAGGGAGATGGACGTGAGATGGTGCCGTCAAACCTTGATCTTGTAATATATCAAGTTTTATCTAGAGATGATGGAATCTTTGTAGACATTCATATGGAGGCAAGTCAATCTAGGTTCTCTCCTTTTAATAGAGAGCGCTGTGACACACAAACTTCAACTTCATTTAGCAGGATCTACGAAGTGGTGAAGAGCAGAGACATTGACTGTGCCAAGAATGTTCTCTCAAGGATCAATCTACTAGCGGTCTTAGACAATACGACGATCTCAACAACAATGACGATAGAAGAGAGACAAGCACGAGATGTTCTACGGCTTATCAAGCTATCCACTTTGACACAACATCAACTCCGTTTCTTTATCAGTGAGGGTTCAGGGTCAGCAAATGAGTATTTGCGCCAGCTCACGTCGCAGTACATCGCATCCAAATCGTTTCAGGAATCTGCCAAGCTTTCCATTGGCAAGAACACCCCGATATTACAATATTCAGGTTCCTGGTTTATTTTGCGTGTTGACTGGTACATTTTAAGCATTGTCTGTTTGGAGAACCATGATACTACTACTCAGTGCAAATCAACTCAGCCTTTTCGGAATCTCTCGTTCTTCACTGCCGATGTACACGACCTTTATCAGAGCGATGATGACATAATCAATGACAAAGTTTTAGTCGACAAGGCAGATGGTGGTAGTAACCATTTTGATTTTACAATCATTGATTCAGACCATACAAAGAACTTTGCTCGAGCTTGTTATAGAGCCCTTCGAGACACAGCTGAACCTATTGCAATCCTTCAAAATGATGATTTTGCATATGCTCTGTCACCATTATATTTTGAGGAGATTTTACAGATTTTCTTCCCTATTGTTGATGGAACGACGCCTCATTCCAGTTCAAGTGAGCAAACAGCAACTGGCGTCAAACTGTTCAACATCCTAGGAACGCTATTGCGGATTGTTCCTGGAAGTGATGGAACTGTGTTCTATTATTTCGGGGATGAGATTGATTCAGTCCACCCAAATAATCAGGGCAGTCCTATCGTCGGTGAATCAGGAGATGAATTTATCTCAGCAGTACACAATAATCAAGATCAACTGCATGCGCATGGTGGAGGAGACGACAATTCGTTTGGTCACGTACCTTTATTCTTCAGAATCATGCTAGACGGAGAATTGGTAGGGATGACTCAAATTCTTGCATTGAAGAAGAGTGCAACGCTTGCGGTGGAATTATCATGCTTCCAGAAAACAGATTTAATGCTTCAAAACCATACTTTTGTTGCTTCGAAGCTGCATTGTCATCTGAATAGGTTTTCATCTGAGCAGACACTTGAGAAGTATAGATTCATGGGAAGCTTGTTAACAGTGCCAATCATAAAAGATGTCATGCTGATTCTACCGAAGACATCGCATAAGTCGTGTAAAATGGAACTTGAAGTATTTGTATCGAAATCCAATTCATTTATTACTGTTGGAGTTGGAATGGGTGGATACAGTGAAAGCGATCTTCTTCACGGAGTGAATGTTCTCACAAAGGAGTTCGAATCTGTTTTTACAAAAGTTGGTCGCGACTTATTCCTAGTGCTTGACGACTGTGCATCGAGAGAAGTCTTGCCGTATTGGTGTTTTCTCACGATTAATCCACGGGGCATTACTATTCAAATGTACCATCCTTTGGGCGACGATGTTGCGGATGAACAGTTGCAGATAATTCGCAGACTTGTAAGAGACATTTGTGATAGAGCGAATCAATTGCTCATGCTCGAAACTTTATATAATACAAAACAAGCCTGCGATATGCTAATTGGTAACGAAAGAGAAGAATATGCAGACGAAGAGGGCAAGGTGGGAACCATTTACCGCTGTCCAATCAAGCACAGAGCTTCGATTCCCTTACACCGCCGGTGTTCGCCTCAGCAAATTGTAGCAGAGCTTGAGACCCAAATCCTTCAAAACTTCGTTGTATCGAATCGCCGTGGTATCTTCGTTTACAAAGATGAGTTGCAAAACGTATTTTATATGGAGTTGAAGTGGTCCAAGGTACCAGGTAGTGAAGAGAATGATCAAAATCCTCATATGATAGAATTGATAGTGCGTGGATGTGACGAGCCAGGACAATTGATCACTTCTCAGCTTGTTTTTCTCCTCAAGAAGAAGGTCCTTGAGCTCACACTCGATTCATTGAGCTCTCTCTTGAATAAGAATCCATGGTTTAATCTTCTGAATACAGATCTAACATTCATCAAAGGTTTCAAGAGCGCTCTCAGATCGCTTGGAAAAGAAGAAGAGAACCTCGTTCTACCAACCCGGACTTTTATTCTACCCCCAACTGTACTTGATCCTCTGGTAATTCTTCTGATGTTTAGACATAACATCTGCGGCAACACCTTTTTTCATGAGCTGCATACACAAAATGAGTCAAGTAAATCTAATATTGTCGAGGTAGTTGAGGACAACGAAGAAGTAATGATTCGATTCACCACACTTCCCACATTCTTCCAAATTTATTTTAACTCATCCCCGTCGCGGTTAGGTAAGAGAATTGGTGCACTGTGTATGTTTCAATCATGTCATGACGATTTGTTGACATACCTGTCCCTACTCCAAATGCAGACCCGAATTATCAAACAGGAAATACCTTGACGGAGAAGGGCCGGGAATACGCCCGAAAAGCTGGGTCTGGTATAGCAATAGTAGATGTGATCCTGAAGCATGGTCAGTCTCACTGTGAAATGCTTGTTGGGAAAAGAGGACAGTCCAGCACTACAAATTTGCGTGTACATCCATCGGATATCTGCCTTTCAATATGTGAAGACGACAAAGATCACATCGATCAATTCAGAATACAAGTAAAAGTTATCAATACTACTGCTGATTTGGAGGTGATTCATAAGGTAAGGTGAAAACGATTGGGAATAAGTTTTGAAACCAGTAATTCTTACTTCTTCTTCATCTTCTTCTTCATTCATTCGCAGTGGCTCGAGTTATCTCTGTCCCAAGTCGTTGCTGCTTTTTGCATTGAGCGCCACATCGAATCGTCCCAACTTGGACTGCTTCATGATGCTCATAATATCAATAAAGATTGTTTGGAGCGATCTAAGCTAGAATCTCTCAATCGAGTATACCCCGGACTTCCGGCATTAGAGGATATGATGATGATTGCACACAACATGCCACATCCAGTAATTACTCGGGTCGAACACAGGAGTATGTTGAGAGCAATCAATTTAGCCGATATCACTCTTGACCTTTCTGAATCAATGATTAACTCACTGGCTAGCAAGAAAAAGAGCAGTGTTGTTGATATTTTGCGGTATAATCCTCATAGAGGATATTCTGTCGTAACGATGAGAAAAGATAAAACTCATGGATGTGCTCGAGTAGAATTGTCGACAAGTGGGGCAGTGATCAGGGACAAGCCAACAGATTGTCCCGAATATATTGTTGTCTTTGGTCTTAATAGAGAGAGCCTCAAATCCAATATCAATACCCCAATGAATTTGTTCTTCAAGCAAGTCTTTCCTCAATCTGATGAATCAAGTTCTTTTTTCCAAGCTCTCTCTTGTGTGAAGCTTGCAAAGCCATCGTTGTTTCAGCGTCATTTGGTATTAATTATAAGAATATCGAGATCCATGCGAACTCTTGTGACATTCAATGTGAATCCAGATTTACGAGCAAAGCTGGACATGAAATTCAATGAGATAAACGAGTCAATGCTCAAAGCTGAAGGTCAATTTCGGAACGGTTTTCAGATTCGATGCATGCGACACATTTCTCTTCCTGCAAACGATACGTCCAAACAAAATGTGTCTACTGATCCAAAGCAAATGGATGAAACAAAAACACAAACCGAGTTAGAAATTGTCATTCCAAAGCAAGTGGATGACACAAAACCACAAACTGAGGTGGAAACTACCATGAAAAGAGGACAAACACGACGGATTCCACGTCCGACAGCAATGCTTCGCCCAACATTGATCGGCAAGTCTATAGAAGGTTCGGCGATCCAAGCAGTCACTGCAAATCGCTTACGAGCCAGCGCCCGTCCATCCATTCCACAGCGCCAAGTACCAAGTAATGAGCAAGCGACACCCCAACAGGGAACACATGCACTTGCCAAGCCCGCTCCACTGGATCACAAGGTATCATCAGGATCGCTAAAACAAAGGAAGAATGTTACAGCTAAGCCTCATTCAAGCTTGCTCCACGCATATCAATTATTCTTCTCGCATATGAAGGAAGTATCTAGATCCGCAATTTCGCAGCATCGTTTGAGCCAGTCCTTCCTTCAAAAGTTCGCAAATCATGTCTTCCTGTCGAGTGACGAAAACCGATCGTCTCTTTTATCGACTCATTTAATGTGTACATGCTATGCCAACTGCTTAGGGGCTGGGTTTATTCAACAGCTGCCGTGTGACGATAACATTGCTACCGCGAAGGCTTTCGTCAACTTCATCACACATTGTTGGGGAATGACAAGGATTCTCCCGACTGCTGCCGACAATTCATCAAATAGTTGTTTCCCCCAACAAATATTTCTCCAGAAAACGTTATTGTCCAGATCACCTCGCACCACAATAATCCTGATCGAAGTCTCAACATTTCGGGACAACTCTCGAGGTTCATTCATTCTTGGCTACAAAGCATGGCTGGTTAAAACTGCGGACACAAATATCAGCAAGACGTCAAGAAAATTGTGGTCTATAAGGAGTATGGAAAAAGAATCTGCAACCATTGAAGCTGTTACCAAAGACTTTCTTGGACGTTTGAATCTCAATGTCGAGCTGTTTAATTACGCCTGTCTCCGTGCTTGTAAGGTGGCACGAGGAGCAAAGTTGCGGATCGGCCCTTCTGTTCTTCCTCTACTCAGGTCTACTATCAAAAGGTTCGATGTGGAATCGCAATCGCAAAAGCTCTCGTCGGGATATAGACTTCAACGAAGGTTTCTCTCGCCATCAACATTCCTTGATAGAATTCTGTTGGATAGTTGCAATAAAGCGATGCTCGTTGATTACTTTTGTGACAAATTTGAAGTATATAATCTGATATGCAATGGTTCTGACAACGACATCTGCTTTATAGGGAAGATTAGAATAGCTGGATTTGTTGTGTACTACTTCATTGGGTGGCACGAATTGGTCGAATCCGCACTGGACGTGTTCGCTTTATGCGTGACCAAAGGCCTTTACGTCGATGGATTTATTACAAAAGAAGGATCACCGTATGCGGAGAAGATTCTAGATGTTGTTCTTCACTCTGTGATGACTCATGTTCAAGAACTAGTCGAGAGCGCTTCGAAGGCAATTCACAAAACTCAACTGTGGGAATCGTTTGGAAGAGGTTTGGTTTTTGCAGACGCATTGATAGATGGCATCGCAGAGTTAAGAGCAATATCTCACCATTTAGATTTAGTGTCGATAGATCCCCGTCTTAAGGATCTTCTGTGGGATGAATCAAACGAGCTAAGAGTATCATGGAAACGCGTCTTGATAGATATGACTCAGTCTCCATCATTTTCTAATTGTACAACTGTCATAACCGAAGACACGTCGTCGACGTATCTTGTCAACTTCAAAGAGGAAGATTTGTTTGTAGAATTTATTCTTGATCAGCACGAAAATATACAAGAAGCTCGGATATTGACAAGAGGCGGAACTGAAGAAGTAAATACAGTGAAAATAGTTGTAGAAAAGATTACCACGTTCGTATTGAGTTTGATATGGTGCGACAGTGAAAATAGACTCTTATCCTATACTGTACATACTTGATTGTTGTAGAGGAAATCACTGTGATGTTAAGAGTTGCAAATTACTCCACGTGATCCAGTTTAAATAGAGACATTGCATGGTTTTAACATTGCTTAAACCTTGTATCAATGCTTTTTTATCAATAAAATGTATCTAGTACCCTTTTTACATATCCTACCCTAATCTTGTTCATTGTCGGCCCCACTCTCCTTCTTTACTCCTGATTACCCTAAACCAAATCATTCTTGAGTACAGCACGGAAACGAATTGTACCATCTCGAACCTTCTGGATTGCCTCGTTCGCCTTACTGTGTGGGAACACCTCGATTATAGGTTTGATATCATGTTCGGCAGCAAACTGAAGCATAAGCTTAGTGTCTCCTGATCCGCCACCTGGGTTGCCTGAAATGGATATGCGCCCAAAAACCATTGGCATGACATTGAACTTCACATCCTCTGCTGGGATTCCGCAAAAGTGACTTGACAATGGAACAAAGAATATGTGTAAATTATTAGATGGATAATCACGGGAATTAACAAAAAAGCAAACACACAAGTGAAATATCACGTACATGTTCCCGTAGGGCTTCATGAGAGTAAGGTATTGGTTGACATCCGCAAATCCCCCCGATGCAGTGAAAATCAAGAGATCGATTGTTCCCGCAGCGGCTGCCATCGCTTCTCCATTTGTCGTGTCGAGTAATTCATGTGCTCCCAATTCCTTCGCAAAGTCGGTTTTGGATGTACCACGACTCATGGCAATCACTTTCGCACCCATCTTTGCCGCAAATTGCAATGCCACATGGCCCAGACCACCAATACCCGCTACGGCAATAGTCTTACCAGTCCCGTCCGTTCCATTGAGAAAGTGTCTCATGGGTTCAAAGACAGTAATACCAGCGCACATTAACGGACCGACATACTTCTCTTCGATGCTGGGAGGGACCTTGAACAGTTTTCGACCATCAGTACGCATATAGGAACCAAAACCACCATGATGAGGGTGTGTGCCAGTCTCATCCTTCGTATCTCCAAAGTATGTAAATACAAGATCCGCGCAGATATTGTCAAGACCTTTAATACACGGCTCACACGTGAGGCAACTTTGTGCCATACATCCCAGTGCCACGACATCCCCCACCTTTAGGTCCGTAATTTGTGACCCAAGATTGATAACATGACCTACAATTTCGTGTCCTGGGATGAGTGGCCAACGTGCCATGCCCCAATCGTTGTCTATCATGTGTATATCGGTATGACAAACTCCGTTGTATGTAATGACAATGTCGGCATCGTACTTGGACATGGGCTTGACTGGATAAGTCATGATGCTGCCTACGCTCTTTGCTTCGGTGAAGCCATACGCTGGGATATCTTTTGGAATTGCCGTCATCGCAGTGATGTGATCTTGTTAGAAGGGGTAGCTGACCGAGACTGGGGTATCGCCTTCAGCGTTGTCAATGGTATCAATGCTTTTTAATCAATAAAATGTATCT
>Ga0247833_1005182_pt1 | contig 15379 bp, 17 predicted proteins | sample LaCruzMarch2015__7_FD_187117 | JGI IMG/M metagenome (GOLD analysis project Ga0247833, IMG submission 187117) | Freshwater microbial communities from meromictic Lake La Cruz, Castile-La Mancha, Spain - LaCruzMarch2015_8m | ecosystem: Environmental > Aquatic > Freshwater > Lake | place: Spain...
AAAAATACTAGTTTTTATAAAAAAAAAAAAGAAAAGAATAAGATATTATAAAGGTGGTAATAAATATAAGCGAACTAAATTAGTAACTAAAGAAAAATAATGAGGTAATTTTTTTAAATCTTTAAAAGTAATTTCATTATTTTTAGAAATTTTAATTAATTCATCATTTGCTTTAGCACATTCATCTAAAAGAGGGAAGAAAGACGGATGTTCTACATCTAAAATAACAGGGAATAAAATTTTTGCACTTAAATTTGTTTCTCTAATAACTAATTTATCAAATTCGGTTGCATCTAAACCAATTGTTGAATAAAATTCTGCACGTTGAAGATCATTTAAATACATAGTTGCGAAAACTGAAAGTAAAAAGAATCTGCACCATAATTTTGACTCAAAAGTTGTTATTAGTTCAGGTTGAGATTTGATAAGAGCTGCAAAAAAATCTCCATGTCGATTTTCATCTTGACACCAATTTTCAAAAAAACGGAAAATAGGATAAATTCTAGAATTTGGATTTTTTTCTAAATGACGATAAATAGTAATATATCTCCAATATCCAATTTTTTCAGATAAATAAGTTGCATAAAAAATAAATTTCGGAGCAAAAAAGGTATATTTACGACTTTTTGTTAAAAATCCTAAATCTAAAGAAATATTAAAATCACTCATTGCTTTATTTAAAAACCCAGCATGTCGAGCTTCATCTCTAGACATATAAGAAAAGCCTTCTGCTAATAAAGGATTTTTTTTTTTTAAATTACGAGAAATTTCTTTATAAAGTAAAAATCCAGAAAATTCCGCTGTACAAGAACGCTCTAAAAATTCAATAAAAATTTGACGTGTTTTTTCATCAAAAAAATCCCAAGTATTTAAAAATTCTTTATCACGAATAAAATGATCACGATTATAATCAATTCTAAATTCATCAACAACTGCTTCAATTTCTTCACGATTCGAACTAATATCTAATTCTGATATTTCTTGAAAATTTGTTGTATAAAAACGTGGAGTTAATAATGTTTCTTTAAATGCTTCTTTAGTAGATACTTTTTCGTCTGTTGGCTTTTTAATTGTAGTTGACATATTTAAAAAATAAATTGTTAAAATAATTGTTTCTTTTGACTATAATTTACTCGACTACCTTAATCTTATTTTTATTATAATAATTTTCTTTTTTCTTTGAGTTATTTTTAATTTTTGCTAGAATTAAGTTGTTTAGAAAAACAAAAACAGATTAAGACGGTATAGCCAAGTTGGTAAGGCATTGGATTGCAAATCCTTCATCTCCAGTTCAAGTCTGGATACCGTCTGAGGTATCTTGTAGTTTAAAAGCAAAAGCATTGCTTGATATCAATATCTATTTAAAAAAAATAAAAATAAGGGGATGTGGTGGAATGGTAGACACAACAGACTTAAAATCTGTTGATTGATAATGATCGTGAGGGTTCAAGTCCCTCCGTCCCCAAACTTAAATTATTTAAAATTTCAAACCTTGTAATTTACATATTTTTTAAAAATTCTGTATTAATTCCTAATTCTCTTTCAATTGAAATTTTTCCAGTCCTTACAATTTCAATAATTCGATACTTTTGAAGAAGTTGTTGAATTGTACTTATTTTTCCAGGATCACCTGTTACTTCGATTGTAATTGAAATATCCGAAATATCTACAACTTTTGATCGAAAGACTTGAACAATCTCTAAAATTTCTGAACGTGTTGAAGATGAAGAATTAACTTTAATTAGCATTAATTCTCGTTCAACACATGGACGATTACTAATATCTTTAACTTCAATAACTTGAATTAATTTATTTAACTGTTTTGTAATTTGCTCAATTGTTTGATAATCTCCTGGAATAACTAAAATAATTTTTGAAATTCCTAAATTTTCTGTTGGACCAACTGCAATACTTTCTATATTAAAACCTCGGCTTGAGAATACCGTCGAAATTCTTGTTAATACACCTGATTCGTTATAAACCGTTATTGATAACGTTTTTTTCATAAAAGAATTTTTTGAATTATTAGTAAAAAAAAGAAAAAATTGACTCTCCTAATTATAGATAATATATTATTCTATATAAGTATTCTTTACTATAAACTAGAATTAGAAAACAAAAAAAAATGAATATAACTTCAGAGCAAATAAAATTATTGCGTGAAAAAACCGGAGCTGGAATATTAAATTGTAAAAATGCATTAATTGATACACAAGGAGATTTTGATAAAGCAATAAATATCTTAAGACAAAAAGGTTTAGCTTCTGCGGAAAAAAAAACCTCTAGAACAACAACTCAAGGAATTATAACAAGTTATATTCATATTGGTTCAAAAATTGGTGTATTATTAGAATTAAATTGTGAAACCGATTTTGTTGCTAGACGTTTAGAATTTCAAAATTTAGCAAAAAATTTAGCTATGCAAATTGCAGCAGGAAATTCAATTAATTATATTCGTTTAGAAGATATTCCGGAAGAAATTTGGAAAAAAGAAATGGAAATTGAAAATTTACGAGAGGATGTTTTAGCAAAACCTGAAACAATTCGTAATTCAATTGTAAAAGGACGTGTTGAAAAAACATTAAAAACATATACCTTAGTAGATCAATTATGTATTAGAGATCCTGATATTACAGTTGAAGATTATATTAAGAATCATATCGCTTTATTAGGGGAAAATATTAAAGTAAATCGTTTTCAAAAATTTGTTATGGGACAATCATAAAATTAAATTTTTTCTAGTTAATTTTTTATAAACTAGAAAATTATTAAATACTTCATTTAAAAAAGTATAGAAAATCTATACTTTTTAAAAATCTAATTCTGCAATTTGAACTTTTTCGAATTGTTTTTTCTTGAACACTAGCATAGCCTGAGTAATAATAATAGAAATACAGAATGCTAAATAAGCATAAATTCGACTTGAATCTTGTAAAACAATTTCAGCATCTATTTGTCCAAATCCTCCAACATTTGGATTAAGTGTTAAAGGTTCATCTTGTTGTACTAATTGATTTTCTTTTACAATTAAACCAACTTCGTTAGGAATAGTTTGTAATTTTGTTTCTCCAGTTGAACTTAAAATTGATACTTCAGTTTGTTTTTCATTTACTTTAATATTTTGAATTTTTCCTGTTGCTACAGCATTAAATTGATTATTATTGGTTTTTTCTCCAGTAGGATATAGTTGACCACGTCCACGATTTGCTCCAACATGAATTGAATATTTAGCAAAATAAATATTTTTATTTGTAGCTGGATCCGGAGATAAAATTGGGAATGCAATTTCAGAGTATTTATCTCCACTAATTGGACCTACAACAAGAATATTTTCTTTTGTAGCACTATATGGAGTAATATAAATTCCTTTTAATTTTTGTTTTAATGACTCCTCTAAACGTGTTTTTGGAGCTAATTTAAAACCTTCAGGTAAAATAACTACTGCCCCAACATTTAATCCCCCTTTTTGACCATTTCCTAAAACTTGTTTTTGTGTTTTATCATATGGAATTTTTACTAACGTTTCAAAAACTGTATCTGGTAAAACAGATTGAGGAGCTTCAAATTCTGTAGGTTTTTGAGCTAAATGACAATTCGCACATACAATTCTTCCATTTGCTTCACGGGGATTTTCATATGCTTGTTGAGCATAAATGGGAAAAGCAAATGCTGTTTGAGGAAGAAAAAAAAGAAAACTAGAGATAAGAGAAAAAAGGAATGGTTTTACTACTAAATTAGTAGTAGAAAACGCGAAAGATAATTGTTTTTTCATTTTTTAGTTGATTAAAATGTTAATTAATTAATTATAAGAAAAAAGAAATTTGTAATTTAGAAGAACAAATTTTTAAAAATGAAAAAATATTTTTTTTGAAAAAAAATTAAAAATTGAATTGAGAATAATTTGTTAAGAACCAAACGGAGTTAAAAAATTATTTTTTAAAGTTATTCGTTTTTGTAGAGTAAGAATAACAAAAAGATATAAAAAAATTCCTGAAAAGGCAAAACTAATTTGTGTATAACCATCAATGGTTGGAGTTAAAACTCCGGAACCAACAAAAATAAAAAAAATAATAATTTTCCAAAATCCGGGAAATAAAATTGTAGTTTTTTCAGTAGTAAAAAAAAAGATAGCTACAATTGGAAATTGTGATAATAAAATCAAAAGACTAATTAACAAACTTTCCAAATTCAAAATTTCTTCAAATGACCAAATATTTTCAATTGTTTTTTCTCCATAATTATTAAACGAATCTAAACTTAAAGGAATAACAGTATTTAGAAGAGTTCCAATAACTAAAGAAAAAAGAAAAAATCTCGTTTTCATAACAACAGAAATTTGCATTCTACTACTTGTTTTTGTTCCTTTTTCTTTTTGAAAATCCCCTTGTAAACTTAAACGGGTATAAATTGCTGAAACAGTAACTAAAAAAAAAAGAGATAGAAAAAGTAAAAAAAAATAAAATCCTGGTACTAATTGTAAAAGATTTATTTCAGTAACTTGACTTCTTATTGTTTCGAGAAAGATAATAACTCCTCCTAAATAACTAATAATTTTTATAAGTAAGTCCGTTTGAATATTATAGTTAGAAATAACTTTAATCGTTTGATCTAAATTTAGCATTTGGATTTATTTATAAAATAATAACAAACAATAATTTTATTTTAATTGTTTTGCAAAAGTTAAAGTTTGTTTTAAAAATGCCACATCACTCTTTAAAACTAAAATATCTGAAGATAATTTAATTTCTTCTTTTGTTTTTTTTCTTTCGTTTTCTTTTATATCTTTTTGTTTTGCTTTTTCAACTAATAATTTTTGTTCTAAAATATCTAAAGTTTCTTTTTTTTTTTCATACATTTTTGAAATATCATTTACAGGTAAAGAAGAATTTAGTTCATAGGCATTTTTTGCATACACATAAACTGCCATTCCTTTTTGTTTTGGATCTAATCCTTTATTTGAAACAAGAAAAACGGCATCTTGGACAATAAAACTAAATTTTTCCACCTTATTTTCAAAGTTACTTTCAATTTCTACAAGATTATTTTCAACTAAGCCTAATAAATCTTGATGATTATTTAATATTTCAGCAACTCCATTTCTTAAATGAACTTTAATTTTTGTTGTATTTTCTTGGTTAGTAATATATTGGGCACTGGATAAAAAAAAGAACATATATTTTAATAAAATTAATGTGTGGAATCTTTTTTAAAAAATAAAAACAAACTTTTTATTTATTTACGATAAAAAAAAAACTTTTTTTTCTCCTTTAAAAAATATATTGAAATCTTTAAAAGGAGAAAGGGTTTATTAAAAAAAGGAATAGGATTTTTGTTATGTTTTCTCTTTTATCACTAAAAGAAAAACTAAATTAGCTAAAACCTTTTATTTATATAATTGTACATTTTCACTTCCGATAATATTAACAAAATCATCGATTGTAAAATGAAGGAAATCTTCCTTTTTGATTGTTACTAAAGAATTATAATTTAATTGTCCATTTTTTGATAATAAATTTTCAACACGAATAGCTTGATATGCTAATAATTGATTAATTAAAACTTTAATTGTTCTTACATTCGCAAAAGTTGGGAACGTAATTAATTGTTTAATATAAAAAACAAAAATTTCTAATGCTTCATCAGTAAATTTATAACGATTATCATTATGTAATAAGAATTTTGTAATTTCTGTTAAATCCTCAACATTATAATCTTGAAAGTCTACATGGTTTCCAATACGAGAAGAAACTCCTGGATTTGAGTTAAAAAAACCTTCAATCTTTTTTTTTCCACCAGAAAAAATTAAAATAAGATCATCGCGCTGATTTTCCATAACTTGTAGTAAAAGTTCAATCGCTTCAGATCCATAATCTCTTTCATTATCAGGTTTATATAAATGATGAGCTTCATCAATAAATAAAATTCCTCCTTGTGCACGTTGTAATTGTTCGCGTGTTTTAGGTGCTGTATGACCTACATATTGTCCTACTAAATCTTCACGAGTTACATTGGTAATATGTCCTTTACTTAAATACCCTAAATTTCGTAAAACTAAAGCGATTTTTGCTGCAACAGATGTTTTTCCAGTACCTGGTCGACCAGTAAACGCCATATGTAAACTAGAATTTAATGTAGATAATTCTTGAAGTTCACGAATTCTGTCAAATAATAAAACAGATGAAATTTCACGAACACGATTTTTTACATCTCTTAATCCAACTAATTCTTGATCCATTGTTCCTAAAATAGATTGAATTCCTGTTTGAACATAACAATCCTTAATATCAATGGAATCTACCTGATTAATTACTAAATCTTTTAATGTTTTTGACATTTTTTATTTTTTTAAATTTTTTAAACTTTGACGTAAGAAGTAAATTAAAAGATGAAAAAAAAGAAACTAAAAGTATAGTTTCTTTTTTTTCAAGTATTTCACTAAAAAAGAGTTTATTAATTAGTAACGTGCTCCTTCTCCAGCAGATTGAACAGCATAACTTTGTAAAGTATATACAATATTTCTTCCTTTTCCTTCTTGACGGCTTAAATAGAAACCTGGTTCAAATGCAGGACGTTGTACAATAAATGAAAGCGCTGTACTTTCAATACCACGTGTATTGTTAAAAGCGTTAATTTTAATATAAACGTTTGGATGAGCTTTACGAGCTTCTGCTAATTCATATAAAAGAGCTGTTGAATCTGGAAGATTGAAAAGAGGTAATCCCCATAATTCCCAGTATGAGTTACGTGGATGAGGATCATCAGTATATTCAACTGAAACCGCGAATCCTTTTTTAATAGCATAATCAACTTGTTTTTTGATTTGCTCGTCTGTTAAATCAGGTAATAAAGAGAAAGTTCCTTGTGAAATTCTTGTCATAATAAATCTTTAATTGAATAATTAATTTTTCTCAAAAAAGAGAGAGTAGAATATAAATTTTTAAAATCTATAAAAATTTTTACTCACTTTAAAAACGAGTGAGTAAAAATTTTTATCAAATATTAAGAAGCTGATTTAGTAGGTGTAGATTCGAAATCTAATGTATCAGTAGAAGCGTAATCAAATGTAATTGCTTTCCATAAGTCTAAAGCTGTTTGTAATGGACGACAGTCTTTAGCAGCAGTTTTTAAAATTTCAGGACCTTCTTTTAAGTAGTCACGTCCTTCATTTTTAGCAAGAACCATAGATTCTAAAGCTACACGGTTAGCAGTAGCACCAGCTTGAATTCCATCTGGATGTCCAATTGTTCCACCACCAAATTGTAATACAACATCTTCTCCTAATAAATGAGTTAATTGATGCATTTGTCCACAATGAATCCCTCCTGAAGCAACAGGTAAACATTTTCTTAAAGATGCCCAATCCATATCAAAGAAGATTCCTAAGTTACGGTTTTCTTTTAATGTTGGTAAAAGAAGAGTATCATAGAACCCTTTAACTGCGTTTGGATCTCCTTCAAGTTTTCCTACAACTGTTCCAGCGTGGATATGATCTACTCCAGCCATTCTCATCCATTTACAAATAACACGGAAGTTAATTCCATGATTTTTTTGACGTGTATATGTAGAATGACCAGCACGATGTAAATGAACAACCATGTCATTTTTACGACCCCAAATAGAAATACTTTGAATTGCAGTATATCCAATAACAAGATCGATCATGATAATAACTGATCCTAATTCTCTTGCGAATTCAGCTCTTTCATACATATCTTCCATTGTAGCCGCAGTTACGTTTAAGTAAGATCCTTTTACAGCTCCAGATTTAGCAGAAGCTTTATTGATTCCTTCCATAACGTATAAGAATCTTTCACGCCATCTCATGAATGGTTGAGAGTTAATATTTTCGTCATCTTTTAAGAAATCTAATCCACCTTTTAATCCTTCATAAACTACACGACCATAGTTTTTTCCAGATAAACCTAATTTTGGTTTTACTGTTGCACCTAAAAGAGGACGTCCGAAAACATCTAATCTTTCACGTTCTACAATAACTCCAGTAGCTGGTCCAATGAAAGTTTTTAAGTAAGCATACGGAAGACGCATATCTTCTAAACGAAGACATTTTACTGCTTTGAAACCAAAAACGTTACCAATAATTGAAGCTGTTAAGTTTGCAATTGAACCTTCTTCAAATAAGTCACATTCATAAGCAATAAATGCAAAGAATTCATTTGCTGTATTTGGAACTTCTTCAACGAAATATGCTTTTGCACGATATACATCGCATGCTGTTAATAAATCTGTCCAAACAACTGTCCAAGTTGCTGTAGAAGATTCACCAGCTACTGCAGCTGCAGCTTCAATTGGATCTACCCCTGGTTGTGGCGTAATACGGAAAAGACAAAGAACATCTGTATCTTTAATTGTATAATCGGCATCCCAATAACCCATTTTTTTGTATGGAATTACCCCAGATTCGTAACGTTCTGATTTGATACGCGTTCTTTCGCTAGCATCACTCATGTTTTTTTTTTAATTTTTTTCATACAAGCAGGCTCTTGTCGTTCGATAATTTTTTCTTTTGATCTTCGGAAAAAAAGCTCGCGAATTATTGAAATTTTACATTATCTACTTTTCATTAGTAATACTTCTTGTATAATTTTCAAAACTCTAAAATTCCTCGGAATTTGAAAAAAGTTTTTTAATTACAGTATCAAATAAGAAAATTAGTTCTATATATTTATAAATAAATACGTAAGAAATAATGCAATTTAAACCTAGTAATAGCTTTTCTATTTTTTGTAAAAAAAAATAAATTTTTTTCTCCTATTTTTTACTTTTCGGTATATCAAATACAATCTTTCTTAGTTTTTTAGTTTAGCTATTCTCTTAATTTCTTAATTAAAAAAAACAAAATAAGAAATATTAACGTGAGTAATATTCAACAACTTTTAATTCATTAATTCTTAATAAAACATCTTTTCTTTTTACAGGGGATAAAATTTTTCCAATTAATGCTTCATTATCAATATCTAAATGACTTGGTAATAAACTTTGAAATTTAGATCTTAATAAATTTACACGTTTCATACGACGTTTAATTAATTTTCGTTTTTGTTGTTGATTTTCAAAATTATCAAAAATTAATTTTTGTGATTGAGGACGTTGCTTAATACTAATTTTATCTCCTTTAAGACATAAAAAACTTGGAATATTAATTAAACGATTATTTACTAAAATATGTCCATGATTGACAATTTGTCGAGCTGCTGGAATCGTTTTAGCAAATCCAAGTCTATAAATTATACAATCTAAACGTCCTTCTAAAAGTTCTAAAAGAATAGTTCCTGTAGCTCCTTTACGTCTTTTTGATTCATGATAATAGGCAATTAATTGTTTTTCTGTTACTCCGTAATTAAATCTTAGTTTCTGTTTTTCTAAAAGTCTTTCTTTATAATCATCAGATAAAGATGAGCGTTTACTTTTTGTTAATAAAAATTTACCATGTTGTCCTGGTGTTTTTGTTCTATTCTTTACACTTTTTCGTGTTAAACCAGGAAGTAATCCCAATCGTCGAATTATTTTTAATCTAGGTCCAGTATATCTAACCATTTTTTAGTTTTTATAAATCATTTTTACAAATTATACTTATATCATAAAAAATTTTAAATAAAAATAATCTAAGTCGTTTTAATCAATCAGAATTGAACAGTGAAAGACTTTATAAGGGCGAATGACGGGATTCGAACCCGCGCATAACGGAGCCACAACCCATTGCCTTAACCACTTGGCCACACTCGCCTAGATATTTTGGTGCAAAAGAAGATTTCACCAAAATAACAATAGCTAATTATAAAGGAAGAAAAAAAAAAGTAAAAAGAAAAGAAAATTCATTAAAAATTTAAAAACGAGTATTTGTACATTGAATAGAGTTATTGGTTTCTTCAATTAAAGTTTCAAAACAATTTTTTTTTAAAACTTTTGTAATTATCATTTTTCTAAAAATCCCTACTCTAGAATTTAAATATTTATTTTTTAATAAAGTTGAAAATTGAAAATGTGTTAATTGAGTATTAAATAAATACCCAAAAAATTTTTGATTTTTATTTACAACCGTACGTAAAGCACTTTCTTTTTTATGAAGACGTTTAATTAATTGATAGCGTAAAAGATACCAATTCTCATAAGACGGCATAAGTTCTTCCAAAATAGAACCTAAACGACTTCGTATTTCTTTTTCTTCTATTAATGTCAAAAATAAAATTTCTCTACTAATCAAAGGAGTTTTAAAACGTTCAATTGCATTTTCAGAAGCTTTATGAAGCAATACATTTAATTCACGTGAATAATTAATTGAAGAATCAAAAGAAAAATCTTTTGAAAAGAAAGATTTATTAATTGAATTACTCAAAAATTTAAATTGATTTGCTCCTTCAAATAAAAAAGAAAAAGAATCTAAAAAAAAAGGCAGAGATTCTGGTGGATTTGCTAAAATAACTAAATTTCCAGTTTCTTGCTCATTTAATTGATATTTTTGAAGTAAACTAGAAAAAGTGGGATCAAATTGAAAAAAAGAAAAAAATAAAAACTCACTTGGAATAGTTTCTTTTTTCCAAAATTGACCATAATATTTTGCTTGCGTGCTAATATAAAAACTTTCAAGATCAAAAAAATCAAAATAACTAGTCATACCTAAAAAATAATCAAGTGCCATATAAGCTTGATATCTTCTACGTTTTTCATTTTTTTTTTTTAATTCAAAAGGAACTAAATTATCAGTATAATTTAAACTTAGAGAAAATAATTCTTCTTCTTTTATAGTCATTTTTTTAATTTGTTTAAGAAAAAAGTAAAAGTTTAAAAAGAAAAATTCTTTTAAATAGAAAGAAAATTAGATTTATCTTCTTTCGACTTTCCTTTAGAAATATTATAACTTATAATCGTTATTACACAATAAGTATGACCAAATGTTCAAAAGAAATAATCACTTTTTTCTGACATTTGTTAATATGAAATTAGTTAAAAAAATAAAAAAGAAAAAATTTGATTAAATAAATTATGGAAATAAAAGAAGAAAAAAATCCAAAACAAGAAAAAACGAAAAATAAATTTTCAAAAAATTTAATTAATCTTATCGAAGAAAAATATTTACGAAAAGATTTAATACAAAATTTAGACGTATCAACAGAAACTAAAAAAAAAAATTCTCTTTCGACTAAAACTCAAGCGGAATTAAAAGTTGGAGATTTAATTCAAATAGGCTATCGAATTCCAGAAGGAGATAAAGAAAGAATTCAATTTTACGAAGGATTAGTTATTTCAAAAAAAAATCGTACATTAGGAAAAACATTTACAATCCGTCGTTATGTTCAATCTATAGGTTTAGAACAAATTTTTTTATTACATTCTCCAAAAATTTCTTCTCTTTTAATTAAACAATCTTCAAAAATTAGAAAAGCTAAGCTTTATTTTATTCGCGGATTAAGTACAAAAGCAATTCGTTTAAAACTAACATAAAAAATTTTTAAAAATACACCTAACTGGGTTCGAACCAGTGATGCTCAATAAGAGAATGGATTATGAGTCCAATGCCTTCAACCGCTCGGCCATAGGTGCTAAACAATAGTCTATTTTTTAGAGAAGTGATTAAAATAAAAATAGAAATCTGAAAAAATTTAAACAAGTAGATTTTAATTCTACGTGTTTAAATTTTTATAGAAAATAGAAAATGACTAAAAATTATAGTTTTTTAGCTTTTTCAATAACATCCTCAATTTTTCCAACTAAATAAAAAGCTTGTTCAGGTAAAGAATCGTATTCACCTTTTAAAATTTTTTGAAAACCTTCTGCAGATTCATTTAGAGTAACATATTTTCCAGTTAAACCAGTAAACACTTCTGCAACAAAGAAAGGTTGTGATAAGAAACGTTCAATACGACGTGCTCTTCCTACAATTAGTTTATCTTCTTCTGATAATTCATCTAATCCTAAAATAGCAATAATTTCTTGTAATTCTTTGTATTTTTGAAGCGTTTGACGAACTTTTTGAGCAGTTTCGTAATGCGCTGGAGTTACAATATTAGGTTGTAACATTGTTGAATTTGATTGTAATGGATCAACCGCAGGATAAATACCTTTAGCAGCTAATTCTCTTGATAAAACTGTTGTTGCATCTAAATGACGGAATACATTTGAAGGTGCTGGATCTGTTAAATCATCTGCTGGAACATAAACAGCTTGAATTGAAGTAATAGAACCTTCTTTTGTAGAAGTAATACGTTCTTGTAATTCTCCAACTTCTGTTGATAAAGTTGGTTGATAACCTACTGCAGATGGCATACGTCCTAATAAAGTAGAAACTTCTGATCCAGCTTGCACGAAACGGAAAATGTTATCAACAAATAAAAGTACATCTTGTTTACTAATATCTCTGAAATATTCAGCCATTGTTAAGGCTGTTAATGCTACACGCATTCTTGCTCCAGGTGGTTCATTCATTTGACCATATACTAAGGCTACTTTAGAATTTTCAAAATTAGAAGCATCAATTACTTTTGATTCTTTCATTTCTGCATATAAGTCATTTCCTTCTCGAGTACGCTCTCCAACTCCAGCAAATACAGAAACTCCTCCATGTTCTTTTGCGATGTTATTAATTAGTTCCATAATTAATACAGTTTTTCCAACTCCTGCTCCACCAAATAACCCAATTTTTCCTCCACGACGGTAAGGTGCTAATAAATCAACAACTTTAATTCCTGTTTCAAAAATACTCGGTTTCGTTTCAAGATCAACAAAAGCTGGTGCCGAACGGTGAATAGAATAAAATTCTGTTGCATTAACTTCTCCACATTCGTCAACAGGCTCTCCTAATACATTAAAAATTCTACCTAATGTTTGTTTTCCAACTGGAACAGTAATAGCATTTCCAGTATCAACTGCAATATCACCACGTTTTAATCCATCTGTACTTGTCATACAAATTGCACGTGCTTTGTTTTCACCAATTAAATATTGTACTTCTGCAATAATTTTTTCATCCGATGTTCCTTTTGAAATTTTTAATGCATTATAAATTTTTGGTAAGGCTCCTTCTGGAAATTCAACATCAATAACTGGACCTATAATCTGAGTTACAAAACCGTTCATATTATTACACTTAGAAATAAATATATTTAAATAAAAAGAATAAACCGGATTTCTATTTATGCTATTACCATAGCATTTACTACTTTAAAATTTAACTCGACGTGTTGTTTTTAACCAATTCCAAGCTTCAATATATGAATTTGGATCTAATTTCACTACTTTTGTCCAATAAAAAGTTGCTTTTTGTAATAAAGATTCTGATAAACCATAACATTTTTTTTCCGCTGCTTTAATACCCTGATAATGATAAATAACAGCAATATTATTTAGCGCTGATGTAAAACGAGGATTAATAAAAATTGAAAAATAATAATATTTTAAAGCTTTTAAATAATCTCCATTTTTGGAATAAATTAAACCAATATTATATAAAATGATACTTCTATCATATAAATCTTCTTCAATTTGAAGTGCTTGATAATAATTATTTAAAGCCTCTGCATATTCTCCTTCATCTTGAGCAGAGAGTCCATTTAAATAATATGAAAAAGCTTTTTTTTCCTGTTGACTAGCAGGAAAAACACGTAAAATAACATCTGCAATAATAGTAAATGTTTTATCTATAAAATTATTATTATTTCGTGCTTTCCTCATTTTTTTTTCCTTTTTTATAAAGAATTTATTATCATTATAGTATAGATTATTACCTATTACCTGACAAATTAACTCAAATTTTTAAATCATAAGTAAACGGAATTAGTCCAAATGCTCGAGCTTTTCTAATTGATTTGGCAATTAATTTTTGTTTTTGAACAGTAATACGTGTTTTTCGACGTGCTTTAATTTTTCCATATTTAGTTAAAAAAGCTTTTAATAATTTAATATTTTTAAAATCAATTACATTTTTAAATTTTTTAATTAACAAAATATATTGCAAGCTTTTTTTAATTTTTGTTCCTTTTACAATTCCGGTTTTTGTAGAGACTGATTTTAAACTTTGATTCCAATTTGTACGTTTTTTTTTAGGAATTAAAGTTACTCCTTTTGAATCTTTTGTCTTACTATATTTAATTTTTTTATCTTTTAAAGGTGAACTCATCTTTTTATTTAGTTTCTTTATGAACTGTATGTTTATTACAATAACGGCAATATTTTGATATTTCTAATTTTTCTGGTGTATTACGTCGATTTTTTGAACTTAAATAACGGGAAACACCTGCCGAACGTTTATTTTCATTTTTACGACATTCTGTACATTCTAATGTAATAACAATACGAGGTCCTTTACTTTTTGCCATAATTCAAAATTAATTACCTTTTTTCTCTATTCTTTGTTTTCTATGCTTCTGATTTTTCACAAGAAGATAACCAGATTATATCACTAAATTTGTTTCATCGCGAAAAAAATAATAGTTTTAAATATTTTTTATTTTTTTAGTAAATTTTAAATTTTTATGGTATTATGTTTTCTAATTGAAAAATAGAAGTTAGAAAGAAAAATTCAAAAATGAATAAAAAACAAAAAAATCGTAAACTTGTTTCACAAAATCAAAGAAATCGAATTATTAATCGTCGTTATCTTTCAACTATTAGAACATTAGCAAAATTAATTAAAGCACAGGATTTACTTCAAAAAAATGAAAAAGAAGAAAATGAAAAAAATACTATCATTGCTAAAAAACAAAAATTAGTAAATGCATTTTATAGTATTGTTGATAAAGCTGTTAAAAAAAATGTAATTCATAAAAATACAGCTGCAAGAAAAAAATCTAAATTATCTAAATAGTTTTTTTTTTCTTTTTTTCATTTTTGATTCTTTTTTCATATTTCAAAATAAATATATAGTATTGAAAAATGAATTGATTGAATAAAAAAAATGAAAAAATTTATCATCTTTATTGGAGGCTATAATTTCGACTATATTTTAAAATGAAAACTAATTTGGAAAGAAATTATGATTTTCTATAAATTTTTTATTTTCTTATTAAAAGTATATTAACATTTTTTAATTTTTGAAAATAAGAAAAAACAAAAAGAAATTTGATTTAAAATAAACATGAATTCATAAAAGAGGAAAAAATGAATATAAACAATAATAAATTATTTCTAAATAATATTGGAGATTTAGGAGAAACCCAAAGAGCAAGTTTTTATCATTTTTTATTAGTAGGAATTCGTGAAGAATTAGAAAATTTTCCAAATCCTTTTTTAGCAAAAATTTTTATTCCAGGACAAATCTCTGGAAATAGAAAAGCACCTTATTTTGTCTATCATTATCCCAATGATATTAAATTAAAAGGGCCAAATGAAACAATTACAAATTGTCTAAAACGTGATATAAGTTATG
>Ga0247833_1005184_pt1 | contig 15376 bp, 14 predicted proteins | sample LaCruzMarch2015__7_FD_187117 | JGI IMG/M metagenome (GOLD analysis project Ga0247833, IMG submission 187117) | Freshwater microbial communities from meromictic Lake La Cruz, Castile-La Mancha, Spain - LaCruzMarch2015_8m | ecosystem: Environmental > Aquatic > Freshwater > Lake | place: Spain...
TTTCCTCCTGACTCCATGATTTTTGATGTTTACCCATAACAACACAAATTTAAAATTTATACTTTAATTTGTGTCCAACTTTTTATCGGGCTAGATTCCGAAATTAAAATACAATTTTTAGAGCAAGGAGAAAAAAGTCTATTCTTCCATTAGAAAGAATAGACCTAAATTTACTAAAACGTACAGACATAGGTTCTTACAGGTGCTGGACAACTGCCATTAATTAAAACAGGAGTTCCTGGAGTAATTGAGCCTTTACATACATTAACTTCTTCTGTAAGATTACAAGAAGTCAGCGTACTGCCTCCACCTCCGCTAAACCACTTATTCTCTAATCTCTCTTCAAGTTCTTCTACTTGAAAATGTTGAAGCAAAGGTTCTGGTGTGGTAGTATTTGCACCTTGAATGTGGCGTTTTCAAATCTCTTTCATCACTTTTTCAATTTTGCCATTTTTGAGTTTTAGAAATAAAGGATAACGGTGCGTTACTTTTCTCAAAGAATCTTTTGAAATAGGAAATATTTCAAAATTAGGTTTTATCTCAATCTTGTATTTGTTTAGAATCCTTTCGGAAACATCACTTGGGTACAAACCAATTAATTTTATACTACTATTTTCCTTTAAAACTTTATTTATGCTTTTTGTAGTTTTTTGACAATCTATACACCCTGGGCTAAAAATAAAAATAGATTTTTCAATATTTGCTCTTTCTTGATATTTTTCTAAAAAAGTATTTTGAATACTTACACCACTCACATAAGTTAATTCATAATAAGACCTGATAATTTCAACTTCGTTAATGAAAAGAGCAACAAGACCTAAGCCGAGTGCTACGATAGGCTTTACAACTTCAAACCTTTTCAGCTTCATACGGGATGCGTATTTACAGAGCCAATATGAGGTTAAAATCATGAATATATTTCTCAAAAAAGATACCCAAACAGGTAATATGTAAAAATCCCCTAAGCAACCACAGTCATCAATATTTCCAAAAATATACCCAAACAAAAATATAGCGGTTAAGAACAACAATAAATAGAAAGAAAACAAAGCTATTTGTCGAACACGCCACAAGAATAAAAATAAAAATGCAAGAACTATCTCAATGAAAGTAATTATTGGTGCTAAAATATATAATTTTGAATATCCATATCTAACAAGAACATTTGCAAAACCATTTATATCTACTGCTTTTGTAATTCCCGAAACTAAAAAAATAACACCAAGAATAACAGAGAAAAAGATGGTTTTGAATTTATTTTTTTGGGAAATCATATCAAAAATTTCTAAAAATTACTTGTAAATTGCTTTTGTCTTTCAAAATACTTGATTACATCTTGCTCTAATTTAGTATGTTTAATTGGCACACTACTTTCCCAAAATGAAGCATTATATTCAGATTCTTTGAAAACTTTTAAATCATCTCTAACAAAAGCAGGATAAATTTTTTCAGCACTAAATTCATTTATTTCTTCTTGGAAAAAGAACCAAATTTTTTCGGAATCCCCCTTAGAAAAGGTTTTCTTTCCAACATTTTGTATCAAATACAAGTTATCAAACACTGAATATCCAGTATTATTTACCTTAAAGTTCACTGTTAAGGTTAAAACTCGTGAACCCATTTTTGTTTCAGGATAGATAATTTTACCGCTTATTCTTACTAAATTGTCTGTGTGGGTAGCTACAAAAATATCACCTACAAACTGAAACACATTAGATTCCTTTGATTTCGGTGTACAGGCGATTACTGCAACTTCTTCTTCTTTACCAAAGTTTATGTATTGTTTAATTTTATAATTGTAAATTTCAGAAATACTGATATTGTTCAAAGGAAAGTTGTTTTGCTTATGAATAACTCCAGAATTCAAAAAACTTAGAATTGAGATATTAGGATTTTTGTATCCTTGTGCATCTATTTGTGCAAATCGGGCATTCAATGGTTGCCATTTTTCAACTCCAAACTGACTCCAAGATACGTTCATGAACATTTCTTGTAGTTTTGTGTATTTCCCATTCTGTTCTGAAACTCGTTGATAAAATGCTTTGTGAAATGTTCTTTGATTTGTGTCCAAAAGAGCTTTATTTACTACTGCATTCAACAAATGGATGGCTGGATTACCCGACCTTACTTCAGGCAACTGAATTATTGCAAGTGATAACTTTATATTTATATATTCATCACTGCCAACTTTAATCTGTTTTTTGTTGTAACTAACATGACTAAATACAATTGTTGAAGAAGAATTACTCACCAAAATCTCAAACTCGCCATCTTCGTTGCTGATGGAATAAGCTTTTGCGTTTTGCTCCACAATACTAACTCCTGGAACAGGTTCATTCGTCAAGCTATCTAAAATAATCCCAGCGATTCTTTGTTGACTAAGGGCATTAAAAGATATCAATAACCCCATCAAGATAAATTTGAATTTTTTTTTCATTTGTAAATATAATTAAGAATAGAAATACCCAAGAATCTCTTCTTGGGTAAAAGTTATTAGACAATTAGTTACCAGGACCATCTTGGTCTGTATGCCTGTAAGGGTCGCTATTATTAGGAGTCCCACATGGAACTTTAACCATTTGTTCGTGCCAATTACCTGAATTATCATAATATCCATGGTCTTGCCACTCTTCTCCCTGCCAGCAATTCTCTAATCTCTCTTCAAGTTCCTCGACTTGAAAATGTTGAAGCAAAGCTTCGTTTGTTTGTAATTTTTGCATAAAATTTGTTATTTATTAAAATAGAGGGTGATTTTTATTTCTCTTGTTGGCTCACCCTTTTAAGCCAAGTTCGAGATATTTTTGAAAGGTTTTGAATACAAAACCTAAAAAACAGAATGTAGAAAGTCAGAATAAACAAAAACTGACGGTTGATATTACTCAAATCAAAATTCCCACTCAACCATTTACTCAGTACTCCGTATATCAGCTGTGGGAATAAAACTATATATGCTCTGAAACTATAAATCGTAAAAACCATAAAGGCAATAAAAAAACCTGTATTTATCAATCCGTACAGAAATAACCAAACTTCGTTTTTTGTCAAAAACAACTTTGTTCTTTCGCTCAGCCGCCCGTAAACAGTTTTCAGTGTTTCTTTTGATTTACTTATTAGGTTTGGCGTATTTGTGAGGTCAGATAAAATCCAATAGCCATCAAATCTCACAAAAGGGTTAAACTCCCAAACTACCATAGTAGCCAATGAGATACTTGCTACATAAAATATCGGATTTTGGGTAATCAAAAACACTATCAAAAGCATGCTCGCATAAAGTATTTCACTAAAAATCCCTCCCATGTTGGCTATGATGCGTTTTTGTTTATTTGCCGCCCAGATATTAGTAATATCGGCATACATTACTGGCAACACAAAATAAAACCCGAATCCAATACCTCCATGCTTAATCTTGTAGGCTTTGCAGGCCGCAATGTGCCCTAATTCGTGAATCGGCATTGCCAAATAAAACAAGCAAATTAGTATCGGTATTTGTGCAACTGTCAACTCTACTTTTTGTGGAGCATTAAAAAAAATCACTCCAATAAAAAACACCAAACATCCCAAAATATACCAAAATGCCTTTGGGTTATAGAAAACTGTAAGTGGTTTCGCCAAAAGTCCAGCTATTTGTGCATTGATTATCTGAACTTTTAATTTCAAGTATTTATTTTTCATAGACGGGCGTGTCACTTCAAAATCCTCCGCCAAAATACCAAAACCACCAATTATTGACGAAATATGTTGCTCAAAATCTTCAAATGAAATATTTATCAAAAACTCATCTTCAAAAGCCAGATGTGCATCTTCAAGGGTCTGATGAGTTTCTAAAATATTGAATAGTTTAAAAGTTGCTTCATTTATCAAAAAATTTCTGCCCTCTGGACTATTGATAACCCATTTTCCATTTTCCCAAGAATGAAAAGTATAACCTTCTTTTATTAGCATTGTGTCTGTTTTTTAAAAATTGCCAAACAATTAACTACTGCACTCGTGGTAAATACCCTATTATGGTCGTCAGTTATACAGTTTACTCCAAACGAACTACTTCGCCATTTCTTTACACTTTCTGGGTGAGCAACATCGGTTGCAGGAATTTGCAAAATTCGATTGGTTTGCCAACTGCCGTCTTGTGTTTGGGTGCTTAAAAGCCAATCAATACCTTGCTTTATTTCATTAGAATAATGCAGTTTATCGTATAAAATCAAGGCTTTAAGGGCCAAAGAGGTATAAAAAGCGTTGGGTTGTTTATCAAATGGGTTTTCCCAAAAACCATTTTGTGTTTGTAGCGTAACTAAGCATTCAACGGATTTTTGACAAGCATTTTTGTATTTTGGGTTGCCATTTAAAGCTAAAATCAGATAACTTGTTGCATAAATATCGCTCGTCCACCAGTACGATTTCAAATGATGATTATCTTTGCTTTCTATCAAAAACTCAGCAGTTTTATCATACAAAGCTTGATTTTTATTTTTGGATAGTACATAACAAGCAACTGCCGACACGCATAACTTAGGACTTAGCCAAGCATCAACCGAAATTTCTTCGGGCAATTCTAATCGTTTTCGCAAACCTTCGGCATCACGATATGTTACCCACCCACCATCTGCATTTACAAATTTTAGCCATCTTTCATTGATTTCATCATTTGGCATTTTCATTGCTTGAAGAAACCCAACCAAAAAATTAGTTGAATCACCATCTTGAAAAATGCTTTGGTTGTATGAGAGAAAATCAGCAGGGTTTTGCTTAATTTTATTAGCAATTTTCTTCAAAAATGGCAATTCATTATTAATTTCAGCTAAATTCATGCCCACAAAACCTGTTATCCATGCTTTGCCAGTTCCTGCACTTGTCATAAAATCTGACCAAGTAAAATCATTTTCAAGGTTTGATTCTAAATATTTGATACCTTTTTTTTTACTATTATCCAAGGTATTGTTTACTACAAATACTTGACTTTTCGATCCTTTTATACGTGCTTTTTCAAGCAAAAAACTAATTTCTTGACTATGAAATTCGATATTTCCGATTTGTTTTTGTAGATATGCTGATAATTCGGATAGTTGTAAATTGGTAGCAATAGATTTCGCATTTTCAAAATGTTTGATAGCCATTTTTAAATGAGTTTCTGCAATGCCTGAAATATACAAGTATTTGTTTTTCAGCGAGTTATCCACTTCTTGAACATTATTTTGAACTAAAAACTGCTCTAAAAGATATTGAGGATACGTCCATTGTTTTTCAAGAATATCTTTTTTGAAATCATCAATGTCATCTAAAAGTTGAAAGGCTATATGAATTTCATTGACCAATTCGATGAGAATATCCTCATAATTTCTGTTATCCGCTAAAACTTGTATTGCATAAACAGCATTTAAACAAATAGCGGATTTACCTTTCGCTATCTTTTGAAACAGCAATTCATCAATGGGGGCTTTTGAAGCAGAAAGTTGTTTTTCTGAGATGATTGTTTTGAAATAAGTATCCTTGCAAATTTGGAAAGATTGCCAAAAATTACTTTCGGAAGAGAATAAATAAGCTAAACCACAAATTGATTGTTCATAATGTTTAAAACCATCTTTCAAATTGATAAATTTTTGCATTTGAACATCATAAATGTCATTCCGAGAATCTACAAACTCATCAAAACTTACTAGAAATCTGAAATAATTGTATGTGGCAGTCGAGAGAGATTGAAGAGTTGAATTTTCAACACTTGGATATAAGGGCGATAGAAAATCAATCAACCGAACATAGAACTCATGTTCTTACGGTAATCCCGCAAGGTTAGTTTTAGATGTGGTTAATTTCAAAGTCATACAAATGCGTGGTTATTAAGTACTATGACTAAAAATAATAGACAAAAACATATTTATTAATTTGTTAATAATCAGGCTTTTATCGCAACGCGAACCGTCTCATTTCTTGAGTCTCAGAATTTAAAAAAACTATCATCTCCTATAAGTTTCAAAAAAATAGTAAGCTGTATCTAATTTTACCTAATTACTACTTATGACTTTGTTTATTAGCCTTGTAACTATCCAAAAAGGCTATTTTCTTACCATTTTTGTTTTATTTTAGACCTAAAGTAGTTTATGGTCAATAGTCTCAGGTCACAGTAAGGTAAGACGCTCATAGTACGCTATTTACCTGTTCGCTAATTTGTCGATTATTATTATCCTACTATTTATCGGTAGTGCTACTCAAAAACATACTACCCATAAACCAACAAAACCACCCTTTTGGGGTGGTTTTGTCATGAATTTTATATTAAGAAAGAGCAAAAGCAAGTCGGAATCCCTTATGAGCCACACATTTCGCAACCCTCTGGGTCGTCGAGTGAGCATTGAATTCCTGCATATTGGTATTCTTCTTCGCTGGCAAAAGAAGCGGCTGCGGTTGTTTTTGCAGTTTGCTCTTCGGCGTATTTAGCATAATCTAAAGGTTTTTCTTCAATAACCGATGTAGCTGGCATTACCTCAGCAATCGCTTGGCGGTCAACTGTAAACTTTACTGCATCAGAGGCCGCTTTTGTACGTAGGTAATACATACCTGTTTTCAAACCTGCTTTCCATGCGTAGAAGTGCATAGAAGTTAATTTTCCGAAATTAGCATTTTCCATGAAGATATTCAACGACTGACTTTGGCAAATGTATGCTCCACGTTCAGCAGCCATATCAACGATGGTTTTTTGTTTAATTTCCCATACAGTACGATACAAATCTTTCAGGTTTTGAGGAATCTCTGGAATCGCCTGTACCGAACCGTTAGCAGCAATCAATTTGTTTTTCATGGTATCATTCCACAAACCGATTTTTACTAAATCTTTCAATAAATGCTTATTCACAACCACAAACTCACCTGAAAGCACACGACGTGTATAAATATTTGACGTATAAGGCTCGAAACACTCATTGTTACCCAAGATTTGGCTCGTAGAAGCTGTTGGCATTGGAGCAACCAAAAGTGAGTTTCTTACACCATTTTTCATTACTTTTTCACGCAATTCTGACCAATTCCAACGACCAGACTCTGGTGTTATATTCCACATATCGAATTGGAAGATACCTTGTGAGATTGGTGAACCTTCCCATGTTGGATATGGGCCTTCAACAATAGCTAACTGCATTGAAGCCTCCATTGCGGCGTAATAAATTGTTTCAAAAATATCTTTATTCAACTGGCGAGCTTCATCAGATTCAAAAGGCATCCTCAAAATAATAAACGCATCAGCTAAGCCTTGGATACCTAAACCAATCGGACGGTGACGCAAGTTACTACGCTCGGCTTCAGGTACAGGATAATAGTTTACATCGATTACTCTATTGAGGTTTTTGGTAATTACCTTAGTCACCTCATATAATTTTTGGTGATCAAATTTAGAGAGACCTGTTTTTTCATCTCTTGTAATATATTTTGGCAAAGCAATGGATGCCAAATTACAAACCGCTACCTCATCAGGAGAAGTATATTCGATGATTTCAGTACAAAGGTTCGATGATTTAATCGTACCTAAGTTCTTCTGGTTAGATTTCTTATTGGCCGCATCTTTGTACAACATATATGGCGTACCTGTCTCGATTTGAGACTCCATAATAGCAAACCAAAGATCTTGTGCCTTAATAGTTTTACGAGCCTTCCCTTCTCTTTCGTATCTTTCGTACAATTTCTCAAACTCGTCACCGTAGCAATCAGATAAACCTGGTGCTTCATGAGGGCAAAACAAGGACCAAGTATCATTGGCTTCTACACGCTTCATGAATAAGTCCGATATCCAGAGTGCGTAGAATAAATCTCTTGCACGAAGTTCTTCTTTGCCGTGATTTTTCTTCATATCCAAGAATTCAAAAATATCGGCGTGGTGTGGCTCGATGTAAATTGCAAATGAGCCTTTACGTTTGCCACCACCTTGGTCAACATAACGAGCAGTGTCATTGAAAACACGAAGCATCGGCACAATACCATTTGAAGTTCCGTTTGTGCCTTTGATATATGAACCCGTTGCACGAATATCATGGATGGCTAAACCAATCCCACCAGCCGATTGTGAAATTTGAGCGGTTTGAGCCAAAGTTTCATAGATTCCCGTGATACTATCCTCTTTCATCGTAAGCAAGAAGCATGATGAAAGTTGAGGTTTGGGTGTTCCTGCGTTGAATAATGTTGGTGTAGCGTGCGTAAACCAACGCTCCGACAATAATTCGTAAGTTTCAATAACACGGTCGATGTCATCTCCATGAATACCTACCGCTACACGCATCAACATGTGTTGTGGACGCTCCACGATTTTGCCATTGAGTTTTAGCAAATATGATTTCTCGAGAGTTTTATATCCGAAATAATCATAGCCAAAATCACGGTCATAGATGATGGCAGAATCAAGCAAGGCGGCGTGATTATGAATCACCTTCCACGTATCTTTTGCGATAAGAGAAGCATTTTGGTCAGTCTTTGGGTCGATGTATTGGTGTAACATCTTCATTGTACCCGAAAACGACTTAAGGGTATTTTTGTGTAAGTTTGAAATAGCAATCCGGGCTGCCAATGTAGCATAATCTGGGTGCTTGGTTGTCATCGAAGCAGCGGTTTCAGCAGCAAGGCTATCTAATTCTGACGTTGAAACGCCATCATAGATACCTGCCACGACTTTCATGGCAACTTCAACGGGTTGGACAAATGCAGGATCTAAGCCATAGCAAAGTCGCTCAATACGAGCAGTGATTTTGTCGAACTTTACCGACTCGCGGTGTCCGTCTCTCTTAATTACAAACATAAGAAGCCTTTAAAAAGGGTTTTAGGGAATTCACAACAATTTTTTTTAAGAACTGATAAATTTAGTCCTTCACTAAGTATTGAAATTTTTAATAAAAACTTTAATACTTTTTGATTACCACTCGATTTTAGGGTTCGCCAGCACTAAATTTCTGAGGCTGTGTGTCAGGGGTCATATCAAATATTTTTAGATAGCGTTTGATGTAAAATTAGTAAAATGTAAAGGCATATAAAAATCAAAAATCTATACCTATTTACCGATAATTAAAAAGTGTAATGTTATGAAATTATTAAGAGCTAATAATCAATTAGTTACTTAAAGAGTGGAATGGAAAAGTTTAATAAAAAAGTTATCCACATAAAAAAAATACTTTTTTCTTTACAATAATGGAACTTTTATTGAAGTTGCACGACGTTTTGTATACTTTATTTAAAAAAAATGCTTAATTTTCAAAAAAGAAAATAAATTCTGAAAAAGTTATCCACATTGAAAAAACCATAAATTAGTCATGACATTCCATGAGCAATAGGTCACCAAATTGATAAGAAATACTTACGATACCATCCTCGGCAGCTTCATTGCTATTTCCAGAGCGATAACCAAGTGTAAGTTTTTCATTATTGAGTTCATAGAGAAGATTTCCTGTCCGTATATTTGTCACTTCCCCTATTGGAATAAGTGAAATTTGAGAACCTTTTACGTACCACTTTTCAAATGTTGCGGGAAGGGGTAAAAGAGGGTAAATGACCGAATAATCATCAATCATTACGATAGAAAGTTTATTTTTGTAACGAATAATATTAGTCATATTTGTGATGGAATGGTCGGCACGACGGCCGGTTGCCCAAACCACATTTGCGGCGGGAAAACCCCTTTTTATCAAAAAATCGAAGGCCTTTTCGAGGTCGGTTTTGTCTTGGTCGGGGCTATGAATGATCTCAATCGGGTACTGACTTTGCTCAATTTCGTCTAAGTCAATTTCTCTATCAAAATCACCCAGCAATACATCAACCTTGATTCCGAGCGACATCACACGGTGTATGGCATTATCAAGTACCACCACAAACGGACTCCATTCGAGGAGCTGTCCGATGAGTTCAGAGCTGCAACTTTCGCCATTAGCAATGACAAGTGCAGGCTCTTGTTTTTCACGTACGATATGGTGGGAAGACATAATATTAATGAGGAATGATGAATGAAGGATCTTTAAGACCCTACAAACAGGCAAAAATTACCGATGAAACAAATCAAAAGAATTATTTCAAAATCCATTGTAAAATCTTTGAAAGAGGCTTGGCGTAAAGCGTGTACCAACGAGGTTGAATTCCGTTATCAGTCCATGCCTTTCGGTCTTCTTTGTTGGCTTTAATGCGACCTTTTATAGAGCCATTACTATTACCACCCGCTCTCATTTTCATTATAACTTTGGGAACATAATAAGATGAGACATCATACCGATACAACATTCTTAGCATTAACTCATAATCGCCAGCAAACCTATAAGAAGAGTGATACAAACCATAAGTGTCATACGCAGATTTCTTTATGAAAAAAGCAGTATGAGGAGGCATCCAACCATTCAAAAAACGTTTCTTTGAATAATTACCAGATATCCATTTTCTGATAATTTTATTTGTATTAATTGAATCTACATAAAATAAATCTCCGTAAACTGAGTCTGCGTTAGATTCCTCAAAACCTTTAACAATATTACTAATTGCCTCTTTGTTAGGGTAAAAATCATCCGAGCCGACAATCCCAATTGCATCACCTGTAGCCATTTTTACACCTTTACTCATGGCTTCATAGATACCGGAATCTCTTTCAGAAACCCACTTGATTTTATCACCATAAGATTTAAGAATATCAACCGTTCCATCTTTTGAGCCACCATCGGCTACAATGTATTCAATAGCTGGGTAATCTTGAGACAAGACACTTTCTATGGTCTCTCTGATAGTTGCCGCAGAATTGTAGGCGGCCGTAACGATTGATATTTTCATTATTGATTTGATTCGAAGTTTTAGGCATTTTCCATATCTAAAACTATATTATTTGACTTTCAAGGCCTCAAATTTACTAACATCAAGCGAAGGAATTGCGGTTTTTAGAGAATTTTTATAATTTTCGTTGATAACCTTAATAATTTCGTTGGCAATGACGGCTGAACCACGAGGCGATGGATTAAGCCCGTCAAGACTAAAAAAGCCCCCAGTAAATACTGAATTATCGAATTTTATACTATTAACTGTGTAAGTTTTGCTCATTACTTGGGCGTAAAGACTATTCAAATCAGCTAAGATAATGCCTCTTTTGTCGGCTTCTAACTTCAAAATACCATTAAAATCGCTAAGACGTGAGCCTATAATACTTATTTCATCTTTATCCAAGACTTCTTCGTTGGTAAGCGGATAGGCTATGCTGAATCCTTTTTTTTGATTCGCTGCATTTGTTCTGCCTACATTAAGAATGGCTTCCATCAAGATTTTATCATTAGCTGTTGCTGCTCTTACTATTCCATTTCCCGTAGTGATAAAAATGTCAGTTATACCAACATTTTTGGCAAGTTCTTGGAAAGTATAAAAATTGAAATACGGCAAATCAAGTACGTTCGGGATATTTGTTAGAATGCCTTTAGCATTATTTACTAGCAAAGCATCAAAGAATTTTTGAATATTGATGGCAAATGAAGATGTTTCAGTCGTGGAAGATTTGCCGCCAGATGTTGCATAAGACAATAAATCTTGTTCGCCAATGCTCGCCACAAAAAAAGTAGCTTTACTTTCTTTGACAAAATCGGCATAAGAAGTCTCTTCTTTTCCTACAGGAAGAATTCGCTCATAAAATGAATTGAAGCCCTGTGTTTTAGCATTGCCAAATCCTGCATTATTGACATCTGAAACTCGTAAACCAGCTACGCCATAATTATTTATAACACCACCTGAATATTTAGCCAGCGTTAGCGGTGAAGTTGTAAGAATTGCGAGTTTATCAGAGATTTTATCAAATTGTAGCGAAGTATTAATTTGAGTAGTCGCCAAATAACCTGTTCCGTTTTCTTGTCCAACCGCAAAAAGTGCTTGGTCGAATTTTACGCCTATTTGTTGAGCAACGAGATTTGGATAAGATGCCAATTGTCCTTCTCTGTAAAGCCCTCCGTTTGTGTAACCTGCTGTTAACGAGCCACCTACGGCAATATATTTAGCGAAAATCGAAATTTCGCTTCTTGAAACAAGCGTTGGTTCATCAGTTTGTTTTTCGCAACTTATAATAGTTACAAAGCCTACTAAAAGACCTGCAAAGTTTTTTAAAAACGGTTTCATAAATCAGAGTATGTCTGTAAAATCGGTAAATAGGATCTTCTAAAAGTAATGATTCGATTTAATAGGAAAAAGTTGTAATGACTTGAATGTTAAAACAACAAACTTTGGATACCAAAAAAACAGATTTGAAGAATCAATAACCAAAAAGCAATTTTATTATCTTTTCGGAAAGGTAACCAGTGAAAAAGTGTCAATAGAAATGCCGAAACGATAAACCAACCAATGTAGTTTTGGACAGGCGGAAGCAAGCCAAACCATGACCACATTTCTAAACGAATGGCAATTGGTTCGACTAAAAAATCGAACATTGTCATTAATAAAGCACCGTAAACTACTTTAATATATAATGGTTGATTGACTCGACAAAATGAACTTCCGACACAATAAACCAACAAAAGCCAATTAACCGCAATGACTGGCGGTACTTCGAGAATCTCAAATCCGAGGGTGCGGTCATATTGATAATGACCGAAAATTAAACCTGTATTAACACCAATGACCTCAATAAAATAGCCTGTAAGAAAGGTAATTATGGCAAAAACGATAAAATAACGATTCCAACCATTATGAAAATATAGCAAAATACTTAATGATGCCACAAGATTGAATGGTGTTAGAAATTTAAAAAGTTCGGCAGTGGCACTGATATTTAGACCAATTATCCCTGCGATATACATGGAAAATAGAAGGTAGAGATAAGGTTTATGGTTCTTCACTTATTAGATAATTGCTTAGTATTTCCCAAATTTATTTCTTTTTCTTTCGATGCACAACGTGTTTGCGTAAAATTCGTTTACTTTCAGCTTTTACTTCGATATTTTTTCTAATTCCCCACAATCTGTCTTTTGCAAATTTAGTAGTTTGTTCCAAATCAATTATTGGAAAAGGATAATTTTCTCCCAAACGAAAATTATATAAATCTTGCTCCATCTGAGTCATTTTCCAAGGCTCATGAATGAAGCCTTCGGGGCAATTTTCGAGTTCTTTTACCCAAGTTTTTATAAATACTCCGTGTGGGTCGTGGTCTTGCGATTGTTTCACAGGATTATACATTCGAACGGTATTCATGCCCGTAACGCCCGCCTGCATCTGAAACTGCGGATAATGAATTCCTGGCTCAAAATCAAGGAATTGTTGGGCAAGAAACAATGCTCCATCTTTCCAATGTTGAAAAAGCTGGTGCGTTAAAAACGATACTACCATTGCCCGCATCCGAAAATTTAAGTACCCTGTTTCGCAGACACATCGCATACATGCATCAACGAGTGGATAGCCTGTTTTTCCTGCTTGCCATTGCATTATAAAATGCTGATTTTCAGTTTTTTGCAGCTCATCATAGCCTCGATTGATGTTTTCAAATTCTATACGGTCTTCCATCTCAAACTTCTGAATGAAATGACAATGCCAATGCAAACGAGAAGCAAAATTTTCTAAATCTCGACGGTAGGAAACGCGTCTTTTCGCATTTTGGGTATATTGATACACTTGTCGAATCGACAAATTTCCCCATGCAATATAAGGCGAAAGTCGGCTACAACTTTTGCGAGCTTCGAGTGGTTTTGAGATAGTTTTTGAATAATTTTTTGCTCTATCATTCAAAAAACTTTGCAGATAACGATAAGCATAAGTTTCGCCACCCGGCTGAAAAATTGGTTTATTTTCTTTATCGATACTTGGCTGCTGAATTTGGGAGAGAAATTTTTTGTAAATTTCGTTTTCATTATCAAAAATTAAGCACGGATTTCTTAGTTTTGTCCAATCTGGATTGTCTAGTTTTTGATGCATCTGGGTTTTCCAAAGTTCTGACCAATTTTCACGATTTTTTAATTTTCTGACAACCCCATTTGTCTGAAACTCTTGCCACTCAATGTTGTTTTCTTTGAAATACTTCGATAAAACTTTATCTCGGTCATAAGTAATTTTCAATCCTGTTTCTTCGTAGGAAAATACTTTTTTGAGTTGATATTTTTGATGAATGGCAGCGAAGATGGCTTCTACTTCGCCCTCTAAAATTGTAATTGATAACAAAGCATTGCCAGCCGAAAGTTGGCCATTAAGATCATCGAGTGATTGTTGCACAAAGTTCCAATGTCGAGGACTATAATGTGGGTCGGACATGATCGTAGGTTCCCACACATAAAGCATCAAAAATGATTCCCCATTTTCGATGGCAGCCTTCAGCGGTGCGTGGTCGCTTAGGCGTAAGTCTTTTTTAAACCAGACAATATTCATAGAAAAATTAACCGCTGACTGATAAGTTTTGTTTTAAATATTATACATTTTGGTGCTTTTGAAAGATGATATTTCTATTTTAAATGGAATATTTGTAATATTGTAGAAAAACGACTGAACTATCATGCTCAAACGCATTCATATAGAAAACTTCAAAAGTTTAAAAAACGTAACTCTTGACCTTCAACCAGTTAATTTACTGATTGGCCCAAATAACTCGGGAAAAAGTAATTTATTGAAGGCTCTAGAGTTTATGAGTTCTTGTATAACTAGGAAGTTTATTGGCGAAAATAGCGTAAAAAACCTTACTTATTTACACGAATACATCAATAGAACAATAATTGTAAAAGTAACAAACCTATATGAAGAAGATACCGAAAACATCTTCAACAATTATCAACTATTAGTTGGACTAAACGAAGGATTTATGTCTGAATTACCAACTGATATTAGTTAATTTCTATGGTACTCAGATGAAATAGATTCTGAATATAATAATCAGAAAGGGTTTGAGAAAAATAGGGATATATTTTTCGCTGAAGAACACAAAGCTTTACCTTTTTTAGAAAAGCACAAGAAATATTCATTTGTAAAGATGCTTCTTGAAGCTTCTAATAACTTGCTAGTTTATAAACCTGACCCTAGTAAATTAATCAATTTGTATCCTCTCTCTCATGAGAGTCATTATTTGCATGCCGATACTTCTAACCTCGTAGCCTTTCTCGACATTCTCCGAGATAAATACCGAGATAATTTTGAAGTAATTGAGCATGATTTACAAAAATGTATTCCCGAATTTTCAAGAATACAACTTGAAAATGTAGCTGCTACCAACGATTTAATAAAATTATACGGAAATAAAACTTTCAAACGTTTAGGACTTTATAATCCTCAACAGAAAATTACTTATTGGGCTGATGAATTGTATCCCACCCACCAAGTACATCTTGAAAATTCGATAGTCATTTCTGAGCTTTGTAAAAAAAACATATATGACCAAAGAAAGAGAAATGCAAAAACATTATGCTGATTATTTAAAATCAGGTCAAAG
>Ga0247833_1005185_pt1 | contig 15375 bp, 17 predicted proteins | sample LaCruzMarch2015__7_FD_187117 | JGI IMG/M metagenome (GOLD analysis project Ga0247833, IMG submission 187117) | Freshwater microbial communities from meromictic Lake La Cruz, Castile-La Mancha, Spain - LaCruzMarch2015_8m | ecosystem: Environmental > Aquatic > Freshwater > Lake | place: Spain...
TGTCGTTGGTGCATTACTTGGGCTTGCAGATGGGCTTGCAGTGACTGGACTTCTACTTGGACTCTCAGATGGAGTCGATGTCGTCGGTGCATTACTCAGGCTTGCAGATGGGCTTGTAGTTACTGGACTTCTACTTGGACTCTCAGATGGAGTCAATGTCGTCGGTGCATTACTCGGGCTCGCAGATGGGCTTGCGACTGGACTTCCACTTGGACTTTTGGTGGGAGTGGATGTCGTGGACAATCCACTCGGGCTTGAAGTAGGAATGAGTGTCATGGGCAATTTACTCAAGCTTGAAGTATTAGTGTATATCGTGGGCGATTTACTCAGGCTTGCAGATGGGCTTGCAGTGGGATTAGCAGTGGGGCTTTCAGTGAAAGAGGCTGTCATTGCTGGAGCACTTGATGAAGTGTCAGTTGATACTGCACAACTTCCAAATGTTTTTGATTCGGATCCCGTAAATCTTCCACCAAAAGCAGTCTCGATTCCATTGACAAGAATCATATATGCACCATCTCCATAGCCACAGCAGAGGCCCGCGTCAGCATCATTAATTATGAATGTGTACTGGCCCATTGGGAGGCATTCTGTGACTGAGTACAAAGTGCGTATTTGGCTGTAAAAACCACCACTCATTGATATATTTTCATTTGCTCCACATTCATTGATCAGAGTCCAATTTGTCTCCCCTGGGTAATCATCTGTCCGGAGCTTCACCTCAACATTCATTCCGTCACAATGTACTGCTGGCTTCAACAAATCAAGTGAGGATGCGAAAGTATCAAAGAAGATTAATGTTGAGTAAAGTTTTATGCCAAAACACGCATGATGAAGTAAACATGCTTACTTGAATGCCAGTGCATGTCCGCGATGATACGTGTCTCCACATCTTGGCATTAACCCGGCGAGCATCGTTGGACACAGTTCCCGCGAGTGGAGTATTCGAGTAGCTGTTCTTGTCATTACGTGGACCAACACCAGAATATATTCCGCCAAATGTGTACTCTATGTTGGATTGCCCGCCACTGCAATAATCACAGTAGGACATAATTGTTGCACTCTTGGCTAGAGGAAGTTGGGTAGGGCATTTTGATCCACATCTATCAACAACAGGAGTATACCCAGTGTGGGTGTGGCTAGATCCAAAATTATGCCCAAGCTCATGCATAAACTATAAATGAATGCGAGATGTTGGTAGATGTTAGTCCAACAATTTCACATGTGGAAATAGAAACATAGTGGGTTAACAGTATCTCAATAACTTACCACCATCATATCCCAGGCAACAGCCTGGTCCATGCTTTGATAGCTTCCAGTTAAATCAGCACTCAAACCAAATCCATTCTCGGAGTCACAAATCACACCTTCATTGGCAATACCACCACCGAAATTTTTAGAAAGAAGAGCATGGTGCAGGTCAGGTTTGATACCCGCTGGCGAAGTAAAGTGCCAAGACGAAGAATTAGCAAATTTAGATTGCATGATGTCCAAAGCCACAAAAAGATCAGCTGCATTGTCGTAATTGTTATTGAGGTCAATATGTAGAACGTTCAAATGTGTATCAACCTCAGTCTTTGGACAAATGAAGGTAAGATTAACTCATCGTTGAGATTGGAATACATTAATCAGCAGTAACTCACTTCAAAAATGGTATTAGCTCCCACAAACAATGCATTCACTGATGAAGTACAGTTCCATCAGTATAGAAAGAGGTTGATAGTGATGAGTAATGCTCGAATGACAAAATGAGAGAGAAAATATAGAGACATACCATAGTTGATTGTATTCGGGCCAATGGTTCCAGCATTACACAAATCGAACTCGCCATTGTAATCACACATTCCATAATCAATTTCCACGTAGATATCGACCCAATAGGAGTAACTACTATTACTTGCCTCCTGTACACGACGGCGCTTTCCAATACGCATATCCGATCCACGAAGAGAGTGTTGAAGATCGGCCAACGCAATATCGTTTGATAGATCAGCGTGATGATGAGAGTGATCGGGATTGTGATTTGAATGATCGCGATCAGAGTGGTCGTGATTGAAGTGATGCTGATGATCATCGTTGTCATCTTCAGAGAGGAAACGTGTTGTGTTAAGCTCCTGCTCCTGCTTGCTACCAGCTCCGCATGACCACTTAGGAGGAGCAAAGTCTTTGTCATATGTTACAAGCGCCTAAAATATGACAATAATGGTTGGAATAGTTTGAATGACAATGAGATTCTCAGAAGATGTTTGGAAGAAAAGACGTAATGTACAAAACAAGAGAACATCTTCACCTCTCTCTTACCTTTCCTCGAAGACCATTCTGTTTGAACTTGACACTCTTCTCCTTGCCCTTCTTCACAATGCCATTTGTTGTCCCACCTGTCTTATCTACAGATATTAATGCAAGGACACCTGGTTCGTCACTGACTAGCATAATCGCCACATTTTCTGGATTTACAGATTGACTCCTCCTACCTCCCTCGACGCTAAGTGTCGTTTCAGAGCTCACTGCTGGTACAGCCTCACGAACATGTACCTCAAAGTCATTCGTGTTGTTGACTGCAAGAGAGCCGACGCTCTCTGCGTGAATTGTTAAATGAGGCTTGAGATCGCCTGCTGCGTGTGCAGTCTGAAGTTCTGTCGCGATGAATTGGTCGGATGATATACTTAGTCGACGACTTCGAGAGGAATGTTCGACATCAGCGGTGGCCGTACGGAAAGAGACGAAGAGTAGAAGGTTGGCTACGGCAGAGTTAACTTGTCGGCGTGAACTCATTAGATAATAGCGTCGAGAGCTTTAGACTTGTGAAGAGGATGCAACGTATGAACGTCCCTGTCATCCTTATCTCTTCACGCATCACCTACGCGCGGCGTCAAATTCGCAAAGAAAAAGAGACAAAGAGACACTCTAAAATGGCCTAGCCAGGCTTGACGTCGCGAACGGATAATCCAACGGAGATGACGACATCATGACCTTCACAACCACCACCACAGTGCTTACTAACCCCGGCATCATCAATCGTCTCGAGCTTGACATTGATGAACTCCATAATTGGGGATTCCGCATCGAGAGGCTGAGTGATGGCAGCCATGCTGCTAACAACGCGGTGTTCCACACACCGCCTCTTCACGATCACGACCATGCACCTCTTGGAACAATACATGTACATGTGTTAGAAGAGAAACTCCTAAGCACTGTGGGTCCTTTACTACGAACATATGTCCGATTATCACATTCGGATATATCGCCCATGTGTCTTCGGGCAATTGTAGACTGTGGCTTTATTATGATTGTCGATGATGAGAAGGATAATGTTGCTAAAAGTAAATGCCCCCGGATACAACGAGAAGAAAATAAAGACAACAAAAATAATGAGAAGGAGTCAGACGATTATTTGTCAAGGAGTAAGATAGCTGCAAGTAGGATGGCGCATCATATACATATGCTCGTGCGGAATTCCATGGGGTCGGCGTTATGTCTTGATCTTTTTGTATTTCTTCCACAATATCGGGTCCGGATACGTGATGAGACGACAAAGATGGATGGGGATGATACGAAGATAATGTCACTCTCCTCCCGCTCTGTCGAGTTGGCCATGCAACGCAATCCAGATGCATGCTATCCCTCCATCAGAGTGGTCGATTGTCATCGTGCAGGGATACAAAGTTTTGACATGATGGCTGCTGCAACCACCTTGGTCTTGGAGGTGAGGACGAGAATGTGTACCGTACAACACTCACCGTTGGTATTTAAATGGCTGCATTGTATTTCATCGTGGCCCACCAACGAACGTAGCTCATTATCAGCGTCCGATCTATCCGAGCCAATAGTACGTCGTGGTAATGAGGACACGAAGGCTGCATTGCCAATTGTCGTGGCATGTATAGAAAAAGTGGCTAATTTACATCGTTTGTTAATGTTATGTCACAATCTTGACATCAACTTACTGTCCAATATTGTCGTGGTACTACCAAATGTTGTTACAGACGGAAGACGGAAGGACGATATACGATTACGTGAATTCGAGGATGCAGTTGATAACTTTTATAAAGTTGTTGTAAATTGCCATCATAGACCGACTATTGTTCATGAGGATCGTGCCTTCCAGATTATTTCTGATATGATGAGTGAACGAAGTCACGCGATGACGACATCATCGGCGATAGTTTCTTGCTCTCGATTGCAATCTATGGTTGGAATAGATTTGCATCCATCTGCACTAACTCTTGACGGGAACTATATGGCCACCACATCACCGGCTTTGCGTAAACTTAGGAATGCTAACGCAATCGTCTTTGGGTACGAAAGCACTGGTATCCCCGACGTACTCACTAATACGTTAAATGACTGGGTTCAGATCCCAAGCCGATCATCAATCAACGTCGTTGCTGCAATGTCTATAATATTTGATGCTCTATTTGCTTAGAGGCTGACTAATAGATTCTAACTCTCTACTAATAAAAATTAAATGTAGAGCTCCTTGGTTTATTCCATTCCCTCATCACGCAATATCTTGTTGTCGTCAAACAATTCACAATGACATGACTCGTCAATTCTACATCATATAAACCCAGACTGATCTTGTTCCGGTGAACCCAACTTGTAATGTTCACTGCAGTCTCATATCCCTCCCCTTTTTTCATTTATCTGTAATATATTGTGACCATTGCTCATTGGCCCAGGTTACTCTTGTCTTCTTTAGATTCACGAACGGCGTAGACTCAATTTTCTGCAGTGCCACCATGAACGACTGGATATGATTTTCGCCATCGCATACTAGTCTTTTCTCTCCTCCCTTGCCTTTCCTTCGACCGTAGTACCGGAAATTGCAGTCAACTGACAAGGACTTAACCTGTTTATTGACGAGTCCAGCACTAGTAATTGTCTTGTCTTGCTGCGGACTGCGAGCGCGAGGTTGGCTCCGGATTCGTGCAAGATTTTCAGCAGCAGCATTGCTTCTTGATGCTGAATTCATACTGCTTCCCGTGCTGCCACTGCTACCCATACGGATCAAACTATTAACATTGGTACTTTCCTTAGACTTGTCAGACTTACTATGCTGATTTTTTCCACCTTTGTAGGGAACTAATTCAAGACTGTGCATAGTGCAGTCAATTCGTTGATTCTTGCGCTGTTTCCTACTGCTATCATCACTTCCACCACTGCCGTTGCTGCCAACGCTGATTTCTGTGGTTTCCTTTTGACCTGTCTTGATTTCATCCTTGGGGCGTTCGACGTCGACTAGCTTGCATTTTTTGATACTAAAGTGAGGAGGAAGAACTCGCTGATAGCGACAATGTCGTGGATCCTTGCCAGCATTCTTATTTGGGCGACGGAATTTCTTATCGGCACTAGATAAGATCATCTTCTTGCTGTTCACAATCACATTCGTATTGTTCTCAATCCTACTATTCTCAAACCTATTCGTGATAGCTCTTGTATCAGTCGCGTGCTTGTGGTCATTACAACTGCCGCGATCATATAGCTGCAAGATCAGACCCACCTGTGGCTCTAGGGAACTACATACACTCTGAACCTCACTTCGTAAAAGCTGACTATTAATCAAAATTAATGGAATAAAATTGTGTACCTCGGGGTCGGAGCGTTTGCTAACCATCATTACCTTGCAACTGATTTATCTTGCACACAAGTAACGAGGTTGAAAGCATCAGGGTATGAGAGATGAGAGGCTGTATCTAGATGATCTTACACCATCTCAGATCCCTGACTGACGAAGAAGATAAAATCTGAAACTAGGAAACATAGATGTGCTAGGCCAGAGGGAGGCAATTATACTCAACAAATACTCTGAGCCTAAATAAGGCTATCAACTTCCTGATAGAAGAGTAGGCTAGGCCTTTTAAAGTCTTGTGGACAAACCGTGTAATCTTTATCCTAAAATCAAGCAAGGTATTTACGTACTCTGTTTTCCCGCGCCAGTCGGATGGCGTGATGAAACTCGTCTTTGTGAAGGAAAAGGATGACGGATCGTGTTCTATCTACGGCAAAGTCGTACCGAGCGAATGTTCGCGTTAGTGTTGCGATCCGTTACGTCCCGATAGCAGAGTTGGGCCAATCCAAGGAATTGTTGTATACCCAACTGCAATTCTGCAACCATGCCCTCGATGATGAGGGACCTCGATTTCATGACCGATACGGAAATCGCTTTGTGCCTGACAAAAGAAGAACGGAAAGCGATTGGTGTAAAAGTATTATCCTCTAAACTTGGTACCGGTGGATTCAAGCTGTCAAGCGGTCCGAAGAGATATTGTGACGCATGTAGACTACCACTACTGACAAAGCCTGGTGATTTGCAAGAAGAGTTTTGTGCTATTTGTGAAGAGATCAAGAAGACATTGATAGAGAAGATGTTGACAGTTGATACTACTACTTCCCAAGCCACATCAGCAATGTTCTCTCCTATTGCTGAGAACTCGGCTGTTGCGAAGGGAAACAATGATAAGGTAATTGTAGTTGACGACATAGTTACTGATGAGGAGCGTATCAATGTTGCACAAGACAATAGTCACACGACAATGAAGGAAGACAAGGGAAGTACGGATGTCACACATCATGACAATAGTCAAATAATAAATGAATATAAGGGAAGTGACAATGCATCACACGACAACAGTCAAATTACTACTGTAACTGAACACAAAGAAGGTGAAGGTGTAGTCGAAAATGGCGAAATTTTGCCAAACGAGGGTGAGAACCAAGCTGACATTGCTGGAAATGTTGTATTCGATGCTACTACTGCAATTTCGCCAAACGAAAATGAAAAAATGGAGACAAGATTTGTCAACAATGCACCCGCTGTACAAATTGATGCCAGCTCGCCAGATGAAGATAGTTGCGATAATATGATGGATAATTGTGTGCGTGAGGACATCTCTCACAAGAAAACAATCGCTGCTACAAATTCTTTTTCGGCTATGTGTGCAGTGACATTGAGCAGTTTTATCTGTCATCATGAGTCTGTGTGCAATGGTGGTAACGATGTCGTTGATCATCCGCAAGAGTTAATGGAAACGAAAGTTATTCATAAGGACACCAATTTCTCAGACAAAGACACGACCATCATCGAAGACGCAAGTGAAGACGCGGAAGACGCAGATGAATTTGATGCCCAACTAAATAATCTGGTAGGTCATGACCAGCCTCCCACCGAGGAAGAGGCAAGCTCAACAAATTATGTTCCTCCTGAATCACCATCGTCGAGAAATTATCAACTATTTCTGTCATCCATGGCACGTGAGAAAGAGGAGATGAAAATTCTATTAGAGTGTACACCTAGCAATCAAATATACATCGCGAGACCATTGCACCACATGCGATTTAACTCGATTTAGGATTAGATAAAAGCATCGCACCACACCACATGCGATTTCACTCGATTTAGGATTAGATAAAAGCAATAGTTCTAAATGTCAATAATAGAAGATCATGGATTTGGAAATTTGACGACTCTCAGCGTTGATTGTATCGTATCCGGACATTTTTCTATCGGGACGAACGAAGTCCATTGCAATCATACCACCCACCCGCCATTGGCAGAAATGTCTTCGTTATCATATCCTCCTCTAATACTGCTTTCTCCTTCATGCATATCATAGCATCCTTGTCTTCTTCAGATGATAATGATGAGAAGCATTCAAATCGAATTCGGACTGTGGCAGCATCATCATTACTACCTCGATAGGCTGCCATATGTAAATGTGGCACGGGGCTGAACCCCACTGATCCACTAAAACAAATTAATTGTCCCTTGTGCACTACATCTCCAACTCGTACGACGCAGCTATTTGTTTTTATATGTACAAACTCGACATATAATGGATCATTGACGTCAATTACTTGGATCATAATTGAATTCCAATGGAACATATTCGTTGCCGCAATACCACCAACTTCCAATAATATACTACCACCATTACCATCATCATTGCTATTATCATTACTGACACGGTGTTGACATACAGAAACAACTGTCCCATTCACTGGTGAATATAATGGTGTACCAATAGGACACGCAAAGTCAATTGCATGATAATTGCCTTTGAAAAAGTGTGTCAATTCACCTTTTTCGCTTTGTATACATTGAAATGTAGCGCAGTAGGTAGAGTTGGGGTTGTTGTTGTTGTTGTCATCGTTGTTGATATTTATTGTTGATTGGAACGGAAAATGCATTGTATACAAATGTGTATCATTCGGATATGGATGATATGTTATTGGTTGGATATCACTTTCAATTTCAACATTGGACCAACTACCATATTGTTCTTGTGTAGATTGTAGTGGTGCCAATGAACACAGTTCAATGAAAGTTTGTGGTGGAATTGTAATAATGAATGTGGTACATTTACGTTGTTCAACGACAGGATTATTCGGTGTAGAAGATGCTGTCGTTGTTGTTGATGAAATACCTGATGTTAAAATATTGCCATTTCTATCCAACAGTTCAACATCATACACTGTGACATAGCAAATGTTGGTTACATCCTCATTGACATTGGTAATAGTAAGTGTTTTGTGACACTCATCCAAAGCCACTTCTGGTACACTTTTAATTTCCTCAGGATCATACTCCTCTGGACTAAAGGGATATATATCTCGTAACCATGGATACCGGTACATTATTGCTGATGCGTCACATCGTGCAACGTTGGCGATATGACAACCCAATTCTGCATAGTATGCACACTCATTGGCGGCGGACCAAAATGTTGGTGACGAAGGACTCTGCTTGCCACCACCATCCTTGTTAGTATCTTTCTGCCTACTCTTTTTACCGCCTTTGCCCTTCTTCTTCGCCATGCGAGGGTGGAAGAAGAGTTGAACCCGCCAAAATGAATAATCAAACCCTCATGTTTTTCAACTCGTGAGTGCCGCAACGATATCCGATCGCGGCAATGATCGAGGTAGTCCTCAATGATCGACTGGGCAAAAAGGTACGCGTAAAATGTAACGAAGATGATACCATCGGCGACCTAAAGAAACTTGCTGCCGCACAATTAGGCACCCGGCCTGAAAAGTTACGCATCCAAAAATGGTATACGATATACAAAGATCATATTACGTTGGAAGATTACGAGATACATGATGGTATGGGATTAGAACTGTATTACAACTAGTAATATATAAATGATTATTTGAAAAAGATGTACTGCCGATTGAATGTGGGGATTTCGCAATCGTGTGTGGATGAAATTTATGTAGTGTGCACACATGAGAAGTGTGGGAACAAATAAAATGATGCGTGAAAATTACATGCTCATTTAAAGCAGAGATAAAAATATAACATACCCAAATAATTAATGAAGGAGGTAATTTGGAATTATTGTTATCATAATATATATTCTTATTATTTTTCAACACATTGTCGTAGGGTAACAACCTCATTGATGAAACGATCAACGCAATCCCTCATCCGTCCTTCTTGACCGTGTATCCAATTTTTATATGGCTTCATCTTGTTAACATACACTTCATACCTCCTCTTCTCCTCCTCCTCCTCACTTTTATTGCTACTACTACTAACGCAAATATCTCGTAACAATGCATATACTTTCTCAACATTAAACAACCCACCAAATTTGAATTCAGTTGGTAATGGTACATCGACATCATATCCCGCCGCTCCCTCACGATTGGTAAGTACTATACATCCCGCTAATGCCGCCTCACGTGGCAATCGGTCCATGCCGGGATGTGGACCAAAATCTATATATACCTTGGCTCGACAAAGTAGGTTCGTCACCTCATTGCCCGTCATGCGTATTTGACCATTGGGACCTTTACCGATGGGTACTATTTGGAGTGTTTGGCCGGCACGACGGATTATTTCATTAGTATAATGTATACCCTTGGCAGGATTGTATACTACATCAATATCCCGATGCAATATTGGCTGTGATGGAGTAGTAGTCACAATGACGGCGGGGGATGGTGTATTATCGGCATTCTCCTCAGCAGGAGGATACACGTTGTTGTTTGAAGATGGTGAAGGTTGCCATATGTACTCTGTAAGATCTATCACATCTGGATGATGAGTTCTATTGCTACTTTTTTCATCATTCACATTATCATCATCATCTTTTCGATGACGTAGATGTGATGACACATAATTATATGCATATGCGCTCTGAACTAAATGTAATACATCACGCCGGTTCACAAAGTCCTTGGTAGTAAAACTACCCTTATTATTATCCACACTTAACCACCAAATGACATTTTGATACGAGACATTTGTAGTAGCCGTTGTCTGACCAACATGAGGAGGGGGAGGAGGAGGAGGAAGGAGGGTATCAATTAGATGCGTCCAACATTCTGGCCATATAACCATCTCTGATGAATGTACCGTGGATACCACTCCATTATTAGTAGCAGCACCGGTGCTGCTGCTGCTGTTGTTGTGCCCGGGGAGATTGGGTGCAGGTGGTGCATCATATCGTGCATACCTCGTCGGACATGCAGTTGTTGAGATTACATGTTCCATTTTCCTCATTCCACCTCCTTTCGCGGCATTATTAACATTTGTCCCACCATTATTATTTCTCTCACGCAGATATAGCATAAATGCTCGAACATTTCCAGCGCCCATGTTGTTTTTGGTGATGCACTGTTTACTACCACCACCGCCACAGTCTATACCACAATAAATATCCCTCCGTGGCGGCAGCATAGTTGTTATATCTTCTCCTATGTTGTTAATAACATGACATAATTGATGCAAGGCCTCGGGTCCGCCGGTTTCAATATTTGCTGGACATGCTATGTATATTGTTTGGACCGGCACAGTCGGTCGTTGATATATAGTAGTAGTAGTATGACTAGTATGACGAGTGCGTTTATTCGAATCTTGGTTGGACAACGATGCGTCGTGGTATCCTCCTTCGTCTACAATCTTTCTCCTCAATGATGTCGTAGATGTGTGACGAACGCCGTCACTTCCTTCTTCAACAAAACCCCTAATACTGCCATTAACATTGCCATTGCTATCGCTGCGGCTGCTACCACCAGCACGAGTTGCGGCACGTTGTAAATTGGCAAGCTGACTTGCAAAGTCCTCCATAGTCCATAGAATAGTTGACTCTGGGTGTGACTGAAAAAAATCCCATGAGCTGATTCAGCAAGATGATGCGTGGTCCGGCCTTTTTTACTCGCGCAATATCGCTGAAGATTTCCCCACACCGCTAAATACTCGCCAATAGTGGTTCCATTTGTCATTATCCTTCTTACTCCTTTCTACTACCGTCGCATCATCATTTGATGCCTTCGTCAAGCTCCATCAAAATTTTAGCAGCACCAAGAACCGAGGACAAGCCTCAATATCTCTTGGGGTAGAGAATGTCTTCGTCATTATCATCTGATCGTCGTTTACTCGTAAACTATTATGATGCAGTCATATACACCTCCGATTTATCAATACTCGATTCATCCACCGCTTGGCTTAATGATGCATGTATTAATTTCCAATTGACAAGATTACAACAACGGCAACGCGAGCGTAGTAGTAGTGTTAGTGTCGTTAATGACGAACAGGATGGAATTACAGTGGAGGAACAATATTTGTTCCTCGATCCGTAAGAGAATTATTGTTTTTGACCAAGACATTGATGTTGATTTTCTTCTCACTCGACCTCTTTTTTTTTGCTCATACATGAATGATAATTTCATTTTTCGAACTATTTAATCTTCTATTTGATCATTCATGATGGAATATATATGTATATTTTAGATCTGTTGTGTCCTTCCTTATGCATCAGCTAACAGAAGATGATGAGGACTGTACTGACGAATTAATAAATCTGAATGTCACATGGAACCTCCTCCTCGAACCACAAAGGACTACATTATCGATCCCCATCAATGATGACACCAACAATAAACACACGGTAGTAAGAGGAAAGAAACGCAATATCGTCATTGTTGTTCCAATAAGTGATCAATTCGGTCAATCCCGAACTCAATTTACAAAACCTGGGGGTGGGAATCATTGGAGTGTATTACTTTGGAGTGTGGTGCATCAACAACAACAACAACCGCATCACGACGATGAGAAATGTCGTCTCACTACTACCTCGACGTCGTCGTCGAAGGTGGATGTAAGATATTATCACTTTGATTCATGTCAAGGCACTAATCGTAAAGCGGCTGAAATGGTGGCTCACAAATTACACAGGGTATGTTTTTGTGCAAAGAAACATCATTTTACTCTCTTTTGATAAATATTATGTAAATAAATACCTCTTATATATTTATGTCATCTTTCATATCCAGGTATTGTATGCAAAACATGATGCTGCCGCCAATGATGGTGATAGTAGTGTCACTTTAGTTTCGGTGATAGAATGTCAAACGCCACAACAAAGGAATGGATATGACTGTGGCGTATTAGCTCTTGGATTTGCAGAAGCATTAACTACCATCAACACTGACAGTAGAGAGGAGAATGATGATATTAATGGAGAGAAAGAGAAGTATTATGAATCATTACTACAAAGCTATTTTGATAAACATGGTGGACATGAAGATTTTGCATTGAGATTGCGAAAACAAATCGGGGATGCAATACGTGAGCTTGTGCCTTTCACAACGATCGGTTAATCATTTTTATATTATATAGCTTCAACCCTCCAAAACCCATCATACTTACATCTACTACCTCACCCATCTATCCAGGATGAGACTCATTGCCATTCTATCATCATACTGCTGCCTTACTTTCTTATACTGCATTACATAATACATTCAACATCAAATTGTTAAGCTCCTCATATACCCATGGCTGATAGTGTACAGCATCCCAAAATACTGTCAAATATTCAGCCATGACATTCCTTGGTGGTTGTGGATGCGCAAACAGTAGCAATGCAAACTCTTGTGTCAAGTGTCCATTATCCATGTACTCGCAGCCCACGGAGTATGCTGCCTTACGTGCGACATTGTATTCATGTTCCATATGCCCATCGTCCAAAGATCTGCTGCATCCTGAGGTAGTCCGGAAGAAACATCGGCTTTTGCTAAGAGCATCGCCATTATTATCAACATCTTGTGAAAAAGAGCTAGGATGATTTGTAAAGTCATGTAGTAGCTTCATCATTTGTTTTGCTCTATTGTCTGTAATCTTTCCCCACAGTCCTCTATTGTAGAATGCAATATCAACATCAGCGAATTGATCTTGGAATATTGTCGTGGTATTGGCAAGAACCGAACCATCCCCACCCGTTACACCGCCAAATGCCTCCTCGATCGATGAATACTTAAAGTGGACATCCCCCTCCTCACAACGGCGTATATTCTCTGTATATTCCTCGGGTGTGTATCGACATGAGCCATCATAGGCACAACCAGTGAAATTCCAACCTGGGGATGTGTTGCTTTCCTCGCCCCAGCCACTTTCCGTTGTATAGCTTAACTTCGTCCGATCGGCCCATCTCATCCTATTATTGGGTGCCAGCCCCGCTACTGCTTTTGGCGTGGAAGACTCTCGTGATGGTGCAGTGACATATTGCATATTCTCGCCCTCGTTCTTGCAACTTCGAGTCGAATGCGACTCCAACCTACCGCGGAAAACACCGCCATCCACCCCTCCTCCTAGACTTTGCTGATAGGCAGGCCACCCTTCCGGCCAATCTCCCTCGGCACATACATTTGGTTCATTCGGCGTCGAGCATGCATCCAATCCGACCTCATTCTTATACGGACATGGATCTGCCATTCTATTAAAACGTCGTGGCCATCGGCCACGTTCCAAGAAGTACGCCAAACTGAGATATTGATACCGCGTTAATGAGTCGCCGATGAACATGAGATGCTTACTTCGTAAACAAGACTCGACCTGCGGTGCGGTATATCGTTTTAATGCACACGTGTCCGGTAGCGTCAGTTCGCGCGAATTATCGATCCGCAACTTCCAAGATACACTCGTCGTGCGACGCGTGAGGAAGGATCCATCGGCGTATGGACTGCCCGGACGGCGCATTAGTTCCTCGCATGTGGGTAATGTTGTGGTGTGGTGCATGGAAGGTGATGATGGAGGAATAATTATGGGGGGGTTAAAGCTGGCACTCTCCGCGGTCGTCGCGAGCGTAGACGAGTGCCGAGTGCTAAGTGGTGACGACAGTGATGTTGTTAGGGCGTAATTATCGACGACGATGATTTTGAGTACCATGATTATGCCCCCGAGAAGGAAGACATTTGGCGTCTTCATCATCATCGAGCGACGGCCACCATGCGATGCTGATTCGAGTGAGCGTTGCATTGTCGATGAGAGATTTATTCAATCGGTATCCTACATACTCTTATCAAGGGAATGACGACCTATTATCCACCATGCGTATGTAGAAATTCTGCAGACCTTTCACCATCGTGAGAGACGCAAATAGAGACAAGCGATTTAATGCGGGAATCCGCTTTTATCGTGACGACGAGGGCAACGACCAGCCTAGCAGCAGCATCATCAAGGAGGTGGACAAGTCCCACGATTTGCTCCTCCTCCTCTTCCTCTTCTTCCTTATCTCCGTGGCGTCGTCAACTCCTCTTCCGTAGTGGCAGTGGCGCTAGTAGTGAGTCAGAAACATGTCCCTTCGATCGCACAGTCAAGGGCATACAACGTACTCGTTCTGCCAAGCTGTCAAGTTGTTATTATGAACGCTATTTACAGCGTGCCCAGCAGACAAAGCATCAGGACGATGATGATACGCCACACTGTCAACGACGGCCAACATTACCCTATGATTACTTCCATATTGAAGTAGCTAAGCGATTAGTTGATCGATTAGATGATATTAATATCTCGTCTTCACCGTCTGCTATTGATGGAAATGGAGGATTTCCATTAGCATTAGAATTGGGCACACGTGGGAATATCATATATAATGCATTAGTTGATATTGATATGGACGAGGACGAGGACTTTGGTTTATCTCAAGAAGACCATCACAACAATAACAACAACGACAACAATATGATTATGCGTACGGGAAGAGGTGGAGTACAAAAGTTAGTTCGAATTGATTCCTGTTCCACCATGCTCCATCGTGATGATGACGAAGATCATGATGATACTGGATTGTGTGTGTCATCATATTATGTAAAACAAAACAAAAATAATGTTACATGTGAAACATTCGAACTAGTACATGATATTGATAGTCAATCAACAACAGGCTTGCCATTCCCATCCAATACATTCGATATAGTTATTAGTTCCATGTCACTACATTGGGTAAATAATCTACCGCAATTATTATCCGAAGTAGAACGTATATTACGTCCCGATGGATGTTTTTTATTTGCTCTGCCGGGTGGGAATACATTACCAGAATTACGCAGTTCATTGGTCTTGGCCGAATTGGAACGTACTGGTGG
>Ga0247833_1005186_pt1 | contig 15373 bp, 14 predicted proteins | sample LaCruzMarch2015__7_FD_187117 | JGI IMG/M metagenome (GOLD analysis project Ga0247833, IMG submission 187117) | Freshwater microbial communities from meromictic Lake La Cruz, Castile-La Mancha, Spain - LaCruzMarch2015_8m | ecosystem: Environmental > Aquatic > Freshwater > Lake | place: Spain...
TTTGTTGAATGGAGTCAATGGGCGTTTATCGACTTTGAGCGATGTAGAAGTAGAATCACCATCCTTTGACTCCCGGTCTACTGTAATATCATCTAATACCAGACTCTGCTCTTCGCTGAAACTTCTTTGTACAGCATCTTGAGAGGACTCTCGGCGACGATAGTCAATCCAAGGTTATCGTCTTGATCCCCATCGCTGATGTTGATGCTTGGCAAGAAGGTGCTTGGGCTTTCTTCGTCCAAACTCAACTCGTCGATCTCAGTGGATCCTTTGGAGGAAATGCCATCCAATATCTCATACTCTGTTGTACTTCGACCATCGAGACTTGAGGCAATCTGCATTGCAGAGCAACTCATTCTTCCTGCTACTGCACCCTCGACACCGCTGTTGTCACCTGTGCTGTAACCCCTTAAACTACCAATGTAATTGTTGCTCTGAGATGAGCTAACGGAAAGATCATCTCGTACACCCTCCATATTGGGTGATGATCATGGAGAATTCACTGGTGTGGAGCAAATCGTCGCGCCTAAGAGACCAGCAATGCTCTTTTCTTTGTCATCAATTATTACGCCACTAGACATTACAGAATCATGACTTTTGTTGTTGTTGTTGTTGTTAAGAATTGCCTGACTGGAAGACGCGACATGACTGTCCACGACGGACGTTGCCCCTACAACAGATGAATGTGGAACGAATCGACTTTCATCGCTTGGGGAAAGAGACCGAGATCCGGGCGAGCGAGACATGTTTTAACTGGAGACGATGCACTCGATGGATAAGTTTCGACGAGTGAACACCAACAACCGTCCTCCTTCACCGATTCTGTTGCACGCCCCGTTTTTGACCGCATGAGTTCGAGTCGAACGTGAGATTAAATACTTGATATTTTTGGACTGAAAAAAATGCAGTCTTACTCCTCTTGACTTTTCTTTAGCTTCATATTGCAATACGATCGTGTGAAGGTAAGTAGCATGATGCCTGTTTTACAAAGTGCGTCTTTAGGAGGAGGATGATAGTGGTTGAAGTTTTCAATCAATCCCGTTTGCTCATCTTTTTGTCCCACGTTTCCTTTTCCATTCTTCCACTCATCGGCTCAGTTCTCACGCAACCAGCCTCCTCGAAGTCGACACATTCCATCGAAACGATGGAGAGCTTACCGAAACGCCTCACGGAGACTGACGTTAAATTGATCTTTTCGTGCTTGACCAACAATCAGCAGCCTCCTACCAAGTTAAGGTTCAAGATCATTCGCGTGCCACAGAATGGCTTGAAGCTTTCACCACCCTCATTCGAGTTTAATGGTAAGTCTTTTTCCCGTTTATCAATTGAGTGGTGAACTTCTTTGTGCAGACAACATATCTTAACTCATGTTTCCTGCCAATGACATGACAACGTTTAGATGGTCTATATGTATTACTTCGGTCTCCAATTGCTGGACTTGTGTCAATTCCATCTCATCACGTTGACAAATTGATGACAGATAGTGACTTGGCATCACTACCTAGCTGCCCATGGTCTCTCTCAGGGCCGCAATATAAGAAAGAGCAGGGCCAGACAGTTCAACAGCGATATTGCTATCCCCGTGGCAACCCTAGCTACTCGATTGGAAAGGGAGGATCGATGTGGACGATGGTAAGTCTTTCTTGCAGATCTCTTTGTAATGTTCGATCCATATATCTTATATAGACTTCGATTGTGACGCAGATTGATAATGGAATCGAGGACATCAGCTGTAGGATTCTACATGTCTACCACAGTAACAAACGATCAAGATTGGTTGCTGCTACTGCCAACAAAAACGAAGGCAAGCGGAAGCATTCAAGTAGTGCCATCGTTGCCAAAATGGAGAGGAAGTCTCGCAGCACCGCTGAAACAGTCATGCGACGGGGTCTCCTCCAAGAGCAGTTGTCGGAAATGGATTCCAACCTCAACTTCACGAGCTCCAACCTGTTCGATATCACAGTTGTCCCGGTTGATAATAAATTCAGCTTTATGCCCATCCGTGGGATGCAAAGTCATGATGAAATGATGCTGAATAATGATTCCTTCGCACGTGCAGACATTGCCGGAAATGGCCTACCAAGTTTTGATACGGGATGCTACGCCATGCAGCCAGTTCAGTCGAATGAAAGTGCGATTGATCCTCCTCCTCCTCCACTTGCATTGTTTGATGGTAAAGTGCCGTCCGAGTATTACCCTTCTTACCCCCCTCCTCCTCCGACCTACAAAGTAGGAATGATGACGAAGAGTGCAGACCTCTTTATGAGGCTCAAGGGTATGGAAGAAGAGTTGCTGTGTGAGGTCCGCGGGACGGAGAATACCTCCGAGCAATTGCAAAAGCTGGAGCTCATTCAGAATTGGGCAAAGAGCATTTCCATTAGGCCTCTTCAACCTCGTGGTGGTCCTACCCAGTATGCACAAGCTGCATCATCGGCTGCGAGGACTGCGACGGATACTTTCCCGGCAGCGACGATGATGGGATCTCCTCCTGAATCACCCAAAGGTCAGGTGACAAATAAAAAGGAGTCATCTGGAACTCCTGGGACACCAAGTATTACTCCTTGAACGTGTTGCGATCATTATTTCTATGTAGGCATGTAGAGCACTACCCCAGGACCATTTCATCTGATAATATACGTAGCAACAATTATGACAACTCTCATTTTAGTATGCAATCACAGTTTAGCGTGCATAGCATCAGAGTAACATTAGATTTTTGGTTCCGCATCGTTCAGTGCTACGGGTATCAATGCTTGTTCATCAGTCCAAGCCACCACCACCACCATCATCATCACCCGCCACCAGTGGAATATGTTATTTTTCAAGGGGGTCTTTCTTTCTTTCCGAGTTTTCATCGCAGTCGGATTCTAACCCGAACCCAACCATGCCTACTGCTCACTACGTTCCGCGGCGCGGCTCGAAGAATTGCCCTCCTTGCCTTCCTCCTCCCTGGGGAGAAGGTATATTTTTAACGAATGACGATAACGATGATGCTGCTGCTGCTGATGATGATGGTCATGATGACGCCACTAGGGGTGGGACGAAGAAACTACGAACGACGATTGTTGCCGGTAGCGGAGGAGATGCGCCATGATTGATGGACGCCAAGACGCGTACTGCGCGTCATCGTGCATCGAGGAAGGAGAATGATAAATCGTGCATCGATGGGATTCCATTCGTCGATACGCTAGTCGACGTCCCGCCTCGGCCGCTCATACTTAAGAATGCAAAACGTGTGTACGATGATAATACCCGCCGTCATCCAGTCAAGGCCGGGAGTTCGAAATATACCGGTGTCTATAGGGACAAGTCCAATGGCAAATGGAAGGCACAAATCATGGTCGATGGACGCGTTCGTTCCATTGGCTACTATGATAATGAGGAAGATGCCGCCGGGGACTATGCCAAAGCTGCCTTTAAATATAAAGTTCTTTCTACTCGTTTGGTTGACACAACATATGGTGGCTTGGACCTGAGTAATATTCCCGAGCAACCTTTAATTACGAAAAACTCCATACCGAGTGGCTACCAGGGTGTACGTCTAAGGAAATCGGGCAAATGGGAGGCACGGATCAGCAGTGACAAAAAACGGTTCATATTGGGTTATTCTGATACCCCAGAAGAAGCTGCATCAATCTATGCCCGGGCGGCATTCTGCCTCGAACGGATGAAGAGTGAAGTAAATAAGGCCTAAAATGGCTTATGCGTGATAGCGTCTTAATCAATAATGCATGTACTTCAAAATAGGTAAAAGATGTAATACAGTCTACATTGTTTCTAAATGCCTACTGTTAAGCTCATATGCCTCTCCAACCCTCGCCTACCTCAGCGTCATTTGTAATATAATCACTTTCCATGTGGTCACATGCTGAATTGCATACAATGATTTTTGCCTCAACAATTCCTTCTCTGGATAATCCGGTAGTGTCAATGAAAAAAAGCACGTACTTGCACTAGGGAGAGGATAATCACCACTATCCCTGTTCACCGGTTTGGTTCTTTCTGAACTTGAACGGGCGGGGCTCGTCACTCTCCCTCCTTCAGGGAGGAAAAACAAATCGGGCGGGCTCATGCAGGAATATAAACAAACATACTCGCGCATCATCGACGACGTCCATCCTATCATACCAACATCATGACAGCGCAAGACGCCGTGCCTAACCCCCTGCTTGCTCCTGGCGCCGCCCGTATCGATGCAGGTGCCATCGCTTTACCGTACCGAACTGAAATTCGTGCGCAGGTCCAAAAACTGATCAATGCTGGCATACCCGCTCCTCTCCTCGTTGGGTTACTTGCGAATACCGACCCGGCGGCACGAAAGTATGCCGAATGGACTGGTCGGGCATGCGTAGCCGATGGGATACGATACGAATTACGCGTAATTGACGACCCAATCGACGTCGAGGCGGCATTACGCGCGGCCAATGATGATCCACGTGTACACGGGATTATAGTCTACTACCCCATCTTTGGACAAGTAGAGTCATTCTCGGGCGAATCACAGGATGATTACTTACGCGACACTGTGTCGAGTAAGTGTGACGTGGAGGGATTGTGTCACGAGTACCGATCGAATTTGTATCGTAATATCCGATACGTCGATCATCCATTAAATACCAAGAAGTGTGTTTTGCCATGTACGGCATTGAGTGTAGTGAAGATCCTTGAGTCTATCCCAAGTTGTCATGATGTGACACGTCCGATCGGGCGTAGGATGGAGGGACGTGTTGCAACTATTGTGAATCGATCTGAAATTGTTGGTCGGCCATTAGCGGCGATGCTAGCGAATGATGGTGCAGATGTATACTCTATTGATATTGACTCTATATATCTCTTCCGGGGTGGACGATTGCACAAGTGTGACGGAGAGACACCCGAATCCTGTATCCGTAAGTCTAACATTGTTATTACTGGTGTACCGACGAAGAATTACTGCATGCCCTCAGAATGGATCCAGCCACATACCACCGTTGTTAATGTGGCGTCATACAAGAATGTGAATGAAGATGAGATACTACAAATTGAGGGTGTTCAGTATGTTCCCATGGTTGGCAAGGTCACGGTTGCCATGCTCGAAAGGAATTTGATGAGACTATTTCATAACTTTCATCATCCGGATCGACGATATGAAGATGGGTCGAAGCTGGTGGCGGGGGGATTACGAGAAACACCTTGGTATGGAAGTGGAGTACAACTGTACACGGCGGTGGCAGCGACGGCAATTCTTGGCATGATACTGACAAGATCAAAATAAAGACTAGAGAAAATTGATGGTGGTTGGTACTACATTGCTGTGAGGATTATATCTACTGTGGAAAAAGCGCAATTTATGTGTGTAGAATATCCTTCGTACTAAACGAAATCACACTCCACTTCTATACAAGAGAAGGGGGGATCGCTCGCATGAGAATATCCGAAAGCGGTCCCATTACCCTATCAAAGACCCTTTTATGGATGGAGAAACACTTGAGATCTCCAACAGCAGAAACGGTTGCCTGTCGTGGTTTCGCTGTAAGTAGCGCAATCTCTCCAAAGTACGAGCCGGATGACAACCTCACCACTTCCTTGCTCGTACCGTCAATTTGAATCTTTGTACACGATGCAACACCTTCGTGGACCACGTAGAATTTGTCTCCTGGGTCACCTTCCTTGCAAATGATCGAACCATCCTTGAATGACTCGTCTTGGAGGGTGTCGGCAATCGTTAGCAATTCGCACTCAGTAAGCTGACTAAAGAGAGGTATCTGCAGCAAGAATTTCTTCATGTTCTTGTGCTTTTCCATCGTAGTTTTCATGAGGATGACATTAAACGAGACACGGTCCAGTGCCCAGAGACGAACATTCCCACTAGCAACGCATGTTGCCGCCCGGGGAGCATTGTACATGAGCGCTAATTCTCCGAAGGAATCGCCTCTCGTACAGACCTTGACAAGCTTTCTCTCATCAGCAGTGCCATCACGAGGAGTAATGAAGACGTTGACGGTGCCGTCCTCGACGCAATAGAAGTTGTCACCCTTGTCGCCCTGTTGAATGATGACATCTCCGTCCGATTTCTCAACCACGAACATTGCATCCTGAATCTTCTGCGTCTGTTCCAAGTCGAGATGATTTAAAAACATATTGTTCTTCATAATGACAGCAATGCGAGAAGCCTCCGCTTCTGTCTTTGCAATCACCTTCACTTTCGACTCTAATGCAACATCCTCGGTAATCTTTTCGGCACATACCGACTGTCGACGTTTTCGGATAGGAACCTCAGGCAGAGTCAATCGACGCGAGAAGCTACCCACGGATTCTCGTGTTAATTCAGACGCGACGTCTGAGCTCCGACGACGTACAGTCCGCTGTTCTGATGCAGATTCTATCGACGATGAGTCAGATTCAAAATCATCACTTTGAAGCAGACTTGGCGGCCTTTTGATGATGACGACGTCCTGAGTTTGTTCAGGAAACTTTTCGAACAAGTAATTAGCAATGAAGGCGATTGGATTGTCAGGTCTGCTAATTAGGACCGCTTCAACGATTGACACGAATAACTCGTTGATGTTCTTCTCAGCAAGATATGTGTGAACGTCTGTTTGCGGTTCCTTTTCTTCTTTACTTGAATTGGTCATGATGGATGATCGGGAAGCAGCTCAAGGAATTCGTGGTTCGTGAAGCAGCCAAGGGAATAACAAAATGATCGGCGCGCAGAAGTTTTGAAATTTAAGCCGAGATCTCACTTCTTTTGCCCGGACGTTGTTGAAAATGATCACGGAGACAGGTTTGTCTACGAGGATGTGGTCGACGACGAGAAGGAAGACGATGAGGAGGAAGAGGAGGAGGAGCAGGAACTGTGTTATCAAACACCGTCACGTTGGAAACTAACTCAGTGTGATAATGTCCTTAAGTATGCCAAATTGATTATTGCTTATACTCTGAATGTGTTGAGTGAGAAAGGCAAAGGTCCAATAACTTCGCATTTAGACTTCAAATATGTGCGTCAAAGGATCAGATAGAGTAACCGAGATATTTAATATCTACCTAGATTACAGTAACAAAAGAGATTTAAGTGGTGCTAAACTAGGCATCGCAATAACTACTTGAGGAAGATTCCGATCCGCTACAGCTGGTGCTGTCTTCTGACGAGGAATTGCCACCATCTTGAACCTTCTTATCTTTATTCTCGTTATCATCATCGCCCAAAGCAGCACCGCTGCCTTCATCAGAGGCAGTTTCTACTGTTGAAGTGATGTAAGCAAATGAAGGCTCCTTCAAAAATTCACCTGCGTCTTCCAACCAATCCATAGAGGTGCGGAACATCCCAGCATACATGAGTACATCTGGCTCCTCCTCCTCCTCCTCCTCCTCGTCCTGGTCCTCGTCGTCGTCATCATCGTCACCATCGCCACTGACATCTTCATCATGACCGGAATCTTCACCTGCATCTGTCAAAGTTTTATCTTTCTTTTCCTTTCGCTCCTTCTCAAAACCTTGCTCTTCTTTTTGCAATCGACTTTCCCAGCAAAGCAAGTCTGTCTTAGTCAACCTATCTGAAGCCAAACCGTGCTCTTCATTATTATCAAAACCATTACTTTTATTCAGCACCCGTAATACCACACTCCGAACCCAATCGAGACTGCCCTCTGTCCCTAGCCACATGGCCACTCCTACATCTTTATCATCATCATCATTGTCATCACCTAATGGTTCATTGTCATCACCTCTAGTTGAAGTAGAGTAACAACGACATGCATACTCAACGGCCTCCAACAATGATCCACTGTCCTTACCCACCATAATCCCACTTTCTATAACCTCATTAGTGTATTCCATCGCCTTCTCAAACATGCTACTCCAAGCCAATAAGTACGCTACAAACACATTCCCCCGTATGGCACGCACCAATGACATTTCGGCGATACTGGCAGTACTACCCTTCTCATGTAATATATTCCATGATACATAATCGATCAATGCTGCCGAATAACGTATCCATGCACTAGTATCAGTATGTAAACGTTCCCATAATCGGCGTGCGGAATTAGGTTGATTTCGTGTAAGGTACATATTCATTAATCGATATCGTGCATTCGTAATGGATGTTGGGTGGTCATATCCCTCAAGATCGATTGCCTCAAGAAAATACTTTCTTGCACTTGAATAATTCTTACGATGTAAATGGATTGATCCAAGTTGGGTAAGTAGTGATAGATACTTTCGACAGTATGGTTGAGGTGGTACAAACGTTTTTGTCTTCGTCTCCCCAGCTGTATCTTTATCTTCCTGATGAGTATTGTCAACAAAGTCCATTGCAAACCGTCCACGACAAACTTTCATCACATTCACAACTCGACGTGCACGTGCATTGGCAGCATCCAGTGCCAATCGATGAACATCGACATGCCGTATATCAAAGTCATACACTTCATATGCTGGTCGTGCAGCACCACGTAATTTCCAACTTTCTGGTCCAGGACGTGGCTTTTTACGTAAATTATTCTTCCGACGATGTAATGATGAATTAACACCATGTTGTGCCTGTAAGAGGGTATGCTCTGCTGATGCCTGTTCACGTGCTACTTTGTCCATTTGTCGATTCTGTGCATCCAATTCCATTCGTTGTGCGACATCGGAGGAGGACGATGACGATGATTTCTTTCCATCGTCTAAATCTGATAGTAGCAATGAATGATCCTCGGTTGGATCCCAATCTTCCAACTGTGCACGCAAATCATCCACCTTGCGCTGTAACCGAGATGTCACGAGGCGTAATCGAGATGACTCTAAATCGTCATGTGCAAGATGTGTACGTTTGTATGCATTGTCAGGGATGTGTGCTGATAGTCGATGGTTGGCATCTCGTCCTACTTTACGTTTAAGTCGGATGCGATGCAATGGTTGGTCATTGTCATTGTCGTTGTCGTGTGCATGACGCTTTCTTCGTGTCCAATCGTTGCCGTTGTCATCGTTGTCACCAGACTGCTGCTGCTGATGCTGCGCCTGGCGTTGGCGCTTCTTGTTGAGAGAGGCAAGACGCTTGGCTGTGCGGGCATCGTGATCGGCGTTCGACCACGTCCCTCTTATATTGCCACCGCAGCGATTCGATTTCGTCTTGGCCATTCTTCACTGTGTAGCGTCAGGTTTGGTGGATGAGATTGAAGGTTGGGCGGAGGCCAGACCTTGGTTAAGAATAATGAGACTTCGTTGACACGACGGACTCTCGCACCACTTGCAACTCCTCTCACCCTCTTTGATGAGATGAATAACAACGCGGTACAACAACGGAGCTATTATTTGGCCGAAGTGGCTGCTCTTTTGACCAGAGAACAAAGAGATGGATATGGTAGATCTAGGGTGTTCAGCATCCATCGACAGACTAGGATTTGCAATGAGTGAGTTCTCGACCGAATCTTCTAACATTTTTCTCTCCTCTCACTTCTGGACTTACATCAATGCTTACTAATCATTATTTCTCAATTACTCACATGAATTTATCTCTAGGTGGATGGAAATTATCGACCGATACGGACTTGATCGTGAACTGGTTTCTCTCGCGTATCAATTTTATGACCGCTTCATCGATAATCTACAGAGACAAAATCAGAACTACACGAGCGACCAGGCCCGGTGTATCGCATTATCAGTCCTTTTAGTTGCCATCAAAGCCAAACTCCCCACTGAAGAGGTAGGTATTGCCACGGAGATTGCCATGTCCGAGTGCATACGGAATGAACTCGATCCAATGGAGTTGGTCCGTATCGAGACGGAGATGCTTCAAACACTTGAATGGCGTGTCCATCCCCCGATAATGCATGAATTTGCAAGACTGTTTTCACTCCTCCATCCTCTCACTGTGTCGGGAGATGACTTCAATGCCGCCACCCTGCTTACCACTACTCTATCTTTGTTTGACTGGGCCGTGACTAATCCAGGTCTGATGACGTCCTACAAGGCTTCGGAGATCGCAGTTGCGGCCATGCTAGTGGCAGGTGATCAGCTTGATGACCAAGTCCTTACCGATGATATGAGAGAAGAATTCGAGGATCTCATGGATGAGATTGGTGTCGATGATGTAAATGTGCTGCATGCCTCTTTTTACTTTGAGGCCATGGACCACGAGGAAGAACATGTTGAACAACAACCTCGAGAACATGTTGTAGCTGTACGTCCAGAAGCTGCACACCATATCGCAGGTCAACGTAATAACATTATTGATAACGATAGGGAAGCTTCACCCAGCTCAGTTGCGTCTCATTGATTCTTTAGCAAACTAACATAGCGATAACTGTAATAAATTTATATTTCATTTCTTTAAAACCACGATTTCTTCGACTGAGGACCCCGTCCAAGCCACCGCGAAATCTCCTCCACCCTCGGTACATTCTTAACATTAATCCCCACAGTCGACAGTGTCGGTGGTTTCCGTACCGCCTTCCTAACAACTCTTTGAATATCTTCTTTCGTTACGTTATCAATCTTTGCACACATTGTGGCAGCATCTTCTCTCTTACTATATGTGAGTATCTGCCTTCCTATATCCTCAAACAATACCAGTCGTGATTCCAGCTGCGTGAGTACGTTACATCTCAACATATTTCGTGCCCTATCAAGCTCCTCGTCGGTTACGAGTTCAGCCTCAAGTTTAAGGAAATGCTCAACCAATGCACGTGTCATTTCCCCCGCCTTGTCCGGTCTGGCACTGCCTGCCATCCCGAATAATCCAGACTCGCCATGAAAACTTGTAAATGCCTCACAGCTTTCAGCCCAATGATATCGATTTAGTACCTCACGGTATAATCGACTGTACATGCCCTTACCTGGCCCACCGGCCGAGAAGGAACTGCCTCCACCTAACAATGTCTGTAAAACACATGTCGGTACAAGATCGGGTGAATGCCATCCCCCCACTTCAAATGCCACGGCAACATGAGCAAATTCCTCCTTGGCAGGGTTCGGATTGGGTGGACGTTCTAATCGATATTCACCTCCAGTGTACACGGATGGGATTGTACGATCCTTCTCATCGTATTTACTCGACGACGCAGCCGACGAGGAGGCGGGGATATGACCAAAATTGGCCTCTGCAAGCTGAACAAGTGCATCGTGAGATATTCCAGAACCAGATACCACAATCCCATTCGGTCGATTGATTAAATGACATTCTCTAAATGCATGTACTGATTGTGCAGTAAGATTGGGTAATGATTCTGGTGTACAAAAATGTGGCCTACCAAGCTGTTGCATAGTCATATTCATATTTCCCGTCCCATCCTCCATCTCATATATAATACCCCCATCATCCACGGAGGGGAGTGGACCATATCCCGCCATTTGCAACCCTTCACCCATTAATATCTGTGGTTGTACATCCATAATTTGATATTCCATTGCACGTTTCATCTCTTCTACTTCGACGTCGTCAATGAGTGGATATTTTATTGTATCAGCCAAGAGATGGAATGCTGCACCTACATTTGGACGTAATACATCTACACAATACATCATCTGTTCTCGTGCAGAGGTGGCAAAGCATGACCCACCTAACCTTTCCATGGTATTCCGTACTTCTTCACCAGTATGATTCTTCGTCGATTGGAAGGCTAGTAATTCCATTAAATGATTAACTCCCGATGTTGATATGAAGTCATCATGAGTATTATCTGGTGAGTTTGGATTGGACGTAGTAAGTAATCTATCAACCTCGTGGCGTGAACCAAAGTCTAATAATACACCCACTGATGAAACACGACTGTAATTCTCGATTGAGCCAACACGTACACCGTTGGGCAGGGTCGTAACCTCGAGATCTGGCAGACGTAGTGATTCCTGGGGGACGTTCGGTGGAATGTGCGATGGACGATCTGGGCCAATGCGTCGTGTGGTTGAGATTGTATATTTGGTTGGCGACAATAATTTCGAATCTATTAGTGAGATTTCTGATGCAATCGATCGTGTGATCAAGGGAGGTTCCTGCCGATCGGGGAATTCATTTGATGTAAACTTTTCGATAATTTTCGTTGGCGGAGTTAGCGATGTTTCAGATTGCAGTGGAGCAGCTACCCTTTGTGGTGCCTGTACAGCGAACGACCGCTTCTTTGCTAACAACGGGTTGGAAGGGAGCCGACGGTACGCCGCCCTCGTTGCCGCCGATGCCTTAACGTTCAACATCGTGTGGGGAGTTGGGAGTTGGGGAGGAGACGTCCAGACTTCCCCTAAAATGAGCGGTCTGTGCTGGCTAAACGAAAGTGGACGCAACAGCACTGACTACACTCCTCCTCCTCCCACATCATGACCGAGACCGAAGCGGCACCACCGCAGGACCTGTCAGGTTCATTCCTTGGTGACATTATCATCGACGATACATCGCCCCCCGAAAATGACGCAGCGCCATCCGACTCTAATGGCAAGGGCAACAAGAAGGGGAAGAAGGCCGATAGGACGAGGGAGCCGAAGGATCAGGTCCCCATCGAGGAGCTGTATGACCTTAGCAAGCCCATTAAAAGGGTGAGTGAGATAATCAGAAATCTTTGTTGTTCATTGTTGTTTCATACGCATCTTTTTTCTCACCTCTTGGATGTTCATGTATGTGCTACTATCAATTTTTGTCTCACCCGTCTAAACCATCATAATTTCTTCATGGTAGATCGATCGCCCCAGCAAGGAGGAACACGAAAAAGAAATCGCAGAGATCGAATCAGCCGTCGATGTCATCCGTGTCGAACTCCGCTCCCTCCAATCCAAGATTGACTCCGCCACGGGGAAGAAAGATGGCAAGCAGAAGAATACACCCCTCGCACGCGAACGTGACGTACTTAACAAACTCAAGAATCGCAAGGGTCTTATGATTGAGCAGAAACGCCAGATCCGTACTCGATTAGAAATTGTCAAAGGCAATGCCGACAAACTCCTCGGTCAGACTAAGACGGCGAGGTCGGGGATGAAGTTTACGACCGTGCCCGAAATCGAAAAGGAAATTCGTAGGCTACAAACGAAGCAGGAAACGACGTCCATGTCTCTTGCTGACGAAAAACGTTTACTCAAGGAGATGGAGGGACTTCAAGCCTCGAAACGCACGGCCGAGGAACTTCGTTCGAAGCAAGGGAGTTTGGATAGTATCAAGGTCGATCGCAGTGTCATCCAGGCCGACCTTACCGCCAAGGATAAAGAAATTGACACTGTCCAGAAACAGATTGATGAACAGACCAAGATTGTGGAGGAATTACTGGAGAAACAAAGTGGTGAGCGTGGGAAGGTTGAGGAAATTATTCATCAGAAGGATGAACTCAAGGCAAAGCTTGATATGAAGGTTAAGGAGAAGAACGACCTTCGGGCCACATTTATTAAGGCGACCGATGACTGGTATCAGAACCAACGCGCAATTAAGGCACAGAAGCAGCTCGAGTATGATAAGGAAAAGAAACGCCGTGACGATGAACGCACGGAGTGGCTAAAGAAGAAGGAGGAGGAAGAGCTTGCCAAAACCCCGTACGAGGAAGAGATGACACTGTGTGACTACTTAGCCGAATACTTGACAAAGGCCTACCTCGGTGAATCGGAGGAGGAATTGGCAGCCAAGAGAGCCAAGGCTGCCGAGGAGAAAGCCAAGGCGGACATTGTTGCCGTGAAGGACGATCCCTTTGCTGGATTTAAAGCCATGAGTAAGAAAGCCGAGGATGAAATTGTATACTTTGGTAAAGGTAAGGGGGGGAAGAAGACAAAGCCAGCTACGGTGAACAGTAATAAACCCAAAAAGGCCGACAAGCCGGTGCCATTCTCCATCCACTTAGATTTGTTCGAACAGTTTGGTATGCTTAATCTTGACCCACCAACTAGTCTTGATGCCGTGTCGGCCTCGGTTGATGAACTTCGTGCGAAGAAGAAATGGTATTCGGAACAGCCAAGGGGAAGTGTCCCAACGGCCCGTGATATTCGTAAGAAAAACGAGGAAGCGGCCGCGAAGGCACGTGCTGGGGATGGCAACAGTAATGGCAAGAAGGGGGGCAATCATAGTGGTGGTAAGAACAAGACTATTGACATTTCGAACGATCTTGACTTTGTTCCCTTGGGTGCTACTTTGGGGGCTGGTCCTACCAATGCCAACTGGGGACAGAAGGAAGAGGATGGTGGTGTGGCTTAGAATTAAGGCCCATGCGTTCAATTAAATTGTTTTGGAGAATGGATGCTATACTATGGATACTCAGGACGGTGAAAACACCGGTTGAGGGGATTGAATAAATTCAATAAATCCAACATTAGTTAGAACTCAATTATAGATAATGACAATCATTTTACAGGGAACCCATGAGGTTTAGTGCAGTGTATCCGTATAATTCTTTCTCTCTATCGTATCACCCAATACTTTTGAGTCGGTGGTTGATGTGGTGGATTCCTTGGCGGAGACATTAATTTCCTTCCAGTCGAAAAGCCCACTATAAAGCCCATGAAGCGCAGTTGATTGGATGAATAGAAGCTTCGGCGAAACATGGTTGGGGGTAGTTGAGTAGACGCGCTTCCCATGGACCCATATAAAATTGTTCATTTTGAGTTTTAAACACAGTCTCTGTGCCTAAGCGTCCAAGGATGCAGAAAGTAGTCGTGTTCAGTGAGCCGCTGGCGCGGAAGTACAAAGTGTCAAGGCTATCGTTCACCTATCTGATTGTCACTTTGAGCAATATCTGTCTTTTACTTCTTCTCCCATTCTACTTTTTCACGGGGACTGATGGCGACTTTTGGATGACGCATGGAAAATATCGCGAGCAACCCGATGTCAGGTTTCTTTATAAGTTCATTCTTGTCCTTGAAGCTACATCAACGAAAACAGGCCAGAGCAAAGAAATATTTGTATCCACCTTGGATTCGCTCAATGTGCTCCGGCCTGAGAGTCTCCGTCAAGCCCGAATCCAATCCCATGACAATGACACCGATTTGGATGGTAAATTCGATTCATTCACATTGGAAGCAGATGTACCTCTTGCGGCCGATGAAGAGATACATAGTGTACAAACATTGCTCTTCTTCAATCTTCGATTGCATAATCGTGTTAAGCTTGATATGGAGACTCTAGCGTACACTTCTGTCGAATCTGTCACGCCCCTCGGTGGTTTTGACAGTCATGGCTCACTCATGCTGAGACAAACGAGTCCACTTGGTATTCGCAGCTATTCATCAAGTCTCTATGTAAAGGATACACCCCTTGTAGGTCTAAGTGACTTAGTCCATGTTCGTCGTGTTACTGATTCGAATATTGGTAGTATGTTGAAGAAATACAGAGAGAGAGACGTAGCTGCCGATTACATTGAGCGTTACCCAATCAAGGCCAACGCCATACAAGTGGGTGGTACCTTCCACATGAAAATGACGGTGGATATTCCAGAGCAAGAGATAATGTACA
>Ga0247833_1005190_pt1 | contig 15357 bp, 17 predicted proteins | sample LaCruzMarch2015__7_FD_187117 | JGI IMG/M metagenome (GOLD analysis project Ga0247833, IMG submission 187117) | Freshwater microbial communities from meromictic Lake La Cruz, Castile-La Mancha, Spain - LaCruzMarch2015_8m | ecosystem: Environmental > Aquatic > Freshwater > Lake | place: Spain...
AATTTATTAATAGAAACAATACAAGGCAGATTAAAAACTTTAGTCATATTTTCAACATGACGCTCTAAATTGACAAGTCCTTTATCAACTGCTGAAATATCTTCCTTTGTTAAATTCGTAAGCTCAGTGCCACCGTGATATTTAATTGCTCTAACAGTTGCAACGAGTACAGCTACAGAGGGTTTAAGATTAGATTTTCTACATTTTATATCTATAAATTTTTCAGCTCCTAAATCTGCACCAAAGCCCGCTTCCGTTACAACGTAGTCTGCCATTTTTAATGCGGACTTAGTTGCAATTAATGAATTACAACCATGTGCAATATTTGCAAAAGGACCACCATGAATGAAGGCTGGATTATTTTCTAAGGTTTGTACTAAATTTGGCGCAAGTGCATCTTTTAAAAGCACAGTCATAACTCCATCTGCTTTTAAATCTTTTGCACTAACAGGTCCGCCCTTATTATTATAAGCCACAACAATTTGACCTAGTCTTTTTTTTAAATCTTCAATAGATGAAGACAAGCAAAAGATTGCCATAATTTCTGATGCAGCGACAATGTCAAAACCACCCTCATGTGGAAATCCTTCTTTTTTTTCATTTACTCCTAAAGTAATTTTGCGAAGGGCACGGTCCGTCATATCAACTGCTCGTTTCCATTGAATAGTTTTGATATCAATTCCAAGTTCATTGCCGTGATAAATGTGATTATCCACCATGGCAGCTAGCAAATTATGAGCTGCAGCTATTGCAGCAAAATCACCTGTAAAATGTAAATTTATATCTTCCATAGGAACGATTTGTGCAAGACCACCGCCTGTTGCCCCACCTTTCATTCCAAAGACTGGACCTAAAGAGGGTTCGCGCAAACAAATCATAGTTTTTTTTCCTATATGATTTAAAGCGTCACCTAAGCCAACGGTTGTTGTAGTTTTTCCTTCTCCTGCAGGTGTTGGACTGATGGCTGTTACTAAAATTAACTTTCCATCTTTTTGATTTTTTAATTTTTCTAAATAAGAAAATGAAACTTTAGCTTTGTATCGTCCGTAATTTTCAAGTTCATCTTCTGGAATACCCAAACGCTCTTTTGCCACATCGGCTATTTTTCTCATTTTGGCTTTTTGGGCTATTTCAATATCACTGAGCATTATTGGATTAATAATTTATAAATTTTTTTTAAGATTATAGACATTAACTAGTTCTTTTCAAAACATATTAAAAAAACAATTAATACGTGTATGAGTTTTCTTTTCTATTAATTAGAAATTATATTTGGTATTAGACGAGTTCAATTTTTTTAATTATTTAAATTTTTTATTAAAAGTTATTCAGAATGATATTAGGGTCGGTTATTGATAGCGATATAAATGAAAAGAGAATTGCAATTTCTCCAGATACCATCAAAAAATATATTAATAATGGTTTTACTGTTCAGTTAGAAAAAGATTTTGGAAAGAACTCAAACATTAATGATGGAGAACTGCAAAAACTTGGAGCTAAAATTTTATCAAAAGATGAAGTTTATAAAACATCTGATATTATCGTAAAAATAAATTGTCCAAATGAAAACGAAATTTCTTCAATTAAAGAGGGGACAATATTAATCGGTAGTTTCTTTCCGCATCTTAACAAAGATAAAATAAATAAACTTTTAAAAAAAAACGTTAAAGTTTTTTCTTTAGAGCTTCTTCCAAGAATAACAAGAGCTCAGTCTATGGACATTTTATCCTCACAGGCAAATTTAGCAGGTTATAAAGCAGTGATAGATTCAGTTTATGAATTTAACAAAGCAGTACCAATGATGATGACTGCCGCTGGAACAATAACACCAGCAAAATTTTTTATAATCGGAGCAGGGGTTGCGGGACTTCAAGCAATTGCAACTGCAAAAAGATTAGGTGGAGTTGTTTCTGCAACAGATGTTCGATCAGCTTCTAAAGAGCAGGTTGAAAGTTTAGGTGGAAAATTTGTTTTTGTTGAAAGTTCAAAAAATTTAGAAACAAGCGGCGGTTATGCAAAAGAATTAGATGCAGAAGATAAAAAGAAACAGGAAGAGTTATTAAAAACTACTATAAAAAACCAAGACATTGTTATCTGCACAGCATTGATACCAGGCAAAAAAGCCCCAAGAATTGTTACTGAGGAGATGGTAAATTCAATGAAAAGTGGCTCGGTGATTTGTGATTTAGCTGTTGAACAAGGAGGAAATTCTGCATTTTCTGAAGCTGGAAAAATTTCCGTTGTAAATGGGGTTAAAATTATAGGTTATAAAAATGTTCCAAGCAGAATCTCAGAGAGCGCTTCTATTTTATTTGCAAAGAATATTTTAAATTTTTTAGAGATTATTTATGACAAAGTAGGAAAAAAAATAAAAATAGATGAAAATGATGAAATTATTAAAGCAGTTCTTGTTAACAAGGAGATTAATTAATGGAAATTGATCCAATTATTTTTAGATTTGCAATTTTTATTCTATCTATTTTTGTAGGCTATTACGTGGTGTGGAGTGTAACGCCCGCGTTACATACTCCTTTGATGTCCGTCACTAATGCAATCTCTTCAGTTATAATTGTGGGTGCCTTAGTTGCGGTTGGCTTATCTCCAATTACTCAAGGATTTTTTGGAAAATTCCCAGGAATGCTAGGAATTTTACTAGCCTCCATAAATATTTTCGGTGGGTTCTTAGTAACGCAAAGAATGCTGAAAATGTATAAAAAAAATAAAAAGAAATGATTTCAGCTAATATTACAGCATCTCTTTATCTTGTAACCGGCATATTATTTATTATGGCGCTGCGGGGTCTTTCTTCTCCTGAAACTTCAAGGACTGGAAATTTCCTTGGTATTTTAGGAATGGGAGTTGCAGTCATTGTCACTTTGCTATCGCTTGGTGACATAAATCAAATTAAAGAAAATATTTTATATATTATTACTCCAATCATTATTGGTGGCTTAATTGGTGGAGTGATTGCATTTAGAGTATCGATGACAGCAATGCCTCAGCTTGTTGCAGGCTTTCACAGCTTAGTAGGTCTTTCAGCGGTATTAGTTGGAATTGTAGCATTTTATAATCCTTCATCCTTTGGAATTGGCCAAGTTGGAAATATTAAAATTTTATCACTTGTTGAAATGTCCTTAGGTGTTGCAATAGGAGCTATAACATTTTCCGGTTCTTGCATCGCTTTTTTAAAACTTCAAGGATTAATGTCGGGAAATCCAATAGTATTTAAAGGACAGCATATAATTAATCTATTTATTGGATTACTAATAGTTTTTTTAATTTTCTATTTCACTAAAATACAGTCTGAAAATTTATTTTGGGCAATCATTATCATCTCAACGCTTATTGGATTTTTAATTATCATTCCAATCGGTGGAGCCGATATGCCAGTTGTTGTATCTATGCTAAACTCTTATTCGGGTTGGGCAGCTGCAGGCATAGGTTTTACTTTAGAAAATATTGCTCTTATTATTACAGGTGCGTTAGTTGGATCATCAGGCGCAATTCTTTCTTACATCATGTGTAAGGGCATGAACCGATCATTGTTTAATGTTATTCTTGGAGGCTTTGGCGGTGATACTTCAGCTTCAACTACTCAAAAAAATGCTAAACCAGTCAAACAAGGCGGAGCAGATGATGCGGCATTTTTAATGAAAAATGCATCTTCAGTTATTATTGTTCCAGGTTATGGGATGGCAGTTGCTCAAGCGCAACATGCGCTACGTGAAATGGCAGATAAATTAAAAAAACTTGGGGTAAAAGTTTCCTACGCTATTCATCCAGTTGCTGGAAGAATGCCTGGTCATATGAATGTTTTATTGGCCGAGGCAAACGTTCCGTATGATGAAGTTTTTGAACTTGAAAATATCAATAATGATTTTTCAAATACAGACGTTTCATTTGTTATTGGTGCAAATGACGTTACAAATCCAGCGGCAAAAACAGACCCTACAAGTGCAATCTATGGAATGCCAATTTTAGATGTTGAAAAGTCTAAATCTGTATTATTTGTAAAAAGGGGAATGGCAGCAGGATATGCCGGAGTAGATAATGAGCTTTTTTATAGAGATAATACTTTAATGCTTTTCTCTGATGCGAAAAAGATGGTTGAAGAGATAATTAAAAATCTAGATTAATTAAATTATTCTCCCGTATTAATAAGTCCGCCTCGTTTTCTAGCTCCCTCAAAGGCAAACAAGAACACAAATACCGCCATCACTGCATACACTGCGTTCAATAATAAAGACTTGATGTAATAATCTACGTTAAAATTATTGTTAAATAAAATATCTCTCATTCCCTCAAACACATAAGTTTGTGGAAATGATAATGACAGCCACCTAATCCATTCAGGTAATGTTTCAACTGGATAATAAATTGCACTTAAAGGAGCTAAAGTAAAAATTGCACCCCATGCTAAACTTTCAGCTGAAACACCAAAGCGAATAATTGCTGCAATAATAAAGATTCCAAGTATCCAACCCGTGATTAATAAACTTGAAAAAAATAACATCAAACTAAAACCCATTTGAAAAAGAGAAAAGGCATAGAGAGGAATTGCTAACAGTGTGGCTGGGATCATTGCAATAATTGTTCTTATAAAACTGATAGTCATAAGGGATAAAACCATCTCCAATGGTTTTAATGGACTTACAAATAACTGCCCAAGATTTCTAGACCAAATTTCTTCAAGAAAAGATATTGAAAAACCTAATTGGCTTCTAAATAAAACATCCCACAATAAAACGCCTGCAATTAGTACTCCGCCGATTTGAATAATCGTATCATTAGATTGGCCAATATATTTTGCAATGAGTCCCCATAAAATCATTTGAAATGTTGGCCAATACATTAACTCCAGTAGCCTTGGAAAGGATGTTCTTATTAAATAAAAATATCTTAGTACTAGTGCAAAAATTCTACCTATTGATTTCATAAATTATCCTTATCTCGTGCAATTTTTAAAAACACATCCTCTAATTTTTTCTTTCCATATTTTTTTAAAAGACTTTCAGGTGATCCTTGATCAGTAATTTTTCCATTACTCATCATAATGACACTATCGCAAAGTCTTGTGACCTCTTCCATGTTGTGACTTGCAAGAATGATAGCGGTGTTGTGAGTTTTGCAAAATTTTTCAAAAAATGTTCTAATACGATCTGCAGTATCTGGATCTAAAGAGGCTGTTGGTTCATCTAAAAATAATATCTCAGGATCATTAATAATTGCTTTACCGAGGGATACTCTGGTTTTTTGTCCTGAGGATAATTCACCCACTTTGATATCTAGTAAGTTTTCAAAGCCTAATTCTTTAGCTATACTATTAATTTTCTTATTTAAGTCGGCAACTCCATACAGCATCCCATAAACATATAGATTTTGTTTAACCGTTAATTTTTTTGGTAAATCTACGTATGGAGATGAAAAATTAATTCTATTTAAAACTTTATATCTATTTTTTGTAATATCCGTATCAAGTATTTTTATGCTTCCAGAGGTTGGTGTTAGAAGCCCAAGCAGCATGGTGATCGTTGTTGATTTACCAGCACCATTAGCGCCTAAAATTCCCTTTATCTCACCTCTCTTTAAATCAAATGAAATACCTCTAACTGCATGATGATTAGAAAATTTTTTTGATAAATTTCTAACCTCAATTATATTCTCACTCATAATATGCTGCTCTTCTTAATCTTTCGTTAATTGCTTTGCCCAAATTTGTATTTGGAATTTTATTAACACTGATAGTTTTAAATTTTTTATTTTTAATTATTCTTAAGGTGTTAAAAAAATTTTTAGCTGCTTCTTTTAAATTTCCTTTTATACTTAAATTAAAAGTTTTGCGATCATTATGTTTTTTACTGCCAAAAGTAATTAATGCTCCATCCATTGTTGCTTGCTCTCTATTCATATAAATTGGAATACCTGGTGAGTAATGAAGACCAATTTGACCAGGTGATTTAATGACTTTATTTTTAATGTTAGAAAACTTTATTTTTAAAAATTTTTCAATAACATCAGAGGAAAGTCCTCCTTCTCTTAAAATTTTAGGATGACCAGTTAAGTCTATGACCGTAGACTCAACTCCTATTTTACATACCCCTCCGTCAATAATCATTTCTAAATTTTTTCCAAATTCATCAAAGACGTGATTAGATGAAGTTGGGCTTAATGATTTTGATCGATTAGCACTCGGTGCAGCCAAAGGATATTTTAAAATACTTAATAATTTTAAGATATTTTTTTCCTCTGGAATTCTCACAGCAAGGGTTTTAAGTCCATTATTTGCAATTTTTACTATTTTTGAATTAGATTTTTTTTTTAAGATATAAGTTAAAGGACCTGGTGAGAACTTTTTAACTAATTTTAGAAAATTTTTATTAATTACTACTTCTTTTTTTATATCTTCAATATTTTTAAAGTGAATAATTAATGGATTGTTGCCTGGACGTTTTTTTAAGGCATATATTTTTCTTATAGCCTTAGAGTTATAAGCATTAGCAGCAAGTCCATAGACGGTTTCAGTTGGCACTGCAACGAGGTCTCCTTTATCAAGGATTATCTTTGCTTTATGTAAATTATTGTTTGTAGGTTTATAAATATTTGAATAGATATTTTTCATTAATTAATTAATATAAAAGAATATTTTTTAAAATTGATATTTATATGAAAAAATCTAACATTTCTCCAGATATTACCAAGTTATCTTTCGAAGAAGCTCTAGAGCAACTGGAAGAAATTGTAAGCAAGTTAGAAGATGGGTCAATTAATCTTGAAGAGTCCATTGAAGAATATACTCGTGGTGTTCATCTTAAAAATCATTGCGAAACTAAATTAAAAGAGGCCACATTAAAAGTTGAACAAATTACAATTGATAAAGATGGTAAATTTTCAACGAAGGAATTTATTAAAAATTCCTAGTAATGATTGAAACTCAGAAACATATCGTAAAGGCCGCAAATCAAGTCGATGTTTTTTTAAAAAGCTATTTAAAAAAAAAACCACAAAAAAATCATCTGTATGAGGCATTAAAGTACGGATTATTTTCGGGGGGAAAGAAATTTAGGTCTTACCTAATTGTATGTTCAGGCAAAATTTTTAATTTAAATTATAGACAATTGATAGCAGTTGGAGCTGCAGTTGAATGTATGCATTCTTATTCATTAATTCATGATGATCTTCCTAGTATGGATAATGATGATTTTAGAAGGGGAAAAAAAAGTACCCACAAAGTATTTGGTGAAGCAACCGCAATTTTAGCTGGAAATTCTTTGCTAACCTTGGCTTTTGAAATTTTAAGTTCTAATTATATTAATATTGCCCCTAAATCTAAAGTTAATCTAATTCACGCTCTGGCTTCTTCAGCAGGATACGCTGGAATTGCAGGAGGGCAATTTTTAGATCTTAAGTTTGAAAAAAAGAAAATAAGCAAGAATTTAATCATCGATATGCAAAATAAAAAAACAGGAGAATTAATTAGCTTCTGTTTGGAAAGTATTGCAATTCTTGCAAACAAAAATACCGAACGTAGATTTTTAAAAAAAATTGGCCTTGATATTGGATTACTTTTTCAAATTACCGATGATCTTTTAGATTTATATGGAGACAAAAAGAAAATAGGAAAACCTACAAGAAGAGATAAACAAAAAGGCAAAGCTACAATTATTAAAAGTCTGGGAGTTAATAAAACTATTGAATATTGCTATTATTTATTAGATAGCATCACCGATCGACTAGAAAAAAAATATGGATCAAGGGCGGAATGCTTGGTAGATTCTGTAAACTTTTTACTTAAACGAGATCACTAATGCCCCATACACCTTTACTGGATAAAATTAAAAATCCCCAGGATTTAAAAAAATTAAATGTTTCTGAACTTAAAACTCTAGCCGAGGAATTAAGACTAGAGTTAATTGACGCTGTTTCAGTAACAGGAGGCCACCTTGGTGCTGGCCTTGGGGTCGTAGAATTAACCATCGCTCTTCATTATCTTTTTGATACGCCAAAAGATCGATTAGTTTGGGATGTGGGTCATCAAGCATATCCGCATAAAATTTTAACTGAGCGAAGAGATAGAATTAGAACTTTAAGAAAAGGTGGAGGATTATCTGGTTTTACAAAAAGATCTGAAAGTATTTACGATGCCTTTGGCGCAGCCCACAGCTCAACTTCCATATCAGCTTCACTTGGAATGGCGGTTGCAAGAGATTTAGATGATAGAAATAATAATGTGATTGCCGTTATTGGGGATGGCGCCATGAGCGCAGGGATGGCTTATGAGGCCATGAATAACGCAGGTTCGATGAAATCAAGATTAATCGTTATCTTAAATGATAATGACATGTCTATTGCTCCACCCGTTGGTGCGATGCGATCATACCTTGCAAAATTATTATCAGGAAAAACTTACATAGGATTTAGAGGATTTTTAAAGAAAATTGCATCGTTATTTCCAAGATCTATAAAAACAAGAGCTGCAAGATTTGAAGAATATTTTAGAGGTCTTGCTGTGGGTGGGACTTTATTTGATGAATTAGGTTTTTATTATGTTGGAACAATTAATGGGCATGATTTTGATCAACTCATTCCAGTTTTAAAAAATGTAAGAGACTCCATTCATAAAGGACCCTTTTTAGTTCATGCTATTACACAAAAGGGCAAAGGTTATAAACCTGCTGAAAGTTCAGATGATAAATATCATGGTGTTAATAAATTTGATGTAGTCACGGGTGCACAAGTAAAATCAACAGCGAATACTCCAACCTATACTAAAGTATATGGCGATACCCTTGCAAAGCATGCAGAGCTAGATAGTAAAATTATTGCAATCACAGGAGCAATGCCATCTGGAACAGGGGTTGATATATTTGCAAAAAAATTTCCAAAGCGAACCTTTGATGTTGGAATTGCAGAACAACATGCAGTCACTTTTGCAGCAGGACTTGCAACAGAAGGATATAAACCTTTTGCAACAATTTATTCAACATTTTTACAAAGAGCCTATGATCAAGTAGTCCATGACGTTGCCATTCAAAATCTTCCCGTTCGATTTGCAATCGATCGTGCAGGATTAGTTGGAGCAGATGGTCCAACGCACGCAGGTTCATTTGACATTACTTATTTAGCAACACTTCCAAATTTTGTAGTTATGGCTGCAAGTGATGAGGCTGAACTTGTTCGAATGATTAATACTGCAGTGACAATAAACGATCGACCGTGTGCCTTTAGATATCCAAGGGGCAATGGTTATGGAGTGGAGTTGCCAAGTATTAAAGAGACCATTGAAATTGGAAAAGCTAGAGTTATTCAAGAAGGCAAACAAATTTGTTTATTAAGTTTAGGAACACGTCTTGAAGAATGTAAAATTACAGCAAGTGAATTAAAAAATAAAGGAATAACAACAACGATTATTGATGCACGATTTGCAAAACCGTTAGATAAAGAATTAATTTTAAAATCCGCAAATACTCATGAAGTATTAATCACAATTGAAGAGGGTTCTATCGGCGGATTTGGCTCACACGTTGCAAATTTATTAGCTGAGAATGGAATTTTTGATAAAGGATTAAAATTTAGATCAATGATACTTCCGGATATTTTTATTGACCAAGATACCCCAGAGAAAATGTATGATGTTGCAGGCCTAAACGCTAAGCATATTACGCAAAAGGTCTTAGACGTATTCTTCAGTAAAGACGGAATAAGAATTATTAAATAAGTTTATTAATTATCCACATACACTCTTAAAAGTAGAAAATTTGATTCAAAAGGGAATCAAAAGGGAATCAAAACGAGAACATTTGAGCTTTGAATTATGAGATATCCACAGCAAACTTCTTCAAAGTGTCCATGGGTATGAGTTCTAAGGTTTTTAAATGAGTTCTTCTAAGATAAATTTTACAGCCATGACCTGCATCGATTGCGCGTTTTACCCAAATTGCACAAACACACCAATTATCTCCATCTTTTAATCCCTCAAATCCAAATTCAGGATGAGGAGTGATTAAATCGTTACCATTTTTTTTGCACCAAATTAAAAAATCATCTGTTACTTTTGCGCAAACACAATGCATTCCAACATCAGTTTTATCTGTGTTGCATGAGCCATCACGAAACCAACCGGTTACTGGATTCATTGAACAAGGCTCAATATCTTCTCCTAGAACGTTTTTTTGTTTTGGAATTTTATTCATGTTTAAAAACGTTTGCTATTTTTTCATCAATAGTTGCATTAAATGAGAATGATCTTCGTTCATCACCTGATTGAAAAGGATAAGCAGTGTGCATTAAATAATTTGGAAATAAAATCATATCACCAACTTTTGGAATATGATTATAAATACTTTTATTTAAAAAACCTCTTGAGCCATGAATAAAATCAATTGTACCATGGGTCTTTAGATTATGTTTGTGAGATCTTTTATCCTCATTTAGAGATTTTGGAACTTTAAGATAGCCGACTCCAGAAATATGACCATCATGATAATGAATAGGGTTATATTCATTTTCAAACTGTCTCACTACCCAAACATTATTAATTTTAAATTTTGTAATTTTTTTATTCATAGTTTTTTCAATAAAACTTTTTGTCATTTGAAATAAAAAATTCTTTAAGTATTTATTTACAAAATTTTTTGGAAGCTCTAATTCTTGACTTACTTGTCCAACAAGTTCTTTGCTGTAATCAAATCTTTTTGACAGACTTTGATTATTAGATATTTTGTCAACTTCATTATTTATCTTGCTGATAAGACTCTTTTGAATTTTTAATTTTGCAATTCTTGGACCAAAGGGAGCCAAGACATTTACATTATTTGTCATTATAATTTTGTCGGATTAGGTTGTCCTTTATAGACGATATTTGGATCAAATTTTTTTCTTTTCTCTTTAAATTTTAATTTAATACTTTTTGTTTTTGAAGGTATTGATCTGTAAAAACAAGATTTGTAACCCACATGACAGCTTGCACCTTGGCCAATATCAACGGTGATCCATACTGCATCTTGATCATCATCAATTCTAATATCTTTTATCTTTTGAACAAAGCCACTGGTCACCCCTTTATGCCATAAAGCTTTTCTTGATCTGCTCCAATAAAATGCTTCACCAGTCTCTATTGTTTTTTTTAAAGCGAGCTTATTCATAAAACCATGCATGAGAACTTCTTTTGTCTTATGATCTGTTGTAATGACTGGAATTAGGCCATCTTTATTGAATTTAGGGCTTAAATACTTGCCTTCTTCCACTTGCTTAATCGAAGTTCTTTTTTTAAACATTATGAGACAATTAATTTGTTCTTAAGGATTAGTATATATTATAACTTAACGTAAAATATAATCACTTTTAATGAACGTTACTGAATTAATAAAAAAGAAGTTAGAAAAAGCTGTTACCAGAGAACAGGCTGAAGAGGCTATTAAAGTTTTGCTTGCTTGGGCAGGGGAGAATCCAAAAAGAGAGGGTTTAATTGATACACCAAAGCGAGTGATCAAAGCCTTTGAAGAATATTTTTCAGGTTATTTAATCGATCCTTATAAAGATTTAGAAAAAACTTTTGGTGATGTAGAAGGTTATGATGACATGGTGATTCAAAAAAATATTTCAATTTATAGTCATTGCGAACATCATATGGCACCTATCGTAGGTGTTGCTCATGTTGCTTATCTTCCCCATGAAAAAGTTGTAGGATTAAGTAAACTTGCAAGGGTGGTTGAGGCGTATTCGAGAAGATTACAAACTCAAGAACGTTTAACTATGGAAATTGCAAATACAATATTTAAAGGTTTAAAAGCCCACGGTGCTGCTGTGAGCATTGATGCTGTTCATCATTGCATGACCTCACGTGGAATTAAAAAACACGAGGCAACTACAGTTACTAATTATTTTACAGGAATTTTTAAAGAAAGTCATAACCTTCAAAATCGTTTCCTTCATTATATCGGTCAAAAATAAATGTTAGATCAAGTCGTTGTTGATGCTGATATAGAATCTGTTTCTTGCAACGGCGGCGATGATGATATCGGTCATCCAACCGTATATTATAATTTTGGTGAAAAATTTGAAGTTGTTTGTGGGTATTGCGGAAAGAAATTTTTAAGGAAAAAAAATAATCATGAGTAATTTTAAAGCAATTGTTCTTAATAAAACCGGCGAGCAATTTACAAGAGAATTAAAAAGTATTGATAAAAGTTTTTTAATACACGGCGATGTTTTAGTTAAAGTAGATTACTCAGACTTTAATTATAAAGACGGAATGATTTTAAAGAATGGGGGAAGCTTAGTTAAAGATTATCCTCATATTCCAGGAATAGATTTTTCAGGCACTGTTGAAGAAAGTAAAAGTGATAAATTTAAAATAGGCGATAAAGTTATTTTAACTGGTTGGCGCGTGGGTGAGATTTATTACGGGGGTTATTCGCAGTATGCAAAAGTTGATGCAAATTTTTTAGTTAAAGCTCCAAAAGATATTTCAACAAAACATGCCATGGCAATTGGTACTGCAGGTTTTACTGCTTTATTATGTTGCTTTGCTGTTCAGGCAAGAGAGACAATTCTTTTAGGTGAGAAAGTAAATGATGTCCTTGTAACTGGTGCAACGGGTGGAGTTGGTAGTGTGGCGGTGATGATTTTAGCAAAAATGGGTTACAAAGTTCACGCTCTTACAGGTAAAAAAGATAAAACTGATTTTTTAAAAAAACTGGGCGCAAGTGCAGTCATAGATCGATCGGAGTTTGAAGGAGAGACAAGGCCACTAGATAAAGGGCTTTTTGACTGTGTAGTGGATACAGTTGGTGGGAAAATTTTAGCTAAAGCGTTAACGCATACAAAACCAACAGGAATTGTTGCTGCCTGCGGACTTACAAATAGTTTTAAATTAGAAACAACGGTTATGCCTTTTATCATTCGTGGTGTTAAATTGTGGGGAATTAATTCAGTGGACACGCCAATGAAAAGAAGAGAATTTGTTTGGTCACAAGCTGCAAATTTAATTGATATGAAAAAATTAGATGAAATTACTCAAATCTGGAGTTTATCAAAGCTGATAGATTCATACGATAAAATATTAAAAGGAGAAGTTGCCGGTCGAGTAGCCATCGACGTTAATCAATAATTATGGATTGGGATAAACTTAAAATATTTCATGTAGTTGCTCAGGCGGGAAGTTTTACTGAAGCATCAGGAACTTTAAATTTAAGTCAATCTGCCATTAGTCGTCAAATTCAATCCTTAGAACAAACTTTAAAAACATCATTATTTGAAAGACATGCAAGAGGCCTTTCTTTAACTGAAGACGGGGAAACTTTATTTAAAACAGCAAATGAAGTCATAATACATTTAAAAGGTGTTGAGACTTCCTTGATGGAAAAAAAAGATAAACCTTCAGGAAAATTAATTGTTACAACAGTGGTAGGATTTGGTGGAATCTGGTTATCACCGAGAATTAAAGAATTTATGGATAAATATCCTGAAATGGAAATTGAGGTGATTGTAACAGATAAAGAATTAGATCTAAGTACACGCGAAGCTGATGTTGCAATATGGATGAGGCAACCTACTCAATTAAGTTATATTCAAAAAAAATTAATTGATATTAATTATCACATTTATGGATCAGCAAAATATCTAGAGGAAAATGGTTATCCAAATACTATTAAAGATTTAGATAAACATAAATTTATTGTTTATGGAAAAGGAACTCCATCGCCTTTATCGCAAACGGATTGGATCTTAAAAGTTGGTAAAAAAGATTCTACTAAAAGAAAGTCTGTAATGAGAGTGAATAATATTTACTCCTTATTACTTGCTGCCGAAAGTGGAGTTGGTCTTGCAGCACTGCCAGATTATATGGTTCAAGAGAAAAGCACTCTAATTAAAGTTTTGCCAAATGTGGATGGTCCAAAATATGAAGCGCACTTTGTATATCCACAATCGTTAAAAAATGTAGCACGAGTTAAAAGTTTTAGAGACTTTATCTTTGATAAAGTAAATGAGTGGCGTTTTTAATTTTAAATTTTTTAATTTAAAAAAATGTTAACTTTCTTTATTGGAGTTTTATCAGGATTTTGTCTTGCTTTACCTGTTGGCGCTGTTGCAATATTATGTATTAATAAGACACTTCAATTTGGATTTAAATCGGGTCTCGCCGTTGGGTTAGGTGCAGCTTTTGCAGATGCATTTTATGCCCTTATTGCAATTTATAGCTTAACAACCATTTCGAATATTTTTTTACAAAATCAAGAAATCTTGAGAATTATTGGTGGACTTTGTTTGGTCTTTATATCAATTCGAATGATATTTAGCGGTCCAGTGGTTATAGAAACGAAGGAAGTTGCCTACAGTAAATGGTCACAGGATATTATTTCAGGATTTTTTATCACACTTAGCAATCCATTAACTTATATTGGTTTTATTGCTTTATTATCTTATATGCATTTAGTTTTTAGAAATTTTAACTCAGATCTAGTTTTAAATTTTTCACTAGGTGCTTTTGCAGGTTCGCTTATTTGGTGGTTGATTTTAATTGAATTTGCAAGATTTTTAAAAAATAAAGTAAATTCTACTTTTATAAAACGTTCTAATATTATTTCAGGATTTATAATTTTAGGCTTTGGAGCGCTTGTAATTTTATCAACCCTTGGTAATAATTGATTTATGGGTTTTTTAAATATCATTATCCCTTTTATAATTTTAATTTCTATCGTGGTGTTCGTCCATGAATATGGTCATTATTATTATGCTAGAAAATATGGTGTTAAAGTAACAGACTTTTCAATTGGTTTTGGAAAAGAATTATTTGGTTGGACAGATAAATATGGAACACGTTGGAAATTATGTTTAATTCCTTTGGGTGGTTATGTGAAATTTTTTGGAGATATGAATCCAGCGAGCCAGCCTGACCAATTATCTAAATTTTCTGATGAGGAAAAAACTTACTTACTTTCAACTAAAAAATTATATCAACGAGCCATCATTGTATCTGCAGGACCTATTGCTAATTTTATTTTAGCTTTGGTTATTTTTGCATGCGTTTATATGTTTTTTGGTAAAGATTTTTCTGTTCCAGTTATTCAAGATGTAAAAGTAGATAGTCCTGCTTATAAAGCTGGATTAAAAAAAGGTGACCAAATTATTACAATCAATGATAAGACGATCAGCAGTATTACAGAAGTATCTCAATCTATTACTTTATCTGATACCAATTTAATTAAAATTACTGTTTTAAGAGATAAAAAAGAATTTGATTTTCAAGTTCAGGCAATTGTCCAAGAAGGAAAAGATAATTTAGGAAATAATATCAATCGGAAAATGATCGGTATTCAAATTGTTCCACTAAATAATGAAATTAATAGAGAAAGATTG
>Ga0247833_1005205_pt1 | contig 15334 bp, 12 predicted proteins | sample LaCruzMarch2015__7_FD_187117 | JGI IMG/M metagenome (GOLD analysis project Ga0247833, IMG submission 187117) | Freshwater microbial communities from meromictic Lake La Cruz, Castile-La Mancha, Spain - LaCruzMarch2015_8m | ecosystem: Environmental > Aquatic > Freshwater > Lake | place: Spain...
ATATATCGGGTTCGATGGTCGTGGCTCTCAGGTTCGTGACTGCCTTCATCCGCGAGACCTACTTCCCCTCCTCCAAAAACAGCTTCAAGGCCACAAGCCCTCCGATCCAAAGGATGGGATCGATATGCGTATCTGCAATTTTTCGGGAGGCGCCAAAAATTCTATCTCTTTGGCTCAATTGAGTGACTGGTGTCGCGCCCAATTCGGGCAGCACGAGGTTGGATCAGATTCCCAACCCCGTCCTTACGATCTTTCTTGGGTCATTCTTGATTCCACCCGTGCTACCCAACTTTGGAACTGGCATCCTAAAACCTCCTTGGAGACAATCTTCTTAGAGATATCTGATGGATAAATCCTCACCGCGACTGTTGCAAAAACTATCGATTGTAATCCCCGCAAGGGACGAGGAAGGCTGCATTGCCTCGACGGTTCAGCATCTCCATCTCGAACTTGACCTAAAAAAAGTCCCCCATGAAATTATCGTCGTCGACGATGGCAGCACCGACCGAACCTTGGCCATCCTCCAAGAGATCGCCAAAACCAGCCCCTACCTTCGACCTATGCAAAACCCGGCACCACACGGTTTTGGTCGTGCCATTATTCGGGGCCTCGACGAAATGAAAGGGGACGCCGTGGTCGTTATGATGGCGGATGAGTCGGACGACTGTCGGGATGTGGCTCGCTACTGGAGCAAGCTCAACGAGGGATACGATTGTGTCTTTGGCAGCCGGTTTGTGAAGGGCGGCGGAACGATCGACTACCCGCCGATCAAGTGGGTGGTGAATCGATTTGCGAATACTTTCATCCGCATGCTCTTTCGCCACGGCCTGAACGACACAACCAACGCCTTTAAGGCTTACCGCAAAACCTGCTTGGATGGCCTCCGCCCTTTTCTCTCGCCCCACTTCAATCTCACAGTGGAGCTACCCCTCAAAGTTATCATTCGCGGGTACTCATTCGCGGTCATCCCCATCACCTGGCGGAACCGCCGCCACGGAATTGCGAAACTGAAGATCAGGGAAATGGGAAGCCGCTACCTCTTTATCGTTCTCTACCTCTGGCTCGAGAAATATTTCAGCCGAGGTGACTATCATCGAGGCAGCTGAATCTTAGTTTGGCGAGATTTCGCGAATCATTAGCTGCTCGTCCTCGTATAAAGGCGGCCAACGCGAAGCGATAGGAGAAAGAAAGCGGGAGAAGGGCTCCCCAGAATAATCTGCTCCGCCAGGGTTTGTTTTTTGTAGCGCGACCAACAGGGGGGATTCTCGGACCACGACCAACTTGGTAAAGCCCAGTTCACGGGCTTTCTTTAAGTTAGAAGAATCCTCTAGAAACTGGGTGTTCCAGATCGACAGCCCCTGCCGCTTGGCCTGAAAAAGAACATCCCCTCCCCAGCCGCCTCCGATAATGAAGAGCCGATCTTCCTTTTTTGTATGATCTTGAACCAGCTTCGCGATTCGCTTTGGATAAGGATCGAACTGCTGAACAACCTTCATTCCAATGAGCCCTTGGAAAAGAGCTGCAAAAGTGATCAGGATCAAGCCCGCGCCGCCAACGGCCGTCACTCCTTCTTCTTTCTGAAAACAATTTTTCATTAACCACATCCAGCCGGCGCCCATCGCCAACGCGACAGCGGGAGAAAACATCAAATAGTAGTGACTGTGGTGGAGAATAAGGTGGGAAAAGACGGCCGTTGTCAGGGCCGCCCCAAGAAGCCAAGCCCTTGCCTCTTTGTTGCCTCGCAAGCTAAACCCCAACACTAGGACACCCCCGAGAGCAAAACTTCCCAGCAGACAGTTCGCCATCCTCCAAATTGCTTTGATCCAAACAGCCGGTGATAGCCTGTAGGCCCAGTCTCCAAAGTACCAGAAAACCATTTCTGGGTTGTGACTCACTCGCAGATCCACCAAAGGCCACAAAGCTTTTTCTAGCCAGCTGTCGGTGTATCGAGTCCAGAGAAGCAAGGCAGCGGCAGAAAATGTAGCCACACACACCAGTCGACCCCAAACAGCAGGCTTTCTGAAGTTTCCCCAAAGAACCTCGACGCCAACCGCTAGCCCTGCCGCCATAAAAAAAGGAAGTTTAAGCGTGGCCGCAAGGGCCGCTAGAACCAAAGCAAAAATAGCCCTCATCCAGCCGCCCTTATGAGCAAATGCACGAATCCGATCGTACGCCCACAAAGCCGCTACGAGGCTCATGCCATCTGGAGACGCGGTTCCTGCATACAAAAAAGCAATGGGTTGAGCCAGAAAAGCTGCCACCACCCACCATGCCCCCTCATCTCCCAGCATTCTCTTCCCCATTCGAAAAATCGGGCTCACCCCCAATGAAAAAATCATCAAGGAGAACAAGTTGGCTGACCCCCACCACCCAGCACCTATCCGTAATGCCCAAGCAGCTCCCGCCTGCCACCAAGGAACCTCCTGAATCGTTGGGAGGTGATTTGCATTAAAGCCGACGATCTTCGCTTGAAGAAGATTCACCCCCTCCTCCATATAAATCAAAGCCGTGCCCAAATGCTGATCGCGGTAAGGGGCGAAGCCAAACCACGCGGACGTAAGGGGATAAATAAGGGTGAGAAAGGCAAAAATTGCTGCACCGAGAAGCCCAATTCTTTTAAAATCCATTTCCAGAGCGTTGCCTCAAACCCCTTCCCTTGCCAGAACATTTCCTTTTTAAATGCTCGAAACTCAACCCTAAATCTGTCCTTCCCTTTATTCCACCCTAACCCCCAAACTGAACGGCAAATGAATGCCGTGCTTTCCGTTGTTGTCCCTGCATACAACGAGTCCAAGACAATCGCATCTGTCTTAGAAAAGGTATTGGCCCAGCCGAGCGTCATGGAAGTAATTGTGGTGGACGACTGTTCCTCCGACGGAACGTGGGAGCTCCTTCAAGATCTTGCCGCTTCAAACCCCAAAATTCGAGCAACCCGCCACTCCCACAACGAAGGCAAAGGTGCGGCCCTACGTACTGGAATCTCGCTCGCCACCGCCCCCTTCCTGATTATCCAAGATGCCGATTTGGAGTACGACCCCGCTGAATATCCTATTCTCCTTCAACCCCTGCTAGAAAATCGAGCAGACGTTGTTTTCGGTTCCCGATTCATGGGCAGTCAGGCCCACCGCGTCCTCTACTTTTGGCACAGTGTTGGCAATACCGCCCTAACTCTTCTCTCCAATATGTTCACCAACCTCAATCTCACCGATATGGAAACTTGCTATAAAGCTTTCCGGCGGGAAATTATTCAATCGATTCGGATCGAAGAAAATCGCTTCGGCTTCGAACCGGAAATTACGGCTAAAGTCGCCAAGTTGGGAGCGCGGATATTCGAGGTGGGTATTTCCTATTACGGCCGAACCTATGCCGAAGGCAAAAAGATTGGCTGGAAAGACGGCCTCAGCGCTCTTCGATGTATTTTGAAATATAATTTACAGTAAAGCCCCTCCATGCCTCTTTTTTTTGTTAAAGGATGGATCCTTGTCTCAACTTGGGCGTCTCTTGTCGGCTGGTCACTCTCTTTAAGTGGCCACTTCAACCAGACAAGTTATACATGGAGTCTTCTCTTTTTAGGGCTCGCGCTATCCCTTTTGTGGGGAAAAACAAATTTTCTACGATCTAAGGCCTTTTTTTATCCTATTTGTTTCTTGAAACGACTGCGAGAGAACCCCTTCAAACCCTATTATTGGCTTCCCCTGCTGTTTATTTTTGTAGCTTTTCTAACTCTGGCGGGGGGAATTCTTTACCCCCCCTCGAACTACGACGCTCTCTCCTATCGCTTGCCCAGAATTCTTCACTGGCTGGATGCAGGTCATTGGTGCTGGATCGACACCCCGAACACACGGCAAAATTATTCTGCTCCCGGTTTCGAATGGCTGATGACGCCACTCCTTGTTTTTTTTAAAACTGACCGTCTATTTTTTTTCATCAACTGGATCTCTTTTCTTTTACTACCAGGCCTTCTTTTTCGCACCTTTCGACTCACTGGAATTTCTGCCAAATCCTGCTGGTGGTGGATGTGGCTTCTCCCGCTTGGCTATGGATATGTCCTTCAGTCTGGGAGCATAGGGAATGATGCTTTTGCCACAGTCTATGCCTTAGCATCAGTATGCTTTGTTCTATCAGCTGATAAGAGGGAAAAGTTTTCAGATTTTGGTTGGGCGATTCTGTCGGTAGCTCTTCTTACTGGGACGAAAGGCAGCAACCTGCCATTAGCTCTTCCTTGGTTTGTCGCCATGCTTTTACGTTATCAAGTTTGGATCTCGCGTATCCCCAAACTAATTCTATGGGCGGCCATAGCCTTGATAATCTCTTTTATCCCGACTGCATTGCTTAACCACAAGTGCTCAGGGAGTTGGAGCGGTGACCCCACCAATCAAGGCAAAATGAATCTGTCCAGCCCTTCTGCGGGTTTGCTGGGGAACTCTCTCATGCTCGGCTACTATAATATACAACCCCCCTTTCTTTTCTCTCCCTCCAAAACAAACAATCTAACCACCTCTTTGGTGCCTGCAAAAGTGAAGGTCTGGCTTTTGGAGCGATTCCCTCGCTTTGAATTGAAAATGGGAGAAATTCCCATGGAGGAGTCTGCCGGGCTAGGCCTTGGAGTTATCGCCTGTTTCGTTCTTTGGATTTTTAAGGGGCGGCGAACCCTTATCTCTCTCCCCATCTTACGAGGACAGCCGTGGTTCTTCCTAGGAATGGCCGGCCTTGGCTCCCTGCTTTTTTATATGGCCAAGATGGGCAGCGAGTCTACAGCGCGCTTGCTTTTGCCTTACTATCCTTTTCTTCTCCTACTTGCGTTGGGATTTTATCGATTCCCCAAACAGCCAATTCCAAAAATACGATGGGCCTTCTTGTTTTTCGCCTCTTGGGTCATCGTCCCCTTGGTTTTAAGTCCTGCCCGACCCCTATTCCCAGTCCAGAAACTCTTAACCTCAATACGTGACAACCCTCGGTTCACCCGAGTCTGTGATGTATATCAAGCCTATAGGCAACGGAGCAATTGCTGGAATCCGATCCTAACCATCGTTCCTCCCGACATCAAAACCCTCGGATTTTTTAGCCACGGAGACGATCTGGAAGCCCCTCTATGGAAGCCTTATGGCCAGCGCAAAATCATTAGCAGGGGTGAAAAGGATATAACATTGAGTGGTCTTCCACATGCCGACGCCTGGTTAGCAAGACGCCAGATTGCAGAATTCTTAAAATCTAATCCCGAATGGCAAATTCACTGGAAAGAGATAGACTCAAAATTGATTACCCAGAAAGCCTCTGTGGGTGCTGAGGAGTGGTCTCTCTTTCTTCCGCGATAACTAATGAAGACCCTCCACTTTTGCTGGTTCGGATCTCCCGTGCCCTCTGCTGTTTCTGCCAGATTGGACCGCTGGCAAAAACTTCATCCGTCTTGGACCATTCGTCAATGGAATGAATCGAACATCGACGTGTCAGGATGTTCCTATGCCCAAGCCTGCCTCCACCGCAGGGATTGGGCTTATCTGTCGGACTATGTGCGCCTACAGGCTCTGACAAAGGAAGGTGGCGTTTATCTGGATACCGACGTCGAGCTGCTAAAACCCCTTGATGACTACATCGATGGCTCTTTTCACATCGGGTACATGCACAACTGCGCCCTTGGAACGGCTGTCATGATCTCACCTGCAAATCATCCCATCCTTGGGAGGTTGATTGCCCAATACCAAAATCTTCCCCCCAATCGTGGCATCAACAACAACGCGATCCTGACAGAATTCTTCTTAAAACATGTGAGCGGATTCCGATTGACTGGTAGGTCGTGGTCAAATCCGAACATCAAAGTCCATCCAAAGACTTGGTTTGAACAACCTTCACTCGACCAGGTAGGAGGGTTTGCAATTCATCTTTTTAATCGTGCGTGGGACCCAAAAGCTATTCATCCAGCACAAAGCGCAATCACGCAGACGAAGATTCTCTTTTTTTTGAAACGCCGACTCCGCTGTATGTACGAAGAGCTTCGCTGTGTTTATCTGCCTTATTATCTCCGTGACCGCTTTCGCCTCCCTCCTCAGCCAAAACTTCCCGATTGAAAATTCTCCTCTACACCGACCTCGCCGTCCGCACTGACCAGCTCTTTTGGCATCGCGACCTCGGCCTTCTGACAAAAGCCTTCCGTGACCTCGGCCACGAAGCCTGCCTTGTCGTACATTTAGCGACCGAGCCTGGTGCCACCCTTGGAGCTCCGAACGAACTTGATCTCCCTAGGGAGCAACCCTTCGACATGTCCTCCGAAGCCTTGGCGAAGGAGGAAGCTCCGCCCGAGCGAAGCGAGGCTCGGACCTCACTAGGGCACCAGCCCTGCGAAGCTCAGCAAGGTTTACCGAGACTGAGCATAGCAGGGCCAATTCTCCCGCACATGCGGGATCCCGCGAACGCGGGGCAAAATCCGCCCGCCGCGGGCGCCCTTCCCACATTCGCACCTTCCCACATTCCCACATCTGCTACCTCATCAAAAATCAAGAATCCAAAATCAAGCATTCAGGATGATCCTGTTCTTTGGGTTTCTCAACAGGACGTCCGCGATCCACTCTGGTGGCAATCCCAAAAGCCCGATCTCGTGTTCCTCGGTCTCTGGACCCGTCCCAAGTACGACCCCATCCGCCGAGCCGCCCTTTCTGCTACACCCCACGTTATCGAACGCGCCGATAGCGATGGCATGCGCACTGCCTCCTGCGGTCTTCTCACCTACGCCAAACGCCGCTTCGACTACTTTCGTGACCGCACCTACCACTGGCCATCTCTTCTCTCTATCCCTGCTTCAATTTTCTACTCCTTTGCCTCCATCCTCGCCACCCCCTGGATCGAATTTCGCTTAAGAAAAACTCTTAAACTCCTGCCCTCCATTCTGGTTGAAACCCCCCATGCCACCAATCTCTGGAAATCCCTCGCCACCCGCCTGGGGGCCGACCCAGAAAAGATCTACTGTGTTCCGCACCCCATTCAGACCGATATCTTTAAGTTCGACCCTGCCATACCCAAGAAGGATCAGATCATCTCCGTTGGTCGCTGGGAAACCTATCAGAAGAACCTCCCCCTTCTCCTCAAAACCCTCCGCTACTTTCTCGATAAAAATCCCTCCTGGACCTCAGTCGTCATTGGTTCTGGGCTTCCAACTATTTCTCCCCACCCCCGAATCACCTTTCTTCCCCCAACTTCCCCTGCGCAATTGGCTCCTTTGATGCAAGAGTCCAAGATTTTTATCTCCTCCTCAAGATATGAAAGTTTTGGGTTGGCCGCGGCAGAGGCCTATGCATGTGGCTGTGCAACGCATAATCCAAAGTCACTTCGACAATTAACTAGTGTTACTAAATACAGCTCAGACAGTTTGTCCTTTATCGATAAGTGCCGTTGTTCCAACGGCATTCATCCCACACGGATATTGAATCCAGAAATTATTGCAGAAACCCTTTTGAAAATGCATCCATTAGCATCATGAATAGCGGTTTCACAGACAGAAAGACGCCCATCCGACAAATTTCCTATTTCGTACAGGTAAAACCAAACTTTCGAGTCTTTAGCAAAAATTCATCCTTTTTTTCTTTAGGCACGAAAATAAAGTTATTGATATATTTCCCTTTACGCCTCCACTTTTCCTTCCAGCCACCGATATTATCCGGCTTTTGATGAATTGCTGGATTAAAAAACTCCATCCTAACGATCTCATTTTTATCTGCAAAGAACCCTACATATCCCTTGCTCTCAAACAACTCTTTGACGCTCTGAACAACCCCTTGGCAGTGCCGCTCCTCCATTTCGATCAATAGATTGCACCGGTTACTGTCTATGGTTTTTGCTGCGCCCTCAAGCACTGCTTTTTCATGCCCCTCAACGTCGATCTTTATAAAGCCAACCTTACTCAAGCTATACGAGTCTAAGGTTTTTTTTGCTACTAATGTAGACTGTATTGGGCTTCCATCTGGGTCCATAAGGTTGTTTTCAGAAGCAATTGTGCTTCTTCCCAGATCGCGTAAAAGCATTCTCATTTCTGCTTTGCCCTCGGTATTGGATAAGGCAATCGTCTCGACTTGAATAGGCAGATGAAGGACTCGAGTCATTTCAATTAAGTCACAAACCCCCTCTATTCGAGGCTCAAAAGAAACGATACTGTTCGAATAGGGAAGGAGAGCCAGTGTATAGATCCCACCGGATGCTCCAATATCAATTGAAACCAGATCAGGCCTCGCTAGCGCGGGCAACAAGCGGAGCTCATTCTCATGTTTTGTCGTTCTTTGGTGATTCCATAACTTTAGCCGCCAATAAAGCCATGGGTAGTTTCGCAACATGGTTATAAAAGTTTTCTTCATGCCAAATCTCACTTAATCTATTAAAAGAAATTTACTTCGAAGCTTTAAGAAGAATTCGTTTTTTTGGACCTGTAAGGCTTATAGAATTATATAAGCATATCTGCCCAGACCGGGTCAACTCAATGCTACATCGCCATAAATAATTTCAGGGCTGCGATATACTGAATAAAAGAATTTCACTCAGTTAATCACTAAACAAAAGAGTTTTCGCATTTACTCATTCTCCGAACATTATGAATGCCTTAACGCTTTACCTTTAGAGGCATTTGAAAGATAATAGCATTTGTAATGTTTTTAGCATTTCGAAGATTGCTGCGTTTTTTTCGCTATGCAAAGTTATCGACCAATATTCGGCTTCTCCTTCACCTTTCACGATTTGGCGGTCTAAGCAAGGAAAACATTGAAGTTGGATTAAATGGTGCTGTTTTTATTAGGGGCACTAAAGTCGATGTTAATACTAATTACCCATCACGTCACTTTCTTCTTGAAGGAATTGGCTTATGCACAGATTTAATTCAGCGCTCCGATTCATCTCTATCGATTAATTGCAGTAATGAGATTGTTCTTCATGTGCGCGGCGTGTTTCTAGTTTTGAGTAATTTGCAAGAGCTATATATTGCCCACGAGGTTTTTTATCATGGATGTTATAATATTCACTCCATGAAACCGTTTATCTTGCTTGATGTTGGCTACAATGTTGGGATGGCCTCTCTTTTCTTTGCATCTCACCAGAATTGTTTAGCCGTTGAGGGCTACGAGCCTTTCCCGGCAACATATGATGCTGGCCTTAGAAATCTTTCACTTAATCAACATTTAAAAGGGAAAATAAATTTAAATAATTTTGGCCTTTCTGCTGATAACAAAACATTGATTATAGATTATTGTGAGGAGCTTAAAGGTAGTGTTGGAATTCATGGAGTTTCTAGATTTGCAGCTAATTCATTTAGTCCTTTGAAAACTTCTCGTGTGTCAATTCATGTCAAGTGTGCGGCCTTAGAATTTCAGAGATTTGCGCATTCTACAAAAGATTTTAATTTGATCTGCAAACTAGATTGCGAGGGCAGTGAATACGAGATTATAGCCTCGCTGGCAAAAGAACATTTGCTAAATCTCATAGATATTTTTGTGATTGAATGGCATGAGAAAGGGCCTTCAGATATTGTTTTTATGCTTAAAACGGCAGGCTTTACAGTTTTAAGCCTCGACGGAAATGCTGTTAATCACGGGATGATTTACGCATGGAAAGTCTAAACTTTTTAGACTTACTTTCTCTATTTCTTGGTTGTGGCATATAATATTAGTTTTCTCGACTCAGGCATTTTAAGCGCAAAGACTATTCCCAAAACAAGCGGTACTGGGCTCATTAATATTAATTGAGACCACCCGTAATCTAACACATTTCCAAGCCCTATTTTTATAATTTTTAATATAAAGATGTTAAATATAAACAGACATCCACCTAATATGTAAAGGGTGAGCCATCTTTTACCAAGAATTCTATTGGTTTTATTCAAAAGGAAAATCGCGACTGGAATTTGCACCACAACCTCTGACAGCCCAAAGTTCCTGGCTACAGCTACAGGCCCTTGAGTTACTCCTAAAGCGATTACAAAAATCGTGCTTATTGCGTAGGCGGTTGTCCATTCCGCTAACTTCTTCATTTCGCCTGTGCTAACGAAAATCCAATATGCAATGCATCCCAATGGCTTGCTATATATGGCAAAGCTGAGCCAGTAAAAGATTTTTGAAGCTTCGCCCCAATTGGGCCCTAATAATAGTTCTACGATTGCCTGATGATTCGAGCTTAAAAAAGCCGCTGTTGGTGCGGAGAAGGCAATAAAGATGCAAAAGATACTTGTTGTCCACTGTTTAAATTCTTCCGTTTTTTGAAACATTCTGCTGAATGAGGGAATCAATACGGACCCAATCGGCCCCATTACCTGATTGAGGGGAGCCAACATCAGGGCGTATGCGCGTGTGTACTGACCAAGCAGCTCCATTCCCCACACTTTCCCAATCAAAAGATTGTCAATGTGCTTACAAACGGTGTTGGCAATTTCAACGAAGGTAAAAGCCCCTCCAAAAGAAAAGTATGATGATGCCTCTTGGATCGACCCTGCGCTTCTTTGAGGTCGCCATCCTGCAAAGAACCAACTGCTCCCACACATAAGAAGCCCGGGAATAAACTGAAATGCCATTAGGGCTAAGATTCCGCGCCCTTGAGTGGCAATGGCTACTGCAGCCAAAGCACCAAACAAAAATGTCGCTGCCTCTTGTAAGGATAGAAACCCAAATTGCAGTCTTCTTCGTATTAATCCTTGGGGCACCGTACTAAGCGATTTAAAGAAAAACATGACTGCAAAGATCCCAAAGATCCACTGATAGCGCGCATCCCCATTGATCCACGAGGTCAGTAAGCCTGCTACTCCAATGCATAGGAGAAGAAACATTCCGATACCTGCGCTTATGCGGAAAAGTGTGTTGAGATCTTTCTCTTGGATCTGCTCTTTCTGTACGATGGCCATCGTAAGACCGAATTCTGAAAAAAGTCCTACAAAGGCAAATATGCTCGTTAGAAAAGCAACTAACCCAAAGTCCTCAGGCGTGACCAGTCTTGCCAAAACAACAATGGATGCAATCTGCACAACTAGCTTTACGCCTTGTGATAATAACATTTTGAGTCCGCCCTGAAGGGCAATCTGCCCAATTCCTTTCGTTGTGTGAGTTCCCATGGGTTCTGCTTTCAAAATAGTGGCTTTTTATCTTATGGGGGTTTGGTTGTTTTTGAGCTGTTTTCAGTTACGGATGGATTGATTGCTTCTCTCTGCGCAAGAGACTGGAGTACTCCTCCTGATAGGTTTTTGCGATCTGCGTCCAAGAAAAGCTTGATTCCGCATACTTTCGGATCCCGAGGCGACTTGCTTGCGGGGAAGATTGATCCAGAAGCTGGCATAAGGCGTTGCTCGCTTTTTCGATTGTTGCGTCCTTCTCAAGGTAAGATACGTGGTCTGCTCCATAAAATCGTGAGGCGGGCAAGTCACTCACGAGAATTTGTTTTCCCATCGAAAGGCCCTCAAGCAATGCATTATTAGCCACAGCATCGAGAAGCGGCAGGAAGAGAGCCTTGCTGCGATTGTATTGTTCTCGCAGCTCGAGATCAGAAATGCCGTTCATGAATATCGTGTTTGCGGTTTTTTCAAGCCCACATTGTTTTCGGTTTTCTGGATTCGTCACTAGACAAAACATTTCTGGCCTCCCTCTTTTTAAGAAGTTGCTTGCAACAGCCTGCCAAAGCTTGAAATCCCGCTTCCAGTTTCCGAGCGTCAGAATGAGCGGCGAGTCGCTTATATCGTTGTTGGGCGTAAAAAAATTTGTGTCAACTCCATGTGGAATCACGCGAACGGACTGATTCTCGAAGAACTTTTGGTAACACTCAACCACATGTGGCGACATTGCGATGAGCCGATCTGCGCGCTGGGCTGTTTCTATAAATGAAAGCCCCTGTGGGCTTGTCCGAAAGGAGGACAGCACCGACTCAGGCTGGTGAAGTGTTAGCAGAACTTTGCCCTTGAAAGAACGCTGGAAATACCCGTTCAAGAAACAGTTTTCGGGATATAGAAAATGAATGAGCCGTGGCTTTGCCCGACTCGATTCTTGAATCATGCGTTTTTCTGCTCTTCTCAGAATCTCTCTGCGAAGTCGACGCTTGAGGGGGCGAGGCAAAAGGCGCTCCCAAGGAAAGGAGACATATATTTTTCGAATTTCGTCCGGCAAATAGTCTAGGATCCTGTGGAATGCGGAATATTTCCCATGGTGGCCAAATGCGAACCCAAAAGCCCATACGTCCTGCTTCATACAGCAATATCGCTAAATTCTTTTCGATATAGCGATTGAAAGCATTTCGCTGTTTGATCGGCAGTAAAAAGGGTTCGATATCTCTGTTGGCCCACCTTTCCCAATTTCTTTGTTGTGGCTAGGGATCCCAACACAATTCTTAACTTTTGTACTAAACTTTTTATATCCCCACACTCCACAAAATAGCCATCTTCTCCATCCTTTACATAACTAGCCTGACCTCCATTTCGCGTCGTAATGACAGGCATGCCTATTACTCTTGCCTCCTTTACTACATTGGGACTTGTATCCGCCCGCGTGGGCAATGCCAAACACCAAGCACGCGACATCTCGCTCTGCACGACTTCTGCCGGCTGCTCCCCTAACCAATCAACAGTTCCTTCAGCCCGTTTTTGTATAATGGACAGATACTTTGTCTTCGCTCGGCCAATGACTTTAAGCCGATACCCCTCCTTCTTGAGATTTCGAAATGCTTCAATGAGGTCCTCAATTCCTTTTCGCGCAACAATTGATCCAATAAAGATTGCATAAGGCTTCTCTTTTTCCGGACTCCACCTAGTAGTGAAAAAGTTATTTCTAACCCCATATTCAACTATTTCGATTGGCTGGCTGCCTCTTCTCTTTCGCACCGTTGCCGCACCCCAATTACTTTCTGTTGTGACCAGTTGGGCCTTTCGCAAACACCAAATCTCCAATAAGGCCTGAAAATACTCCCGTGGGTGCATCCAGCTTTTCAAAATAAGTGCGCTCAGAATCCCTTGCATGGAGATCAGGTGGGGATATCCGCTAGTCACCGCCGCTAAGGCATACACATCTTCCGTTCCCCAACCATGAACCACATCAGGCCGGACTTTATTTAGACATTCCTTAATTCGCCGACGATCACAAACAAAAAAAGATGCCGCCCTGCCTTTCTTTGAGGTGGGCAGAACATGAAAGAATGCTCCATCAACAGGGAATGCCATCTCCTTTTCCACTTGGTCACTTAAAGTGATCCAGTGCATTTCAAGTCCTTGAATTTTAGAAAAGGCTTCGGGCAAATCCACCAGCCAAGAGGTGGCATGCTGGCCCTGAAGGAATCGAATCGGAGAATTTTCTAGCGTGTGCAGTGGAAAGTTACACAACATCGCGACTCGCATAAGATCACGCTAAACGCTTGGAATAGCCCGACAAGCTGATCCGCTTTACAAGCTGCTCACCTCTGTCCTCACAAAAGATGTCCCCGCCTACTCGATGGCCGCCGGAAACCCGGCCCGCATCGTTCGCACGATTCCCAAGCCTAATCTGCAATAACCAATCTTCCTTTCCGTCCTTTGCGCCTTTACCCCGCGCCCGCGTCGGGGCCTGCCCCGTACCCTTGTCGAGGCCAGGCATGCGGGACGTGAGCAATAGTAGGGCGCCACCCCTTCGACATGTCCTGCGAATCCCTCCGCGAAAGCGGAAAGTCAACCAATCGCGGAGCGAGTGCCCAGGCTGGGCGGGGGCAAGTCCGAGGGAGCCAAGTCCCGCATCCGCGGGACGAAGGAGGAAGCTCCTCCGCGAAGCGGGTTAAGAGCGTAGAAGGGGCACATTCGTACTCTTCCGCCTGAAACTCTCCCTTTTCACCTGTCCCTTTTCAACCTTACACTATGATTCGTGCATAACCTCACCGCCCAAAAGGTCATGCTTGCCCTTATCTCCCTCGGCTTCTTCATCGCCGCCCCGTGGATGACCAGCCGAACCCTCAGCGGCGATACGGGCCCTTTCCTCGGCTTTCTCGCCGCTCTCTTTCTCCTGATCTTTATCTTCGTTATTCGCGACCGCTGCTGGATGATTATCCCTTTTACCCTTCCAATTGAGGGCAACTTGAATTTCCTTCCGCTCAACTTCTCCATTCAAGAACTCTCGATCATAGGCGTTGCTCTTTACCTCCTCTACAGGATGATCTTTGGCCTGAACGTGGCCTGGCGACTCGGCCCCGCCTCGATCTGGGTGCCCCTCGCCCTACTTCTCTCCATTATCGTTTATCACTGGATCGAATCCCGAGATATCGGAATCAAGCTCTTGGGCGGCACAGGCTGGGGTGGCCGTAAATACTTCACCGTCCTCGTGGCATCTTTTGGCATGATTCTGCTCAACTCCTTTCCTGGCATTACTTGGGCCGACCTTCAAAAAGTGCCCCTCCTATACTTTCTGGGGGCTTTCGTGGATATTGTTCCCGGGACGATCTCTACATTAGTTCCCGCTACTGCCCCTTATATTTTCCGCGTCTACAGCGGGGTCAACCTTAGTGAGTACGGCGCTTCCCTAAGGGGCAACTTTTCGGGAGAAGCTGGTGTCACCCGCATTGGCCAATTGTCTCTGGTTGGTAAGGCCATCGGGCTTGTCACGCTCTGCTACATACCCCCGAAATCATGGTTGGCTCTCAACCGTCTTTGGGCTCTTCCTACGGTTCTGCTCGGGGGTATCCTCTGCGCGGCCAGCGGCTTTCGCGGCACTGTGGTAGGATACTCCGTTGCTTTTTTTGCGGCATTATACACAACCCTCCGCTCAGGGGCTCTTCTTCTCCTTCCACTACCAATTCTTGCTGGCCTTGTCATCGCCCTGACCCAAGGCACCGTTTTCAACTATCCATTAGCGTTACAACGAGGCCTCTCGTTCCTGCCAGGTCAGTGGGAATCTAAAGCTGCTCTGGAGGCAGGTGACTCCAGCAAGTGGCGCGAAAAATTGAAAACTCTTTTCTATAAAGAGTACTTTCAAAAGGCCCCTCTCATCGGGCAGGGTTACCACTACGACCCCAACTTGGCGAAAACTGCTACTGATATCTATTTGGCGATCGTCCAGCGGCAAGCCGAGGCTGGTGATGAATTTGCCGATGTCCGCAGTTTTATCGAAATGCGCCAACCCCACGAGGGGGTTCTCCATGCCCTCCTTGTCTCAGGCACAGTAGGCACCTTTTTTTTCTCTGCCTTTTGCTTTGGATTCATTTTTTACGCCTGGAAAAGCATCGTCCACACACCGCCCAACGATATTACCCCCATCCAAACATGGTGTTTTGCACTCCTGCTGGCCCAACTAGTTACTTTTTTTCTCCTATTTGGGGATTACACCGTTTTTCTCATTCAAGTCTGTCCGGTCACAGCCCTCATGTACCGTGCAGA